>Ga0181518_10000633_pt1 | contig 38018 bp, 27 predicted proteins | sample PEATcosm2014_Bin_28_FD_119751 | JGI IMG/M metagenome (GOLD analysis project Ga0181518, IMG submission 119751) | Peatland microbial communities from MTU Mesocosm Facility, Houghton, MI, USA - PEATcosm2014_Bin01_60_metaG | ecosystem: Environmental > Terrestrial > Soil > Wetlands > Peat | place...
ATAACCGAGCAAAAACGCATCTCTTATAGAGGTCTTCCCTAAAAAAACTCAATATTTTCCGCTTTTTAGAGAAGTTTGATGTTTGATTATGCTTCCAAATTGAGTCGAGGGAATTAAGTATATCCCTAAAATTTTGTCTCCAAGGAAAACTGGATCGACTTCATGCCGACCACCAAGTCCGGTTTAATCTGCATCTTCTCGGAATAGTCGTGCATGTAGGCATCCACCACTGCATCGAAAATCGAATACCCATAGAAAAAAATCGAATACCACATGAACATATTCCTATTTGAAAAAGCGGTGTAGCGAGCGCTCGCCCAATCGACGGAATAGGGAGTATTGGCGACGATCAACGCACGGATGGAATCCGCCGAGGAATCGGGCAGAGGCGTGTTCAGCCGTTCAAAGTTGTTCTGCGCCTGTACCATCAGGCGCTGGTTGTTAAAAGCCATCATGCCGAGCGACCACTGCCCCATAATAACAAGGCCCGCCTTTGACCATGCACCGTTGTAAATTTGGCCGAGCCCAAGCCCCGGAATCACGGCAAGAAGAAAGGCGGTTCCCGGATTTCGCTCATGGTAGTTCTTGAAATAGTTCGAGGCGTCTATCGCATCAAGCGTATTGTAAATATGCGCCCCGATCATCCAGGTAAGAAAATTATACCCGGAAAACCGGGCACTTATCGCACTATAGTGATCAAGGCGCGACTGCTCGACACTTTGGGCACTATCGAACTTAGAAGTATTTCCAGAATGTAAACCGACAAGATCGTAAGCGGCAGCCTCCTCGTCTACCGCCGCGCTCTGATTCCAGAAGTAAGCCATGGACCCGAATAGCGCCTCAATACCTATAAAAAAAACCGTTTTAAAATAATGTTGCGTATAAACCTGTCCGAGCCCCGGAATAATAAGCGACGCAGTCCCGACCTTAACCGGGTCATAGAGACGCAGCATTGGAACAGCAACCGTATCGCTATCGCCGCCCGGAAGCAGTCCGATCTGCAACGAGTCCACGATCTCGCTTCCCCCCTGAGCCCGGAGCGAAGTGGCTAAAAGCAGCACTGCCACACTATGTGCAAAAAGCTTCATTCATGCCTTTAAGTAAAGGTTGAATAAATACGTCTCATACAGTACATATAAATCAATTTATCACTTTAATATATACCAAAAAAAATTACCCTTCTACAACCGTACCAACGCCTTATATCAAGCACTGGAATGAGTCTTCAAAATTCGAAGAGGCGAGTATTTGTTTGCCGCTTAAATTAATATCACAGCGGGATTTGAAGTCAAGAATCGGTTACCTGGTTGAATGGAGGACTTGGAAGTTTCTTGCTCCTTTTGCATTGTTTTATTTTTAGCAGGTTCCTCATGCTCCGGCACCATCCGCTTGTAATAGCGGGTTCACAAGTTATATCACTTTATGGAGGGCACACGAATCATGTCGGAAAATCAGTCGCTCGAATTCCAAACCGAAGCAAAGCAGATTCTTCAGTTGATGATCCACTCGCTTTACACCCATAAAGAGGTATTTCTCCGAGAGTTGATTTCAAACGCTTCGGACGCGCTGGACCGCCTACGATTTGAATCGGTGACCAATCCGCAGATCCTCGGCAGTGATACCGAGCTCTCGATCCGGATCAAGCTCGACAAGACCGCGAAAATCCTGACGATCAGCGATAACGGCGTGGGTATGACGCGTCAGGAAGTGATTGAAAACATCGGCACCATTGCCCGCAGCGGTTCAAGGGTCTTTGTCGAGAAACTCACCGGCGACCAGAAAGCCGATTCCAATCTGATCGGTCAGTTCGGCGTGGGCTTTTATTCGGCGTTCATGGTGGCGTCAAGGGTGAAGCTCGTCACGAAGCGCGCGGGATCGAGCGAACCCGCGACCGTGTGGGAATCTTCCGGCGAGACCACCTACTCCATCGCGGCGGCGGTCAAAGAGACACGCGGCACCGAGATCACGGTCTATCTGAAAGAAGACTCCGCCGAATACGCAGAAACCTGGAATGTTCGCTCGATCATAAAAAAATACTCCGATTTCATCGCCTTCCCCATTTACCTGCCGGATGAAAAGGGGAAAGAGACGGTGGTCAACCTGACCAAGCCGATCTGGAGCCGTCTCGCTTCCGAGGTCACCCAGGAACAGTATGAGGAGTTTTACCAGCAGGTGCTGGCCGGGTTCGATAAACCCCTCGACATCATGCACAACAAAGCCGAAGGGGTCATGGAGTACTCCTCGCTCCTCTTCATCCCGTCAGCCGCTCCGTTCGACCTGTTCACTCTGGAGCGCAAACACGGCATCAAACTCTACGTCAAACGGGTGTTCATCCTTGATAACTGCAAGGAGATTCTTCCCGAGTATCTGCGCTTCGTCAAAGGCGTTGTCGATTCAGAAGACCTTCCGCTCAACGTCTCGCGCGAAATCCTCCAGAAAAATCCGGTCGTTGACCGCATCCGCAAGGCGCTGACTTCGAAAATCATCGGCAGATTGTCGGACATGGCGCAAAATGAACCGGAGCACTACAAGACTTTCTGGAAGTCGTTCGGCCAGGTGCTTAAAGAGGGCCTCCACGGCGACCCGGACAACAAGGAGAAACTGCTGGAACTGCTCCGCTTCCAATCGTCAATTGCAGGAAAAGACGAACCAGTCTCCCTCAAGACCTATGTGGGCCGTATGCGAACCGATCAAAAGGAGATCTACTATATCACCGGCGACAGCAGGGAGATCGTGGAGAAAAGCCCGCATCTCGAAGTGTTCAGGGCCAAAAGTATCGAAGTGCTCTTTCTCCTCGACCCGATCGACGAATGGATCGTGCCGGATATTTACAATTACGACGGCAAAAAACTCAAATCCGTCACGCAGGGCGACCTCGATCTCGGCGACCTCGGCAAGGAAGAGAAACAGGCGCAGAAAAAAGCCGAGTCCACCTTCAAGAAACTCTCTGAACGCATAAAAAATGTGCTTGCCGGGGACATTAAAGAAGTGCGCATCGCTACCCGGCTCAAGGACAGCCCGGCTTGTCTCGTGTCAGAGGAGAATGCCATGGGCAGCCACATGGAAAAGATCATGAAGGCGATGGGACAGGAAGTTCCGACGCAGAAACGCATCCTCGAGATCAATCCGGAGCACCCGATCATCCTCAACCTCAACGCGCGTTACGAGAAGGATCCGAAGGATGCCGACCTTGAAGAATGGGTGCGCCTGATGTATGAGCAGGCGCTCATTGCCGAGGGCCAGATGGTGCCTGATCCCCTCGCCTATTCGAAGCGGGTGAACAGCTTACTTTTGAAAGTGTCATCGGGCTGATCATAATAAATTCATGATCTAGGCGTACCTATTTTACCTTTTGGGTAAAATAGGAGATTAAGGATGTATAAGGGGATTGGACAAAACTCGTCGCTCTGGATACCAGCAGGATACAATAACTCTCGCCATGCCTGCGTATAACTTGAAAGCAGCATTCGGTGTATGCTATCTTTATCGATGAGTTCAGGAATATGAAAGCACTATCGCTATTAATCATCTTTCTCCTTGCGGGAACCCAGCCGGCGCTTCTTGGCATGCAGACTTGTGCCAGGGGTACTATCTCAATAAGTAAGGATGCGTCTTGTCGGTGCTGTTGTTCCGGCATGCAATGCTGCCGCCAAAAAAACGTTCATAATGATCAGGAAACCGCTTCCCACGCAAAGAATGCGAAGAGGAAGTGTTCGAATCCCTTCTGCGCGGCTGCCTCTGGTATGCCGGGGCAGGAGCCTTCCGGACTTGTGCAGGGAAGCACGAGTAGTATACAGTTCTTTGCGCCGGTTGTGCCGACCTATGCTCCATGGGTCATCGGCATGGCTGATATAAATGTCGGACATCCAACCATTTCCCTCTCACCACCGAGTACCCTTTCCCAAACATACCCGCCTCTTCGCATTTGACAAGTTCAAGGTTTGCTCCGGCTCCGGTCGCGTGATCAATTATTAGTGATTACGGCATGCAAGCGGGTATGCTATTTGCTTAAATATTACATTCTATGTTTTCGGTCAATTTCCATAAAATTGAACGAATATTGTATTGATCATCAACCAATTTCATCATGGAGGTTTTGTATGACATCACCGCTGATTAAAATCGTATTTCCCATTCTTGTCGCTTCCTTCACTTTTGCGCAGGTGCCTGCACCCGCCGTCGGCCAGAATCGCGACTCCCTTGCGCCAAAATATGATACTACCGTGCAAGCACCGAAGGGAATAAGCCCAAAAGTAAAACAGCCTAAGGCCGCGGCCCAGTCAACGAAGCTTAAACCGCAATCCACCTGCCCAGTATTGGGTGGTCCCATCGACAAAAATCTCTATGTCGACTACCAAGGAAAACGTATTTACGTTTGCTGTACAGGGTGCATCGATGAGGTGAAGAAAAACCCTGAAAAGTACATCACGAAGCTCGAAAAGGCGGGACAGTCGGTTGAAATTATCGACACGGGAAAAGTGAAGCAAGCCACGCCTTCCTCGGACAAGCCTTCCAATGCGAATGGATCCGGCATGGGTTCCATGAAGATGTAACCGGGGAAACTGCTACGTACTGGGTTTTTCATGTTGAGGATCAGGATTAAGGAGACTGTATGGGTAATGATGAAAAGTTAAGGTCGTCAATGGTATCGGTTCTCATGAATGGCCGGAATCGGGGAACGGTGATGATTCTCTATCTTGTTGCAACCTTTTTTCCACCGGCGCGAGCGCAAACCGTTTCCGGCGCCGATTCCGAGCTGGCTATTTTTACCGCCAGGCTCAGCGGGCTTGTCGCTGAGGTACGCTCCAATAATCCGCGACTCAAAGCCGCGGCGAACCGGGTGGATGCCGCACGGGCATCGATCGACTACCAGAAGAGCCTTGATCCGCCGCTTCTGGCCGTGGAATCGTATCAGACCCCTGTCGCCTCTTTCCCCGATCCTCTCAGGAACTATCAGGAGATTGACTATTCAATCCAGCAGATGCTGCCGTTTCCGGGCAAGCTTTCTTCCATGGCGAAGGCGGAAGGTAGTCGCATGGAGATGCTCGGACAGGATAAGGTTGCGCTGGAGCAGAACCTCGTCCGTGATGTCAAATCGGCGTTCTTCGAGCTCTATCTTATCGACCGCAAGCTGGAGATCATTGCCGATAACCGGACAATCATGAAGAGCTTTATCGAGATTGCCCGGAAGCAGTATGAGGTAGGGACGGGCAGGCAGTCGGATATTTTACGGGGCCAGACCGAACTCTCGACGCTTTCCAGCGACGAGCTGGTTCTGGAGCAGGATAGGAAATCCGCGGAGGCAATGATCAATGCCCTTTGCAATGCAGAGGCCACGCGGACCATACCAGTCATGCCCGCAATTCATCCTGCATTGGTGAATTTTTCACCGGATACGCTGGCGCGGCTTGCCGAGGCCAACAGGCCGGAATTTGCCTCCATGCGCTATGCCGTCAGCATGCAGAAGAATGATCTCGTCGCCGCACATCGTGAGTTCCTCCCGGATTTCATGGTTCGGGGAACCTACAAACAGATGCGCCCCCTGCCAGACGATTGGGCGCTCATGGTCGGGATGACCGTACCCATTGCACCATGGTCGTATGGAAAGTATTCCGCTGCGACCGAACACGCCGCTTCGAACGAGCAGGAGTCTCAGAGAGAGTATGAGAATATGAAAAATATGGTGCTTTCCCAGGTGCAAGATGCGTTGGCAAAAGTAACAAGCGCCCAAGAGAGGATACAGCTTTACACCACTACCGTCATACCGCAGGCCCGCCAGACCTTGCAATCGACATCGGATGCCTACCAGAGCGGCAAAATCGATTTCCTGAGTCTTATTGATGCCCACCATCTGGTCCGTTTTTCGGAGCAGGATTACCATATGGCGGTCATGAATCTGCTCACCGGCGAGGCGGAACTGGAAAAGGCGGTGGGGCTGCCTTTAAGCAAAATAACCATAGGGGAGCAACGCCCATGATCACCAGGATGAAGATGCTGACGTTTTCGATGATTATCCTCGCCGCTTTCGTCGGCGGGGCGGTAGTAGCCTTATTACTGCATGCGCCTCACCACAGGGAGCTTGCAGTCGGAGCAAACGGCCAGAAAGTGATTTATCACTGTCCAATGCACCCGAACTATCTCTCTGATAAACCCGGCAGCTGCCCGATATGCGGCATGAAACTTGTACCGGTAAATAAAGCCGAAGCCGGCGAAGAGGCAGGTACGGTCAAAATCGATCCCACGGTCGTTCAAAACATAGGCGTCACTACCGAAACCGTGACGATCCGGGACCTCAACAGGGACATACGGGCATCGACAACCATCGAGCTGAACGAGACCGCAATCAGCAATGTCAATACGAAGGTGATGGGATGGGTCGATAAACTTTATATCGATTATACGGGCCAGCGGGTGAAAAAGGGGCAGCCGCTCTTCACCATATATAGCCCCGATCTCGTCAGCACGCAGGAGGAGTATCTTCAGGCTTTGCAGTATGAGAAAAATCTCATCGGCGGCTCGCCGGAGGCGGGAAAGGGCGCCCTTGAAATTGTCGAGAGCAGCAAACGCAGACTCCTTAACTGGGACATCCCGGAGACGGAAATTGATGCGGTCGCGAAGAGCGGCGTTCCTCAAAAGACCATGACTATTTATTCGCCGGCCGATGGCGTGGTGCTTGAGAAAATGGTGGTGACCGGTCAAAATGTGATGCCCGGCATGGAGCTCTATAAAATCGCCGACCTTTCGACGGTGTGGGCGGTTGCCAACGTGTACGAGGAAGATTTGCCTTTTATTAAGCTCGGGAGCGGCGCCGAGATTGAAGTGACCTCCGCGACGGGAAAAACATTTGCCGGCAAGGTCGATTTTATTTCGCCGGTCCTCGACTCGACCACAAAGACGGCAGCCGTGCGCATCGGCATCCGAAATACCACGGAGTATCTCTTGAAGCCGAGCATGTTTGCTACCATAAAAATTTCATTGCCTCTTGCCGTTAAAACGCTTTCGGTTTCAGAAAAAGCAATTTTGCATACGGGGAAACGGAACGTGGTCATCCTTGCTCTCGGCGGTGGTTATTTCAAGCCGCAAGATGTGAAACTCGGCATGAGCGCCAACGGATATGTGCAGGTTCTTTCCGGGCTTACCGAAGGACAGATTATTGTGACTTCATCGCAATTCATGATCGATGCCGAGTCGAATTTAAGTCAAGCGGTCGGACAGATGGTCGGCAAGGAGCGCCCTGCTGACACGGAAGAAATGGATAGTACGCATCGCTGAGGCCGGTTGCATCATCGACGACAAACGGGACAAATGATATGCTCGAAAAAATTATCGAATGGTCGATTAAAAACAAATTCCTCGTGATAATGCTCACGGCGTTCGCCATCGGAGCCGGCATATGGGCGCTTTTGACGACGCCCATCGATGCGATTCCCGATCTGAGCGACGTGCAGGTCATCGTGTATACCGACTACAAGGGTCAATCACCGCGCATTGTCGAAGACCAGGTGACCTATCCTTTGACGACATCGCTTCTTTCGGTGCCGGGTGCGAAGGTCGTTCGCGGCTATTCGTTCTTCGGCTACTCGCTTGTGTATATCATCTTCAAGGACGGCACGGATATCTACTGGGCCCGCAGCCGGGTGCTCGAATATCTCAACTATGCGCAAAAACGGTTGCCGTCCGGAGTACTTCCTACGCTGGGTCCCGATGCTACCGGCGTAGGGTGGGTGTTCGAATATGCGCTGAAATCCGATAAACACTCCCTGCAGGAGCTCCGGTCGTACCAGGACTGGTATCTCAAATACGGACTGGCGACCGTCGAGGGGGTGTCCGAGGTCGCAAGCATCGGCGGCTATGTCAAGCAATACCAGGTGACCGTGGACCCCGTCCAACTCCAGGCGTACAACATTCCTTTGCGCGACGTCGAGATGGCGATAAAAAATGCCAACAGCGATGTCGGCGGGGAGGTCATCGAAATGTCCGAAATGGAGTTCATGATCCGGGGACTGGGGTACATCAAATCCATCGACGATATCAAAATGATCCCGCTTAAGACCGATATGCAGCATGGCGTTGCGGTCCGCATCGGCGACATTGCCGATGTGGCCGTGGGTCCCGAGATGCGGCGCGGCGTTGCGGAGCTTGACGGTAAGGGTGAAGTCGCCGGCGGGATCGTGATCATGCGTTTCGGCGAAAACGCGCAGAAGGTCATTGCCGCTGTAAAGAAAAAACTCGAAGTTCTGAAGGCCGGTCTTCCGCCGGACGTAACGATCGTCACGACCTACGATCGCTCTTCACTCATAAAACGCGCCATCGAGAATCTACGCAACAAACTCTTCGAGGAGATTCTTATCGTTGCCTTCGTCTGCATCCTTTTCCTCGGCCATGCGCGGAGCGCGATGGTTGCGGTATTTACCCTTCCCACCGCAGTGCTCATGGCTTTTTTCCTTATGCGGATGCAGGGGCTCAATGCGAATATCATGTCGATCGGGGGCATTGCCATCGCCATCGGAGCCATGGTGGATGCCGCGATCATCATGATCGAAAATGCCCATAAACATATTGAGGCGGAGAATGCCAAACCGCCCAACGAACGATTGCCGCACTGGCAAGTAATAATGGAAGCAACAAAGGAAGTCGGGCCGACACTGTTCTGGTCGCTCCTGGTCATTACGGTATCCTTCATTCCCATCTTCACCCTCGAAGAGCAGGAGGGAAGGCTCTTCAAGCCGCTCGCCTTTACGAAAACCTACTCCATGGGAGCAGCCGCGATTCTCGCCGTTACCATTGTGCCGGTGCTCATGGGTTTTTTCGTGCGCGGCAGGATCAAACCCGAACACCGGAACCCGATCAATCGTTTCTTAATGTCTATTTACCATCCGGTAGTTAAGTCCGTCATCAAAAGGCCGAAAACGGTGATTCTGTCGGCCCTCGCCGTGATCGCGGTAACGGTGATTCCTTTCGGTCATCTTGGATCAGAGTTCATGCCGCCGCTCTATGAGGGCGATCTGCTCTATATGCCCACAACCCTGCCGGGGGTGTCAATTAACAAGGCAAAGGAGCTCCTGCAACAGACTGATAAAATTATCCGTTCGTTTCCTGAAGTCGAGCGTGTCTTCGGGAAGGCTGGGCGGGCTGAGACCGCCACCGACCCTGCCGGGCTCGATATGCTGGAGACCATCATCATGCTCAAACCGGAAAAGGAGTGGCCCAAGGGCATAACGCCCGAAAAGCTCATCGAGCAGCTCGATGCGGCGATCAAATTTCCCGGCCTTACCAATGCCTGGACCATGCCGATCAAGACGCGCACCGATATGCTCTCCACCGGTATCAGGACGCCGGTTGGGATAAAAATCTCGGGAGCGAATCTCGACACGCTCCAGATGGTAGGCAGGCAAGTGGAGGCAGCGATGCGCAGCGTCCCTTATACTACCTCCACCTTTGCCGAAAGGGCTGTCGGCGGCAACTACCTCGATATCAAAATCGATCGTGAAAAGAGCGGCAGATATGGCCTTAATATTAATGACGTGCAATCAGTCATCCAGACGGCAATCGGCGGCATGAACATCACCACCATCGTTGAAGGATTAGAACGGTATACGGTCAATCTACGCTATAGCCGGGAGCTGCGCGAAGACATTGAATCACTTAAACATGTACTGATTGCCGCGCCGGACGGGCTGCAAATACCTCTCGGTCAAATAGCCGATTTTGAAATCAATAAGGGTCCCATGGTGATCCGCAGCGAAGACAGCAGGCCCAACGCTTGGGTGTTCGTGGATATGCGGGGTACCGACATGGGTAGCTATATTCGACAGGCGCAAAAAAATGTAGCATCGCAGGTCAAGCTACCCACCGGGTACAGCATCATCTGGAGCGGACAGTTTGAATACATGCAGCGAAGCCAGAAAAAACTCATGGTGGTCATTCCAATGACGCTGTTCATCATTCTCATTATCATTTTTCTCAACACGAAGTCGCTTACCAAGACGGCGATCGTCATGCTCGCGGTGCCGTTTTCTCTCGTTGGCGCGGTGTGGGCTTTATACCTTCTCTGCTATAATATGAGTCTTGCAGTATGGGTAGGGATCATCGCGCTTGCCGGCCTTGACGCAGAGACCGGTGTCGTCATGCTTCTTTACCTTGACCAGGCATTCGATACGGCGAAGAAAAGGGGCGCGATCACGTTGTCCGCGCTTAAAGAGGCGATCGATCACGGCGCCGTCAGGCGCGTGCGACCGAAAATCATGACCGCCTCGGTTATCATCGCCGGACTCCTGCCCATCATGTGGAGCCACGGTGCCGGATCGGATGTCATGAAACGTATTGCCGCACCCATGGTGGGCGGCGTCGCCACCTCGGTCATCATGGAATTGCTTGTCTATCCGGCGATCTACTTTCTCTGGAAAAAAAAGGCAGGCAATCAATGAACAGTAAATAATATTGTAAAGTACCTCACAACGCTTTCGTTCGGGATGGTATTTTAAATTTGATTAAGTGGTATCCTTGAAACAGTCACACTAAACATGAAGTACTCTTCACCCCCCTCACCGTTACCCCACAATTCTCATCACCGCTTATTTTTATTCCGCAAACGCCTTCAGTCTACCCCGCAGATACGAGTGTTTCAGACGGTGAATAGCCTTTTCTTTGATCTGCCGTACTCTCTCGCGAGAGAGATTGAGTTGCGAACCGATCTCGTCCAGTGTGTGCGTGGTTTCCACGCCAAGGCCGAAATAGAGCTTCAGAACATCGCGCTCCCGTTCTTCCAGAGCATCGAGAATCCTGTTCACTCCCTCCTGACGAGAGATTTCAATAAGCCGATTATCGGGCATTTCTTGATCTTCGTCACGCAGAATATCGATAAGCTCCGACCCATCCTCATCTTTAACCGGCGAATCGAGCGAAACTGCACGGTTACCGATCGACTGAATGGTCAGAACCTCTTCCCTCGCCACTCCCATTTCCTGAGCGATCTCATCGGTAGATGGCTGGCGGCGATATTTCTGCTCCAGACGATTCTGAGTGGTTCTCACGCGATGAATGACGCCGATCCTATGAAGCGGAATTCTCGTAATACGCGAACGATCGGCCAAGGCACGCAGAATACTTTGCCGGATCCACCATACCGCATAGGAAATGAACTTGAAGTTCTTTTTTTCATCAAACCGTTTTGCTGCTTTAATAAGACCGATATTGCCTTCGCTGATAAGTTCGCTCAAGGGAAGCCCCTGGTTCTGATACTTGCGAGCCACGCTGACAGCGAAGCGCAGATTCGCTTTCACCAGCGTATCGAGTGCCCTTTTATCCCCCTTTTTAATGCGGGCGGCTAAAATGGCCTCTTCTTCACTAGATAAGGTCTTATGTTTCGCGATATCTTTAAGATAGAGCTCAAGTGCTGTATCGTCAGGAACAATTACATTTTTGTCAATTACCATGTTCTCTCCCCCTTTGACTCTTTCTAAAATTCGTCTTACTATGAATAGTTATTGTGCGAAGCATTAAATTAATCACCTGAAACGCGACTTTAATAAACATCAAACGACAAGAAACAAACATGTATTCCACATAATGACCAATTGCCAGAAAAAATACGCTTTCAGAGGTCGCACAAATATAAATAATGGCAGGAAACAAGGGAAAGTAATATATTTGACTACTTTTCTAAAAAAATAAATCTAAAAGGAAAGCCTCCCTCGTTGCCCTAAAAGTAGAATGAATGCTCCCCGCTTCATGTGGCGAGGTTTTAAATAAATAAACAAAAATTGTGCGGATTAGCAGCCTTCTGTGTATTTACCAAACCTTTTGATCGAAGGGGTAAAGAATCCCCCCGCTATGCGGGGGGATTCTTTACCGATTTCAATGCTGCTCTCCTCTGCCTTCTCGCCTCGTATAATAGCACCGCCCCGGCCGCCGAAACATTGAGCGATCCGGCCTGCTCTTCGATGGGGATCGAGGCGAATACGGTGCAGAGTTTTTCAAGGTAGGGCGGGATTCCGCGATGCTCTCCACCGAGGATAATGATTGTCGGGCCAGATAGGTCAAGGACATCCAGAATCATTCCCTTTCCTGCATGCGCACCCACAACGGAAAAACCCAGCGTTGCATAGTCGCGAATGATACCTTCCAGATTCTTCGGTCTGAGAATGGTCAAGTGTCCGATCATGCCCGCCGAGCTCTTGGCAGCAGCGGGAGAAAGCGGGGATGTATGTCTACGTTCAAGAAACAGCGCATCGACGCCGAAGGCGACACACGACCTGATGAGCGCGCCGAGATTGCCGGGATCTTCGATCGATGCGGCAAGGACAAAAAGCGGCGATTTTTTATCTGCAACCTTTTCCGCCAGTTCCTCCAGAGAGCAGTACGGCTGAACGCTGCATACGGCTACCACCCCCTGATGCTTATCCAATCCGGCGATCTGGTTCAGACGCAGTGACGGCACAAGATTATAGGCGAGTCGCTCCTTACGGCAGGTTTTCATGAGGTTAAAAATCTGTGATGACCGTTTTGCATTATCGAAATAGATATGATCGATGGCTTCAAGCCGCTCTTTGAGCAGCTCTTCAACGGCATGAATGCCGTAAACGATGGTTTCGGACGGTTCCATTTGGTCCTGTTGAAGCAATTGTACTTGAGTTGAAAGCTCGGGCAATGGCCCGATGCATAGTTTTTTATAGGTTTCTAATATATTTTCATTCTGCTAGTGAAGCCAACAGATTTCCTCGAATGTTGAAAGCTATGCATCGACAAAAATTCGGATCCGCGGTAAATCAAGCGGTGCTATTCACGAAAGGATATTTTATGGGCTCATTCGGATGGGAACTATTTATTATAGAGTGTTTAATTATGATACCCTTCCTTTTAACGCTCTATAAAGCATTTAAGCGTTGTTCGAAAGGGAGTTGCACAAATGCCTCAAGTGCGGTTTGGCTTTTATTGATTCCAATTTTTCCCGCAATATGGCAATTCATTATGGTTTTTCGAATTGCATCTTCGCTAGAGAATGAATTTCGACGAAAAAATATACCACAACAACCAAACCCCGGCAGGTCTTTGGGATTGGCTTCCTATAGTTTATTTTGTTTTTCGATAATTTTAATGAAAGAAATTCCATTAATTCTATATTAATCAATAGGATGAGTGATCATATAGTGGGTTAAAATTGCAAGATATTCTGCTGAATTAGCAGCACCAATGAATTACCCCGCAGCAAGCTACGGGGTATCAAAAACTCAAAAAATAAAGCAGGCAAAGGCAATGCCGCAGACCAATAGCGATTAATAAAATTAATACCATTGAAAAATAGTTTTTAATAAGAATTACTAATATATTTTTATTATGACAATTAGACAAACGTAATTCATGACTGCGTTTTTCTGCTTATGAAGAGGCTAATGTAGCGAAAGGGGAAGTGGTATGGGCATATTCCGAGATCCGTGGGCAGTAATCATTATCGGATTATTGATAGTGGTATTTTTTGGGACTAAAAAAATTCCTGAAGTGGCAAAGAACATCGGGCAAGGTTTGAAGGAATTTAAAAAAGCCATGTCTGATGTGGAGAAAGAGGCAGACGCTTCGGCAGCCAAGCCTTCAACCCCTGAAAAAATTGAAAAAAAGGATGATGCCAAGGCGTGAAGCCTGACTCCAGCGAGATGTCATTTCTCAATCACCTTGAAGAACTGCGGTGGCGCATCGTTAAAATGGCGCTGGCGCTGGTGGGTGCAGCAATTCCCTGCGGGTTCTTCTGGAAAAGAATTTTTGACGTCGTCATGGTTTATCCCCTCCGGTTTGCCAATCCACGGCCGCATCTGATATTCACCACACCGATTGAGGCCGTGATGCTGAGTTTTAAAATCGCGCTCGGCTCCGGATGCGTGCTTGCAGCGCCAGTGATTTTTTATCAGATCTGGAAATTCGTCGCGCCAGGGCTTTTCCCGAATGAGAGAAAAATCGTCCTGCCAACCGTTATCGCTTCGAGCGTGGCATTCTTGTGCGGAATCGCTTTTTGCTATTCCATATTGCCGCACATTTTTCAAATCCTTACCAGCTATGCAGGTTCCCGTCTTGATCCTTATTTCAAAATAGGCGACTATTTCAGCTTTATTCTCAAGCTCAGCCTTGCGTTTGGACTCGTGTTCGAGTTGCCGGTCGTCGCGTTCGTCTGCACCCGACTCGGGATAATAAGCCCGCAGTTTTTAATTCGCCATATTCGCATCGCCATCGTTATTATTTTTATCGTTGCAGGGATTATAGCCCCTCCGGATCTTTTTTCCCTGCTTGTCATGGCCTTTCCGCTCATGCTCCTTTATGTTCTGAGTATCGGCACCTCCTGGCTGGCCGGGAGAAAACGATAATGGGCGTGGGCTTTTCGGAAATTCTGCTTATCTTGGTGCTGATCCTCGTTTTTTTCGGCTCGAAGGAACTGCCGAAGTTCATTCGGGATGCCGCCCGAATGGTGGCCAATCTGCGCCGGTACAGCGAAAAGGTACGCCGCGAACTGGACGCCATGACTTCAACCGTCACCGAGGCATTGCCGGCAGCGAACCAACCGAGCAAAGACATCCCCCAGCAAAAATCCACCAAACAGCTTCTGCGCGAAAAATTCAGTGCGGCGCGAAAAAATCTCGCACCTGCTGAAAAAAGTGCAAAATCGGAGCAGATCCGGCGGCATCTCCTGGACTCACCGCAGATGAAAGCGGCCGGCGCAGTCATGATCTATATCAACATAGGTGCCGAGGTTGAGACCCGCGAGACAATCCGTGAAATGCTCCTGCAGGGTAAGCGGGTAGTCGTCCCCTATTGCAAGAAGGGAGCAAGCACGATGGGGATCGGCGAGATCACTGACCTCGATAAAGACGTGGTCATTGGAGAAACCCGATCTCCTGAGCCACTGCCTGAACTGCGGGATCGGTTCTACCGGAGCGACCTCCACCTTATTATTTGTCCTGGCGTCGGGTTCGACCATTTCGGCGGAAGGCTTGGCCGAGGCAGGGCCTACTACGATAACTTCCTTCGTGAGCTGAAGGGCCGGGTACCGATCATAGGATTGGCATTCGACTGCCAGATACTGGACAATCGTCTGCCATTTTCCTATACGGATGTGGCCATGGACCAGGTGATCACCGAGAGCGGTTTTTTGGTGAACCGCGACGAAGACGGGAATATTGTTGCACCAGCGACCATAACGAGCTCCCCGGAAATCCCTTCCGGATAAGCGAGGCAATTGCCAAATCGCCGAAAACTTCTATGTTCGCAACCATCGTTTTTCTCGTCATTGCTGCCAGTGCACTTGTTGCCGTCATTGTTATTTTCACTCCTTTCGGGGTTATTGCGAACTTTACCCTTACTGGCGGTAAGCGAAACGGGAGAATCGTACTTTACTGGCTTCACCCACGGCTAAACCGGCTTACGTTTTATATCGACCGACAGTGTATAACACTCTGTTTTCTGAACTGGTCACATGAGCTTGAACATCGGTCGACAATGGAACGTTTGTCGGAGGACGAACTTTCACCTTCTTTTGAGGGGAAAAAACCTTCGATACCCTTGCAGCCAGCTAAAATAAGCCCCAAAAAACCAGTTCAATTAAATCCGTCAAGCTCACCCAAATATTCAAAGCTCGATAAATCGCCGAAAAAAAAATCCGGATCGTGGCTCCATCGCTGGAATTTTATGCTCCGAAAAGCAAAAAAAATCCTGTCGATTCTCCTCGACCGCCGCATAGTCCTCAAAACACTCCGCTGGTTGCATCGCGACTTCAAACTGTTGTTGCATCTTGCCAAATTGCACCATGTACATCTGAAGGCAAAGGCAGGTGCCGCCGATCCGGCAGAAACAGGGAATATATATGCATTGTTTGTCACCCTGCGTAGCACGTTTTTGAGCCGCACCACGCATATTGATATCCAGTTTGAACCGTATTTCAGCGGCGCCATGCTTGAGGTGGAAGGAAGTATCGGCGTAACCTCATCAGTTGCCCGATTGCTGCTTGCCGGTTTAGTTTCCATAGCGACGTTTCCCTGGCTGGTCGTCTTTGACGCATGGAGGAAACTAAGGAAAGTGCGCAACGAGATTATGTCGGCTGCCGAAGTCACCGTATGATAACGCCACTCGACAAACTGGCTGAATCAATCGGAATCAGCGCCAGACTTTTGCTGGGAAAGGTAGGAGGGGCGGGACGGTTTTCCGGTCGCATCCTGATAGCTATACCGTCGGCGATTGCAAAGTTTCATCTCATCGTTGAACAAATGATGCTTATGGGCGTCACCACGATTCCCGTCGTACTTCTGACGTCGGTTTTCGTCGGAACAGTCAGTGCATGGCAGGTGCATTATCTCTTTGCCGGAGTCATCCCGGCAACCTACATCGGAAGTGCGGTTGGTAAGGCGGTATTCACCGAACTCGGTCCCGTCCTTACTGCGCTGGTGGTAACCGGTCGGGTTGGAGCAAAGTTAGCGGCCGAGCTTGGGACCATGCGCGTTACCGAGCAACTGGATGCGATGGTAACCCTTTCGCTGGATCCCTATCTCTACCTGATTGCACCGCGCATGGCGGCTGGCACAATGATGATGCCGGTACTGACGATTTTTTCAGCCTTTTTCGCCATTTTCAGCGCTCAGATTTTCACCCAGATCACCATGGGCCTGCATCCATCGGCGTTCTATTACGGTCTTCGGCTCTTTTTCAAAGTAAAGGACATTGAAATTTGCCTGGTGAAGGCATTTGTCTTCGGTGCCGTGATCGCAATCTGCGGTTGCTATTTTGGGTTTACCGCAAGAGGCGGCGCTGTGGGGGTAGGCGAGGCAACGAAGAGAGCGGTCGTTGCAGCTATGGTATTGATTCTTCTATCCAATCTGATAGTAATTAAAGTATTACTTTAAGAAAGCTGCAAAAGAAAACGATTAAAAAAGTCTCCGTCATTATTCGTGATTATCACCACCTCCTTTTTAAAAATTTTTCATGAGCGAAAAAATCATGCGTAAAAAACTCTGGAAGATTTCTACCTTCAAAAGAGGAAGCTCCCTCACCCAAGAAGGGCGGAAGGGCATAAGCTGTTTTTCAAAGAATACCTAAAAACCTGAAGCCTCTTTTCCTTTTTAAATTAAAGATTTTAGTCCCGAGGGGAATTGAACCCCTGTTGCAAGAATGAAAATCTTGAGTCCTAACCACTAGACGACGGGACCGCAAACGGCTGTAAAATATACATCGCTGTCCAAAGAGTATCCAGATAGGGCTGGTGAAATGTTGTTTTGCTGATTTCTCTCCGCTGCGGATGAAGTGAAACGGGGGATTGGGTCCAACAGGTGGAATAAGGTATTTTCTTTGCAATTTACTGGAGCAGTAATCGCAGGCCTGCGAAACGATAATGAGGGCCAGGCCCTGCGCAACTAAAGGCTGTGAATCCCGCCAGGCCTGGAAGGGAGCAACGGTAAGCAGACGCTTGGTGTGCCGCAGATAAACTTGGCCCTTTTTTTGCAGTTTTAAATTTAAATTTAAAAAAGTAGTGCGGATTTGAAACTATATGAGTTATGTTGTTTTAGCCCGCAAATGGCGTCCCCTGTCCTTCGACGATGTGATCGGACAGGAACATGTCACTGCAACGCTTAAAAAAGCCATTGAAAAGAAACGCGTTGCCCATGCTTTTATTTTCTCCGGCACACGCGGGGTTGGAAAAACCACCACCGCCCGTATCTTGGCACGCGCACTTAATTGCGAAAAAGGACCCATCCCGTCGCCCTGCGGCGAGTGCTCCTCCTGCAAGGGAATACTCAACGGATCGAGCCTCGATGTTTTGGAGATTGATGGTGCATCGAATAATTCAGTCGACGATATCCGCGAGTTGCGCGAAAATGTCAGCTATGCCTCCATGGGCGGCAAATATCGCATTTTCGTCATCGACGAAGTACATATGTTATCTAAGTCCGCTTTCAACGCCCTGCTTAAGACCCTTGAAGAGCCTCCTCCAAATGTGATCTTCATTTTTGCTACCACCGAGCCGCAAAAGATTCCGGCTACCATCCACTCACGCTGCCAACGGTACGATTTCAGGAGAATCGTCCCCGAACAGATTCTCAACCGGCTGACATATATCTGCGACCGAGAGGAGATCGCTTTCGAGAAAACCGCGCTGAGCCTCATTGCCTCGAAGGCGGATGGCAGCATGCGCGATGCGTTGTCGCTTCTCGATAAGGTGCTCTCCTGCTGCCCAGAAAAAATCATGGAGCATGAAGCGCGCGTCACTCTGGGCCTCCTTTCCCGGGAAGTTTACGAGCGTGTAATGGACGCAATTGCACGAAAGGAGCGGGCCGAGGTTCTCTCCATCGTCCGAGAGGTGCTGCTTCAGGGATTCGATCTTTACGAGTTTGTTCTCGGCTTGGAGGAGCACCTCAGAGACCTGCTCTTTTGCCGAATAAACGGAAGCCTTGAGAGTCTTGCCGTTGAATTGGAAACTGTTGCGGTGCTGCAGAAATCCGCAGTGCGTTTTTCCGAAGGCGATCTCCTGCGCATGATGGAGCTCGTACGTCGGTCCGAAAACGACCTTAAACGGAGTGCCTTCCCGCGTTTCGCCATTGAGATACTGCTTCTCAAACTCGTCTATCTTGACAGTACCGTCTCGCTCGAACAAATTTTAACACTGATCGGCAATGAAAAAGAGGATCGGACCAGAGGGGGCGCTCTCACCGGAGAGCCAGCCCGAGGAGAACAGTCGGAGCAAAAAAAAAAACCTGATTTAACGGCCGCCCCATCGATTTTGATGGAATTGCCGGAACCGGCCTGTAGCGAGACAATCGAGTCGCCATTCGCCGACCGTTTTCCAGAGGGAACTGGTTCAGATACGGGAAGTCACTGGAAGTCTTTCATCGACTCACTTATGAGCGACCGGCCAAATCTTGGCATGTTTCTTTCGCCCGCTTCGGTCGCTGCGAGTACCGCCGCATCAATTGATCTTATTTTCAGCCGCAACCATTCATTTCAATTCAATGAGGTAACGCACAAAGGGACACGTGAGGAAATTGAAAAGCTTCTAAGCGGATTCATGGGCAAGCCGACCGAACTGCATATCACGCTCGAAGCCGCATCTCCCGGAACAGCCGATGCAGGCACGCCTTCCAATCAATCAGACTCTTTGTCAATAGGGAATGAAATCAGTCGTGAACCGATTATTCAAGCCGTGATCGAGCTATTCGATGCGGAATTTCTCAGATAGGAGAGCATTGTCATGTCCCAGATCAATAAGCTGTTGAAACAGGCACAGAAGATGCAGGCACAGGTCATGAAGATGCAGGAAGAGATGCAGAAAAAGGAGTGTGAAGGGACCGCGGGCGGCGGCATGGTCAGGATCGTCCTGAACGGGGCCAATGAGCTCGTATCCGTAAAAATCAATCCCGAGGTGGTTAATCCACAGGAGGTCGAAATGCTGGAAGATCTCATTCTTGCGGCTCATGCGGCAGCGCAGCAAAAGGTGAAAGAGGTGACGGAATCCGCCATGGGTTCGGTAACTGGCGGCCTCCAGTTTCAGGGGATATAAATCATCCATGAACGGGCCGATCGAAGAGCTTGTCGAACAGTTGAACCATCTTCCGGGAATCGGACCGAAAAGTGCGTGGCGCATAGCCCTGCATATTTTAGACACACCGGAAGAGGAGATTGCAAAACTCAGCCATGCCCTTGACGACGCCAAAAGGAAGATCATCAAATGCCGGCAATGCTTCACCTACAGCGAGACCGACCTGTGCTCGATCTGCTCATCAGCGACGCGTGACGCCGCGATAATCTGCGTGGTTGAAAAATCATCCGATGTCTTTGCCATCGAAAAAATCGGCCGCTATCGGGGAGGATACCATGTTCTCGGCGGCGTTCTTTCGCCCCTCGCAGGGACAACGCCTGATAAGTTGCGAATCGCCGAACTCACCAAGAGAATTTCGCAGATGCATCCGTCAGAACTGATCATTGGCCTTGGGGGCGGCGCAGAAGCCGAGACGACCGCTGGCTATCTCGCCCGTCTCTACAGGAATTCAGGGGTGCGGATCACGCGGCTCGCACGCGGTCTCCCGGCAGGGATGGAGATCGAATACGTAGATCAGGTGACCCTAAGGCAGGCGCTCAACGAGCGAACCGATATCTGCTATGGGGAGAACGGGTAAACATGGAAATGTCGATGTTCGAAAGATGGTTGCGAAAAGCCGGGGCAAGCGTTTTTTTCCTTGGATATCTACCCGCCTCCGGCACCGTGTGTTCCGCCGCAGTGTCCGTACTCCTCTGGATCTTGCATGAAACGACGCATCTGTTCCAGGTCTCCAGCGAGCCAGTTTTTTACTGGCTCGCCTGTGTAGTCGTCATTGCCGTCAGTTTTTTCCTGGCTTCCGGAAGCCGTGAGCTCTTCGGTAAGGAGGATTCCGGAAAAATCGTGATCGATGAGGCTGCTGGACAACTAATCACGTTCATGTTCGTTCCGATAACGCTGCGAACTCTGATAGCCGGTTTTTTTCTGTTCCGTTTTTTTGATATTGTCAAGATTTTCCCCATTTACTACATGGAAGATCTTGATGATGGCGTCGGCGTTACCATGGATGACGTGGCAGCCGGCATTTATGCCAACGTGTCCCTCTTCGTGCTGCTTATAACCTATCATGCAATCAAAGTGCATTTGTAAAATACCAGGCAGGAGTCATAATCCGACAAGAATGATTTCTCGGAGGTACCATGCATGAACCGGTTGACTTTCTCGCAGGATTGACCAGAAGCCATCTGGCACAGGTGAGCCTCGGCATCACCGCGGTAACACTGATACTGGCAGGGCCCGTCATCAATGGGTTTATCCAGAATATGACGCAGAGGTTTCATTGGTTGCTCCGCTATTGCATCTTCGTTCTCATGTGTACGATTGGCTATGGGTTTCTCACCCACTTCGTCTTTCGCGGCCTAGCTCGCTGGCTCGCGTATCAGCGGAACGTCGAACTCCTGATCATTATCGCGGGCATCTATCTTGTACTCGCGTTTTTTGCGAAAAAACAGGGTCATATATGACTATCAGACAAGGTTTCGGGCTTCAGTGAAGGCAAAAAATGCCTGAGTCCATTCGAGCGCTTTCCGAAGAACTCGGCGCGCTGCTTTTGAAGAATCATTTGACCCTTGCAGTGGCCGAGTCATGTACCGGCGGTTTGCTCGGCGCAGCCATAACCGAAAGCCCGGGCGCATCCCGCTATTTCATCGGTGGCATAATTTCCTATGACAACAGCATAAAAACCAGGATCTTGAATATTCCCGTCGCCACGCTGGAAAAACATGGCGCGGTAAGCGCGGAGATCGTGGCCGCGATGGCCGCAGGCGTGTGCAAATTATTCCTGAGCGATGCAGCCATCGCCGTGTCGGGTATTGCAGGCCCGAACGGCGGTACCGAGGGCAAACCGGTCGGACTCGTTTTTATCGGTATTGCATTCCATGACGTTATTCGCACTTTTGAATACCGGTTAAGGGGAATGCGTTCCGAAATCCGCGAACAAAGCGTTGAGCAAGGCTTGCGGAGACTGATCGAGCAACTATGAGCGATGCTTCGGAGATTTCCGCATCCCTACGAGGCGATCAAAAAAAGACCGGGAAATCGGTACTGGTTCTCACGGCGCTCGGCATCGTTTTCGGCGACATTGGAACCAGTCCGCTCTATGCGCTCCGGGAGTGCTTTGTCGCTGGACGTGGGATTCCTCTTACGCCGGAGCATATACTCGGATCGGTTTCGCTCATATTCTGGTTTCTCGTCATTATTGTTTCCGTCAAGTATGTCATTTTTGTCATGCGGGCCGATAATAAGGGCGAAGGCGGCATTCTGGCGCTCATGGCCCTTGTTAATCGTATCGGACCTACTCGGGTTAAAAATCTTCCCCTCATTTCACTTCTTGGCATTATTGGAGCGGCGTTGCTTTTCAGCGATGGAGCAATTACCCCGGCAATTTCAGTGTTAAGCGCCATAGAGGGGTTGAACGTTGCGACTCCATTTTTCAGCCCGTTCGTGATTCCGCTATCCATTGCGATTCTCGTCGGCCTCTTTGTTTTGCAGTCACACGGATCGTCAAAAATCGGCACGCTTTTCGGGCCGGTCATGGTAGTATGGTTTCTTATTATCGGCTTCCTGGGCGCATGGACCATTGCCCGTTGCCCTGCCATACTGCATGCCTTAAATCCCGTGCATGCGATCTCGCTGCTGTCGTCGGTGGGTTTCAAGAGCTTCGGCCTGCTCGGAGCGGCATTTCTCGCCGTGACCGGTGCGGAAATGCTCTACGCAGACATGGGGCACTTCGGCAGGGTTCCCATCCGCAAGGCGTGGTTTTTCATCGTCTTCCCTGCACTGATACTCAACTATCTCGGTCAGGGAGCCAGCCTGCTCCTCAAGGGCAACCCCGACAACCTGTTCTATCAACTTACGCCGTCCTGGTTCCTGTACCCAATGGTAATGATCTCGACTCTGGCCTCAGTCATCGCCTCACAAGCGGTCATTTCAGGAGCCTACTCACTAGCCCGACAGTCGGTCCAGCTCGGCTTCTGGCCGCGCATAAAGATTATTCATACGTCAATAAACCTGATCGGGCAGGTTTATATTCCTATTGTAAATACGGCGCTTTTCATCGTCGTCATGCTGCTCATCCTCGGATTCAAGGAATCGGGGAACCTCGGTACCGCCTACGGTATCGCGGTTTCGGCGACCATGTTCATTACCACTACGATGGTGCTCCTCCTTGCACGCAGGCTCTGGCGTGCCCCGCTCCTTGTCACCATACCAGTCGGTCTTTTTTTCCTACTGTTCGACCTTACCCTTTTTGCCGCAAATCTTTCCAAGGTATTTTCCGGCGGATGGATCGTGATCTTCATCGCCATCGCCGTCTGCATCCTGATGACCACGTGGATCAAAGGCCGGAAGATTCTTCAAAAACAGGTGACGGCTGCGGCAATTTCGTTGGAAACGTTTGCGAAAGAACTCAAAACGCAGCCCAACGTGACCAGAACGCCGCGGACCGGGGTATTCCTTTCCGGCAACACCAACATGGTGCCCCGGGCGCTGCTCCACAATTACAAACATAACGGGATTTTGCATGCGCAAACCTTAATCGTAACGGTGGAGACCGGCGAAATGCCTCATGTGCCTCCGTCCGATCGGGTTTCGCTTGTTCAGATCGGTCAGGGAATCTACAAAATCACCTTCCGCTACGGCTTCATGGAGAGTCCGGACATTCCAACGCTTCTCGCCGACGTGCATATTCCCGGATCATCTGACGATGTGCGCCAGTTTTCGTACTTTCTCGGAAAGGAATCCCTTGTATCGGTGCGAAGCGGGAACATGGCGGCATGGCGGAAGCAGATCTTCATGTTCCTGTCTAAGAACTCCCTCGACGCCTCCTCTTTCTTCAATCTTCCTCCCAACCGTGTCGTTGAACTTGGGGCGCAGATGGAATTTTAAGATAGTAATCTCGTGTTTTACCATATAAGAATCGAAATATCCTGAGGAGGGAACACGATACGATGCAAGGGAGGGGAATCTATTTTTTCTTATCAATGAAATCATTCATGCTTTTTTATGGGCTTTCACTCTTCCCTTTTTGCATTTCCAGCTGCCGCACCTTTACCTCACGAAGTTGCGCTTCGACGCTGTCCTGAACCGCCTTAAGCTGCTCAATAGCCTGTTGCTCTTTCGCCATTTCATCTGTGGCCTGAGCCTCCCGCACTCGATAGAGCTCAATGGCCTGCAGTATTTCAGCCTTTGTCTGTGGAATGACCGTCGGCGTCGGCTGTTCGGGTTTGAATTGCGACGAAGCGGCGGATAACGAATCCGGCTTTCGCGCTGCCAACGCGACCGGTTGCGCGGCAGCGACATGTAGTGCAACCATTGACGGTGCAACGAAGTGTTGGGTCGTATCGATCATGGCGTTCAGCACGATTGCAGCCCGTATGCCGCTCGAATCGCGTGGCCGGATTTCAAGGGCTATCCAGTTGTCGCCACCCTTGACCGTTGACGTTATGCCGACAGCGCTGTCCGGGAAAGATGGCAGGCCCGCTTTGCCGACCGAATCGCTGAGCATAAGCATCCCATTAACAAAAAGCCAATAGGGATCCTGCGTCATAATTCTGATTTCCGCGCTCCTCGGGGCGCCGCCAAGGAAAAGGTTTTTCCATAAATAAGCGGGTCCGGCCGGGTTCGCGCTTCCAAGATAATATGCATGAGCGACGGCGAAATTCTTTTCGTTGCAAGGGGAAAGAATACTTGCGACATGCCATCCTTCTAAAGGAGGTTTGCCCGAATTCCATCCGGAAGCGCTGTCCCCCCGGACAATCCAGCCGGCATCCGAAGAAATCGTGACCAGCTGATAAAAAGCACGGCCGTATTTCGCCGGGTTAAGTCGTGCGAGGCTTTCGAGAATTCGGTGAGACCAGGCACTCGTCTCCAGGTTATTTTTGCGAGCGTACGATAAACCCTCTTCATATAATTCGATGGCCTTATCCTGAAGCTCATAAGCGATATCCTGCAGCTGGAAAACAATATCCTCGTTTTCTTCTTTAGACAAGTCCGCGACAGGCTCCTTCGTACGGGCGATAATCTCGGCGTTAAGAAGATCATACTCCTCGCCAATCGAATAATTTACATAAGTGAATAAACTGCGGCAACTATCAATTTCATTACCCCTGAGACCGAGCGAATCGGCCAGCGAAAGCGCGCCGATGTAGTAATCGCGACAGGCGCGTTTCATAGGAAGAACGGTTTCAAGAAGTCGTTCCCGATACTGGTAATAGTGCACGGGTTTTTTGCGAATCTCAGGCGGAACCGGCGCCTGCTGCATCACGCCTGCGGCAGACCACAGCCAAGTCCCCGCATCAATGAGATTTTTCTTCAGGGAGCTGTCGGATTGCGCAATCCACCCCTTCTGTTCCGATGAAAGAGAATCAAAAGCCTTCGCAATGCTGGGTACCTTTCCATACGCCACGAATGATTTCTGCAAAATCTGGGACGAGACGGTCAGGATATCTTTTTCAAGCACTGCCGCTTTGATGGGGTCGAGGGAAGGACGAACCTGGTTTTTCCAAGCAACGGCAAGCTCCTCGTACAGTCGCCCGATGCTGTTCGCGGCTTCGAAGATACGCGGACTCCGATATGCCATGACTCGCTTGAACGAACTTTCCGCATCGGCCAGAAGGGCGGATTTCTCGCGTAGAATCCTTGCAAGTTCCTCGCCGCTTCCCGCGAAGGTGAGGGCGAGAAATTTGTCCCTTTTTATAATTCCCGTATAATAGGCGGCTTCGGCCGCATGAAAATCGTCGGGCGTGAGATTGGCTTTTGAAAATTCCGCGTTCATCTGTTCGGTCTGGGCAAACCCGATGAGAGCATTTTCGGCATAGCCCTTATCGTAATAGCATTTTGACAGCAAGAAATTCGCTTCTACCGCCTGCGAGTTCCGGGGATACCGACTAATAAAATTGCGATAGGTCTCGATAGCCCGATCGAGCATCCCGGCTTTGACAAAATAAGCCGCGGACTTGAGAAGCATGATTTCGTTACCCTTCTCCCCGGGATACTGCTCGGTATATCGCTCGTTAACTTCGGCCATTTTATCGGGTTTTCCGATCTTTTCATAGCAAAACCCGACATTGAAAAGTGCGTCCTTGGCCTTATCGGAAGAGGGATAGCCAGCGACGATCCGCTCATAGGCCGCGGCCGCAAGGTCGAATCGCTGAATCTTCTCGTAGTCGCCGGCCTCGTTAAAGAGCGCCCCCGCCGCCAGTTTGGAGCCGGGATACCGGTTGATAAGGTCGGCATACCGCTCGCACGCCTTATCCCATTTGCCAACCTTTTCCATTGCCTCCGCGGCATTGAACAAAACGATATCGCCGTACTCGCTTCCCGGGAACTGTTCATCGATCGATCGGTACATTTCGGCGGCTCGCTCGACGTTACCCGAGCTGTCGATTTTTTTCGCGTTGAGGAACACCGATTGCACCAGAAGTTTTTTAGCCGTGGCGCGGAGAGTTTCGTCGCCGGAGTTTTTCCATACGTTCTCGAATGCTTCACTCGCCGCCGACCAATTTTCCTCGGCATAGCGGCACTGTCCGAGAAACAGAAGAGCCTCGAAATAATCGGGCCCGGTTTGCCCATGAAGTACGACGGCTTCATAGGTTTTTTCGGCATCGGCTAAAAGATGCCGATTGAAATACACCGCCCCGATGCCAAGCATCACTTTGCTCCAGGAGTTTCCATGCGGGAAAAGGGTGCAGTAGTTCCGTCCGGCATCGATGAGGCTCAGTGCCGTCGAGTCAATCTCCCCTTTTTTGACCAGGGAATCGGGAATAAGAAGCCCCTGTTTGATCGCGAATGCATTCAGGGCAGCCTGCTCCCGCCGGCCCGAATCGCCGGACGGCAACCGGCTGTACGCGGTGTAACGAGCGAACGCCTGCTCCTTATCCTGGAGTTTTGTGTCCAGGATCACGGCAAGATTCCAGAGCGCTTCTGCCGTATGCGGGTCATGCGGATAGTTTTCGACCAGGCGTTCATAATTCGTCGCTGCGTGCCTGTATTCAACGCCATTTCTGGTGGAATCGGCAAGCCGGTAGGAGGCATCGGCGACATAGAGACCGTTGGCGATAACCATGGAGTCAATGGTTCTGCGCTGGGCGGTGTCGCCGCCCAATTGGTTCTGCCAGGCTCCACCCGGTCCATACTTCGACAGAAAATCTTCGCGAAGCAACATTGCGGAATCGGTATTTTTGTGGCTGTCATAAAGCCTGATGAGTGCAACATAGCTGCGCGGCGCATCCTGGCTATTCGGGTATTCCGTCAGGAGACGCCGGTAGGCGCGGATTGCGCCGGCATAATCGAGATCTTCCTCACGGAGTTCGCCGATTCGTTTCACGACCATTGCCGAATAGTTCGGGCTGTTGGTCAGCTTTAGAAATCCGACCGCGCTGTCCATCTTGCCGAGAATATCATAACATACGGCAATGTAATCGACCGCTTCCTCGCGAAGCAGCGGGTTTTTGACCTGTTTTTCCTCTCTCTTTACAAGATCGAAATCGGGATGGGATCCTTCGATAAGGTATTTGAAAACTCCTATGGCATCATCATACTGGCTCTGCATATAGTAGCACCACCCCAGCTGGTAGAGCGCTGCATAATATTGCGGATGATCCCTGAAAAACAATATCCGCCGATAGGCCTCCGCCGCCAAGGAATAGCCATGCCCGTTTTCGACCTTCGGATGATCGAAGTAGTACTTGCCGATGCGCATATTGGCTTCGACGAAATACTGACTTTGCGGAAATTTTTCTATGAGCGACAGCAGAACGGCATTGGCGCCATCTTCCCTACCGGCTTTTTCCAGCGCCAACGCTTTGTAAAAGTAGGCCTCTTCAGTTATGTCGTCATTCGGATAATGGGCAATGATTTCATCATACGTTGCCACCACCTTATCAAGATGATACTCGGGGAACGCCATTCCTGCCGTATCTTTCCTCTGAGCCATTTTTCGCTCATAAGCAGCGAGTGCGGTCTGGAACTCGTCGCCGGCGGCATCGAAGTACAGTTCCGCCAATCGGAAAAGAATTTTCGCATTATACTTACTGTTCGGATACGCTTCGAGGCTGGTTTTCAGGTGGTTGATCACGCCTTCACGATCACCGGCAATCTTTTCAATGAGCCGATCTCGATCGGCTTCCGTATAAATTTTTTCGACATTTTGCGTAGCGGAATTTGTTTTCGCTGATGCGGTAAGTGGCTTTAATTCGCCCGTTTTTTGCTCTTCGACGACTTTAGCAGACGTTTTTTTTCGTTCCGAAATCTGTTCGCTCGCCAGCTGCAACTCCGCTTTATTTTCCTGATACTTTGCAAAAACCCAATCGACGAACTTTGCCTGAAGTTCCTCATCGATATCACGATTTTGATATTCCTTGCCCATGCACTCTTTCACCACCGTCGCGTATTCGTGGTCGCACTGATCCCGACGATGCTTCAGGGAATCAATCGATTGTTGCAGGCTGTCGTTAACCGTTTTCAATCCGTTATTCGAATCGGGCAATGCCTGAGACTGGTGCGATTCCTCCATCGCAATGCGATTCTGCAGATTGGAGAGCGTATCGTTATAGAGGTCCTTGCGGGTTTTAATCATCCCAAGATACCGCCGCTCCGCTTGGTAAGTGACCCCCCCGCTCAAGGAGCCATCCGGTGCAATCTCTTTCAGAAGCGCATAGTATCTGCCATCGAGGTCCTGCAGTTTCTTGGTATTTGCATCTACCTCCGCCTGAAAACCGGGGCGTTCCTCGCGGAGCGCCACATATTCGATGCCTTGCCAGGAAGAGAGCATGTCCGCGATCCGGTCGATCTCATCAAAAATCTCGACGGTGAGTCGTGAATTCAGGATTTCCCGCTGGATCAGCTCGCCAACCAGCGCCGCACTCGCTTTATCCCCAAGCCGTCCATACGACTCCTCGAGAATCGACGCTATTTCAAAATAGTCAGAATTCGCCGGGTTCTTTTCAAGAAAGCGTTGGGCTAGTTTCGCGCTCCGTGTAAAATTGCCCAGGTCAAAAAAACATTGGGCAATCTGCACCTGGGCGTATTTGAACCGTCTCGCTTTTTCCGGAACCTTTCGATAATATTTCAGCGCCTCTCCGGGGTTGTTCTTGAGATAAAAAATATCGCCCATAAGAATCGAGATTTCATACTTGATTTCACCGCGGCCGCCGCTTTTCCGTAACTCCGCAAGGGTTTGGAGTGCCTCTCCGTACTCCTTCGTCTGAATCCGGCAGAGTGCGGATAGAAAACGCGTTCGCTGCAACACGGAAGAAGTCGGTTGTATATACGCCAGTTTCCTCAGTGCGCTCACATACTCCCCATGTTCATAATCATTGAGCGCCCCGAGGTAGTACACAGCATTTATCAGCGGATGCCCGGCGTAATTTCTGCAAAATATCGAGTATAGCGAGTCGGCATTCCCCTGTTCATCATTCGCTACCGCGAACTCTATGAGCCGGTAGATGCTCGCCGGAACCTTGTCCGAGACAGGATATGTATCGATGATAAAACGGTAATCCCTCGCGGCAAGCCCCCGGCAGCCGAGTTTGCGATAACTCTCTCCGAGAGCAAATACGATGAAATCCATCCGCCCATCGGGCAGGTTAAGGATGCGCAATTTTTCCAGGTTTTCCGCAGCGCGGCGGAACTCGCCGCCCCGATAGCACTTAAGCGCCGAAAGCACGTCGGCAGGCAGGATGACCGCCGCCTGGCTTAACGGAATAAGCTCATCATCGTTGCCGCCGCACTGGAGCAGCCACTCGACGCGCATAGAGTCGTCTCTCGAACGTGCCTGTGGCGCCGCCCCGGAAAACGTCACGCCGGCAGTCATCGTTGCAAGGAGCAGTAACCAGAGCTTTATTTGCAGCATCGAAACCCTACATCCCCCGTCCGGGCCGAAAGAGACCCGGGCATTGTCAATCCACAATTGGCATCTTTCCCGTCGCGAAAAGACCCGCCCATCATGAGCGGATAATCTTCCCGCTTATCCTCAACCCACTCCCAGACATTGCCGACCATATCATCGATACCGTTTTTCGCGCATGCGGCAAATGAGCCGGATCTCCAGGCCTTGCGGCCTTCGGTAGGACAACGATTCTTTTCGTAGGTATTACCATACGGGTAGGTATTCCTCGAACCGTTTCTGCATGCCGATTCCCACTCTCTTTTCGTGCAGAGACGTTTGCCGACATCAATGCAGGCTATCTTGGCCTCTACCCACGAAACCGAGGTACGCGGAAACCTGCCGGGGATATTCGGATATTCGTATCTATCAATGCATACGGCATGGTCATTATCAGTCAGAACAGAGATCATTCCTGCCGGACACCGGTCATGCACGACAAGGGTGCAAGAGAATATACCGATATTTCCCCGTTCATCCGTCACCTCAAGCTTCGGCGAATACCTTCCCGGGATGGAGAACACATGGCTCGCCCTCGGATCGGACACCGCCCTGGTCATGGAATACCCCTTGTCATCAAAATCCCACCTGAAACGAAGGCGGGTGAGCGGACTCTCTTTGTCAACACTGGTTGACGCATCGAAAATAACCGGCTCGCCGGCAATAATGGTATCGGGGCTGGTGGAGAAATGCGCCGAAGGGGGCAGGTCGATAAGATATACGAACGTATCCGGATCACCGACAAGACCGGAACCATCGACCGAAAAGGCGATGATGGTATCTGAACTCCCCAGGAGAATGGGCGCAGAAAACACCGGGGAGTCGATGGCAGGGATCTTTCCATGGCGACTGAAATGCACCGTTGCGCCTGCATCCGACGCGAGTGTTATGGACAACATTTTGTTATAGGGCTGACTGCCGCTCGGAGGAATGTCCACGGTTACCTGGGGCTTTGAGAGGTTGAGCGTCTCGACGGCACTCCGGTTACCGGCAAGATCCTGCGCATAGAAGCAAAACTTGCAATCCCCGGAACGCGCCACCGTAACCCGATCTTTCGAAACTTTTAATTTATCACCGGCGACTGCCGCATTCTGGCCGGGAATGGGGATGGAACCATTGGTGGTATAATAGAAAGTGGCATTCTTACTGGATCGGAGAAGTATCGTAATCGAATCCCCGGACTTCCGGGCAATACTGATGCCTACCCGCGGCGGGGTCCAATCAATAAAAAATATGCTCCGATGAACCACGCTTACAGTGCCGTCCATCAATTTTACGTAGTATTCCAGTGTATGCTCACCCTCCTCGGCAATGGTCGCGGAATCGTGACCCGGAACGAAAATTGAATCCGGCAAAATGCGCCAGTAAACAACTCCGGGCATCGTCGCTTTGAAATGAACCGTCACGGCCGCATTGAAAATTCCGCCGTCCGGGACCGCCGCCACCTTAGGCTTACTCAGGTCATCCACGATCACAACCTTGCCGGCGTTGCCGTAAATATCGGTTGCAAAGTACGCCAAAGTCTGTCCACGGCGAAGCGAGAGCGGGGCCGCATACACCGGTGACGTGAGAGTGGGGATCGCCCCGCCGATCTCATAATAAATGGTCGCCGACTCACTCGTCGCCAACACTACCGAATACAGTCCTTCCTGCCCGGCTGGATCGATCCGGACCTGCACGTCAGGAGATTTGCTGGTCAAGACAAACCGCGCCGACTGTTCTTCCGACCAGTTTCCCGCCCCATCGCGGCCTCGACACCGAATCATGGTCATCCCTTCATGGGAGATGACAATGCCGCCGGACGGGAAGAGCACGCCTCCTTCGCGGGGATCCGACCCGTTGATGGTGTAATAGATGGTTGAAGGCTTGTCGGCGGTTATCATCACGGCCTGCGGATGATTGAAGCGTCCTCCGGGCGGATTCATCGAAAGTCGGGGAGCGACGAAATCGTACTTCCGCTCCCACTGAAGGGGAGGCGACTGATTTCCCGATTCATCGAACGCAATGGCGTTAAGGACGCCTTCTCCCTTATGTGGAATGGTCAGGAGCAGCGGGGCCCGTGATTCAGCGTCATCGCCGGCAACGCGATATAACGGGCTTTTTTCTCCAGGCACGGTGCCATCAAGCGTGTAACGGATAAATCCCCGTTTTTTCATGACAAGTTTCAGCGTATCGGCAGTTTCGCCTTCAACCACCTGAAGGTGAATCTTTGGAGGAATGGTATCGAGGATAAACTCCTGCTCTTTAATTGCAGACATGCGACCAGCATCATCTCTGCCGAAATAGCGAAGTTTATTGATGCCAGCCGGAGTGACCACCGCACTGTCGAACTTTTTAAACCACTCTGGCGGGGCTATCGGATCAAAAGTATAGTAAACTTGCACCCCCCGAGGCGCCTCGAAGGTAACGGTTTGAATCCGGTTATATATCCCGCCGGCGGGATGGATGGTGACATGCACGGCATGGGTATCGATAACATACCCCAGAACGCCTGATAATTTTTTCTTGCCAGCGGTATCGATGGTAACCCTGCTGATGCCAGGCGGCGCGACCGTGTCCACCCCTGTCGCGGCATGATTCGAGCCGAAAGCGCAAAGAAAGCAGAGAGACGCAGACACTCCCTTTACCCTTACCTGTAGAATGAGACGATGCACGGCCATTTATTGCTTTCCCGCTATTTTCAGTTCCAGGCTTTTGCGTAAAACCTTGTCGTGAGTCTTGACAAGTGCCTTTTTCCAGTAGTCAATAGCCAGTTCCCCGTATCCCTTGTAATCGGCATAAATATCGCCTATAAGCCGGGGCGGAATCGGATTATCCGGCGCACTTGTTCCCGCCAGCTTAAGCGCATAGATTGCATTATCATAATCGCGATACCCCTTGTATCTGATAAGGCCGTACATGCTCTCCCCCGCGCCGAGAAGACCGCCGGAATCGTCGGGAAACGCGCGCAACAAAGCGCGGTAACGTACCAATGCCTGTCCGTAGGATCCCATTTCAAGGCAAATCGCAGCGCTCAAATTCATGAATTCACGGCTGAGCGGAGCGTGGGCGATATAGTTATCAACCGGCTCCAGCGCATCGCGATACCGATTATGCTTCATGAGTATCCGGGCCAGCACCCTGATGGCTGCCTCATTACAGGGTTCCAACTCGATAATCTTCCGGCAATATCGTTCAGCATCCTTGTCGCGACCAAGTTCAAAATCAATCCATGACTGCCGCACCAGAATATCGATCCGGTCCGGTTGCCTGCGGAGCAACCGGTCATAGCACTTTGCCGCTTTACTGAGTTTATGCTCTTCCTGATAGGCGACGGCGAGGTTGTACAGAACGGTTGCATTGGTCGCGCCTGATCGATCCGCCTTCAGATATGCCTGAATTGCTTTCGAAAGTGAACCCCCGAAAAATTGCACATCGCCGATATTATTGAAGGACGATTGACGAGTCGAAGCGGTACGCGAGGCGGATTCGAAACAGCGGGCGGCTTCGCCTTCCTTCCCTTCGTACCAGTACACGACGCCCAGATACACCTCGATGTCCGGCATCGGCAACGACAACTCCCGCGCTCGAATGAGAAGTTGTTCTGATTTTGCATACCACCCCAGCATAACATAGACGTGCACAAGGTTGAAAAGAATCGCGGGGTTATCCGGTGAAATTTCCCGTGCGGACTCAAGAATGGCGGCTGATTCCGTAAACCGTCCCGCACGTCTGCAGGCTTCGCCGAGCGAGGCATAGTATCGAGGATAGTCTGGCCGGAATCGAATCAGGTCGTTGAAGAGGTCCGAAGCCTGTTTGAAGTCGCCTGCAATGGAGTAAGCGCGCGCCAGCGCGAATGTCGGCTCCAGATCATTGAAACCGCACGCCACCGCCTGCTCGAGGGTCGCAATTCCGCGCTGATACTCACCGGTTGCGACATACATGTTTCCCATGACTCTGAGGCCGGCCGATGTTTTTTCCAGCAGCGTCCGGTTATTGTCGATGAATTTAAAAGCCTTGGCAGGCTTTACACTCTCATTGAGGAAATCGGCATAGGCGGCGACCACCGCTCCGTTTCCCGGCGCATGATCGAGAGCCAGTTTCAGAGCGGTGCGCGCCCGGTCGGGATCATTCGCCCTGCGGTAGAGCATGCCCTGGCGGAACGCCGCTGCCGCAAACCCGCGATCGAGCTCTTCGGCCCTGGCATAAGCGGTCAATGCGGCATTCGGGTTCCCATGCATTTCATACCCGTATCCCGCGGCAAAGGTGCGATAGGCGGCGCTGTCGCACGGTTGATCGTTGCGCAAAGCGAGCGAATCCGTTGAAGAAAATTGGTAGCGGATAACCCTGAGAATTTTCAGGAGAGCATTATCAACCATGGGGAAAAATTCGGAAACCCTGTCGGAAAGCATGAAAGAAACGCTCAGGGGTTCCTCGTTGCCTGTCGACCAAAAAAGCCGTAGATTGGCCTCAAGGCGGTCGCCTTCCACCCGATAACTGCCGCCGATCGCAACATCCCATTGCCATCGGGAGTGATGCAGCATGGCAAGACTATCCGATTCCATCTCCCAGCCGACGGAATCTGCCTGAAAAAGAAATACGGGATCCCATACCTGCACATTTTCAAGGAGTTGCAATTTGCGAAACATGGTCTCGGCCATGGCGGGGCCGATCCATTCATTGAGCGCGCCGCTCCCGTTTTTAAGCGGGAAAACCGCGACACTGAGTCGCGCAGCGCAGGTACTCTGAAGAACAATAAAAACGAGCAGGAAAACTGCGCACCACTCCGGCGTAGCAGGCGATCGGCGCATCTGCAAATGGTTTTGCAACGGATTCCCCATTTTTCGAAACCGTTAACGCTGAGGCATAACGAAGTTTTTTGGCTCCCGGCATACTTACCACGGGATCGGATTCACACCGGTGATCCCTGTCTCTCCAGCAAAGAGACAATTCTCGCCCTTCCTCAAACCGGAGCCACAATTTATTTATTAATCTATATTATAACACATTGTTATGACACATCCTTCAGCTCTCCGAACAGAAAAAAAATTCATCGTTTCCCTCCTTTGCAAGCGACCATCACCCGGTAAGGACCGGTTCGATGAATAATGTATTTTTTGAAATGTAATGCTTTCCCGATCAATCACTTCACTTCGATAAACGGCGCCTGAAAGGATCATTTTTTATGCTGGCTCTCGTTATAATTCTTTTCAGCGCCATGCTGATCTCCTTTTTCTGCTCCCTCGTGGAGGGATGCCTTCTAAGCCTCTCCCGATCGGACGTCGCGCGTCTTGCGGAACATAAGCCGGCTGCAAGCGCCATCTGGCAGCGACTGAAATCGAACATTCAGAAGCCGCTCGCGGCCGTTCTCGTTATCAATACCCTTGCCAATGTCAGCGGTGCATTTTTTTCCGGCTTCCAGTTCAGCAGGCTTTTCGGGAGCAAATGGAGCCTCGCCTTCTCGATGGCGCTCTCCTACATGCTCATTCAATGGTGCGAAATTCTTCCCAAAACACTGGCTGTCCGGCACAATCGCCGCATCGCGGCTTTAACGGCCCGACCTTTCGCCGCCATCGTCGCCATTCTCGGACCAATCATCAGCGCCATTGAAATCATGAACCGCCCGTTTTCAGGAAGCAAAAATTCGACCGGAGAGTCATCGGTCAGCGATATCCGGGTTCTGGCACGTTCGGCGGCGCTCGACAACCTCATTACCAAGGAGCAGGAAAGCCTCATCGCCGGGAGTGTTCATCTGTCAACGCTCAAGGCGCGTGATGTCATGATCGAACGGGCCGACATCGACGTCCTCAGCACCACGATGAACCTGCAGGAGGGGTTGATCGCCGCGCATCTGTATCGCCATACGCGGCTGCCGCTCGCCGAAAATGGCGACGTTGACCGCATCGTCGGCTACGTCAATTTCAAGGACATCGTGGGGGCGCTGCATGTCAACCCGGCGGATCCCTCGCTACGCGGCATCATGCGGCCGGTATCCTTTGTGAAAGAAATCGCGGGTATTCCCGAACTGCTGACAAAGCTGACGAAAGGGTACCAGCATATCGCCATCGTTCAGAATGACAAGGGAGCTACCCGCGGGCTTGTCACGCTCGAAGACATCATCGAGACCCTGGTCGGCGACCTCCAGGACGAGTACGACACCCCGCCGGATTTCATCGTGCGTCTCTCGGAAACCCGTTTCCGCGTGGGCGGCAGCGCAACCTTCCGGCAGATCAAAGCGCGCGCCTTCGGCGACCTTACGCGCGACGACGAGAGCAGCCTCGATCAAATATTCAAGCAGCAAGCCGGAGGAAAGACGCCGCCTGAAAACACCGTGATGAAAATCGACGGCATCTCCTTCAGGATCCGCAGGGTGGTGCGCGGAAACATCTACGATGTGATCGTGGAACGATCGCCCGCCTCATCCCAGGAAGTCATTGCCGCTGCCGCTGCCGGGTAACGACGATCTCTCCACTCCCCCCGGTCAATATATACCCGGTTCCCAGAAGCAGATTCTCGATCTCGGTGCGAAGCTCCCGCGTGCTTTCCAAAAGATCGTCGTTTGTGTCGTAGGGAGGCGAAAGCGCGCACCGGCATTGCGAAGCGGAACATTCGCAACGCCACTGCGGCAGGCTCTTGTCCGCGCCGGTAAGGCTGTCGAAGTGTGAGAAAAAACGACGGTAGCTTTCATTGGCAGCCAAGACTACCCCGCGGATCCGCTCCTGCAGGCTTTTGGGTATCAGCGTATCGACCGATCGGGTCGCCGCGATGCGGACGGGAACCATGCCGATACGCCGCCACGCGCTTGCCGGCTCCAGCGAGCTCCAGCCGCAGAAGGGCGCGCCGTCACACGACGACACATAGTAGCGGCCGTTGCAGCGAAATATGCGTGCAAGCTCTCGCCCCTGCGCCACGGTCCGCGCCGGGCCGGACACCTGGGCAACGGTCAGGACCCCGCCCCGCGTCACCTTGACGGTATCGCCGAGCGCTTCGCAGTCGTTCATTACCAGCGGCCCGTTTTTCCGGTTTTCCCCCACGAAGCGGCCCGATGCGGCCTTGAGGAGGGAAAAAACCTCATTGCCGAGCTGGAATTTCGCGGCGTGGCTGATCCCGTCGCCGAGCTGCACGTCCACGGCAACAAGCCGGAGCGGGGCGTAGGGCGCGAACCGCGCACGTTCTTCCTGCGAAAGCGACTGCTCGTACTCGTCGTAAATGGTATAGGAGGACGGGGAAGGGAGGAGATAGAAGGTGGAACGGGACTCGGCTATGACGAGAGAGATTGCCATCATGCTAAGCATTATTGATTTTTTCAACATTTGTACGCTCTGTTATTCAGGTGATCGAAGCATTGTCTGAAAACGATTCAAAAGATTAAGAAATACAGAATGAAACACCCTAAGAAAACGCACTTTCATAATCTTGTCTATCTTAAAATCCCTTAAATCGTGTTTAGAAACTATCCTGTAATCTCATAATCCGTATAATCCCGGTGCAAACGTTTTTTTATCGTTTCATCAAGTCGCCTGCAGGCTGTCCTGAAGAACCTTGAGCTGCGCCTGCCACTTGTCGTCCTCGACCTTGACCACCTTTTCCACCTTGTTCGCCTCTGAAAAACCCACCATGAGCTTGCCGGTGTCGATATAGGCGATCTTTGGAGATTTTGCGCCCACCATAAAAAAGAGAGCGCCTGCGATGGCTAAGGAAATAATTGTTGAAACGATTATTGACGGGACTATTCCTGAGGCTGATTTTCTCTGTTCGGACATTTTTGAGATGCTCTTTTCCTGGAACTTGTGGAAATAGTTAGTTGATTTTATTACTGCCCGTTAAAACCATTATCTGAACTTTGATTTCTGTGATTCATGTGATTGAGTTGATTTTTAAATCATGTAAATCATAAAAATCATAAGAATCACAGTTCAGACATTTCTCTCTTCGGACATTTTGGAGATGCTCTTTCTACGGTGCGGGGATTGAGGTTACACGATGATTGCCTTTGACAGCATTGCTTTTTAGTATCTTTTTTTTAAAGACACTATAATATGTGAATAACAATGCATCATAATGAACATTAGCTTTTTAATATTTTGTTATACCGATGAATATCGTTTTTATAAATAGTATGCCAAAAAACTATTCCCGCAATGAAAAGACATATTGCCATTACTGCAAGTACAGTAAATATCACATCTCCATATTTAGCTAAATAATCATGTCCAAATATTAAGGCATGGTAACATCCTATAACAATAAGCAAACTGCAACAAGTTTACTCCCCCAAAAATGAATGCCCTTATTAAAGGTTCGATGACTTAATAAGTCCCGATGTTAATTACCAATGGAGGAACAAATGCGATAATGAAATGGTAAAACATAAGTTATGGTCCCTCGTAAGCTGACGATTGTCGAATCAACTGGCCCCTGTCAAAATATAATCAACTCCCCCCTCCATATTTCCTTAAAATCTCCCCTATCTTTTTCATGTTCCTTTTGATATGCGGCATTTTCCGGTACTCGGCCGGTATAGCCGCATTGGTAATATACGCCGCGGCATCCTGCGCCTCGCGGCTTTTGCCGAGCGCGTCGTAGCTTCCGCTC
>Ga0181518_10000634_pt1 | contig 38002 bp, 29 predicted proteins | sample PEATcosm2014_Bin_28_FD_119751 | JGI IMG/M metagenome (GOLD analysis project Ga0181518, IMG submission 119751) | Peatland microbial communities from MTU Mesocosm Facility, Houghton, MI, USA - PEATcosm2014_Bin01_60_metaG | ecosystem: Environmental > Terrestrial > Soil > Wetlands > Peat | place...
AGTTCCCAAAGCGGATGGTTGCCGATGGCGTAGTCCTTGGCGCCAAACTTGAACCGGGCCTTCCATGCGCTTCGCTGCGCCGTTCCCATTTCTCGATGATGCACGCAGACCTTGTCGGTGAAGGTACGGGTCCTCCACCCTTTCATTCTGGCGCTGATCACAGCGATATTGTCGATCGCGCCGCCTCTCACGGGAACATATCCACCGATGGCCTCGAAGCATTCCCGGCGGAACACCTGGCAAGCTCCCGAAACATGTTCGATGTTTACGAAACGGTAGTCATAGGTTTCGTTCGACATCTCCTGGAACGGTGTTCCCACCAATCCAAGCGCCGGGTCCGCGACCAACTTCTCCAGCAGGAACGCAAAGTAGCCTTCGTCAAAGCTGATGTCCGCATCCAGACTGGCAATCACTTCGTAAGGCAACTCTTTCACCCGGTCAAGACCGGCATTGAACGCATAAACTTTTCCAGCAAAATGGCGCTCTTCGCGTTCCGGCATGCGGAGCAGCTCGATCCACTCATGTTGGACAACATGCTTTTTGACAATGTCGTCAGTTCCATCCGTCGAACCGTCGCTGACGATCACCCACTTCAGCGGACGCACCGTCTGCGCCAAGACCGAGTGGATCGTCAATTCGATGGATCGCGCCTCGTTGCGTGCCGGGGTCACAACAACGTAGGCCGAAAGCTTCAGCATGACGGCGACGCAGTCGATAGTGTCAGGGGGAGCAACTCCGAAGATGAGGATGCCGTCTCGGCCAGGAGCCTGGAAAGCGCCAGAAACATCCAGGCTTGCGTCCACCGCATATACGAAGTCCGGATGGTGCACAACCGGAGGATACGGTAATAGAAGAAGCCTTCCTTGTCGTTCCACATTCGATTTCTGGCCCATGTGAAAACGGACCTCGCCAATTGGACGTTCGTAGGATCCAGATCCTTGAGGTCGAGCAGTGTGATCATGCTCTGCGCGACACAGTGGGTGTCGATCGGATAAAAACGGTCATAGTAGTAGCCGACTGCGCCGTCTTCGCGGAAAAAGTGAGAGCGGTAGAACTCGAATCCACGGCGAAGACTAGCTTCGAATTCCGAGGTCTCCAGAGTCCGGCCGATGGAGCGCAACGCAGTCAGGTTGAATCCGGTGTGGAAGTTGTCGATCCACTTCTGGCTTGCGGCTTCTCCGTAGTCCCACCCGCCGTCCGGGCGTTGCTGCGTGACGGTGTAGCGGGTCACATCGAGAGCGGGAGCAAGAAACCTCTCCTGACCGGTGCGCTTGTACACCCGGCAGAACAAAGCTGCGGCAAGAAGGTTCGCGTTGTGGACCTGATTGTGGACATGAGGAAGAGGATAGCCAAAACCGCAAACCGAATTCCCGGAGGTCCAGTAGAGTTCGTTCAGGATGTAATCAGCGGCGCTCACCGCCATGCTCAAGTAGCGCTCATCGTGGCACTGCTCAAAGGCATCCAGAAGTCCGCTGGCGGCGAACGTAGTGCAAACCAGATTGGGCGCCCATCTGGGCACCAGCACCGTCCGCGTCTGCCAGGGAAAATTGTATCCCCAGGTCCACTGGGAAGTATCTTTCGACCGAAGGGCGACCAGCCGTTCAACCATCTGCTGGATGTAGTCCTCCTCCGTCGCTACGTCGATGCGGGCAAGATTCACGAACGCCGAAAGAAAGAGTCCGAGAGCTTTCGGATTCTGGGTCCTTGGAACGAGCAACAAGCGCCGGACATTAATCGGGCTCCGCTTTAGAAACTGTGTGAACACGAGGCGTGGAAGCTTGGAATCCAGCAACGGCAAGCTGGTAAAGATCCTGCTGTTCAGCACGTCGTAAGGCTCATAGCCCGCCCAGTCGTTTGCCTGGCAATAACCGAGCAGCTTTCGTGTTACGGATTGTAGGTCTTTATCCATGTTTAAAGTTCAGGAATATCGCAGTGATTGCAGGCTGTTCGGGACCTGTTGAAAAAACCGCAGGCCCCGCAAGCTCGCGGCGCTTGCTCCAACTATTCTGTGATTTGACGGATTTCTTACTGCGTTCTGGAGGTGAGGTTCCAACAGCGCACGACGCCGCTCGAAAGCTTGTGGAGTCTCCCTGCGTCGCTCTCGCTGCAGAAAGCGTCATGACCGATTTGAGCGAGGCAAGCTGCGGTTGTCAGTCCTACGTAACCAGCCCCGATCAATGCGGTTTTCATCGTCAGTTCTGTTCTTCCGCGCTCAAATCGTCCGCGCCGAAAAACACTGGTCGATCTATGCTCTCGTTCCGGCCACTTCTGGGCTCGTCTGTCGCACAAAGCGAAGGGCTTCGTCGACCACCGTTGCCTGCTGTTCCGCTTTGAGCTGCGGAAACATGGGCAGCGAAACAATCTCGCGGGCGACTCGTTCCGTGACGGGAAAATCTCCGGCCTTATAGCCCAAGGATTCGTAAGCTTTTTGCAGGTGCAATGGAATGGGATAGTGAATTCCGGTCCCGATACCAGCATCTTTCAAATGGGCCATCAAACCTTCACGGTCTGCAACACGGACGACGTACAGGTGATACACAGCGCGCGACCAGGAAGGCTCGAATGGGGTCTGAATGCTGGTGTTGCTCTCGAACAGAATCTTGTACTCGGCCGCACGTTCGCGGCGCCGCCCGTTCCAATCGGCCAGGTGCGTGAGCTTGACGCTCAGGATCCCGGTTTGAATCGAGTCCAGGCGTCCGTTGTAGCCTTCAATGTCGTGGTAATACTTCTTGGCCTGGCCATGGTCGCGCAACATTTTGCAAGTTTTGGCGATCTTGGCGTCGTTCGTCGTGATGGCGCCGCCCTCGCCGCAAGCTCCCAAATTCTTGCCGGGGTAGAAACTGAAACCGGCGGCATGCCCCATCGAACCGGCCTTAAACCAACGATTGTGCTTGCGCGAGAAGTATTCGGCGCCGTGGGCCTGGCAGGCGTCTTCGATCACGATCAGACGATAGCGTTTGGCCAGTTCGAGGATGGCGTCCATGTCCACCATCTGCCCGTAAAGATGCACGGGAACAATGGCCGTCACCGGGCGACCGCTGCGTTTGCTGATAAGCTGGCCATCTTTCCGCGTGCACTGCGTTTCCAGGTAAGCGTGCAGTTCTCCGGGGTCCATGTTGTAAGTGCGCTCGTCGATATCGACGAATTCCGGCTGTGCGCCGACCTGTGAAATCGCTTCCGTGGTGGCGATGAATGTGTGTGGCACAGTGACCGCGACGTCACCCGGCTTCACTCCGGCGGCGATCAGGGCAAAGCGAAGAGCGTCTGTGCCGCTATTGACTGCAACCGCGTGTTCTGTCTGGCAGAAGGCGGCGAAGGCCTGCTCGAAATCCTCGACCATCGCACCGCCGATGAAGCCCGCGGTGCGCAATGCCTTTTGAAAGACCGCCGTTAGCTCCTGCTCGAGTTCGACGTGGGGTGTAACCAGATCGAGAAAAGGAATGCCCTGCGACTGACTCATTGCTTGACTCCAGTATTAAAGTTGACGGAAGAATTTTGCCGGATTACCGGCAACGATGGTGTTGGGGGGAACGTCTTTCGTAACGACTGCGCCCGCTCCTACGATGGCGTTTTCGCCAACGCAGAGGTTGGCGAGGATGGTGGCGCCCGATCCGATCGAGGCGCCTTTCTTGACAACCGTTTTCTCAACTTTCCAGTCGGCCTCGGTCTGCAGACCTCCGCCCGCAGCAGTGGCGCGCGGGTAGGAGTCGTTAATGAACATTACGCCGTGGCCAATGAAGACGTTGTCTTCGATGGTCACACCCTCGCAGATAAAGGTGTGGCTGGAGATTTTGCAGTGCTTGCCAACCGAAGCGTTTTTCTGAATCTCCACAAACGCGCCGATCTTGGTTTCGTCGCCGATTTCGCAGCCGTAGAGGTTGATGAACTTGGAAAGTTTGACATCCCGGCCGAGTTTCACACTTGGAGCAATGCTGAGAAATTCATCCATGAAATTTGTCTCACAAACCGCTGAGATGCGACTCGCTGAAACGCCGCGTAAATTGCCCGCAACCTGGGCGGAGTTACACGTAAACGAGCTCACCGCGTTTGGCCAGCGATTTGTTCGCCGCTTCCAGCATGCGGACGACCTTCAATCCCGCGCGGCCGTCGTTGAATGGCGCCTCGTTCTTCTTGATGCATTCCACGAAGTATCCAAGCTCCAGACGAAGCGCCTCCACCTGTTCGACCTGCGGCGCCCACATGTCGCCCGAACGGTAACTGACCAGCAGGTTGTAAACGCCTTCCTGGCTTTTCACGTCGACTCCCTTGTCGTAAATCTTCAATTTCTCGTCGGCCTCAAGATCGTTCCAGACCAGCATTTTCTTTTCGCCGCCGATCAACGTGGTTCGAATTTTGACCGGCGAAATCCAGTTCACGTTGACGTGCGCGATCAGCTTGTCCGGATAGTAGGCAGTGATGAAAGCGATGTCCTCGTGCCCATTGAGGTGCGATTGCCCGGTGGCCGAGATGGCCTCGGCGTCCTTATGCAGCAAGTGGTTCATGATCGAGAGGTCGTGCGGCGCGAGGTCCCAAATGACGTTGCAATCGTGCTGAAACAGGCCGAGGTTCACCCGCGTCGAATCGTAGTAGTAAAGCTTGCCAAGCGCTCCCTCCTTGAGCAGTTGATGAATCTTGCGGACAGCGCCGGTAAAAAGGAAGGTATGATCCACCATGATCTGGAGGTTTTTCTGCTCCGCCAGGTTGATCAGTTCTTCCGCCTGCGCTGCATTGCTGGTAAAGGGCTTTTCCACGAACACATGCTTGCCGTTTTCGAGTGCGGCCTTGGTCAGGTCGTAGTGCGTCCACACCGGAGTGATCACCGCGATGGCATCGACGTCGGGAGACTTTACCAGTTCGTGGAAGTCGCCATGGACCGGGATCCCGTGATGTGCCGCTTGTATGCGCTTGCGGGCTGCGGGAGTCTGATCGCAAATCCCTACAACCTCGCAGCCCTCCAAGGAGCGCAGATTGCGCACGATATTCGGCCCCCAATACCCGTAGCCGATGACACCAAACCTAAGCATAAGAATTCACCTTCTAAAACTGCTGGTTATGAAACAGGTAGTAATTGGGGAGACGTTTCGCGGGGGATTTCGCGTAGGACCTTTCGCGCAGAACCTCAGGGGCGGCACAGCGCGGCGGCAATTGCGCAAAATGATCGAGCGGGGACCTCGCAGATTGACCTAACAGCTAGCAGGCGCCGTCTCCGCTGATGACCGCTCTTGGCGTCTGCAAAAGAATCTTCAGATCAAGCAAGGGAGAGCATTCGCGAGCATAGCGCAGATCCAGGCGCACCATGTCGTCAAATTCCACGCGGCTGCGGCCATACACTTGCCAGAGTCCGGTGATTCCCGGTTTCGCCTCCAGCAGGCGACGGCGATGCCAGGTAGCGTAGGCTTCCACTTCATACGGCACGGGAGGACGAGGTCCAACCAGCGACATTTCGCCACGCAGCACATTGAGCAATTGAGGTAGTTCATCCAGGCTGGAGCGCCGCAGAATCCTGCCCACCGGCGTAATCCGGGGATCGTTAGTCAGCTTGAAAACTCCCTCTCCGTTCTCATTGGCGGACTTCTTTTCCGCCTGGCCTGCAATCAACTGGAGAACATATTCCTTGTGCTCGGTGGCATCGTTGTTCGTGTACATCGAGCGGAATTTTAGGAAGGTGAATGGGGTCCCGTGCTCACCGATGCGTTTCTGGCGGAACAAAACCGGCCCGCGGGAAGTCAGCTTGATGGCGGCCGCGATGATACACAGCACGGGCGACAAGATGGCCAGCAATGACAGGCTTCCTAGAACGTCGATCATCCGCTTCATGGCGCGGCCCACGCGTTTCGACTCCTGGCGCTTTTCCAGGTCGGGGTAAAAGGTGGGATTGCTGGGGCGGTCCATATTCTGGTCCTCGGAGTTCCAGTCGTCGGGAAACACATGGAAGGAAAACTTGATGCGGCTGAACTGCTCGGAGTCGAGCCGGTCGCGCAGTACAGCGCCGACCCGGGAAAGGATGGTACTAAGAACGGCGTTGTTGTCCAGATCGATTTCGGTGAACATGACTCCCACCACACTACTCTCGGTGTACCAGCCGGTAATGTCCGTTTCACGGGTCGCTCCCCCGAGCGCGGACAGCATGTCCAGCAAAACGCGGCCTTGCCCGTTTACCGGCACGGTACGCCCGGTGTCGATGAGCAACAGCACGAACGGCCGATGCGAACGCTCGCTGCGCTTGCGTTCCCGCGCGATCACCCGGCGGAAAGCTTCTTCCGGGAGAACAGCCTGTGGGTCGAACAAGTTTTGCGGTTGAGGCTTGCGGTTGGGGGGTTGCGGTTTTAGAGAGATTGACGCCACAGATACATCTCCTTGCGCGCTACGCTTGCAACCAGCGCATCGTAGTCTCGCGGACAGAATTGGCTTTCGACGGGGGAGGTCGGGCTCAGAAACGGGGGAAAAGCTAAATTTCAACTTTCGGCTGAGGGGGAGGAAGACGCCGCGCTATATCGTTCATAATACTCCTTCTGCTCATTGCCGCTGCAACTATTGATCACCACACCGATCATGGCACCAGGGTCAATGATCTCCAGCGCCCGCTCCACCTGCTTTTTCTCGCACACGCCCTCGCGGACCACCAGCAGCACCCCATCCGCCAGTTTCATCCAGAGCGGAGTGTCCGCCAGAGGGAGAACCGGTGGGGTGTCGATCACGATCCAATCGAAAAATGTTTCCAGCTCTTCCAGCACCTGCTGGAGCCGGGCCGACTGCATGAGTTCAATTGGATTCTCGGGAGTCATACCTGCCGGAAGAAACCAGAGGCCGGAGCCCGCGAGTCTGTAGACCACATCCGACAGCCGACGCTCTCCCCGCAGCACTTCGCTAAGTCCCGGCAGACTACGATGGAAGCCGAAACGGCTCCCTAACTGGGGCCGCCTCAAATCGCCATCAATGAGCACGGCATGCAGAACTTTGCTGCGGGATTGATTGAGAGCCAGGTTGGCTGCGACCAGGCTCTTCCCTTCTTCTGGAATGCTGCTGGTAATCACGATGCGTTTGAGCTTGCGCCGCTCACGCAGGTGCCGCAGCTTCAATCCCAGCACGCGAAATTTCTCCGCCGCCATGCTGCCCTGGTCGGTCAGACAGACCATCCTGGAATCCGCCCGCATCGCGGGCACCAGGCCTTTCGCGGCGGCAAAGATCTCTGGCCCTGAAGGTCCCGGCTTCTCTTCCGGCAGCGGCATTTCCAGAACCGGCAGCCGGCGCTCGATTTCCCGTTCGACCCCTTGCAATAGTTCGGCAGCCGAGTCGGCTTTTCTCGGCAGATTTCCGCCCGCCCGCTCGGCTTCCGCTCGCTGCAACGCTTCAAAGATATAGCTCATAATGGAGGCAACCTGTCCTCTACTGCAGTCGGCCCTTCGAGTCCTCTTTTATTTCTTGCATTCGGTCATGGACTTCGAGTAGCGTCTTGACCGCCTGCAGAAGTTCGTCTTGTTCCTCACCTTTCGCCAGCCGGAGCCCGCCATTGATTTTCGGATCGACGGTCACCACCCCGAGCCGCAAATCGCGCGCGACGCCGTCCACGATTTCGGGAGTAATGATGGCCGCGTTCTGGGCGTAACCCGCCAGCAGCGCGTTCTCGCAGACGGTGTTGATGAGCCGCGGAATGCCCCGCGTGTGGTGGAACACAGCCTCCAGTGCGGGCTTGGAAAAAATCTCGCCGTTGGCGGGCGCTTCCGCAATCCGCAGACGCCGGCCAACATACTCCCTCGTTTCGTTCAGCGTGAGCGGGTCGAGATGGCAACGCAGGGCAACCCGCTGTTTGAGCTGGCGGAGTTCATGGGAGTCGAGTTTTCGGTCGAGTTCCGGCTGGCCAGCCAGCACGATTTGCAGCAACTTCTGCCGCGACGTTTCCAGATTGCTCAAAAGCCGTATCTCTTCGAGTACTTCCGCCGAGAGGTGGTGCGCCTCGTCCACCACCAGGGTCGTCGTCAATCCCTTCTGATGTCTTTGCAGCAGGAAGCCGTTGAGCAGGTGGATCAACTCGTCTTTGGCCTTGCCCGCCACCGGCAACCCGAAATCGAGCGCGATATAGCGCATGAATTCCACGGGCGAAAGCGCCGGATTGAAAATCAGGGCGAACGCCATATCGTGGCGCTGCAACAACCCCAGCAACGAGCGCAGAATCAGGGTCTTTCCCGTGCCCACCTCGCCCGTCAAAACCACGAACCCACGGTGCGCCGTCACTCCGTAATACAACGTGGCGAGCGCTTCATTATGCCGCGTCGTGGGAAATAAAAACGACGGATCCGGCGTAATCTCGAACGGGTTTCGTTGCAGCAGGTAGAAGTTTTTGTACATGATTTCTAGCCGTATAAATAGGTTACAGCGGAACCCAATAGGATGAAACCTGCGACCATGACCGCGGCCGCTCCCGCAATCCAGGCGCCGCGCCGCTGGGACGACTGTTCCTCGGCGCTTTCGATCGGCGGAATTTCCGCGATCACCTCGAAGGGGACCAGCTTTTTGATCTCGCGCTCGCTGTAGATCTTGCCGCTCAGCTTTTCCAGGCCGAAAACCAGGCCCCCGCCGAGAACCAGGCCGACCGCCAATCCCGCGGCACAGAACTGCATACGGTTCGGTTTGTAGGGCCTAACCGGAAGATTCGGCGGATCCAACATACGAAAATGCTCGCCCTGTTGCGTTTTCTCCAGGTCGGTCGACATTTCCGACTGGTTCTTCTTGGCCAGCAGCGATTCGTAATCGGTTTTCGACTGATCATAGTCGCGCGTGATATCGGCGAACTGCTGTTCCATCACCGGGGCCATATTCAGCCGCGCCTGGTATTGGTTGATCTTGCTTTGCTCGTCCTTGATTTCCGCTTCCCGGTTCGCGATCTCCAGGCGATTGGCCTTGAGCTGGCTTTCCAGCTCGAGCGTTGGTGCGTTCTTCGGATCGAGTGGTGTAGGCGCGGCGGCCGGCTCCGGACTGGAGCGATCCGCTCGACTATTCACGGCAGCCACCATCCGCTCGCGCATTTGCTCGGTCCGTGCAATCTGCTCTTTGGTCTTGCGGACATCGGGATGCTTATCGGTGTAATGAGAAGTTAAATCCGCCAACTGCGCCTTCAGTTGATCCAGCTGTTTGTCAATCTCGGCCAGCCCGGCCGACCCGCCGACCTCACCCGGCTTCGCACCGCTCTCCATGGACCGATACTGATTGAGCAGCGATTCCAGATAGGTGTTTTGCTGCTTGGCCCGGTTGAGCGAATCTTCGTTCGCCTGCATCTGATTCTGCAGACCCGCCAGGATCTGCAGATTACTCTGGGTCTGGTTTGGTAACTCGCCCAGGTGCTGGTCCTTGAATACACGCAATTTCGCTTCTTGTGCCGCGAGTTTTGCACGCGCCTGATCGAGCTGATCTTCGAGGAACTTGGTCGTGTTCTCGGAACGCTCCTGCCGCTGCTCCAGATTCTCCGTGATGAAGAGATTCGCGAGCTCGGCCGTGGCCGCCTGCGCCATCTTGGGATCGCGACTCGCGTAATAGATATTGAAGGCGGAGAGCTTCCGATCGTCGCCGCGCGACAGTTCGATGTCGATGTCCTGGGTCATCTTCACCACCAGATCGTCCGGGCTCGCGTGCTTCCGTTCCTGGGCGTAGAGACCGAGAGAGTCAATGATTCGGATAAGACGGGTGCGACTCAGGATTTGCTGTGTGATACTGTCCAACTGATGCTGGATGTCGCTGTCGATGTTGGAGACAACATATTTCTCCGGCACCGAAGGCTGCTCGACCAGAATGAGTGTGCCCGACCGGTAGGTCGACGGGATCAACCAACTCACTCCCCACACCAGCGCCCAGCCGCAGAAAAAAGGGATAAGAAATTGCCACCGCCGCCGGCGGACGATTCCCTTGATCTCGCTAAAGTCGGGTAGCTCTCTTGATTCTTGCAGTTCTTCATCCATGATTATTTTCCTAAGGGTTTGGCCCACTGGTAAGAGAGCGTCGCAAAAAATCGATTGCGGCTCGCATCAAACGACGGCGTGGGAGCTGTCGGCGCATAAATCTGTTCTTGAAAGTCGTGCGTGTATCCCAGCCGGAGCCCAAAACTCTTGCCCGCGTTACGCTCCAGCGAGATGCCCGCCGAAGTTAAGTCGATGGAACTCGCGCTGTCCGCCGAAACCACGCTAATCGCCTGGTTCGTGCTGTGGCTGGCCGTCAGAGCAATCGCCCACCCCGGGACCAATTCGCGGCGGAAAGTGCCATAAGCATTCTGCAAACGCACCGCGCCCAAAACGCCGCCGCCGTCGCCGATCCGGCGGGAATACCCCACGGAGACGCTGGTACGCTGGCCTTGCCAGCCGCCTTCGGCCCCGCCCGTCGCCGACCAGCCATTCGTCGTGGGCGGCAAACCACTAGGAGACACACCCTGGTTCACGGAGTACTGCGAACCACCGAACCCCGTCAGCGTCACTCGTTTCGCAAGGTTCAGTGTGTCGACCGCCAGGAAACTATGAACTTGGCTTTCCCCGGTGCCGCCATTGAAGGTGATCCGCTCAAAACGGTAACTTACGCCTCCCCAGTCCGAGCCAAAGACCCGGTGCAGCCAGAAACCGGAGCCCGACGCGGTTTGCGAATCCGTTAGCGGTAACTGCGCGCCCACGGAGGGATTGCTGAAATGTAAATCACTGTATGACCCGCTGGCCCCGATCAGATCGTTCAAGGCAAAGTGATAGTTCATCTCCACTGTCGTCAGGTTCGACCTCTGCGTGGCCAAAGGCGTAATCAGGCTCGCGTTCGGTCCGCCCGAGCCGGTGACAACTTCAGTGCCGTTCCCCGCGTCAAACAATCCCGTGGTCACGGAAAAATTCTCTGCCACCCGCAGATTCACATGCGGACTCAGCCGGAACTGCGAATCGAAAACCACATTATGCGATCCCTGGTTCTCGTTCGTGATCTTCTGATTCACCGTCAGGCCGCCAGCGTATCCCAGGGTCCAGCGCGTCCGAGACGTCGATTCGTCAATCTTTATGTTGGGGAAGATGGTTTCGCTTGTGTTGCTTTGCTGCCCGGTTGAAACCAGCAGCGCGTTGTCGTCGTAGGTGGCGCCCACATTCACCCCGCCGCGCAGGTAGTTCGATCTCTCTAGCTCGGAGAGGAAAGCAGTGGAAATTCTCGCGCCCCCGAGCAGAGCCGGTATCTGCGGCAAACCGCTGTCCGTGTCTTCTTCGGTGACGCCTTCGGGCTGCAGCCCTGCTATGGAGGAGAGTGCCGCAGCCGGCGCAGTACTGGCGCCAGCATCGCCGCTGCCGGGACTCTGGGCCGGAGGATTCTGGGCGGGCGGGTTCTGGCCCACCGAGAAAACCTGCAATCCGGCTATCATCCACCCAAGGATTAGATAACGTCGAATATTCATCGCCATGCCTACGGGACCACCACCGTATCGCGCGGCAACAGCCGGATGTTCTGGTCCGGATTGATGCCCTTGATCGCTTCTTTGTAGTTGAACATGAGCCGCTTTTGGGTGCCGTCGCCCTGCGTCCGTAAAACGTAAATGTCTTTCTTTTTGGCGAAGTCCTTAAAACCGCCTGCCATGGCGATCGCATCCAGTACGGTGGTCGAGCCCGTGAGCAGATAAGAACCGGGCCGCATCACCATCCCCAGAATATTGATCTTCTGGCTTTTGCTCTCCTGCACGATGACCGTGACTTCGGGCTCGGAAATATAGTTCTGCAGGCGCTTGGTGATCTCTTGTTCCAGTTGCAGCGGGGTTTGGCCGCCCGCCGTCAGTTCGCCAACCAGCGGCAAGGATATCTTGCCGTCGGAGCGCACCGGAACCGAACGTGTAATGTCCGGTTCTTTCCAAACATTGATTGCCAGGACATCATCCGCGCCAATCACGTAGGAACTATCGGATCGCGCGGCCCGCTGCCCCTCGCTCGGCCTCTCGGCCGTAGGCTTGGCAGCGGCCTGTGGGCCGGCGGCGGGTGCTGCGGGTTGCGGCGCCGAATTGGTTTGCGCCAACGCTCCGGCGGACAGCAATGCCAGGAGCGTAAGGACCGTCAGAATTGGACGGAGTCTCAGGGGTGTCTTCATCAGCAATGCCTCTCAGCCATTCACGCGTTCGGTCGTGCTTCGTGCAAGCCTAACTTCCTTCAGACCACTGCCGCCACAGTTTGTGGTTCAATCGCATCCGCTTCGCTGGCAATGTTATTTCGCTTGGCGCATAACGTCGATGCCAAAAACTCTGGCAGACACCGGCGGCGCCAGGTGGTACTCCTGGATCTTGTAAAGCAGCGCGCGATAGCTCACGTTCAGCAAACGGGCTGCCGCTTTCCGGTTCCACTGGGTTCGTTCGAGCGCGTGGGCAATCGCGCCGCGCTCGGCTTCCCCTTTGGCGTTTCTTACCAGCAACTTCAGCGACGAGTTCTCTTCCGTCCGGTGCGGGCTCATCGCGGGCTGGGCCGGCGGGTAAAGGCTGGCTCTCGCGTTGGCGTCCCCGTTCCCATTTTCACCCGTGCTGGCGATGCCATGTTCTGGATGCGAATGCAATTCGCGCAACGCCGACTCTTCATCGCCGAGGGCCAGGAATCGCTTGGCGAAGTTTTCCAGTTCGCGCAGATTGCCGGGCCACGCATAGTGCTGGCACGCATCCAGCAGCATGCTGGAAAAGTGCGGGGCGGGCACTCCATAGCGCCGGGTCAGGCGGTTCATCAGGTGCCCCAGCAGCAACGGGATTTCCTCGCGGCGTTCGCGCAGCGGCGGCACGCGCAGTTCGAAAACGCTCAAACGGTAGAACAGCTCTTCCTGGACCCTTTTCTCCGCCGCCGCCAGCTCGAGATCGCCGCCCGTGGCCGCGATAATACGCGCAGTGGCCCGGATCGGATTCTGGCCGTTGCAGCGCACAAACTCTCCCGTCTCCAGCAATTTCAGAAGCCGCCGTTGCACCGCGTCCGGCATGACATCGAATTCATCCAGCAGGATCGTTCCCTTGGCGCATTGTTCAAACTTCCCGGGCGTCGATTCGGGCCGGCCGCTGGCGGAAGCGTGCTCGTAACCGAACAGCTCGTTTTCCAGCAAGTCCGAGGTCAGCACCGCGCATTTCACCCGCATGAACTGGAAGCTGGAACGGATCGAAAGCGAGTGGATCAGCCGGGCCGCGGTTGTCTTCCCGCTCCCCGCTTCTCCTCGAATCAGCACCGGCACGTCCGTCTGCGAGAGCAGTTCCGCTTGCGTGCGCAGCCGGCGTGTGGCCGCGCTGGCCGCAATGAAATACAGCTCGTCTCCGATTCGCTCGATTTCTGGTTGATACATGATTAGGAATGCCCGACGAAATATCGTTAGAGAATTACCGATCGCTCGGGAGTTGCTGAATTGACGGACTGCAACGATTTCTTCCGGCTACGCTGTCCGTGGTTTGGTTTTCCTGCAGCCCGAAACCTAATGCCCGCTCCTCAGACTGGCTCGACGTCGTACCCATCGATGCGCACGGCCATCGAGCGCTGGATCGCCTCGATGGAAATGATGAGGCTGTGGTCGCCGTTCTCGGACAAGAACACGCCTTCCACTCCGTCCATCGCTCCGCCGCGCACCCGAACTCGCTGCCCCACTTTAAGAAAAGGGTGCGAACGCCAGGGTGCCGTCCCGGCCAAAATCTTCTGAATGCTTTCGATCTGTTCATCGGGGATCGGCAAGGCCGTCCCGCGAGCGCCCACAAATCCATGCACGCTCTCCACCTGGTACACGCGCTTCCGGTCTTCCGCGCTCAGAGCGCAACGCAGGAACACATAGCAGTTGAACAGCGGCACTTCCACTTTCTTCTTGCGATCGCTCCAGCGATGCACTTGCATCGTGGTCGGCACGAAGGTCTCCATACCCTGTTCGCGCAGCCGCCGCTCAATCGCTTTTTCGTGGCGCGCTCGGGTGTGCAGCGCGTACCAGCGCAGAGCTCCCGGCGATAAAAATGGGCCCGACTGGTTGCTCACTTCGTAGCTCTGATTGGCGCTGCTCATATTTGAACTACTCACAGCTTCGCCCTCTGGGTCCCATCGCACTGGGTCCGCCTGCAAGGCACGGGGCATCTCTTCAGCATTTTCGGGGGGAGGATACAGCAAGTAGAATTGGGGGGAGTTACTAGTTGACTGAAACTAACGTCATTTGCAACCGCGTGCAAGTGGTAAAACATCCCAGGCCGTAACGACCCCACACGCGTGGGGGCCGATCTTCTCATAAGTAAGCTCGATGGCTTAGAGATGTTATTCTTTGGCACAGGGGTGGTAGAAGCCATGCTCAGTCGCCGGCCAGTTACTCAATGGCCCCAGTAAATACGTTTAATAATCTTACATATAATATTGAATATAATGTAGTTAAGTGATCTTAATTGCCCGGCGGCAGCATGCGATATCCAAGCCGGAATCAGAGCCGAAGCTGAGCCTCTGTGTAGAATTGATCATGGCGTAACAAACGCCGATACGATGTATGCATTTCTTTGCACAGGTTGCACGCCGTTGCTTGCCGTTCGACAAATTTAGTGGTACATTTCCAACTGTAGCCAGAGGCTTTGGTTGGCTCGTTGTACGACTGTCCTCTTCCCCCGCGACCATCGCCTTTGCCAGCGGGAATGCTTCCCGCTCTCCCTCACGGTTCGCATAAATCTGGTGTCAGGAGACTCGATGCCATCCCAGGAAAGGCTAGCCTCGGATTTTGTCAGTGTCGTGGTTGCCGACACTACTCGGATCCACACCCAACTCTTAGCCGAGGCTCTGCGCAACGATCGCGGCATCCAGGTCGTGGCTACGGCCTTGAATTCCGAGGAACTTCTGGCCGCCATCACCCGCGTGCCCATTGACGTCGTGGTCATCAGTAATAACCTGGACGACCAGTCCGGCCACGGCACCCAGGTGTTTCGCGAGATGCGTGCGCTCCGGCCCCAGATCAAGGGCATCATCCTGCTCGATTCCTCCAATCCGCAGGTAGTCCTCGAGTGCTTTCGTGCCGGAGCCAGGGGGATTTTTTCCAAGCAAGAGCGGCTCGAGAGCCTCTGCAAGTGCATTCGCGCCGTCCATGAAGGACAGGTCTGGGCGCAAAGCGTCGATCTGGATCACGCGCTCGAAGCTCTAGCCAACTCGCCGCGCGTTCGCGCCACCAATCACAAAGGAATCGACCTGCTCTCCGCGCGCGAACGCCAGGTCATCCAACACCTGGCCGGCGGAATGTCGAATCGCGAAATTGCTCAGACTCTTGCTCTGAGCCCGCATACGGTCAAGAACTACCTGTTCCGCATTTTCGACAAGCTGGGCGTCTCCAGCCGCACCGAATTGCTCTACCTGACCATGCACGGCTCGCCGGTTCCGCCACCCCTCACCAACGGGGAAAACAGCGAATTCTCGGCGACGATGGAAGCCGCCAAGGCCGGCGATCCTTCCGCACAACTTCGCTTGGCGGAGTATTTCTGTCAGGCTAGAGAGGGCGACACGAACGACCCCCAGATCGCGGGCGCGCGAACCGATCCCGTTGCCGCCTATACCTGGTATTTGCTAGCGGAAAAAGCGGCCGCCCCGATGCTTGTGCAAATCGAGGAAGGCAAGAAGAAAATAAGCCGAACTATGTCTCCTCAACAGCTGGCGGAAGCTGAAGCCAGAGCAGCCGCATGGTTGGAAAACGCCAGCAAACCGGACAAGATGGTTGGCGGCGCCCAATAGGCCTGCCGAACAGAAGGCTTGGGCTGGCAACGTCGCAGTTAAAAAGCGCGCCGAGTCGTAGGCGTTGCCCCTGTGCCCCCTGTGGTAAAGCTCTGCTTTCTACTTCCGAGCCCGGACACTAGTAGGCGTAACCTCAATTTTCTCCCGGGTAAAGGCAAACAGCAGCATCCACTCCCGCTCGCCACCTTGCGCTGGAACAAATTTCCACTCCCGCGCCGTTTCCAGCGCAACCCGCGGAAAATACCTGCTCGACACCTCATTTTCCTGGGTTGCCTCGGTCACATTGCCCGCAGCATCCACGCTGACTTTTATTCGAACCTTGATTGTGCCTTGAATCGTTTGTTGCGCAACGGGCGAAACCTTTGGCATCACCCGGCGGACCACCCCGTTCTCTGGGGCTACGTTCGCAGCGCCGCCGCCCACCCCTGACTCCGGCTGCGTCGAAGCCTGCTCCGACGGAGTTGGCGTCGATGGCACGCCTGGCGCAGGTCCCGAGGATCTCCAATGCACGATCAAAACAACAACTAACACGACCAGCGCCGCCAACCCCAGCCCGTAGGCCCACTTTGCGTATGTTTTCGGCCGTCCAGCAACCGTCGACGAAGCAATCGCATCCCGGCTCCGGGCCGTTCTCGGCATTGACCGCGCGTCTCCCATCCGCTCAAAAACCTGCGCCACCGTCCAACGCTTCCCTGCCTCGATTTGCAAACAATTCGCGGCGATCTCGCGGAATGGTTCCGGGACCGTTGCCGGTATTTCCGGCGCACTCGTCTGCGCCCGGTCCCAGGTCGGCAAGTGCTGCGTCAGCACCTCAACTAATGTCATCCCCAACTGCCAAACGTCGCCAGCCGTCGAATTCACTGCTTCCGGAGGCCCGTAGGCGCTCGCCGCCCCGCGCCTCTTCTCGCCCGGAGTTCCCAGAGAATCGCTCGACAGCTTCACCTGATCCCCAATGGCCAATATGTTCGACGGTTGGATATGTCCATGCACGAACCCTTTGCCGTGCAAGTATTGCAGCGCCCGCAAGACCGGCCGCAGCATCTCTCGCGCTTCCTCCGCCGTCAATGGCCGCTCCGGCAGAATCTGCGCCAGATTCTCCTCCGCATACTCCTCGACCACATAGAGCAGCGCCGTGCCCTCCTGCCCCGCCTCGATAATACGTATCAGATTGGGATGGCTCAGCTCGCGCGCCGCCCTGCATCGCCGGAGTTGCTGCTCCGCATCCGCCACGTCGGCGGCAATCATCTTAATGACGGCTTTCCCTCGGCCGCCTTGCCCCTGTGTGGTAAACACGGCGCTGTGATCGGATTCGCCCAGGTAGCGTTCTACCGGAAACTTCCCGGCCACGATCCGACCTTCCCATCGTTTCAGTGTCTCGCTCATATAGCCTCGCTCAAATGCGAAACGTCTGTAGTCCGCTACATTATGTGAACGTGGCACCAACGGTCAAGATAGGACGGGCAATGGGGAAGTTGTGTGGAATGTTTCGGCGCCCTTCCCCTGCATAAATCCTTCGCGGCGCTTTACAATATTCGCATGGCCACCATTCCCGCAGAAATCCACGGTCAGCGTTACCTCAGCCTCGCTACCTTTCGGAAAACTGGCGTTGCCGTGTACACTCCCGTCTGGTTTGCCGAAGACGGCGGCAAACTCTACTTCATGACCAATGGCAAATTGGGCAAGTGCAAGCGCATCCGCAACAACCCTCAAGTCAAGATCGCCCCTTGCACCATGCGTGGAAAAATCACCGGCTCCGAATTCCCCGCAACCGTCCGCATCCTGCCGCCGGAAGAGTTCGCCCGCGTCCGCCATTTGATCAGAGCAAAATACTGGCTGGCGCGTGTCCCCTTCCTGTGGCGCAACACCGACACCTCCCTGGAGATCACGCCGGCATCCGCATAACCGGGTCTTGCTGTTGTAACGGGTCTATGACTATAATGACCATGATGACCATTATGAACATGGGGCATCCGTTATGAGTTCGCAAAGCTGGACCGTGGCCGAAGCGAAGGCAAAGTTCAGTGAAGTAATCGAACGGGCAATGTCCGAGGGACCACAGACCATTACTCGGAATGCGCACATCGCCGCCGTTGTGGTTGGAGCGGAAGAATGGCAACGAAAGACAAAGCGCGTCGGCAACCTGGCGGAATTCTTTGCGGAATCTCCGCTGCGGGAATCGGGTCTGAAGATTCGCCGGCCGAAGGGACGGCCTCGAAAAATTAGTCTGTGAGCTTTCTTCTGGATACAAACGCGGTATCGGAGTGGGTCAAGCCGCGGCCGAATCCGGGTCTCATTGCTTGGATGGAGTCGACCGACGAAGACCGGATTTTCATCAGTGCCGCCTCGTTCGCGGAGTTGCACTACGGTGTGCAACGTATGGCGGCGGGAAGCCGTCGAATTCGCCTTGAGCGCTGGGTGCAACACGATTTACCGTTGAGATTCGAGGGCAGAATCTTGCCCGTCGACACCAACGTGGCGGAGGCTTGGGGCAGAGCGGTGTCACGCAGCGAGGCGGCGGGACATCCGATGGGCGCAATGGATGCCTTCCTTGCGGCAACGGCGGAAGTTCATCGCCTGACGTTGGTCACCCGCAATGTTAAAGATTTTCCGCTGCTGAAGGCGGTTCTCAATCCTTGGACCTAGAAGCTGCACGGGATTTAACGCTCAATCCTGCCCGATCCGGCATCGTGCTCCGCCGACGCGCCGCCGGTGTCGGGTGGCATGACGGGTGACGTTTACGATAGCGGCCCGGCCCTGTTAAAATCTAAGGTTGTATTGGCCCCTGTGTATCCCTTTGTCAGTTTAAGCAATCAAAATCTCTTTCGGAGGCATCATGGCTGTAAAAGTAGGTATCAATGGATTTGGGCGTATCGGACGCAATATTCTGCGCACCGCGCTCGCCGACAAGAACCTCGACTTCGTCGCCGTCAACGATCTCACCGATCCGAAGACGCTGGCCCACCTGCTCAAGTACGACTCCATCCTCGGCAATCTGCCGCACAAAATCACCGCCGGCCCCGACAGCATTTCCATCGACGGCAAGGTCATTAAAGTTTTCAAGGAAAAAGATCCCGCGGCCCTGCCCTGGGAGTCCGTTGGAGCTCAGGTCGTCATCGAGTCCACGGGAAAATTCACCGACGCCAACGAAGCCAAGAAGCACCTGCGCGGCACCGTCAAGAAAGTCATCATTTCGGCCCCCGCGAAGAACGAGGATTTCACCGTCGTGCTCGGCGTGAACTGCGACAAATACGATCCCGCCAAGCACCACATCGTTTCCAACGCGTCCTGCACTACAAACTGCCTGGCGCCGATTGCCAAGGTCATCCACGAAAACTTCAAGATCCTCACCGGCACCATGACCACCATCCACTCCTATACAAACGATCAGGTGATCCTTGACTTCCCGCACAAGGATCTGAGGCGCGCCCGCGCGGCGGCGCTCAACATGATTCCAACCACCACCGGCGCGGCCAAAGCGTTGAAGCTCGTCATCCCCGATCTGGCCGGCAAGATCGACGGCTTCTCCATGCGCGTGCCCACGCCCAATGTTTCGGTGGTCGACCTGGTGGCGTTCGTCGAAAAGAAAACGACCAAGGAAGAAGTGAATGCCGCGTTGAAGAAGGCTTCCGAGTCAGGCTCGCTGAAGGGCTATCTCGGATACGAAGAGAACGAACTGGTCTCGTGCGATTTTAAAGGCGACAGCCGTTCCTCTATCGTCGACGCTCCCATGACCCTGGTGGTCGGCGGCAACTGCGTGAAGTTGATCTCCTGGTATGACAACGAGTGGGGATATTCCTGCCGTGTCCGCGATCTGATCAACTTGATGGCAGCCAAAGGCCTGTAAATTAACTCGTCGTGAGTCGTTGGTCGTTCGTGGTTCGCTCTTGTTTACGCAGTGGCCAAACCTGCGTGGGGCGAGGAGAACCGCGAACACCAACGACGAACGGTGCTCCGGCGACAACTACCGAACGACTAACGAAAAATCACTAACGACAGGTGACTCATGGCCAAGCTATCCATTCTCGATCTCCCGCTCAACGACCGACGCGTCTTCATGCGCGTAGATTTTAACGTCCCGCTTGACGACGGCCGCGTCATGGACGATACCCGTATCCGCGAAACCCTGCCCACCATCGAGTACGCTCTGCGCCACGGCGCGCGCCTCATTCTCGCCTCTCACCTCGGCCGTCCCAAAGGCAAGGTGAATCCCAAGATGAGCCTCAAGCCGGTCGCCGAGCGTCTGCGTATGGTGCTCGACAAAGAACTGTCGCGCGGCGAAAACGTCGGCTTCTGCCCCGAATGCGTCGGCCCCGAAGCCGAAGAAATGGCGCGACAGCTGGAAAAAGGCCAGGCCCTGCTGCTCGAAAACCTTCGCTTCCATCCCGAGGAAGAGAAGAACGACGAGAATTTTTCCAAGCAGCTCGCCAACCTCGCCGATTTCTATGTCAACGACGCTTTCGGCACCGCCCATCGCGCCCACGCATCCACCGTCGGCATCACCAAATTCGTGCAAAAATCCGCCGCCGGCCTGCTCATGGAAAAGGAGCTGCAATATCTGGGCCGCGTCCTGCAAAACCCCGAGCACCCCTTCGTCGCCATCCTCGGCGGCGCCAAGGTCAGCGACAAAATCGGAGTCATCCAGAACCTGCTCGGCAAAGTTGACGTCCTCATCATCGGCGGCGGCATGGCTTATACCTTCCTCAAAGCGCAAGGCGAATCCGTAGGCAAGAGCCTGGTCGAAGAAGACAAGGTCGAGCTCGCTAAGGACCTTCTGCAACAGGCGAAGACCCATAAGCTCAAGTTCCTCTTGCCCACCGATCATGTCATCGCCGACCGGGTTGACGCCAGCGCCTTGACCAAAATCGTCGCGCAGGGCGAACACATTCCCGACAACATGATGGCGCTCGACATTGGCCCGCAATCCATCGAGGCTTTTTCCGAAGAAATCGCCCGCGCCCGCACCATCGTTTGGAACGGCCCCATGGGCGTTTTCGAAATGCCGCCGTTCGCTAAAGGCACCTTTAAGATCGCCCATGCCGTGGCGGAAAATGCCGCAGCCACCACCATCGTAGGCGGCGGAGATTCCGTGGCCGCCGTTAAAGCCGCCGGAGTGGCCGATAAGATCACCCACATCTCCACCGGAGGCGGCGCATCGCTGGAATTTCTGGAAGGCAAGAAGTTGCCTGGAGTCGAAGCGCTGACGGATAAGAAATAGCAGTGGAGAATTGACAGGGTCCGCGAAACGGACACGGGCCTACCGCGAGAACATGAATGGGCTTCAAAAGCTTCGCAAGCTCTTTGTAAAACAGCTTTCGGTTGGGCCGTTTCCCGCCAAAGATTGCGCTAAGGCGGGAATTGTCGGGAAAACGCATGGCGACTTGGTCATGTATCTGGCCAACGTAGCGGGCATCGCCGAGCGTGGCGAAAGGTTGAGAGAATTGGATGACCCAACCAGGAGATCCTTCAAGACAATCGTCGCTAACGGCTGGTGGGAGAAGCATCGAGAAACTGCGGCTAAAGTCGCTGCTTCGACTACACCCAGACTATACCAACTCATCTCTGCTACCGAAGAGGCGAGGTTGTTAATCGTGAACGAATTCAATCGATGAAGGCTGGACGTTCTTCGTCGATATCGCCTATGCCCGACTTCGCAGCCCGACTCACTTTCTCGAACGGCAAGACGCTCGAACTCCACGGCCCCGCCGATATCACCAAGGAGACGACCGAGGCCATCGTCAACGCCGCTAACTCTTCCCTGCTTGGCGGACGAGGCGTCGACGGCGCAATTCATCGCGCTGGCGGCCCTTCGATCGTCGAGGAGTGCAAACGAATCGTGGCCAAAATCGGTTCCCTTCCCACTGGCAAAGCGGTCATCACTACCGGCGGACGCTTGCCTGCGAAATTCGTAGTTCACACCGTCGGCCCAGTGTATCGAGGAGGCCACCAGCGCGAGGCCGAAACCCTGGCCAGTTGCTACTGCGAATCCATTCGCATCGCCGACGATCATGGAATAAAATCCCTTTCCTTCCCTTCCATCTCAACCGGAGCTTTCGGGTATCCTGTTCATGAGGCTGCTGAAATCGCTGTCCGCACGATTACCGGAGCTCTTCCATCCTGCGCCCATGTCGACCACGTCCGTTTCGTGCTCTTCGACACTGGCACGTGCGAAGCCTACGTCGAAGCTGCTGAAAAACTATCCCGGCAGCCGCTGGCAAATTCCGCTATTTTGAAATTTGAAATCTGAAATTCGAGAAAGGTCTTTCATGAGAAAAAAACTGATCGCCGCCAACTGGAAGATGTTCAAGACCCCCAACCAGACCCGTGACTTCTTCCGCGATTTCCTGCCCCTGGTCAAAGATCACGATCGCGACGAAATCGTAGTGTGCCCCACCAACCTCTGCATCGACGCCGCCGTAGCCGCCGCCAAAGGCTCCAACGTCGCCATCGGAGCCCAGAATCTCCACTGGGAAAAAGAAGGCGCCTACACCGGAGAAGTCAACGCCGCCATGCTGCAAGCCGTCGGCGTCACCCACGTCATCATCGGACACTCCGAGCGCCGCCAGTATTTTGGCGAGACCGACGACACTGTCAATCTGAAACTCAAGTCCGCCCTCGAAGCCGGGCTGATCCCGATCGTCTGCGTCGGCGAAGTCCTCGAAGAACGCGAAGCCAACCTCACCGACGACGTTCTGCGCCGCCAGTCGCTCCGCGCCTTCCACAAAGTCTCGGCCAAGAAGGCTGCGAGCCTGGTAGTCGCCTACGAGCCGGTCTGGGCCATCGGCACCGGCAAGACCGCGACGCCGCAAATGGCCGCCGACGCTCACGCCATCATCCGCGCCGAAGCCGCCGAGTCCTTCGGCAAGGAATTCGCCGAGAATCTTCGCATCCTCTACGGCGGCTCCGTAAAACCGGAAAACGCCCACGCCCTGATGTCGGAAGCGGAAATCGACGGCGCGTTGGTAGGAGGAGCGTCCCTGGATCCCAAATCCTTCACTGCCATAGTGAAGTACTAAACGCTAAGTATTAGAGATTCGCTGGTGGAGCGACGGGCGTCCCCGCCCGTCCCCAGTTAGCGTCAAATGAAAACCTCGTGCCCCACTCATCGCGTTCTTTGTTCGTTCTTTGCGATGAGTGGGTGTACGTACAGCGGCTTAGTTGGGCAGTGGCACGAGCGTCGGTTCGCCCGAATACGAAATCACTTTGTCCGGTTTGTCCGTAACTTCCACCCCAGTGCCGATGCCTTTTCTCACCAGGACGACATCAAAATTTCGCGTCTTCAACATCCCCGGGAAAACCCCTTTTCGCGCATCGATCTTGAGTTGGTGCCTTGCGTCATCCCAGTGAAAATCTATGGTTGAATAGACGCCCTTTTCGTAGTTGTAGTTATCGTTCTCGTCCTCATAAAGCGTGAAGCTGGCGTCGGCCCCCGGATAGATGCGCAATTCCAGAGGATCGGGTGGTTTTTCCGTCGCGTATTGAATGAATGGACCCATCGGCAGGATCGACCCTGACTTGACCATGAGCGGAATCTTGTCGATGGGAGCATCCGCCGCGACGCTCGTGCCGCCGGACTGAGTCTCTCCCGTCCAAAAATCGATCCACTGATTTCCAGCCGGTAGATAAACGTTTCTGGTTTTCTGCCTGGGCTCGACACTCATCTCCCGGGCGTGAATCTCCGGAGTCTTCCAGAACATCTGCGCCCGGAACGCACCCAGCACCGCGTTCGAGGTCTCAAACGCGAAGTCATATTCCTTGCCAGCCTGCAGCTCCACGGGAATCGTATAAGACTCCACCGAGTCGTAGTCGTGCGGAACTTCTTTGCCATCCAGATACACTCTTCTCGGCCCGAAGCTCTTCATGTGGAATCGGTATTTCCCGGTTTGCTTCGGAACCAGTTTTCCTTCCCATCGCATCGAAAATTTAGGGCCGGTGATAAAACTGGGCCAGCCCGTATACCAGAACAGATTGATATCCGGATCCACTTCTTCGTGACACAGGTTCTTGAACTCCGCATCGCAATAGTATTTGGCGTTCAGCCCCGGCTTCCCATCTTTCGTTTTGAAATGCTCGGGCGTGATGAGAATGCTGTCCTCCGGGGGCCGATGATACATATACTCCGTCACTGGAGAGACCATGATCGCGGGGCCGAACATGAACTGATCGGCGATAGCATACGTCTTCCGGTCGCCCGCAAAATCCATCGGCAGGCCGCGCATGATCGAATATCCATCGTGGGTGACCCGCCAGCCGAGTGAATAGATGTAGGGCAGCAGCCGGTAGCGCAGGTTGTCGAATTTTAAGAGTGTGCTGCTGTACTCGCCAAACTGCCAAATCTCCCGTGGCGTCTCCGAGCCGTGCGACCGGAAAATGGGACAGAATGTCCCAAACTGAAACATCCGCGTGTACAGTTCCTGGTACGCCGGATCCTTGCCGCCGTTCGAAAATACGCCCCCGTAACTCCCAATCACAAACGCGCCGATATCGAATGTCCAATAAGGAATGCCCGCCATGCTGTGATTGATCCCGGCGGGAATTTGTTTCCGGTAAACGTCCCAATTCGCGCCGATGTCGCCCGACCAGGTCGTCGCCGCCGCCCGCTGCTGCCCGGCAAACGTCGACCGCGTAAGAATGTACACGCGCTTCTGGTCGGTCTCCTTCCGTTGGTTCTTATAAACAGAGTCCGTGATCATCAGCGAGTAAGGATTGAGAAACCTGGCAAAAGAGCCAAGATGATTGTTCTCGACCCGCTTCATCTCATATTCTTCCGACTCTTTCGTCAGCGCGTTGACGATGTCCGGTTCGGTCGAGTCCATCCACCATCCGTCGATTCCCTTGGAAAACAGCCCCTGGTTCGCATATTGCCAATACAGATCGTTGGCTGCCGGATTGTACGCATCGTAGTACTTGAATCCCGCCCAGCCCACCGGCGAATACAAATATCCTCGCCGGTCCATGTCCTTATAAATCGGCGATGCGGGTCCGAGCCCTGCCCAGATGGAAATCATGAGATGGAAGTTCTCATGGTGGAGCAGATCGATCATTTCCTTGGCGCGGGGATACTTCGTTTCGTCGAAGAACATTCCCCCCCACATGTCGTTCCCGCCCCAGTAATTCCAGTCCTGAATGAGGTTGTCGATCGGAATCCGCCGCTGGCGATACTCCTGCGCGATCCTCAACAGTTCGTCGCGGCTCGCGTAATGCTCCTTGCTCTGCCAATACCCGTATGCCCACTTGCCGTACATCGGAGCCGCTCCCGTGAGGTTCCTGTACCCAGCGATGGCTTGATCCATCGTCGGACCATAAAAGAAGTAGTAGTCGATATTGTCGGCTACATCGGACCACCACGACGTCGTTTCGCGATTGTCGGCAAAAACCGTCTTGGAATAGTTGTCCCAGAAGATCCCGTACCCTGCCGTCGAAACTAAAACTGGCGTGACGGCATCTGTGTTCGATTGCACCAGCTTGACCGTCCGCCCGCGATAGTTCATGTCGCCGGACTGGTGCTGTCCCAGCCCGTACACCCCTTCCTCGGACGTCAACTTGAAATTCTGCTGCACGCTGAACGCGGCTTTTTCACCCTCGATTTGAGAGGGAGTGAAGACGGGCTTTCCCTGCTCCTCCAGAATGGTCCGGTTGCCGTTGTCGAGATAGCGTATTGCCCCATCGCCTTTCGCCAACACTAATTTGAGCTGCCCGGAACGCAGCGTAATCGCCTCGCCGCTCTCTTCAAAACCGACGTTCAGTTCCGGCACATCCTTCTGAAGAACCGAGAGGCTGATCTTTTCGGATGTTCCCCCGGCCGGCCATTTCACAACACGAACTGTACCTTCCGCATAGAACTGCACCTTTACGTTCAGATCGCCGGTCGTCAAGTGCACGCCATTCCGAATGCGTTGCACGCTCGGCGGCATTTGCTTTAGCTGTGCGTCCTTCGACGCCGAAGAACTGTCCTGGCAAACTGCCGGCAAAACGCTCAGACCGAGGGCGCAACCTAGCGCCGCCGCCCGCAACGCAAAAGTGAGGAATTTCATTTTTTAGGGTTTCCTTTCTGATATGCGAATGGTTGTGAAATGAAGGCCGAGATTTCCTACTTGATTTCGAAATCGGCTACATTATAAGTCCAAATCGTGAGCGCCGAAATTGTCGAAACGATTTCATACCGACGGATGGAATCGATTCGCGGTTCGCTCCTATTGCGGCGTAGACCCTCCGGCCGGCTGCAGGACGATTTGCTGCTCGTCCCCACTCCTCACCACCTGAAAAAACTCCCTCAGCCCTCCGTAGTACTCCGGCTGGACCAAACTCAAGTTGATCATGAGCTTCCGGCCCAAATGCAACAAACCGTCCTCGCTTTCCGCCGTCAGACTGTACGAAAGAACCTTTAGGTCGGTGTGCTGTGGCTGCGGTAAGCCGACGACTTGCCAGCCCGCGGGCGGTGTAATCGTGACATCGTCCACGTCGGAATAGGGGAATTCGAAATAGATGGGATGGACGCGAACGGCGTGTTCGAAAACGTGCTTTTCGCCTCCACCAAATAGCGCTGCCGCGAGCACGGTGCGGCGCCCTGCTGCCGAGGCCCAGTCGGGCACTTTCAAGCTGTACTCCGCAACCAACATGGGTGAAGAACTATCCCAATCCGGAGCGTTCGTCAGTTCCGCCTCAATTGGGACGGATACATAATCTTTGATTTGATCTTCGAGGAATTTCTTCCGCGCAACGCTGTCTTCATCATGCTCGTCGGTCCGCAGCGACAATGCTGAAAGACCTTTGAACGTGATCGTGACCTTACCCTCCAAAGATCCCGAGTCCGTGAGTTGAAGAGTCGCCTTGCGCTCAACGCCCGACTCCTGCGGCCCCGGCATTGTCGTGGTAATCCACGTACCACCTTCCGTGTCCAGGCGCAGTCCCGGAATTCCAGTCTCGTGCCATGGCAGCAATCCGAAAGGAGCATTGGTAAAACCCGTATCGAGGTAGAGGTTCTTGCCGTTCAACTTGACGAGCACCACGTTCGTATTCAGGTCTTTCGGATTCATCAGCTCTGGGCTGAAGAAATGTTGGTCGCGTGTGGCAATCATAACCGGGCTGGCGTCAAACCCGGCGGCACGGCCCAGCGCCAGGAAGAGCCAGTTGATGTCTGTAGCATCCCCGTAGCCGCGCTTCCAAACGTCCGCCACATTCTCGGCGTCTTTCAGCTTCTCCCGATCGCTTTCCTTGTCCGTTTTCTCTCGCTCAAACGAAAGGTTGCGGATCTTTTGGCAACGCGCATAAATCTTTTGCAGCTTCACTTCCGGCGTGTCTCCCGGCGAAACGATCTGGGACACAGCGCTCTCCATCGCCTTGCGCTGTTTCGTGAATGAGTCGATTTCGCTATACAGCCCTTGTCCCTCCGCTTTCCAGAACTTGTCGGGGTCCCGCTCCGCGTTATACCTGTACATGAATGCGACGCGATATTTCATATCGTCCGGCGGGGGCATGTAGTCCTCGACCTGGAATGCCGGGATATCTTGAGTCTCGAGCCGAACCACATCGTGGTCTCGCGCAGGAGGTTGCGTTCCTTCAGGCAAACCGCGGGGCCAACTCACTTCCAGAGCATAGCCTTTGTTCTTGCGCAAGGAGAACTTAGCATGCTTGGTGAACAGATCCCCGCTCAGAGGCCATTGTGAATCGTAAACATACCCCGCAGGGAGGTTGCGTGTGTAGCGGTATTCGATGATGCTGCCGGCCTGAACCTCGGGCATGGTAAATGTCTTGGCCAAATATTTCAGGCCCTTCGCTTTGACGATCGTCTTCTCGTAGGTCTTGCCGTCAAAGTTGACGATACTGCCATCCGCGCGGATGGTCCGTGCCTCGATGCCCTTGATATTGCCAGCGCCCTTGACGAATGGAATCTCCACATCCGCGTATTTGCGGCCTTCCTCCGTCAAAATCTTGATGCGGGCGTAGTGGTATTCTTTAAACTCGGCATCGTTGCGGTCCAATTCACGGTATAGATACAGAGCAGAGGCGCCGGGAGCTTTTGGCTCGTTGGTCATCTTTAGTTCTTCCTGAGTGACTGGCAGCCAGTCCTCTCCAGCAAATGCGGGTGTGGACATAGCAGAAACTGCGAACCAACAGAAGAATGTCGCCAAAAGCAACACTCGCACAAAGCCGGACATAAGATGCCATCCTTTTCCAGGATCTGCGTGTAAAGCTAAGAAACACACTGATGTAGCGCGAGAATTATACATTGGCGGGAGACACGTAATCAGTGCTCCACGCTCGCCACGTCATCACTCAATTCCCGCGCAACCCTGTGCGCAGCGTTAGAATCTGAATAAGTAAAGCGTAGTCCTTTCCCAAGGCTCCGCGCCCCTACGCTCCAAGGGAGGTACAAATCATGAGCGCATTCGGTCCTTTCAGATCCCTCGTCGTACGGACTGCTTTCACCGGTCTTCTACTCGCGGGCGTGTCGCTGGCGCCATATCCAGCCTTCGCTCAACGCGGTGGCGGCGGTTCCCATGGTGGCGGAGGTGGGGGCTTCCATAGCAGCGGCGGAAGCGGCGGCGGAGCATATCGTAGTAGCGGCTCAGGCGGCAGCGCGCGGTCTTCTGGCGGAGGAAGCCGGTACCAGGGCGGCGGATCGGAAGTCGGCCGCAATCCGGGATCGTCGCGAACTGAGTCTTCGAATATTCGTCCTGCCATCAATGATGGACAGTGGCATTCGTTCGGCAACTCCGCCAATTCCGAGCGAAGTGCCGCGCCAAGTTCCGGACGCGGTTCCGCGCGCTTCGGCGGCGGGCGCAATTCCGCAAGCTTGGCAAACTCAACCCTTGCTCGTAACGCCGGAATCGCCGACGGCGCTTGGCACTCTTTTGGCGCATCGAGAGCCACATCGACAAGGGCCGCGTCCGGTGTCGTCGGCGCACCCTCCAGAATAGCGCCGGGCTTCGGTGGGCGCAGCGGCTGGCCCGGATATGGCTGGGGTCGCGGTTTTGGCTGGGGTTGGGGCTTCGGCTTCGGATGGCCCTACTGGGGCGGCTACTGGGCGTTCGGCTGGGACCCTTGGTGGTACGGCCCGTATTGGTATGCACCGCTGGCGTACCCCTACTATGCGCCTAACTATTATGACGACAGCTACGACTGGTCTGACAATGGGCCGCCCTATCGGCCGGATGCGCAAGCTGAGGACAACCCGAATGGAAACTCCCAGAGCGTGCCGAGTTCCGCGCCATCCCAAGAACAATTAAAGCTCAACGGCAATCTCACCAGCAGCGCGAACCCGGCCAACGACGGATCAGTGCAAAACTCAGTTCAAAACAACGAGACGCCTCAGCCCGAACCTGCGGCCAATCCTCCGGCTAACGCGGTTCAGCCCGAGACTGGTTCCGATAGACCAAGCGGTGACGGCCAAGTTACCATATGAATAATTCTTAACTCGAGGAACTCAATGAAATTTGGCGTCATCATTTTCCCCGGTTCCAACTGCGATCACGATGCTTTCTGGACCGCCGAGCAGGTGGCAAAGCAGAAGGCAACTTTCCTCTGGCACGATTCCCACGACCTCCAGAACTGCGATGTCATCATCGTCCCCGGAGGCTTCGCTTACGGTGACTACCTGCGCACCGGCGCCATCGCCAAGTTCTCGCCCGTGATGGAATCAGTCCGTAAGTTCGCCGACGGCGGCGGGCTCGTCATAGGCATCTGCAACGGCTTCCAGATTTTATGTGAGTCGGGGCTCCTGCCCGGAGCGCTGATGCGCAACATCGGCTTGAAATATGTCTGCAAGCCGGTGCACGTGCGGGTGGAAAACAACGACACGCCGTTTACCAACGCCTGCCGCAAAGGCGAAGTGCTGACCATTCCCATCGGCCACATGGAAGGCAACTATTTTTGCGATGACGCAACCCTCACCCAATTGAAGCGCGACAATCGCATCGTCTTCCGCTATTCGAACGCCCAAGGCGAAATCACGCCCGAAGCAAATCCCAATGGATCGCTCGAAAATATCGCCGGCATCTGCAGCCCCGGACGCAACGTCCTCGGAATGATGCCCCATCCCGAACGCGCCTCCGAACCCGAACTGGGCGGCACCGACGGCTGCAAGATTTTCGAGTCGCTGGTGGGAGCGATGCAGATAAAGTGAACGGGTTTCAAAGTCCCTAGGTTTCAGAATTTGAACGAAGAATCCGTGCTCCCGTTTCCTTGAAACCTTGAAACTTTGTAACCTTGAAACCTGGCTCTAGTACTCCCAGCGCAGCAGCGTCGCCCCGGAGGTAAACCCGGCGCCGACGGCCGCCAGCAACAGCATATCTCCCTTTTTCAATTTGCCTTCTTCGAGCGCCGTCTGCATGGCCAGCGGAATCGTACCAGCCGTGGTGTTGCCGTAGCGGTCGATGTTGACGATGACTTTCTCCACCGGCATCCCCAACCGCTCGGCGGTCGCTGTAATGATGCGCAGGTTCGCCTGGTGCGCGATGAAGCAATCCACATCCTTGCCGGTCAGATTGTTCTTGGCCAGGATGCGGTCAGTCATCTCCGCCATTTTCTTCACCGCATATTTGAAGACGTTCTTCCCGTCCTGATGGATGTAGTGCATCTTCTGATCGACCGTCTCGTGCGTGGCCGGGTTCAGACTCCCGCCTCCCGGCATATAAAGAAACTGCCCGCCCATGCCCTCGACCTGGGCGACGTGGTCGATAATGCCGACGTCCCCATCCTGCGCCGGTTCGAGCAAAACCGCGCCCGCGCCGTCGCCAAAGATGATGCACACCGCGCGATCGGTGTAGTCGGTCATCGACGAGTTCACGTCCGAACCGATCACCAGGACCTTCTTGTACCGTCCCGACTCGACGAACTTCACGCCGGTATTGAGGGCATAGAGGAATCCCGAGCACCCCGCGGAAACATCGAAGCCCCAGGTGTTCGCGATGCCCAGTTTGTGCTGCACCAGGCATGCCGTCGAGGGATACATCATGTCGGGCGTGACCGTGCCCACGACGATCAGATCGACCTCCTGCAGATCGAAGGGATGCGACGCCACGAGGTTCTTCACCGCTGCGACCGCGAGGTCGCTCGCCGCCACGCCTTTGTCGGCAAGGTGGCGTTCGCGAATGCCGACGCGGGTCATGATCCATTCATTGGTTGTGTCGACCATCTCCAGGTCGGCGTTGGTGAGAATCCGGGGTGGAACGCAGGTTCCGAGAGCGCTGATCTTAACGCGCTGAAGCTGGGTCAATGAGGTCTCCTGAAATATAAAGTGCGTTGCATGGTGAATTTATTATTTTGAACGATGCGAGCGAGAATGTCTAACCGCAAGTTCTCACGTGGCAGGTCTCAGGTCTCAGGAAACCCTCGCGGATGAATTGAGATTGGTGTTGTTTTTCCTGACACCTGACAACTGACGCCTCAGACCTGAGACCTACTTTATTTCAGCCTCTCCGCCAGCACGCCAAACAGCGGCAATTCAAAGCGCTCGCCTTGCCATGCCTGGAGCGACAAGACAATCCACAGGAACACCATGGCCAGCGATGCCAGAATTCCAAACAGAAGAAGAAGCATCGGGTCGGCGACATTCGAAAGGAAAAGAGCGCCGATGATCAGTACCAAAAAGAGTCCCCAAAGCAAAACGCTTTGCCAGGCATGAAAGCGGACAAAACGGCGGCGGCGATACGCTGGCAGCAGCAAAATCACCGGGGCAGCGAGCAAAGGAAGATAAGCTATGGCCGCAGCCGCCCGTTCTTCGCGAGAAATCGGCGTCATCGACCATCCGCATCCGGGACAAAACGCCTCATTCGCCGGCATCGTGGTTCCGCAGTGTGGACAATTGACGGAAGCCTGAAGCGGACTTGCAGTGCCATTCTCAAGACTGTTCATGGGCCTACTCCCTCGCCTGGGCAGTGCGGACATTTTTCTTCTTGCGGCATGGTTCGCAAACCCCGTAGATCTGGAACGTGTGGCGGGTGGTGACGTAACGGTGCTTGTGTCCGATTTCCCGTTCGATCTCTCCGACTTTTTCGGAAAAGAACTCCACCGATGCGCCGCACTCGGTGCAGACCATGTGGTGATGGCTGCGCCGGTTGTACTGGTGCTCGTAACGCGCGATGCCGTCGTGAAAGGCGACGACACTGGCCAATCCGCAGCCGGCAAAAAGCTTCAGCGTGCGGTAGACAGTGGTGATGCCGATGCGCGGGTCGGTCTTCTGGACCAGGTGGTGTAACTCTTCAGTCGAGAGATGCTCGCGAGTTTCGAGAAAGGTGCGAAGAATTGCGGTGCGCTGTCCGGTCTGCTTCAGCCCGACGCGCTTGAGATGCGTGCGGAAAATCCCTTCGGCTTCGCGGATGTTCTCCTGCGAGATGGTCAAGCGATCGTCGATGCGTTTCGGCAGCATGTTGGGCGGCGCGAGGACTCCACACGATCCCGCGCTAAGCGTTGCACACATGATACTGGGGCAGCGTGGGATGCGCCAATGGGGCAACTCCGTCGCATCCCGACTACCGCACAGCAACCACTGGCAGATCAATAAAGCTGGCTGCTCCGGCGGCGTGGTAAATCCGTTGCGTCGCCTTCACGTAATCGCGCGGCTGCGCGAAGAAAATATTCGGCACAAAGGTTTGCGGATTACGGTCATAGAGCGGGAACCAGCTCGACTGCACCTGCACCATGATCCTATGCCCTGGCAGGAACACGTGGTTCGCGTTCGGCAAGATGAACTTGTAGGTCAGCGGTTTGTTCGCGGCAATCGGCTTCGGGGTCTCGAAACTCTCCCGATACCGCCCCCGGAAGATGTCCATGGCTATGCCCAGCTGGTATCCGCCCAGTTCCGGCTGGCTTGGGACTTCATCGGGATAGACGTCGATCAATTTGACGACCCAGTCGCTGTCGGTGCCGCTGGTGGAGGCGACGAGGTTCACGACCGGCGCGCCACTGATGCGCAGCGGTTCCGTGAGGACCGGCGTTACATACGACAGCACATCGGGACGTCCGTCAACCGCCCGTTGATCGCTGACCAGCCAGCGTCTCCATCCGTCACGGTCCGCAAATCTCACCGGGCGCGGAACGTAAGGCACGGGCTTGGCCGGATCTGAAACGTACTCGTCATATTCTGACGAAGCACGCTCGGACAAAGCATCGTCTGGCGCAGTCTGGGAATCACTCTGCACCGGCGCATTGAACGACAGGCCAAAACCTGCCGTCAGGTAGAGCGGGCTGGATTTCCCCTCGCAGCCGTTCTCGCAGGCCAGCGGCCAGGACTTCAGGCGGTCCCAACGGTTCTCACCCGTGTTATAGATCAGCACTGGAGGAGTATCCACCTTGGGCGCGCGCTCCTCAAGATACTGATCGAAGAATGGCTTCAGCACGTCGCGGCGGAATTCGAGCGCCGTGTCTCCCGTCCACTTCAGCGGACCGAGAAAAGAGCCGTCGTAGTTGACTCCACTGTGCGGCCATGGGCCCATCACCAGGAAGTTCATGTTGTTCGCGGTGTCTTTCGGTTCGGCCGCCAAATAGCAGTGGATCGCGCCCCACATGTCTTCCTGGTCCCACAATCCCTGGATCCACATGGTCGGGACGCGCAAGGGCTGTGCCGCCATGATCTTGTCGAGCGCCTGCGCCTGCCAGAACACATCGTAAGCCGGGTTCTCGCTCAGCTTGCGCCACCAGGGCAACTGATCGAGGCCCGCGGCTTTGGCGAAGTCTCCGGCTGAGCCCGCACGCAGGAAATTGTCGTAATCGTCATAGCCCTGGCGCGTAATTTCGCGGCCTTCGTCTTTCCTGGTGGTCTGGTAGGTTATGTAGTCGAGGTTGGTCTGCCGAAAAGCACCGAAATGGAACCAGTCGTCTCCCATCCAGCCATCCACCATCGGGCTCATGGGCGCGGCGACTTTCAATGCGGGATGCGGGTTGACCAGGGCCATGACCACGGTGAAACCTTCATACGAACTCCCCAACATGCCAACCTTGCCGTTGGATTCGGGGACATTCTTGATGAGCCAGTCGATGGTGTCGTAAGCGTCGGTGGAGTTGTCGGTAGGGGTCGAATTCAGCGGGCCGTGCAAGGGGCGGGTCATGAAATAGTCGCCTTCCGAGCCGTATTTGCCGCGCACGTCCTGGAAAACAACGATATAGCCGCCAGCCGCAAACACATCGTCGCCCTGACCCAACGCGGCCAGCATGTGTGGCGATGAGTTGCGCTCTGTGCGTTTCGACGCGTTGTAGGGTGTGCGAGTCAAGATCATGGGCGCATTCTTGGCTCCCAGCGGGACCACAATCACAGTGTGCAGCTTCACGCCGTCGCGCATCGGGACCATGGCGTCGCGCTTTAAGTAGTCGTAGGACGAGGTTGGCGCTTCATACTTCGCAGGGATGTCGGGCACAAGCGGCGAGGTCGGCGCCGCGGGTTGGGCTGCGGTCTGAGCCGCGCCCTGAACACGGACCGCAGGCGCGAAGGCCAGCAGAATGGCAGCAATCAGCGAACACCGGAATGACGAGTGGTATGACGAACCCCAAATCACGAAGGTACCTCCAGAATGAACCCAACGCCGCAGCCAAGCGGCTCCGTTTTTTTGCAGCGGAAGTCCTTCATTATAGCGGATGCTATGGCGTCCATCCGCCGAGCGCGATGCTGGGCAGTGTCCTCGTTTGTCTTTTTTCACCACGGAGACACAGAGTCACGGAGAAAACCTTGAACCGGGAAGAACCAGGAGGGGGAGGTTTTGCCAAGGCGCCCCTGTCTGTACCGTTCTGGGTCCCCCCCTCCCCCTGGTATATTGGAATCAAAGACTTAGGAAGGTTTTTCGCTAGGTCTTTGAGTTTAAATGACTTACGGCTAAGGTCTTCCAAAATCAATAAGTTAGATCCAAAACTTCACCTAAAATGGGCTTGGTGGGCTTCGAGGGCCATCTTAGCGGACGGGTTCGCCTCTTCAATGCCCCAATGACTTTCTATTGTCGCGGAGTGCGGAGCTTATGTCTAGGACTGTGGTCACAGGTTGGCTGTGGTGAAAGAGGTCAAAGACCCCGCCGAAGCGGCGCTTGGGCGGATACCCGCCATTTTCCGTTTCTACGACCGCTGGAAATATCGGCACGATCAAAACTGAAATACGAGGTTTAGCGAGCGGGAGGATCCTAGGCATTCGGCGGGTGTCGCACAGCTCCGAGGGGCCAACGGATTCTTTACTAGCCTTTCGTTCACACTCGTATATAATTGTGCGCTTTAAGTGAAACTGCATTTGGAGCATGCGGAATATATATATGCACGAACCTTAAGGAGGACCGGAAATGAAACTACGTTTAGTAGCGGTGTTCGTTCTGCTTTCAACAGCCATACTCGTGGGCCAGACGTTTCGTGGGACAATCCTGGGTTCCGTCACCGATCCCTCCGGAGCAGTCGTGGCCGGAGCGGCGGTCAAAGTGCGCAACCTGGGCACTGGTCTCGAACGCTCCACCGTCACCAGCGGCGATGGCAGCTACAGGGTTTCTGAGCTGCCCATCGGCACCTACTCCGTCACGATAACCCAGGCTGGTTTCAAGACTTTTGTGGCGACCTCAGTCGCGGTCGATGTGGCCACAGAACGCCGAGTAGATGCGGCCCTCAAGACCGGAGAAGTGTCTACCCGAGTCGAAGTCTCCGCAGATGCGTTGCCGCTGATCGAGACGGAGACGAACGACCTGGGTGGGGTCATCACCGCCGAGGTTGTCGATGACATGCCGGTCAACGGTCGCGACTACACCAAACTGATCTATCTCAATCCCGGCGTGGCGGGTTCTCCCGACCAGATATCCGACTCCCCTGGCTCCTTCGGCGAGTTCTCGATGAACGGCGCCCGGGGACGCTCGAACAACTATCTGCTCGATGGCACCGACATGAACGACGGCTACCGCAATGACCCAGCTATCAATCAGGCGGGCGTCTTCGGTACACCAGCAACCATTCTGCCGATTGATGCCGTCGCCGAAGTGAACGTGCTCTCCAACTTTCAGCCGGAATATGGTCGCAATGCTGGCGCCGTCGTCAACATCGTAACTAAGAGCGGCGCCAACAAAATCCACGGAACCGCCGGCGAATACATGCGCAACGACGCACTCGATGCGCGCAACTACTTTAACGATTCAAGCCAACCCAAAGCCAAGTTTCACAACAACCAGTTCGGCGCCTCGTTAGGCGGCCGGATCGTCAAAGACAAGACGTTCTACTACGTCGACTACGAGGGCCAGCGGGAACCGCTGGGGGTCGTCACGCTATCAACCGTTCCCACAGGCGACTGCCCTACTTGCGCACTGCAACCGAGCGACGCATCAAATCCGGTGATTGCCGCGCTGTTGGCTCGGAATCCATGGCCTGCGCCAAATTTGGGGGCAACTACGCCCGGCCTTGCCTCTGTCATCTCGCCTTCCTACAACGATCTCACCAGCATGATTGTGAAGATCGACCAGAATTTCAACGCCAGCAACATCCTCACAGGCCGTTACTACTTTGGCGACAGCGTCCAGTCGTTCCCGCTCGCTCTCGCCGCCGGCGGCGGCCAGTTGCCCGGATTCAATACCTACACCCCCACCCGCGTGCAACTCGCCTCTCTTTCCTACGTGCACACCTTTGGCACGAACAAGGTGAATGAGCTGCGCTATGGCTGGAACCGATTCGCCGAAGGATTCTTCCCCGACGATCAGGGCTTTCACCCCAGCTCCATCGGACTCTGTGCGGCAACCGCGACCACCGGTCCGGATAGTTGCAACGGGACATCGCCTTACGATGCCGGACTGCCGGTAATCGAGGTGAGTGGTGTGGCCCAAATCGGCGCCAACAGCGGCGATCCCCGTCAGCGCACCGACAGCAACGTTCAGCTCATAGATAGTTTTTCCTGGAAGCTGAACAAGCACGACGTCAAACTCGGATTTGATTTCCATCGCACGACTGTGGTCCAAGAGGCTTACGACCGCAATTTCCGCGGCAAGCTGGAATTCAGCCTGGCGGATTTTCTTGCTGGCATCGTCGATGGCGGCTACCAGTACTTTGGAAACACCGACCGTCACACCTACGAAAACAACTTTGGCTTCTATGCCCAGGACAGTTTCCGGGTTACGCCGCACCTCACTGTTAACTACGGCTTCCGCTATGACTACATGGGCGTCATTGGCGAGAAAAACGACCTTCTCAGCAACATCACAAATCTGGATCTTGCCGGGGAAACTTTTACTCTCACGCAGGTCGGTCAGCCCGGCCTGAGCGGCCTCTACAATCCCGACAGGAAGGATTTCGCGCCGCGTATTAGTATCGCTTGGGATGTCACGGGAAAAGGGAAAACGGTGGTTCGCGCCGGCTACGGCGTCTTCTTCGACTCTTCTTCGCAGGACATGGTGAACGGACACTTCCCTTACTCTCCGGCCTTCGATCCAGGACCGGCTTACAACAATGCCCCAACGGTACCGCTGGCGGACCAGATCCTTTCCACGGGCCTCTCTTCCAGCGTGGAAACTTACGGAATCCAGACTGGAGTGCCCATCTACGCGCCGACAACCGTGTGCAATTACGAGTGCGACGCATTCGGATTCGACCGCAATATCAAAACCCCCTACATGGAGAACTACAACCTCAACGTCCAGCACCAGCTAAATAGCAAGGCTGTAATTCAGATCGGCTACGTAGGATCCCAGGGCCATCGTCTGTGGCGCTTCTTCGATCTCAGCCAGCCGAGCGTGGCGCAAATCACCGCGTCGGACTGTCCGAATGGGATCGCGACCTGTGCCACGACCGGTGCGATTACTGGCGCCTATGGTGTACCGCGCAACTACGAAGGCAATCCTTACGGCGCTTTCTACCTCCTGCAGGAAAACTCGACCGGCAAGTCCAATTACAACGCGCTACAGACCAGCTTCCGGATTAACGGTTGGCATGGCGTGACCTCAGCCTTGAACTTTGTCTGGTCGCGCTCTTTGGATAACTCCAGCGATGGAGAAGACTTCGAACCGAATGCAGCCCAACCGAACGACAGCAATAATCCACAGCTCGAGTATGGGCCATCCAACTTCAACATCCCTCTCCGTCTTACCTGGAACTTCTCTTACGAGCTTCCCAAGAGGGGTGGCGACTGGCAGCGCCTGAAAAACGGTTGGGGCATTAACAGCATCGTGAACCTGCAGGGTGGCCAGCCCTTTCAACTGAACTATAACTTCGAGGATGACTATAGCGGCGGCGGCAACGGTTTTGACCGCCCCGATGTGGTCGGCCCCATTAAGTACGACGCCAAGAATCCGCTCAATTACCTCGACCTAAACTCGTTCGCCATCCCGTGCACCATCCAGCCGGGGCTCACGTCAAGCACCATAACCGGCACAGCTCAGGAT
>Ga0181518_10000638_pt1 | contig 37853 bp, 25 predicted proteins | sample PEATcosm2014_Bin_28_FD_119751 | JGI IMG/M metagenome (GOLD analysis project Ga0181518, IMG submission 119751) | Peatland microbial communities from MTU Mesocosm Facility, Houghton, MI, USA - PEATcosm2014_Bin01_60_metaG | ecosystem: Environmental > Terrestrial > Soil > Wetlands > Peat | place...
AACTGGCTCTCGACCAGTTCGGTGGCGTTGGTGGGTTTGTGGCCGCTGGGAAGGACGAACAGGTTGGGGACCTGGGTTTCCTGCACGGCGTGCTCGAATAAATCGAGACTGTTCAGGACGTCGGAAAACCCCTGCTCGTTGGCAATGTTGAAGACTCGATGCAGTTCGGGACGGCGGAAGTTGGCATCGACCAGGAGGATGCGCCGGCCGTTGAGCGCCAGACCGGCGGCGAGGTTGCAGGCGATGGTGGATTTGCCGTCGCCGGGCGAGGGGCTGGTGATCAGGATGCTGCGCGTGGTATCCAGGGACGAGCTGTGCTGGAGGCGCGTTCGCACCTGTCGAAGCTGCTCGGCCATCATGGAGTGCGGCGCCTCAAAGATGACGACGGGCAGGCGAGCGCCGGCGGATTGCGGATCGTCGTCCTCGTGCGGAACCATTCCCAGAAGGTTCAAAGACCCGACGCGGGTGATGTCGCGCGGCGAGCGGATGGTGGTATCAAGCAGCTCGCGCAGGAAGGCGATCCCCAGCGCCAGGAGCAGGCCCATCGCGATCGACACGGTCATCGTCGCCGCAAGTTTGGGGAAACTGGGAATCTCCGGAAGCTCCGGTTGCGCTTCCCATTCCACGCCGCCGAGGTCGTGCCTGGCGTTGTAGCTGGTGATCTGCTCCAACCGATTTTCGATCCCCTTGAGCTTCTCCTCGTCTATGGCTCGCTCGGCCTGCTTCTGAACCAACTGTTGCGCGCGCTCGGTGAGCTGGGCCATCTGGCCGTTGAGTGCCTTGATATTGGCGTCCATCATGTCGGCGCGGGCTTGGGCGTCTCGCACCTTTTGGTTGAGCTCTTGTTCGATCTGGCTCCTGTAGCGCACGCGCACCTTGTCTTCTTCCGTCTTTTCCCTGCGGTCGATCATGTCCCTCTGCCGCTGGATGTTTTGAAGCATTGAACTTGCGGGGCCCATATTGCTGCCGAGGGCCTGACCCAGATTCAACTCGTAGTTGGTTTGCATTTGCCTGAGGCTGCCAATCTCGGGGTCCTTGTTTACCAGTTCCTCGACCTGCGGGACGTTGGTCGGATCATTGGCGATCTGCCTCTCCAGCTCGCCGTATTGCTCCTTGGCGGTCTGCTCGTCGAGCCTGGCGACCTGGAGATTTTGCAGCCACGCCTGGAGCGTCATGTCCTTCTCGCTGATTTTGGTGAAGGTGCCGGAAACACCGTCGGAACTGAGTTCGACCAGAAGGTCGGAAATGTCGCCGTCGTCCAGCTTCACCTGGCCCTCGGCGGCGATTCGTTGCTGTGCGAGGTCCTGGTTGAAGCTGTACTGGCGATCGCGGCTCTTTTCCTGCTGGTCCTTGATGTACTGATCGACAAATGATTGGACGACGACCTGGCAGGATTTGGGATCGCTGTCGGTCATGCTGACAACGATCAAGGGCGAATCGGGCGAGGAGGTGACCTGCAATGCACCGTCGGCGAGATTGGCCTTGGCCTCCTGAATAGTCGGTTGACGCTTAAACCACGGAGTCGTGCGGATTTCGTCGTTGGGATTCTGAAGCACCTTGGTGATCAGCGCCGGATCGTTCATCATGGTCGTATGCAGACGGATTTGCAGGGGAAGCGCTTGGACGTTGAAGTCGTTGGAGGCGCGGAGGGTGCCTTCTTCGTTAGGCTCGAACATGCCGGGAATAACCACCTTTCCTTCGGCGGTGTAGCGCGGATGGTACTTGTTCAACCAGTAATTGATGCCATATCCGGTGCCGGCGCTGACAACCAAAAATAGGATGATCAGCCAAAAATTGGAGCGAATGACGCGCCAGGCGTCGGAGCCGGACATGGTGAACCCTGCCTGGGCCTGTGCATGGCCGACGGCGCCGGCGGAGGCAATGCTGGTGGTAACCGGCAAAGAGGAAAAACCTGGTCGCGGCAATCGCACTGTCGCCGTCTGCGGTAACGTAGTCATAACGACACATCTCCTGGGGAACCGCGCTCACCCGTCCTAATCCGAGCTTTTGCGCCACGCTCGCTCAGTACAACGCGCGAAAAAACACACCCCTGCAAATTCTCGATTATTCCAAATGCTCTCATGTTACATCGACCCATTCAAGTGCTCTTTCCATGCGGCCCAACGACCTAATTGTTTATGGGACCGACGCTTGCGGCTTGGCAAGCTTCTGTGCCTCTGCTCGGTTGACCAAATCCTGCAGCCTAGCGCGGAGAACGGCATCCTGGGCGCCGGCGTGTTGCTTGTTAACCATTTGCAGGCCGAGCTTTGCCTGCATTTCGGCCTGAACCGGGTTGGGCGGCTCCGTCCGGAGATAGCCCTCACCGAGATGCAAATACTCATCGGGAAACGGCGGGAAGTCATTCATTGCGGTGTTCAGGATATGTACGCCTTCGGCCGCCGAGCCGTTCAAAATCAGCAGCCATGCCTGGGTATCCTGAAGCCGCGGCTCCGTCCGGCCGAGCCGCGACATCTTGCTGATGGCCGCATTGATATATTGCAAACCCTCCTGGGCACGCGGGGGCGAATAGTCGTCGGCCAGCAGGCAGGCAAGATTGTTCAGCGACTCGAGATTGTCCGGTTCAAGCTGTAGCCAGCGCTTATAGGCCGCATACGCCTTGTCCACCAGGGGCGTCGGTTTGGCCAACTGATACATGACCGCGGCGCCGGACAAGACGATGATCTGATCGCGTTTGGCAAGCTTGTCGAAATTAGTCATGATTCCGTCGACGATCGCCAGCGCGGCCGAATCATCTCCATGGCCCTGATAGAGTTGCACCAGTGCGATCTTGGCCCCTACATTTTCCTTGGCGATGGCCGAAACGTCTTTGACGGCCTCGTCGTATCCAAATTCCTGGTTAATACTTCGTGCGATGCTATTCAGTTCAAGGGGATGGTCTCCCGCCAGCGCGGCGGCCAGGGCGCGTTTGAAGTCCGGCAGCGCCTGTTCGCCGCCAAGGCGTTTTTCCGCCAGAGCCAGGTCCCACAGGGCCCATGGGGTTGTCTTGAGCTTGTCGCTCATCGCGGCGTAGTGGTCGACGACGGCTTGGAAATACTGGCCATTCTGCAATAGCTGCATGTTGGTCCGCACGACCGTTGGATTGTCCGGCGCAATCCGCAGCGCCATTTCGCTTTTGGCCAGAGCATCGTCTCTGCTGCCCAGCTCGCCGTAGATCACCGCCTCGCTCTGGAAGATGTCCGGGTCGTGGTCGAAGGGGGGAACGGTTTCGACATCCTGGAGCAGCTTCAACGCCTCGGAGAGCCGCGGATGCGGGCCGCCGCTGAACATGCCCACGAGCTTCATCCGCAAATCCTTGTTCTTCGGCTCGATCCGGAGCGCTGCCAGCAACTCGTTGGCGGCCTCATCCGGCTGGTTGAGCATGAGGTGCGCGTCCGACAAACACAGCCGGACGTCCACGTTGTTGGGACTGGACTGCCGAACCGCTTCGAGATCTTCCAGGGCCCCGGCGGCGTCCGGCGGCTGCACGTGCAACCGCGCGCGCCCCCGGCAGAATAACGCCGTCAGTTGCCTCGGGTTAATCGCCAGAGCCTGTGTCGCACGGTCCGCGGCATCCTGAAATTGGCCGTGCTCCAACAACGCCAGGGACCAGATGGTCAGCAGTTGCTCGGCGTTCACCGGGTTCCGGCTCAGATCGGACTTCAGCGCCTTCTGCGCATCGTCAAATTTTCCTTGGACAAGCAGGACTTGAATCGTCTTTTCCTGAACGTCGGGATTGTCGGTGTTCGCGTCCACCGACCGCAACAAATTAATCGCGTCGTCATATTTGCGGTGCATCGCCAGCAGGCTCGCCATGCGGATTTGCATGTCGGGCCGATATCCCGATCGCGCCATCGCGTCGTGCATTTCATCTTCGGACTTGTCCTGCATTCCCGCCCGTTCGTAGAAATCGGATAGCGCCATGTACGGATCGGGCTGTTTTTGCCATGCCGGCTGCGCCGCCCAGCTTTCCAGCGTCTTCAAGGCATCGTCCGGCTGCTTGGCGGCCAACTGGCATCGTGACAACGCGACGTACAGTTCCGGTTCGTTGGGCCATTTCACCAACGGGCCTTTCAGCGCCTTGACGGCCTCCAGGGCTTGCTTGACGGCATCGCCGGGTTGGTTGTTCTTGTTAAGCATGTCCACGTAACGAAGCACCACGTCGGCCATGGCGGCGTAAAGCTCCGGCTGATTGGGCCGGGCCTGCAGTTCGTCCTCAATGTCCTTCAAGGCGACGTCGGGCTTGCCGTAGTTCATCTCATGCGTCACCCTCATTTGGATGAGGGTCTGGTCGTTCGGGAGGAACTTGAGTCCGTCTTCGATCGTGTGCAACGCATCGTCGGGCTTGCGCAGGGCGTAGTAACACCGAGCCAGCCCGACGTAGGCATCCCACAGATTCGTCTCCTTCTGCAAGGCAACGAGGAATTGGGGAACCGCCTGATCGTACTGCTCTTCCGCCGCCAACACGTTCCCCAGCGCAAGCCAGGAACGGGCAAACTCGGGTTTGTCCTGGGTCAGTTTCCGGGCTATCGCTTCGGCGGTCGCGTTATCCTTCTGCGCCATGGCCAGCGCCAAGCGGTACATATCGCCCCCCGCCTGATCGGTGTTCGCCTTGGCCAGCACGGGAATGCACGCACGCGCCTCCGGGTACTGTCCCGTCTTCAGATAATGATTGAAAAGCAGTTCCTGAACGTGTGGGGAATCGGGCGCCAGCGCTTGAGCGTTCTTGAGATCAGTTACCTCTTCAGCCTCATTGCCACTGCGCGCGGCCAACGCCGCCAGCATCAACTGTCCCTGGACCTTGTCGGGGTTCTCCTCGGCAATCTCCTTCTCCAGACCCGCGATTTTTTTGGGGTCTTCGCCTTGGATCGCCGGGATCAGCAAACGGAGCCGGGGATTCTTCGGATTGGCCGCCAGCCCGCGGGTAGCGGCGGCCAGAGCCTGGTCCTTTTTGTCCTGGTGATACAGGACCTCCGACAGCATGACCCAATCGTCGGCGTTGGCGGGATTCCGGTCCGTGCTCAACGTCAGAAGCCGGGCGGCTTCGGCATAATCCTTGACCACGATCGCCACTCTCGCTTTGGCGCTCGCCTGTCTGGCAGTCTTTTCCCCGAGCGCCGCGTAGAGTTCTCGGATCCGGTCCTGGTTCTTGTCCGGGTTACTCAGCAGGAGCTGAATCCGAAAAACGTTCAACTCCGGGTCCTTTGGGCTGAGGCGCGCCAGTTCGTCAAGGTGGGCGGGAACCTGGTCCGGTTGGCCGATCAGCAGCAAACGGACCAGGTGCTTCCGCGCCTGCACGTCCCGGGGAAACTGCTGGACCACGTCCTTCAAAATCGTCAGGGCATTGGCGGACTGATGGGTGTCCTCATATCCCTGCGCCAGCAGCGTCTGGAAAACGTACCAATAGTAGTTCTTCGTCGCCGGAGGGTTGTCCGCCATCATCTTGCTGAGGTTCTGAACGGCGAGCACCTCCTCGCTGGTGCCCGAGCCGATCTGGAATCGGGCTTCCACCTCCTTGAGCGGCAGAACCAGTCTGAAACCGGCCGCTTGGTCCAGCTTGTCCAGCGAAGCGCGGATTTCATCGTGCAGCTTCGTCCGTTCGGGCGAGGCCGGCATCGACAGAAAGTGGAAAACCTGGACCTTGGCCATCTCCAACATGACCCTGAACCGCAAACCGCCGATGGCGATGTGATTGGGATCGTCCGTCAGAGACCCCAGCGTGGATTTGAGCATTTGCAGCGCCTGTTCCTGCATGTCGGGGGAGCGGCCCATCAGTTCCGCGCGCGCCAGGCGAGCATCGGGTGTATCGGGCATCTTGTCATATATCTTCATCGCGCCGGCCGGATCGCCCCGCCGCATGGCCATGTCCGCCGCAGTCTGGTTGATCTCCACGTAGTTGGGGTCGCTCTGCTTAACCAACTCAAGCGCTTTGTCAATCTCCGACTTCGCCCGGTCCTGGTCTTTCTGCATCACGTCGGGACTTGACTGATCCACTCCTGACAAGTGCTCCAGCACCCGTGCGAAGTAATAATGCATCGAGGCGTTTTGGTCCTGCGAGCCCCCGTGCGGGCCGGTCAGCACCGCCTCAAACGTCGCCACTGCGTTGTTGTAATGTTCGGTGACCTCTTTCAACTGAACCGGCGAGGGGTTTTGGGCCGCCAAATTCATTCCCAACTCGATCTCGGCGCTGGCAATGGCGAAGGGCAGATCGCCGTTTGCGGGGTTCTTCTTCCAAAGGTCCTTCATTTCTTTGGTGGCGCTATCCACCTCTTTCTGATCCGCATCGACTCCGTTGGCCCAAGCCTCAATGACCAGCTTGTCGGCCAAGGCTTCCATCTGCTCGTCCTTCGGGTCGGCCTGATGCGCGCGTCGACTGTAGTCGATCGCGTTGCGGAAAAGATCGGCTCGGGGCTGTTGTTCCGCATGGGTTCTATACCAATCGCTCAGCGCCATGAGCGCCGGCAGATAGTTGGGATCGATTTCCAGCGCCTGGGTATATGCCGCAACTTCAAACTGGCTGGCTTGCGGATCGTCCTCGGCCAACTTTGCCAGCGCTCCACCCAGCATCATCTGAGTCTGCGGATCGTGCTGGTTCAGCCTAGCCGCCCTGGCGAAGTCGTTCACCGCATCCTGCCAACTGCGATCCTTCATTGCCTGCTGGCCGAGCGCGATATAGCGGTCGGGGTGCTCGCGGATCAGAAATCTCTGCGCCAGGAGTCCCGCCGCCACCGCCCCGACCAATACGAGGAGCAGGATTGTTAAAAATCGGGTGTTAAGCCGTCTTGCCATGAGTAACCTTCAATCTCCGCCTGAACACGATTAAGGAGATGGATATCTCCAATATGCCTCAGCGTGGTCGAAAGTTGCATCTTTCGACAGCGCCGCTGCGGCGGATCGCCCCAAAAATCCTCCTACGGATGGGAATGCTTCACCTTAGTCCAGTCAGGGAAGCAAGTTTCGATCTGCGGCCGCGCCGCCGTGAGAAAGTCTGTCATCGCCGCGCTGGCATTAGAAATATCGGTATCTTCAATGTTCGGCACAAGGGTCATCAGCTCGATTTTGGCGTAATAACCGTACCGTTCGGTCAAATCCTCCAAAGTTTGCCGGACCCCCAGGGGGTCGCTTTCATAATGGCCATTGGTGTGGAAGACGTAGGCCACGCATTTGGACACCCGGTTATTCCCCGTCGAGTCCTGGAAGCTGATAAATCGAACCGACTGAGAAAAAGGCTTGCCCGAAGCATCCGTGCCAAGCTGCCAGACGGGCACCGTGTACGACGATGGCTCGTATCCGTCGGCGATGTAGCAGCGGTCCGGAATGTGCGCCACGGTATCCACGAGGCCGGTGTAATACGTCAACCCAAGGTGAATCACGTCGCCCCAATGGTTCTTCACCTCCAGCGCCGACACGATCGACTTGCGCTCGCCGGGGGTCTTGCCTTGCAGCGCGTCGTTGATCATCCGCACCTGCTGATCGAAGGAGGCCGAATTGAATTTCGTCGTGGCAGCCTGGGCGGCTTGCTGAGCGGCCGCATCCGGCAACGACGGCTGCGTCGCCGCGGAAGCCGAGCCCGCCCTGGTGGCCATTATTGCCACCAGATCGGCGCCGGCGCGGTCCACCTCAATGTAATCACGGTAAATGTAACTTTCCGTGCCTAGAACGTCCTCGGTCTCCTTGTCCAGCTTGTCGTCTTGCGACACTTGCAGCCAACGGCCCATGACCGGCGGCAACTCGCGGAACTCCCGCGGCTGGGCAACCGAGTCCTTCTTGAAATGCAGCTTGAGGTTCCACACAAACCCGTTGAACGCGATCGCCGACACCAGCAGGATTCCCGAAACGATCACGAACGCCGGATGCACCACGCCGCGCGACTGACCCCGTGAAGATTTGGGACCGTTCCAACTCATCCGGCCTCCGATTGAGAATCCGAGTCTCCATTGTTGTCGCGGCGTTTGCGCGGGGAGGGAGCGCGCGACGCCAGGCGAATCGAGGGCGGCGGCGGCACGATGGATCGCATGTCCCCGGCCTGTCTCCTGGGCCCGGGGGCAGGCTTGGACGATGAAGGCCCCGGCTTCGCTGACGCGACCGCGGGCTTCGACGGTGCAGCCAAAGGCTTCACCGGTGCAGCCGCGGGATTTGCGGACTGAGCATCCGGTTGCCTCGGCGCGCTGGTCCCGCGGATCGCCGCCAAGCTCCTTGGCGCCGCCCGTGGCGACAGGGCCGACGCCACCGGCGCCGTCGAACGCGTGATAACCTTCGGCGCGATCGCCACAAAACGGCGGTCAATTTGCTCCACGAATATCTGGTCCAGAATCCAACCCACGAGCAATATCATCAGAAACGCCGGAACCAGCATGATCAACCCCACAAACTGGTGGGCGAAATTTTCAGACAGGGAATGGCTGACGTAGCGATCCAAAAGTCCCTGGCCGGAGACCCTCATCACGTTACAGGAGATTGCGATCGGAACCGCGAACAGCACCACGATGATTTTCTGCCAGAGCGGCCTGCTTGACAAAAACGCCACCGCCGCCGCAACGGATATGAACGTCATCAGCGAGCGCATTCCCGCACAAGCCTCGGCGACGTTGAGGGTCCGCCAGTTGCCGTCGCCGCCTATCATGGAGATTTTCGTCCCACCGACCGACGCTTCGACTCCGGTCAGTTGCAACGTCCAGACCGCGACGTTGGCGGCGAGCTGCTGAAGGGGTCCGGCGACACTGCTGTAGACCAGTCCCGGCCATGGTAGGCCGCAAACCAGAAAGGAGACGGGAAACCAAGCCACCTTCATGACGCTCCACCCGCTCAGCGCCAGGACCACGCCGAACAGCGTGATCACCATTCCGAAGTCCTTCAGAAAATCGTTTTGGCCGGGGAAGATGGCATACTGGAACACCGCGATGCCGAAAAGCACGATGAACCCGCCGAACCATCCCGCGGAGTGTTCGTCGGCTCGCAACATAAGTGAATCCGAGCTGCTCAAGAGGCGCCACGCCAATGGCGCCGCGATGAGCGCCGCGCTGACGGCGGCGACAATTGGAAATACTCTGCGGGCCTCCTCGTAAACCAAGACAAGCGGCAACACCGCAGCCATGGCCAGCAGCGCCCATACCCGCAGCTCGATTTGACGTCGAGTGGGTTGTGCTGATGAGCCTCCATGCAGCAGCTTTTCACGATTCACGTACAGGTAATAAAGCCCGATCACCGGGATGCAGATTGCGTGTCCCCAATTCGCTTCCCCATAGAAGGGATTGGTCTTGTCCCAAAGCCGGCGCAGGTTCGGCCAGAACAATGCGCTGAACAGCGTGGTGATCACCGCGATTTGAATCCAGACCGAACGCTTGAGTCCGCAAACAATCGGGTCGGCCGCGGAATCCAGCGCATCCCGGAGGACCTCGCCCGTCAGGACGGCATCACCGTCATCCACGTCGTTGATTTGCGTCTGGCTCATGCGACAAGGCTGCCAAGGCGCCACGCCGGCGCCTTCAAAACATCGCCCGCCGGACTTTTACGCCCGGCTTGGGCGGCAGGTTCGGTCCACCATCCCCGAGTCCAACTATAGCGGCATCGGAACTTTATGCTGCACGATTAAGGTTTTGATTAAACCTTCCGCAATATCGGACTAACCGCCATCCGTCCCTAGAAGGCATTCGGACCATTGTAAAAGTTTCGATCGTAGGACCAACTGGCTCCATAACTTATACGAAACGAGTTACGCAACGCCGAGAGAAACGGAGCAATAATATGCGTGCCGACGTAAACAACGTCGTTGGGCTTCAAATAAATATCCGGCTCCTCAAGCGCCAGAATCTCATTCAAACGCACCCGAACGCAGACTTCGCGATTGGTGCCGATCCGGCGAATGACCTCGGTTCTATACGGCAGCGCGTACTCGTCCGCCCCGCCAGCCGCCACCCACGCCTGCTTGAGCGTCACGTTCACGCCCGTCAGGCCGAATACACCGGGACGGGCAACGTGGCCTCCCACGTAATAAACGCCCGTGACCGGCTCCGGCACAATGATCATGTCGCCGGGACGGATCACGACGTTGTATTTCAGTTCCCCGTATTGCCGCAATTGATCGATCGGCACGCGGATGATCCGCATGTCGGTCGGGGCTTCCACGTCATCGAACTTAAAGACCTGTGACGACTGTGGAGGCATAGCATTCCGCCGTGGAGGCACAACGTTGTCCATCGCGATTGTCCGCTGCGTCGGCGCGGGAGGGTTGGCCCGGCCCTGGGGGCCGGCGGGATTCGTCGGCGGCGGAACAAGCAGATTCCCAGGCGCCGTCGTCGGCGCCTCGGGAGTCGGCGGCGGCGGAGCAAATATGTCCGCGGGCGCCGTCGTCGGCACGTTCGGCTGCGGCGCCGGCGGCGAAATGACGCCCGGCTGCGCGCCCGGCTCCGCCGCCTTCCGAATGATGTACGCATAGGGCACGCCTATGGCAACCGCCGGAGAATGCGAAGTCACCATCGCATCCAGCATCCTGAAATCGGGCTTGGTGATCTGATATTCCCCCGCCGCGCCAACGTTGCCCTGAATGCTGAACGTCCTCGCCCGCGCCTCGGCCACGGTCACCGAAACCCGCGCTTTGCGAATCAGGTTTGCGTCTTCGTAGGCCTTGGAAACCGCCTGCTCCAACTCCCGCTCGGTCAATCCAGACGCCTTGACCGGCGAAACGAACGGGAGGCTGATCATCCCGGTCTCCGTCACCCGCACCGTCTTGACCTGCTCGCCAGTTCCTTCGCCCAGCAAATCAAAAATCGACACGCTCACCAGGTCGTTGGGACCAAGCTTGTAATCCGTAATGTCGGGAACCAGATCGGCCGGCTCGATATCCGTCGCCGACGCGAAAGCCGTGGACGGCTCTTCGATGCCGCTGGCCAGCGTGTCCAGCACCGGAACGATCAATGGCTTTGTTTTGTCGTTATCGGGAGAGACTATTTTGGGTTCGCCGGGATTGAGAAAATCGTTCAAGAAGGGCCCGTCGCAGCCGGTCAACAACCCAGTAAGCGCCACCCACGCCACCAACGTAACCGCCCGGCCCATGATTTTGCTGCCCGAGTTTGAAGACAAACGCAAGACGCGCTCCTTTCCAACTGTTCCCTATTTTGATGCCGTTCCCGCCCTCTTTGGCGCTTCTCACCATCCATCTGAGGCGGAGTCATCCAAAAGGTGCAGAGAATCTTGCAAGAAAAAAGGGCTTTTGGCAAGCATCCCGACCGGCATTGCGGCGACCCTTTTCCCACCTCATGCCCGGTTTCGCATCATGCCAGCCGTCGAAACTGCCTTTTGACCGCGGGAGGGGCTGCCCTCCGCTGTACGTTCACGGTATCGGAAGGCAAATGTTTCAACAAAAATCGCGGCCGATCGCTGCGTCCGCCGCGTTGATAGTCCCGCCAGACCGCCTCCGCCGCCCCTCTGCCGTCTTGCCCCAATTCGCCCGTGAGAAATTCAAAAAGCAACTCTGCAAGATGGTGCAGGGAGATGCCATGACTCTTCCCGGCCCGGGAAAAAATCCAATCACTGAAGCGCAAAAATCCCGCAAACGGCGAGGCGTCGCGCCAAATCAGCGGCGATGATTCCAGGAAATTGCCGCTGTTGGACACCAGGTCCCAATACCGGGCGAAGCGGCGCAGCCGCTGCATCATCGCGAAGTCGATTGACCCGGTTTGCAATATCTCATAGGGGGGCAAGGGGCTGTAGACCATTTTCCATTCCCGGTCGTGCCGGGCGATCGGCGTGCCCCGCAGCCGCTTCAGCAAACCGACTTGAATCTCCTGCGGACCCAATCCAACCAGCCGGCCAAATCCCGCCGCGAAACTTTTCAAATCCTCGCCCGGCAAGCCGACGATCAAGTCGGCATGAACGTGAACGCCGGTCTGTTCTCTCAGGAACGTCAGGTTCTCCTCGGCCCGCCGGGCGTCCTGCCGGCGGCTGATCCGCCGGCAAACGTCGGGATTGAAACTCTGGATCCCCACCTCGAATTGCAACGCGCCCGGTGGAAAAAGCCGGATCGCTTCCCGCAGCCCCTCCGGCAGCCGATCCGGAATCATCTCGAAATGCAAAAATAGCCCCGGCTCATACCGCTTCCAGAAAAATTCCAGGATCGCCCGGCCGATTTGAAGGTTCAGATTGAACGTCCGATCGACGAACTTGAATCGCCGCAATCCGCGATCCAGCAATCGGCCCATCGCCGGCAGAAAATCCTCCAGCGGCACGTTTCGCACCGGAACGTCCAGCGACGACAAACAGAATTCGCACGAGAACGGACAGCCGCGCGACGCCTCGACGTACACAACGCGATGCGCCAGATCGCGGTCGTCGTAAAGATCATAAGGCAGCTTCAGGCGCGAAAAATCCGGCAACTCCGCGGGAATCACCCGCGCCACCGGCCGCCGGCCGGACAAAATCTCCTCGCACAGCCGGGCGAACGCCAGATCAGCTTCACCCGTGATGACGTAATCCGCCAATCGGCAAATCTCCTGCTGATCCACCTCGTGACTCACCTCGGGCCCGCCGAGGATGATGACAACATCCGGCCGCAGGCGCTTCAGTTCCGCGACGACCTGAGTCGCCGGGGTGACGTTCCAGATGTAAATCCCCATGCCCACGATCCGCGGATTCTCGGCCAGGATCGCCTCGACCAAATCGGTCGGCTTCTGATTGATCTCAAACTCCAGGATGGCTGCCCGCTCCCGCAACGGCCCGAGGTTGGCCAAGAGATACCGCAACCCGAACGCCGCGTGGGCGTATTTGGCGTTGAGAGTGGTCAGAAGAATGTCAGGCATTCCGGCCGGGAAGTATAAACGATGGGAAGGGGGAGATTGCCGATTGCCGATTTCCTATTGCCGATTGGAAGAGGGCAAGCTCGTGATTTCTGCCACTCGGGTGTTACGCGCCGATTTGACACATTTTACACTTTTCAAAGCGCAATTGGCGACTGATAGCTCATACAAATCAACATAAAAGCTTCTTGTAAATGCACTTATGAATTGTGGCCGTTGGGCTTATCGCGATTGGACAAGTTGAAGGCGCCAAATTTGGCCAAATCTTGCTACGGACGAGGCGATTTCTGAATTCAGTCTTGCCCGCGATGCGGCGGCGGGCCGACGAGCCAGAGCTTGTCGCCGCCGACCAGGGCGCGGCCGTCGGGCAGCGGGCAGACGGTCCGAACGCCGGGAGCGGCGAAATGGCCGATCAGACGCAGAGGATGAGGACCACGTGTGTCGAAGACGTCGATGTGCGGATTTTCCGTGTTACCGGGATATTGGCTGACGTACAACAAGCCGTTCTGCAACTCCACGTCGAGCGGATTTGGTGCGCCAAAGATCTCTTCAAGCAAAGTCGGCGTATATTGCCCGATCATTTTGAAGACGGCTCTGGTGTCTGTCAGTTGCGCGAGCCGATAGGCGAGCAAGGTGCTGTCATTGTTAACTCGTAGCCATTCACAAAGGGTATCCCCCTCGAAGCTGAACGGATGGGCGACCGCTTGCAGCCTCTGTCTCGGCGACAGGGTTGGCACGGGGGGGAGAATCTCGGTTAAGGAATCATTACCACGTCGGGCCCAACCAAATGAATAACCAAACGGCACATTGGAAATCACGCGAGGCGTAAGCGGCTGGGTGATATCCAGCGTTATGAGGCGCGAGGCAATGACGTATAGGCGGTCTCCCGATGCATAGAGAAGCGGCCAGGAGTCGTTGGGGGAATATTGCTCGTATTCCCAAAGCCGTATGGCCGGTTTGTCGATCCCTTTATCGAGTTGAGCCACATTCAGCCATAGGGTCTCCCTTTCTTCCTCGCCCGTATTACTGATGTAATAGATCGTCTCGGGGTGTCCAGGCGCGTGGACATGAAACCAGAGATCATATGTAAACTGCGAGGCTACGCGGATGGGATTTCCAAGTTCGATGCCGGAATCTGTAAGTTTGACTGTGCGAAAGTTACATTCGTATTTCCTGACAGTCGAATCGGGCGTTGGCGCAATCAAGCGGCCCGTCCGGGTTATCACGTAGCCATCGTTACCGTCGCAGTGGATCCGGCAGACCTGCTCGCCCATGGGCATGTCGATTTGTCGCAGGATGGGCATGTTGGTGCCCAATTGGAAGGCGGCGGAGGCGAAGAGGATGAGGATGGCGGCGGAGAGTGAAGCGTACATCATTTTCCGGCCCGAGCCGACGCGCCAGTCGAAATGGACGGCCAGCAGGGACAATACCAATACTGCAATGGCAAGGCCGAGCATTCCCGCGGCAAAAGCCAATTGAGACAGTCCCAGCACCCGGGGCCATGGACCAAGCATGCCGGTGGAAAAATCCGTGACGGTGCTGACATTCAGCCATTGCAATGGTGGAATCACGACCGGCAGGCAATAGACCAACAACATCGCGGCCAGGGCCAGCATGGCGGCGTGGGAGGTGCGTCGGACCAGGCAACCGGCGAGGAACGCGATGCCGTACAGCGCGGCCCAGAGGAATGGGAACCAAACGATGAGGGGGAGCGCGCTTTTGTCGCGGTCGATTGAAACTTCGATGGCCAGGGGAAGGGCGCAAGCCACGAGCACGACGGCCAGGCCGACGAAATATTTGGCCAGGAGCCAACGCGTGATTCCGACGGGTTGGGATCGCCAGAAGTCTTCGAGATGACCGCTGAAATCGCGGCAGGTGGCGCCGACGGCGACGAAGACCGCCAGCACGCCTCCGAATCCCAGAACCCATGGCGAGGTCGAAATCTCGAATCGGTGGGAATACTGCACCATTGCTTCCAAGCCCGCGATGATTGGAAGGCCGATGAATACGCCGAAGGCGATCCATAGGAAAACGCGAACCTCGCGCCATTCTTTCCAGACAAGGGCGGTGAGTTGTTTCACGATTGGCCCTCCAAATTGCTGAGCCGTTTCGAGGCCCATATCCAGAGCCCCAAGGCAATCCCCGCCTGAACCGCCAACACGATAACCGCCGGCAGGGGTTCGGCGATTTGGTCGGCGACCCCATAGAACAACGCAAACGGAGATATGGCCAGCGCCCACCTTGGAACCGACGGATCGGCCAGTCCCGCCGACGCCAGCATCCAAAAGACCAGCAAGCCAACGCCCACCAGCGCCGCCCGCGCCTCGCTCGGGAGCTGAATCGTCAGAGCCAACATCCATATAAACAGCGAAAGCGTCGCGACGGTTGATTTGGCGTAAATCGCCACGACGGCGCTATCGGGCATTTCCCGGCCTCCGGCAACGAGCAGACTCACTACCGCGGCGACGAGCATCGGTCCGATGCACAGGGCGATTCCCATCGCCGTCTTGGCCGCCAGAATTCGCCACGGCTTCACCGGCAGCGCCAGCAGCGATTCCAGGCTGCCCTCCCCGCGCTCGGCGGGCACAAGGCCGGTGCTGGATAGAACGGGCAGCATGGTCATGCCCAGAAAGTTGACCCAAATTATCAACGTCTGGTCGGCGACGATGCGCGAATGCAATCCGATCAGCGCCAGGGCGCCCAGCACGATGCAGCCGAAGCCGAGCTTCCAGCTTTGCTCATGCCACTCTTTCCAAAGCAGGTTCCGCATCCGCGCCCTCCTTTCGGCCGATGACGTAAGCCTCGAATATTTCGTCGAGATTCAGCTCAATCTCCTGAGCGGTCACATTTGCCGCCGCCAGAATCGGCCGGGCGGCGGCGATGTCTTCCACCACGACCGTTGCCTGCCGGCCAAGCCGGCTGAAGTCGAGCACGCCTGGCAGATTGCGCAACACGTTTTCCGCCTCCAGCGGCGTCACCAGCCGCCTGACGGCGGCGCGCAAATCCTCCGTCGCCGCCTGGCGCACCACCACGCCATGGTCCAGAATCACCACCGAATCGGCCACCGGTTCGATCTCGTAGAGCAGGTGGGAACTGAAAAAGACGCTGACGCGCTCGCCTTGCAGATGGGTGACCAGATCGCGCAGAAATTCCTTGCGCATGATCGGGTCCAAGCCGAGCGTCGGATCGTCCAGAATCACCAGTTCCGGCCGGTGCGCCAGCGCCAGCAGCAGCGCCACCCGAGCGCTCTGGCCCTTGGAAAGATGCCTGATGCGCGTCTTGAGCGGCAATTCAAACCGATCGCTCAATTGCCTGGCCCACTCGTGGTCCCAGGTTGGATAGAAAGGCGCGATGAACGACAGAAGCTGCCCCACGCGCATCCATCCGAACATGGTCTGGTCCTCGGCGACGTACCCCACGCGCCGGCGGACTTCCATCGGATTCCTTTGAGGATCCAATCCCAGCACGCGCACCTCTCCGGCGTCCGATTTCAGCAGGCCAAGTAGCATGCGAATGGTGGTCGTCTTGCCCGCGCCGTTCCGGCCGAGGAAGGCAAACGTCTGGCCCTGCGGGACGCTCAGATCGAGTCCCTTCAGCACTTCGTTCCGGCCGAAGGATTTTCGCACGCCCTGCAACTGAATGACCGGCGCTTCGCTCATGAGGCACGACCTTTCCCGGCGGGTGCCCGCTCCTTTTGGACGCGGGCGAAAGATTCATCGATCAGATCATGGACCTGGTCCGAAGTGATCCCCAGATCGAATGCACGATGTCCAAGCCGATCGATCTCCTGGATCAGCAGTTCTCGCTGCGCCTTGGCCCGGCCCGGCGGCAGCTTTTGGGAGACATACGTCCCATCCCCCTGCCGGCGTTCCAGCAATCCCTCGGCCGTCAGGCGTTCGTAGACGTGCAGAATGGTGTTCTGGTTGACGGCCAATTCCTTGGCAAGCTGGCGCACGCTGGGCAGGCGATCCCCCGGCAACAGCGTCCCGCTGGCGGCGTGGGAGCGAATCTGGTCCGTGATCTGCCGCGTGATCGGCATTCCCGAAGATGTTTCGATGCGGATGAACAAGTGGGCCTGGCGGCAAGTGACTATAGATATATAACACTAATCATTCGAGGCGTCAAGGGGAAAGCGACGCGGAGCGCTTTCCACATCAGGCGCGCGGCGTTAAGACAGCTATATGCTTATTCCCGGGGCCGGAGCATCTCGATGGGTGCGGACGTTTGTTTTGTTCTTCCTCTTTTTCTTTTCGACGGCGCAGGCGTCGCCAAATCCGCCGGCCACACGATCTGCCCTCGCAGAATTTAGGATCGAAGGTTCAAACCACATGATTACAATTCCGGTTGTTTGGAAGGGTAAACAGCAGTGCTTTGTATTGGACACTGGCTTTGGGTGCTGTGTTATGGACTCCACGGCGTTTCCCGATTTGCAGGATACTGGGAATTCGATGGATGTGAAGACTCCGGCGGGGGGTAGCACAACCTTAGAACTGTATAATCCTCCCGATGTGGATATCAGCCCCATACGAATAAGTGATACGCTTGTGGGTCGGCAGGACTTATCTAACATCAGGGCCGTTTCGGATCGTCCGGTTATCGGCATTCTCGGGGCAGTCTCATTACGCGATTTCGTTGTGCAGGTGGATTTCGATGAAAACAGTCTGCGGCTTTTCCGACCGGACTCTTTGCCACATCCCGAGTGGGGCACGCAAATACCCATCGAGTCCCACGCTCTTACCCCGGCCATTCATTTGGACGCCTTCGACCAGCATCTCCTATTTAACATAGACACTGGATCCGACCGCGGTGTTGAGGTTACGTCTGCCCTCTTCGATAGCGTGCAACGGTCGTTCAACGGTGCCGTTGATTCAAGCCCGAATTCCGTGCTCGGACGAACCGTAATGCTACGAACAATGCGGATATCCACATTTGAAGTTGCCAAGATGCGATACCGCGATGTCTTGATTGACGAAACGAAAGGTGAATTTGGCTGCTCCCTGGGCCTGAAATTCCTCTCGCGCCACATGGTAACGATCGATTTTCATAATCTGCGATTGTACTTGAAGCCCGGTAAGCAATATTCTCGGCGCGACGAGGAAGGAATGAGCGGCATGCACATTCTCCGTCCGAAATCCCAAACCGTGGCGCAGGTTGTAGACAAGGACAGCCCTGCCTACGAGGCCGGAATTCGTGAAGGTGACATCCTTCTCGCAGTGAACCAGAAGCCGGCCGGGGAGTACGATATTGAAGACCTGCGCGATCTATTGCAATCGCAGGACGGCAAAGAAATATTCGTTACTTACCTTCGAGGCGATACGACCAAAATGACGAAATTCAAGCTTCGGCGCAGGATTTGACCCGAACAATAGGGCCGTTCAAGGTTGATGTCGGCGCGGCGCATTTCCGTGGGTCGCGTGGGATCCAAAGAACGTTCGGACGGTTTGCGGCGTTCGAAGACCGGGGGATGGCCATCCCCCGGCTTTCGGGGAGGGCTGAATGCTGCGATACAATTGGAAGCGGGCTACGTTCGCCAAAGCGCGGCGGCGCCGGACATGGCGGCGGCGCGGCGGTTGGGGAGATCGACGGGGTCGAGAGTGAGCCAGCCGTGATAGCCGGTGGCGTCCAGATCGGATAGCAAGCGAGGCCAGTCCACGGAGCCGGTTCCAATTACGGCGGGCTTGGTGCGGCGGTCGGGGCCGGCGAGGGCGTCGCGGGCTCGGACGTGGCGGATTTGTTGGCCGAGATGGGAAAAGATTTCGTCCGTGCTCCAGTCGTCCTTGAGAATCGAGACGGGGTCGAGATCGAGGCCGAACCAGGGACAGGCGGCGAATTTCAACGCGCGGTCGAGGGCGGCGAAGGGGGCTAATTCGCTGCGGAAAGCGATCGTGACGCCGTGGCGGTCGGCGCGGCGGGCGAGTTCGGATAGGGCGGCATCCATCAGTTGATCGGCCGGAACCGGGCCGAGATCGAGGCAGAGGAGCGGGGATTGCAATCCGGCGGCGGCGGCGAGGAGTTTTTCGATGCGGTCCAGCGCGGCATCGACATCGGCGGCCAGGCCTTTGGCGCCGAGGTCCAGGCGCAATCCAACCAAATCCAACTCGCCGGATCGCAGGATTGCCCGCAGTTCGCGCTTTCCGCTTTGGGAAAGGGACAGGATGTCCAGATCGCCGAGATGCGAATCGAGTTGAAGGGCGGCGAAACCGGCGGCGCGGGCGATTTTTGCGGCGGAACGAAAATCGTCGTCGAGACTAGCGGCGACCACGGCCAATCGACGACGCACGATTGCTTGCCCGCTCATTTCGCCGCCGCGAGTTGCGTCCGCTTCTGGTCGATCAACTTCAGCAGCGCCTTGTGGGGATCGGCGAACTTGGCGGCGCCCTCTTCCATCAGCTTGTCTTCCATCTTTTGCTGATCGACCTTGGCGTCGATGTCGTCGAGCACGGCTTTGGGCGGCATCTTGTCCACCGTTCGGGTATAGGTTTTGTTGAGCTTTTCGACCGCGTCGTTGGTGGCGGGTGGATTGGTCTGAATGTCGCTGCCGGCCAGGGCCTCGACGTATTTATCCGGCGGATCGGAGGGCTTCTTTGTGCCCGTGCTGGCGAAAATGATCTCCTGCTGCAACGGCAGGTTCTTGTCTTTCCAAAACTGCTGGTTGAGTTGCCAGAGCCGCTTGGCATTGACGATTCCGACCAATCCCTGTGCGGCGGGGGAAAGGGTTGGGACGTATTTTTCGGTGTAGACGTCGACGCGGCTGACGAAGATGCTGTAAACGCTCTTGAAAGCGCTCGTGCCATTTTTGCGGCGTTGCGCGCCGCGCCAGACGTTGTCGCGGGCGATCTTGTATTGACGTTCGGAAAAGATCAGGGTGACGTTGAGGGTGATCCCGGCGGCGGCCAACTCCTCGATCGCCCCCAGTCCCGCGGGGGTGGCGGGGACCTTGATCATCCTGTTTTTGTGTCCCGCGGCCCATTTCTTGCCGAGCTCGACATAGCGGCGGGTACGTTCGGGGATGGACTTAGGGGCCAACTGCAAATCCTCCAGCAGCGGATCGAGCTCGAAGCTGACGTACCCGTTATTGCCGTGGGTCTGCTCCCAAACCGGGAGAAAGACCGATTGCGCCGCGGAGACGAGTTTGTCGGTCATGGCCCAGGCGATGGCCTCATCGGCGCCGCCGCGGTCCATCAGGGCGGTCATCGCCTCGTCCTGCGAGCCGGATTTTAGAATGTCGGAAATGATGATCGGATTGGAGGTGGCGCCGGTTGCGCCCAGGGCGCGGTTCCTGCGCACGAGTTGCGGCTCGATGGAATCGAGCCAGAGCTTGGTTCCGGTTGCGATGAGTGATTGAAGCGACATGGGCGACTCCTCTATGCGATTTAATGCCGGCCTGGTTGCCGATCCCGCGATTCTAGGCCATCGACGCCGGCCGGGAAAAGGGGAAATGCCCAATGCGGTGGCCCCGATTACATCCCATTATTATCAGCCGGGGGCGGGGTGGCTGGGCCTGGGGTGGCTGGGCCCGGCCTGCCTCGCTGCATCGTGCGCATCACGATCGGGCCGATGACGTTGTCGATGGTGTCCTGATCGACCGCGATGACCACCTGGTCGCCGGTCACGGTCGGCTTCACGGCCGATATCAGCTTATCGTAGTCTTCGGGGGTGATGTTGCCGCGCTTGTTGGGGTCGGCCTTGCCATCCTGCATTTTCTGATTGATCAGGCCGGCCAGGGCACTGGCGGAATCGGCGTCCTTGCATTGGATCGTGCAGGAGGCCGATTCCTTGGGCGGGAGATTGAGGGACGCGCTCATCCAGGTGACGGAGTCCCATTGCGGCTCGCTGAACGGGATCTGGGGCCCGCCCGGCTGGTTGGCCCCGCCCCCGCGCCGCCCGGCGTTCATCATCATGGCGAAAAACGGATTGTTCTTCAGCGTGGCGGGCGTCAGCGCGATCCGCAAGGGCGAAGCGCCCCCGGCGGTCAACGCATCGGTCAAATCGGGTCTCGGCTCGGTCGACGGGGTCTGGAGCTTCTCCACGCCGGCCCCGGTGGAATAAACCATCGCGCTACCGACCACCGCGGTCTTCGGCTGCATCCGCGTCATCTGCGCGGCGCTCGGATCGTTCGGATCGGGCGGTGGGGCATTGGTCTGCGGAAAAACTTTCGCCAGCACCGCGGGATCGGCCCCGTTGAGCGGGATCACCAATCCCCCGGGCGCTCCCTGCATTATCCCGGCCAGTGAAACCACGACGTACAGGTCCTTCCCCCCGGCGGTTTTGAAATCGGAAATCCATTTTTTCGCCCGTGCGATCCCTGTCTGCGCATCCTGCTGTTGTTTGGCGCGGTCCGCCGGATCGGGAATGGCCGCGATCGCCTTCTGCTGCCAGGCGTCGATGGTATCCATGTCGATGGAGGAAAAGTCGAGGTAAATCACGGCGTTGGTCTGCGAGTCGACGAACGGGCTGATCACGCTATCGGCCCGAACCGCCGCCCGCCCCAAAACCACCGTCAGCGCCGCCAGAAGACAAGTCGGCCAGCAAATCTTTTTCAAGAGAAGCCTCCTGATGGAAACAGATGAATCCCTCGTACACCGCAACGACGGCATTGTGCCGACAACGGGTGGTTTGGCAAGTCGAAGGGAGGGGAAAGTGAATCAACCGGGCGCGTGAGATTTTCTGCGAACCATCTTCTTCCCCTCCCCATGTACTCAGGGGGAGGGCCAGGGTGGGGGTTTTGTGGGCCGATCGACCTTCGACCCCCACGCCAACCCTCCCCCTGAGTACATGGGGAGGGGGAAATTCTGCGCAGAAAGTGCCACGCCCATGAATCAACCTGGCGTTCGAAGCCCGCGGGATGGCTATCCCGCGGCTTGGGGGTTGAGTTGGAAATCCTTCACGGCCAGTTCGACGTTGCGGCGGCCGTTGAATTCGTTGATCGACGGCTCGACCGCCAGACGTACGGCGGTATCGGGCGGCAGCCGATCGATCAGGTCGCCGGCGCCGAAGGCGATGCAGCGGATGGTCCGGCGGTTTTGCTTGACCAAAAGTTGCAGATGATCGCCGGTCTTGCCGACCCGCCGCGCCGGGCCGGCGACGGTCGCATTCTCGATGCAGAGCAGCGGTCGGCGGTTTCCGTGCCCGAAGGGGCCAAGGCGCTGAAGATCGGTGATCAGCCCCTCGGTCACCTGCGATAGATCGGCGACGCATTCCACGCGAAGCTGCGGAACGAGCATCTCATCGGTCAGGGTGGAATCCGCGACGCGGCAAAACGCCCGGCGGAAATCATCGAGATGGGCCGCTTCGATTTTCAACCCCGCCGCCATCTCGTGTCCGCCATAGGCAACCAGATGAGCCGCGCACGATTCCAAGGCCCGGGCCAGATGGAATCCGGGGATCGAACGGGCGCTGCCCTGACCCTGGCCGTTGCCCAGGGCGACCATGACGGTCGGCCTGCAAAAGCGATCGACGATGCGCGAAGCGACGATGCCGATGACCCCCGCATGCCAGCCTTCGGCGGCCAGCACCAGGGCGCGACGTCCATCGTCGGCCCAACCGTTGGATTCGATCTGCGCCAGGGCCTGGTCGAAGATTTGTTTTTCGATGGCCTGGCGGGCGCGGTTCTGCGTTTCAAGATAAACCGCGATCTCCCGCGCTCGCGTTTCACCGGCGGTGGTGAGCATTTCCACGGCCAGCGCGGCATGGCCGAGCCGGCCGCAGGCATTCAATCGCGGGGCGAGCAAAAACCCCACGTCGTAGGTATCGAGATTCTTGCCGGTGAGGGCGGCCGATTCGATCAGCGCGCGGATGCCGGTCAACTTGCTCTGGCGAAGTCCGCTCAGGCCGAAATGGGCCAGGGCGCGATTCTCGCCAACGAGGGGCACGACGTCGGCGATGGTCCCCAGCGCCGCCAGGGCGGTCGCTTCGATGAGAAACCCGCGGAAGGAATCGCTGACGCGGGAAGCGCCCATCGCCGCCTGCCCGATTCCCCATGCCAACTTGAACGCCACGCCCGCCCCGCAGAGATTAGGATTGGGATACGCCGCCGCCGTTCCCGGCAGGCGCGGATGCACGATGGCGTAACAATCCGGAAAAACGGGTGGATCGCCGTGCCAATGATGGTGATCGGTGATGATCAAATCGACGCCGCGCTGGCGGGCCACGCCGGCCGGCTCCAGCGCGGTGATCCCGCAATCCACGGTCACGATCAGCTTGGCCCCGTTGTCGATGATCTGCCCCAACGCCTCGGAATTCAGCCCATACCCCTCGTCGATGCGATGTGGAATATACGTTTCCACTTTCCCGCCCAGCAGGGTGATCGCATGCCAGAGAATGCTCGTGGCCGTGATGCCATCCACGTCATAATCGCCGTAGATGACAATCTTTTGGCCATCCCGAACGGCCCTGGCCAGTCGCTGGGCGGCCGCGGTCAAACCGGGCAGCAAATCCGGCTCGGCCAAGGTCTTCAAACTCGGCCGCAAAAACGCCTGCGCTTGTTCAAGACCGGAAATTCCTCGATTGAGCAGCATCTGCCCAATCAGCGGCGAAACCTTGAGCCGCCCGGCCAACTCCGCCGCCCCGGCGTTCGGCGAATCGATTTGCCAATGTTTGGGTCGGTACATCCGTGTGATCCTTTTCCTGTCCGGTGCGTCCGTGGTTCGGCGATGGCGATCTTATTGCGCCCGCGCGGGAGGTCAAAGGAATGGAGTGAGCGCCGCCCCCCCTTCCCCCTCCCCTGGTACTCCGGGGGAGGGTTGGGGTGGGGGTTTGACCGTCGTAAGTCGTTCGCGCAACATCAATATCATGCAAGTCCCGCGCGATAGCGACAGGCGACTATTGAAATTTGCTCGGACTATGCGAGGGCAGCCCACGGATGCCGAAGCCGCACTTTGGCGGGTGCTTCGCACCAAGAGTTTGGCGGGATACAGATTTCGCCGTCAGCATCGCATTGGCGGCTACATTGTAGATTTCTACTGCGCTTCTCGTCGATTGGCCGTTGAACTCGATGGCGGCCAACATTCCGATTCCGCTCAGGCGGAATACGACCAAACCAGAACAATGCGACTAAATAACCTGACCGTACGCGTCCTGCGATTTTGGGATGACGACGTGCTAAAGCATACGGACACCGTGGCCGAGGAGATTCTCCGGCAACTGGAAACGAATGAGCCCCCACCCCAACCCTCCCCCGGAGTACCAGGGGAGGGGGAATAAGGCGGCTAAACAAAATGCGTCTTGGCGGCGGCTTTCACGTTCTCCCAGCTCTGGCGATAGGCCTTCATGTCGGCCGATGGATATTTCTTTCCACTGGTCGGCACCAGCGTTTTTGCGGGGAGTTTGGGCAGCAAATCGCCGTGGGCGGCGATCAATTCGTCGCACATCTGGACGATCTTGTCCAACGGCAATACCGCGGCGGTCAACGGATCGAACATGACGGCCTGATAAACGTGGTCGCGGCGGCCTTCCAGGGCGGCGCGGATGAAAAGCTCGTGCTGGGTAAGGTGCGGCTGGAGGTAGCCGGCCAGTTGCGGGGGCAGCTCGCCGACGGTGGTGAACTGGGGGCCGTTGCGGTCCACGAGGGTGGGGACCTCGGTGATGGCGGAGTCGGGCAAATTGGAGATCGCTCCGCGATTGGGCATGTTGCCGTAAACCACGCTCGGATTGCCGGTGGCGACCGAGTGGATGATCGTGCTTCCGAATTCCTGGGTGCGATGGACTTCCATTTTCTCGGCGCTTTTGCCGATGATTTTCATGCGCTCGAACTCGTCGATGATGGCGTCGCATCGGCGGGGATATTCGTCGAGCGGCACGCCGAAGCGCTGGACGAGGTCCGAGCCATGGGGGATGAAATGGGCGTTGTACTCGGCGTTGTGCTCGGAGCTTTCGGTGACGAAATATCCCAGCCGTTTCATCAACTCGAACCGGACGGCGTTGCCTTTGAAGGTTTCGGGGTTTTCCATCGCCTGGAAAAGCCGGGGATATAAATCCACTCCATTTTTTTCCAGCTTGAGATAGAACGCCATGTGATTGATGCCGGCGCAGATGAAAGAGACCTGGTCGGGCTTTTCGCCGAGGTAGTCCATCAGTTGCAGAAACGTTCCCTGAACGCTGTGGCAGAGCCCGATGGCGCAGACGGCGCTGGTGCGAGAGATGGTCTGCATATTCATGGACATGGGATTGGAATAATTCAGGAGCAGGGCGTGGGGGCAAAGCTCGGTCATGTCGCGGCAAAGGCCGGTGAGCATGGGAAAGGTGCGCAGCGCCCGGAAGAGTCCGCCGGGGCCGGTGGTGTCGGCGATGGTGAAGCGCAAGCCGTACTTGCGGGGGATTTCAAAATCCACGAGGGTGGAATCAAATCCGCCGATCTGGACCATGTTGATGACGAAATCCGCGTCGCGGAGTGCCTGGCGGCGGTCGAGGGTCCCCTCGATCTTCGGGGAAGCGCCCAGGGCCTGGGCCACCTTCCGGCAAAGGTTCGTGCCGACGTCCAGGCGGTCGGAGTCGATATCCATGTAGCTGAGTGTGGCATCGCGGAACTCGGGATAGGTCAGGATATCGCCGGTGAGGTTTTTGGAAAAGACGACGCTGCCTGCGCCGATCATGGCAATTTTGATCATAAGAGGCTCCTGGCCAAACGATAGCAATTCGGCGGGATTTGGCAAAGCGGGCGGCCGAAGCGCAAGACCTGCGCCACGGAAATGTCCGGGATATTTTCAGGGGAAGATGCGGGCGCTTACAATGGCCGCTCCCCAAAACACGGTGGGGACGTGACATCGCATGGTTTTCACCTATCAATGTCCACAATGCGGGAAGGTCCTGTGGTTTTCCAGCAACCTGGCGGGGAAGCTGACGATCTGCCCGGCGTGCGGGGCGGTGAATCGGCTGACGCCGCCGCCGGATGTCCCGGCAATTCCACCGGAAGCCCCGGCAACCCCGCCGGATCCTCTCGCGGCCACAGCGGACGACACGGCGGTTACTCTGGCTGCTGAACCGCCCGGCGCCATACCGCCGCCCGTTACCCCATTCGAGCAAATTCAACCGCCGCCGGCTTCGCCTGCGCCGGAGGGTGTCGAGCAGGCCCCCGAGGCGGTGGAACAGACGTACCTGACGCACCAGGCTGCAGCGGCGGCGGCGGGGGAAGTGCACGTGGAGATGGACGAATCGGACCTGGTGCAGTGGACCGCGCATCAGGAATCGCCGGGGCAGCAGCCCGCTGGGCCGCCCGCGACGCCGCCGGTTTGGTCGCCGACGCCGCTTTCCGAGCTGATGCTTCCGCCGCAGTCCGCCAGCCAGGAGTTAGTCTGGATCCCCCCGCCAACGGGGTCGCGCATCGATTCGCTGATGCGCCGCTCGCCGGGCCTGACCATCGAGCAGGAGGAGATTCGCCGGCGCACCATCATCTGGGGCGTCGGGGCGACGCTGGTGGTGGGGATGATCATCGGCGTGCTATGGCTGCTTCGTGGCCAGCCGGCGGCCACCACCTGGGAACAGGTGCATCGCGAGGAAATCCTGACGCTCAAGGACACCGCGGAGCAATTGGCCGTCGCCGGCGACAACCGGCTGGCGTATAACAAATACCAGGAACTGGAGCATCTGGTCGCCGGGCAGACGATCACCGATCCGTTTTTGCAACAGGAATTGGCCCGATCGTGGCTGCGGCGGGATGCGTTGTTCGAGCAGTTGACGGCCTCGCACCGGCCAAGCCCCGGCGCGAACGTGGCCGAAGCTCCGGCCACCGCGCCGGCAACGGCGCCCGCGCCCCAAACCCAAGCCCCGGCAACGACCGAGCCGAATCAGAGTTTGTGGCTGCTTCCGACGACGACGACGGAGCCGCAGACGCCGGTCCCCGCGCTGCCGGTCGCTCCGAAGCGCGTGGTGAACCGGCATCCGCCGATTCGGTCGGACATCCCGCCGGCGAGCGGACCGGCGGATGCGGAGATCGGCGGGGCAATCTCTCGGGGCGTGGATTATCTTCTGGGCCGATTCAGCGGCCCGGAGCTTTCAGGAACTTACGAACACTACGAGGGTTTGGACACGCTGGCGGTCTACGCGCTGATGCAGGCGGAGTTGGCGACGCACGACAAGCGGTTGGACATCCACAACCCGTTCATGATCAACGCGATCGACGCGATGAAGAAATTTCCCATGTCCAGCGATTACGTGACCTATGCCCGGGCGCTGCGGGCGACGGCGCTGGCGCTGAACGACCGGCCGCAGGACCATGCGATGATCCGGGAAGACGTGGACTGGCTTTTGAAGTCGCAGGAGGCCGGCGAATTCACTTACAACAACGAATTTCCGCGCGGGACGCAGTTTTCGTTCTGGGACAATTCCAATTCTCAGTATGGCCTGCTGGGGGTGTGGTCGGGAGCGGAAGTGGGAATCCAGATTCCCTCGGAATTCTGGCGCGACGTGCGGGCGCATTGGACCAAATATCAGCTCGCCGACGGCGAATGGTGCTATCGCGCGGACCAGACCGATCCGAGCCGGTCAATGACTTTGGCGGGGATCGCGTCGCTGTTCGTGGCGCAGGACTATCTGGATGGGCAGGAGTTTGGCGACAAGGTGGGCCGCCCGCCGTTCAGCGGGGCGCTGGCAAAAGCCCTGAAATGGCTGGAATCGGGGGACAACAGCGTCATCGCCCTGCCGACGTCGGCGGATTTTTATACGTATTACGCGCTCTACGGCCTGGAGCGGACGGGGCTGGCGTCGGGTTTCAAATATTACGGATCGAACGACTGGTATCGGCTGGGGGCGGCGGACATCATGGCGGCGCAGACCGCCGACGGCTCGTGGGGAAAATCCGGCGAGCCGTTCGACACCGTCGTCGATACGTCGTTTTCACTGCTGTTCCTGGCTCGCGGGCGGCATCCGATCCTGATGAACAAGCTGCGATACGACGGCAATTGGGCCAATCGCCCGCGCGACGTGGCCAACCTGGCGCGCTTCGCCAGCGCGGAACTGGAGCGGCCGTTGAACTGGCAGGTCGTGCCGCTCGACCACGACTGGCTCGACTGGACAGACAGCCCGATCCTTTACCTGGCCGGCGATGCGCCGCCAGCTCTCAGCGACGACGACAAGGGGAAAATCAAGCGGTACGTGGAAAACGGCGGAATGCTGCTGACCCAGGCGGATGCAGGAGAAGCGCGGTTCTCGCAATTCGTGGAGAAACTGGGGAAGGAGCTTTTTCCGCAATATTCGTGGATCGACTTGCCGGCGGATCACGTGCTGTTCTCGGTGTCGTACCGCCTCCCGGCCCTGCCCAAAATCCGCGCCATCACCAACGGGTCGCGCATCCTGATGATGCACTGGCCGACGGACGTGACGAAATATTGGCAGCTTCGCCAGGACCGTTCGGCGCGAGCGACGTTCGAGTTGGGGGTTAATCTTTCTCTGTATGCGGCGGGAAAAAGCGAGCTGAAGAACCGGTTGGAATCGGATTTCGTGGCGATGCCCGCGGACGAGCCGACGGCATCCATCGCGCTGGCGCGCATCGGCTATAACGGGAACTGGGACCCGGAACCGGCGGCGTGGCCACGGGCGCGCAGATGGTTCCGGCAACAGACCAGCCTCGATATCGATCCCCAGCCCACCGCCATGGAAAACCTGGGCGTTTGCAAAGCTCCCATCGCCCATCTCATCGGAACCAACAAGCTGAATCTCGACGAGGCACAGATTCAGTCGGTGAAGAAATACGTGGAGGGCGGCGGCGTGCTGGTGATCGAGCCCTGCGGGAGGCCGGATGAATTCCTCCAAAGCGTGCATGACGATCTTCTGCTGCGAATGTTCCCTGCCGCCCGGGTCGAGCCGGTGGGCCAATCGAATCCCCTGGTCACCGCCGGCGGAAACGGAATGACGGACGTGTCGCATCCGGAGGTTCGGCAGTTTGTCCGCTCCTACACGGACGTGACGGACTGGCGGCCCATGATGGTGAAGGCGGGCCAGGGCCGGATCATCATTTTGCCGCTGGATATGTCCAGCGGATTGCTGGGAACCGATGCCTGGGGGATCGCCGGGTATCAGTCGGATTATGCCCTGCAATTGATGAAGAACATCGTGCTGTGGGCCTGGGATGGGGCGCCAGACGCAACTTATTAATGGAAGAATAATCAAGTTCTCCTCCGCCTGCGTCCGATTCTTTGTTAACTTGTTTACATAGTTAACTTGTTTACAGATGGAATCCAAATGTCTGATGCAGCAAATCTTATCGAAGAACTGGCGCGGCATATCGAGCGGGGCGAAGAGTTGGATTTTACCGAGCTTGTGGATATTCATGCCCGGATTGAGCGCCTGCGCGAGAGCCTGAAAGCGGAGGCCGGCGAGGGCGGGCAAGAAGTGCGGGCGGCAAAGAGCGCCGACTTGCTGATCGAGAAAATCATCATGGGATACGCCAGCAACACGCCGGCGACGCTCAGCGATCTCGAACGGATCCTCGCCTCGGTGGATAAATCGTCCGTGGGGCGATGATCTTTTGGCGTGCTGGAACCGCGGGATGGCACGCGGATTGAGGGGAAGGTTCTACGTTCGCAGTCGGGGATTCATTGGCCCATCGCCTGTTTGTACATCGGGTCCAGCGGCTCTTCATTGATGGTGCCGTCGCCGTCGGGGCGTAGGGTGATCGTATAGACGTGGCCGGGGTTGAATTGGCCCCAGAGTCCTTGGCCATTCATTCCGCGGATTCCGCGGGCGTCGCGGGCGTCGCGGTCGTTGTAGAGCTTCCAGAAATTGTTCCACAAATCCTGCTGGAAATTTGAGACCTGCGGGTCCAATCCGCGATAGACGTCGGGGATGGAGCCGGGCTGGTCGATGGGGAATCCGGCGTCGGGGGCCTGATCGGCGCCGTAAACGCGGATGAAGAGCAAGATGGCCTGGCCGCGGAAGGGGTCGCCCTCCTCGACGTACTGATCCTTGAACTTGATGACCTGGGCGTCGAAGTGGGCTTCGTTGCCGTTGATGGTGAATTGTTTGGCCGCCAGGGCCGTGCCGTCGGGGGCGCTTTCCTGGAACAGCAGCGTCGTCTTCATTTTATCGCCGACGGTTTTCTGGTCGGTGACCATGATCCTGGCGACTCGGCGGTCGGTTTCCAGGCGTTGGCGAATCTGCTGAAGCTGCTGATTCTTCTGCTGGAGTTGCTCGATCTGCCGCTGTGTGGCGTTGTGGGTGTAATAGTAAAACAGACCTCCCGATCCGGCGAGGACAAGAAGCGTCAGAAACAACGTTTTGGCCAGTGCGCGCACCATAAGCCTTCCGTAAAAGATTATCGGTCCAAAACGGGGTGCGGGAAGAAGAAATTTTCGGGGGGTTCGCCGCGGGGAAGCGGGCCAGGTCAAGCGACGCGTGTCAACGACTTGACGGTTTCATAAAGGGCATCGGGCGCGAGATCGGCTCCATTGGGCCAAAAGACCGCTCCGAACTCGTCGATCCGAGCTTGCCGGAAGAATGCGGGATCCTTCAGGGGTTCGAATACGGGGCCGAAAAGCCGATCCTTCAAGGACACAACTCCCTGCGTGCCATCAGAAAAGACGATCTCCAACGTCCAGTCCGCCTGAGCCTTGACCGATACAATTCGATTCATGGCGACTACTCCAGCGGCGAAACGGGATTGAGCGGTCGGTGGTTCTCGGCCAAATTCCAGTTCGCCATCAATTCCTCGCGGTGTTCCGCGGCCCATTCCAAAGCCAAAGCGGCAACTCGGCGCGGAAGATGTCCATGACGCATCCGCAACGTCTCAATGTCAATAGTCGCGGCGTGTTCACCATAGTATACGTGAAAATGGGGCGGAGCGTGGTCATCGAAATACATGCGAATCGTAATTCCGAAAAACACGCTTATCGTTGGCATTTAGGCCATTATAGCGAATAGCGGAATCAAGCCCGAGAAATCCGAGCCTGCCCCTGGCGGTTACGGCGGGGAATGGGGCAAAGTGTTGTTCGTGTCGGCCGGCGGCTCGTTCGGGGCCGACAGATCGGGGCGGTTCCAGATGTGGCCCAGGGTCTGGACGTCGGTGGGAACGATTTCAAGCGTCGTGGTCTGGTCTGACGCGGGGACGGTGCTGGTGCTGCCGAGGAATTTGCCGTCGATGCTCAGGTAATAGGTGGTCACGGGTCCATCGAGGGTGATTTTGTCGGTGATGGGGACGGCATCGAAGTCCTGGCCGCGGAACTGGACGTGGCGGATCGGCAAGACCTCCACGTAGCGCGCCATGACGTTTCCAAGGGCGCCGGCCGGTGAATTGTCCGGAGTATTGGGCACGAAGATGGCGAACATGTAGCTCTTGGGCTTGAGCGGGAGAATTTCCGGAAGGAGATAACTGAAGGCCTGGGGGACGTAAAACACGGGGACGTCGAGATGGAAGGGATTGAGCTGGGTGGTCTGGTGGGTGGTGTTGACTTCGAGGGTTCGGCGGCTCTCGATGTCGACATTCCCCTGCCCGAGCGGCCCGCCGCGCAGGGCGTTGTTGTCGCGTTCTTCCGGCAGTAGCGATCCGTCGGGGGTTGGCCGCGGTTGAATGGCGAAGGCCTTGGTCTGTTCGTCGCTGACGCCGACCTGCGAGTAGCTGTCGATCAACCGCCCGCGATCATCGGTGCAGCGGGCGGCGGTCTTCCAGTGTTCGTGCTTGCGATCGGCGGAACTGAACATCCAGGTTTCGGTGTCCCAAATGGCTTGCCCTCGCGAGCTAAGGGCTTGCCCTGGCGACTGCTGCGAAGGCGCCGACGACAGGTGCGAGCGCACGCCGATCTTCAGGATCGAGCTTTCGGGGGATTTTGTATTCGGTTCAAATTCCTCGACGACGTGCTGGTAACCGACGTCCTGGCCGTCCTTGATGATCCGCCGATACTGCTCGGAAAGCAGGGCGGACCTGACCATGGCGGAGTTGTCCGCGTTCCAGAGCACGAACAGGCCCATGGTGCCGTAAAGCGACTGTCGCTGGAAATCCACCAGGTTGGTCCGGTCCAGCAAAACGATCGAATCGACGACTTGGCCGAAGGTGTCGTAGGCGAGCTTTTCGGCGGGGTTGACGACGTCGTTGGATTCGAGTTGCGGCTTGCCGGGACCGCTCAAGTCCAGGAAGTAATAGAGCCTGTCGTCGGCATCGGGGGCCTCGACGATGGCCTGCTGGGTGAATCGGCGATCGTGGGCGGCGGTCTCATACCGGACGGCAATGATCCCCACACGGACGCGGCCGACGTTGATGACTTCATCGCGGAGCACCTCGACGTCGGGCGATTGCCGCTTGATGTTGGCCAGCGTGATCTCCATCACGCCATCCTGCTCGGTTCCGAACTGGTCCTTGTGCACCGACAGGGTCAACGATCGCTGGAGACGGACGCTCCAGACCTTGAGTTGCCAGTTGTAATCGTCGCGATCGAACTCGACGATGGAATCCGGCGCGGTCTTGTCGATCCGGGTGCAATCCCGGGGCGGCCGGAATTCGATGCCGTGCACGTGACTGGTGAATTTCGGGCCGAGGAGGTCCGTTTTATGAATTGACGGCTCGGTCGAAGGCGCCGGACCGGACGGCGCGGTCTGCGCCCGGGCGATCAGCGGAAGGGCAAAAACAACGAGGAAAATCCGTGCGAATCGGCGCATGGCAAGCATTCATCCATAGTCGGTTACCGTGGCTGGATCGTCAAGCGGCGATCGCCGGCGAAGGCGGCGTCAACCTCGGCCTGGCTGCTGGGGCGAAGGTGCAAATCGCCCGCGAAATCCGCATGGTCCAGCGTCGCGTTTGGCTGGAAATACCATCGGCTCAGCCCGCCGGCGCCGTTGACCTGGGCTTCAACGCATCGAAGCCCCTGGCGGTCGTCAACGCGGCTGGCCAGGAGGAGCAACGGCGAGGGAAACAACTCGGCCTCGACGGCGGGAAAGCGGTCGGTCCAGAATGCGGTCGGTACCGCGCCCAGGCGCGCCAACAGGCCGGGCAGATACCGGCTGAGGACAAACGCGTTGGGATTGAAGCGGATGTTGCTGGGCGCCTCGCTGCCGCCGCGGTCGCGGACAATGGTGGTGATCCAGTCGGAGACGTTCGTGGTTTGCTCGAACAAAGGAAGCAGGGGATCGTCAAGATTGGATTGGGCATCCGAGCGTTTCATGCTGGCCCATGGCCCGGAGTCGCCGCTGGCCCCCCATTGCTGGAGGACGGCGGTGGCGGTGGCGTTCCAGTTCCGGCGAACGGTGTAACGGAAGAGGTATTTGGCATCGTGGTCGGAGAATTCGTGCGTGAATCCGATTGGGACGGCGCCGCGCGTCCAGGTCCACCAGGCGTCGCCCGGCGCCTGCGGCGTTGCTGGCGGGACCAACGCGGCGCCCGCTTGCAATGCGGCAACCAGCGACGGCGATTTGCCGACGTGAACGTTGGCGGAAAGCTCGTCCCAGAGGTGGTCCAAATCCGCTGCCCCCGCGGGGGGTTCGGCCGAGAGCACGACGATCAAGCCCCAGCCGCCATCGCCCGCGATCAGATGAGCGATTCTGCGAGGCGCGGCGGCGTCGTTGGCCGGGTCGCGCGGAGTGAGCGTCCAGTGATTCGGTTCGCCAGACGCCTCCTGGGCGTCTATCCAGACATCCGCCAGCGCCGGGTTGAGCGCGTCAAGCTGCTCGCGCGCCGCAAGTCCCGCCAGGAGAGAGGATGTCGGCTGGTGTTCGGGAATGGCGACGGGAAGAAACTCGGCGGAGATCCAGCCTCCCTCGTCGGTAATGGCCGCCGCCAGGCGTTCGGTCCGAAGCGGATCGGACTGGGGATAGACGCGCAGGTCGGCTGGAATGGTCACCGTGACGTTCGCCGCCAGTTGAACGGTCGCGCCGTCGGTGGGGCGAGTGGTGGAGATGCGGACCTGATCGAGGATCTGGCGATAAACGCGTTGATCGGCGGCGTCGAAGGGTGCGTTTTTGTCGAGACGGATCATGATCCCCTCATCGCCGGGAAGCACCACCGCGGAGCAGGCGGAGAATTGCAGTTCCCCGCCGGCGTCCAGGGGGACGCGTTCCGCCGCCCAATGGGTGCTTTGTCCCGGCCAATGGTCGATGGTGACGGCCTCGAATTCGTCGCCGCTACGGTCGCCGGGCAGCGGCACGGCGCGGAGGATGAATTCGGCGGGCGGAATCGGATGGGGGACGCGCCGGCGGGAAATGATCAGGGTGCGGGTGACGCCGGCGACGGAATCGGTGGCGACGTGGGCGGAGCCATCGCCTTCGGCCTGCCGGGTCCAATTTTTCCAGCCGGCCGGAAGGCTGAAACTCAGCGGTCCGTCGCTGATGCGAGGGGACAGTTCGACGATTTGTCCGAGGCGGAGATGGTGATCGAGCATCGCCGCCAGCACCACGGTCGCGCCGAGAACGATCCACATGACCATCTGCACGAGCAGTTGTCGCCAGCGGGGAAAATACCAGGCGAGGGGCATGAACGTATTGTAGCGATGTCGGGGAAAAAAGAGCGCCGCGGATTGCCGATTGCCGATTGCCAATTGCCTATTGCCGATTGGAAGACCGGGAGTACGGGAGCCTCTCTGCTCTTTCAATCGGCAATTGGCAATTGGCAATCGGCAATTCGCCAACGCCCGCCACGTCGAGCCGTTACGTCGTCCGTCGAATTAATGCACCAGTTCGATCTGGAATTGGGTGATCGTGGCGTGGAAACCGCCCTGGTTGTTGCTCCATTCGTGGCCGTCCATCGTGCCAAGGAACAGGGTGGTGGCGTTGGCGGGCACGACGATGGTTTGCTGGACGCCCGAGGAGGTTTCGCCGTCGCCAACGTAGAACGATTGCCGAAGGTCCGGCTCGAGCGAGGTGTAATCGCGGGAAGTCTGGGTGCTGAAATCCAGGCCGGTGGGTGGCGTGCCCTGGTCGTCAGGAACGGTCCCGTTACTGGTGTTGAGGAAAACGCCGACGACGGAATTGATCGGTGTGGCGATGTTGGAGATTCCGTGTTCGGAACCGCTGGTGGTCACGCTGCCCTGGGGAAGATTCGGGTTGGCGGCGTCGTCGCTGTAGATGGCGTAGGAGCCGTTGTTGGAGCCGTCGGCGCTGGTAGAGATTCCGTTGCCGGTGTTGTCGAGATAGCCGGAATTCGTCGCCGTATCGCCTTGGGGAACGGAAATTTGAATGACCGAGCCCGGCGTGACGGTTAAGTTGAATTCGGCTGGAGAGCCGTAGGGCTCGTCGCTGGAATAGTCCGAGGATTCGACTTTCGTCGAATCGCTGTAGACCGTCGAGGAAGTGTCCGCCTTGCTGGGGTTGGCGATGTCATACTTCCACGGATGGTCGTTGTTTGCCTTCGGTTTGTCATATGCATCGTCCGGAACGCTACCCAGCGTGCCGGCGGGCTCGCCGGCGAGCCAGGGATTGCCGTGCGCCGAAACGTAGACGGACTGGGGCGTCTGGACGGAAATGAGGGCGGCGACGGCGGTGGCTTTCACGTCGCAGGTTGAAGCGCCCAGGATCGAGCCGAAGACCAGGGGAATTGGATTTCCGTTGGCCCTGGTTCGCAGGCCCGTGACCTGCACGGCGTGGAAGGTCGTGACGTTGTCCGCGGAGCCACTGGTGCTGAACGTCTTGGTGCTCTTATTCCATACGCCGATCTGAACGTCGGCGGTGTTCAGTTTGAGAAACAGATTGTCGACCTTGTTTTTCGAGGCGATCCCGAGGGCCGCATTTTGCACGGCGTCGGTTCCCTGCGGCAGAAACGCGGCGCCCGACCGCGCCGCCGCATCGATGGCGCGCCGAAGCTCGGTCTTGGCGGTTTGAACCCGGCCCAGATCGACGGCGAGCGAGCAGAATCCCAGCATGACGACGAGTGCGACGATGACGTAGATCATTGCGATGCCGCGGCGGCGTGAACGCCGCGCGATATTTTCCACATGGTTTGTCATGCGGGGATTATGTCACCGGATTGAATTCCTGAAGGAAATTGCAAGCGGTTTTGACGGTTTGGCTGAGCGTGGGCGATCCGCTGGTGAGGCGGGCAACGTCTGCATCGTTGGGAGGGAAAATTCGGGTGTGCGTTATCGGGCGGCTGGGCGGGATATCAGACTCGCGCGGCGCGCGAAAGAAAGCCCCGGACGTACATCCGGGGCTTGGAAGGTCCCAATTCGTGTCACCATTCAGTGAACGAGTTCGACGTTAAATTCGGTGATGGTGGCGTTGAAGCCGCCCTGGTTGTTGCTCCACTCGTGTCCGTCCATGGTGCCCAGGAACAACGTATACGCCTTGTTGGGAACGACGATGGTTTGCTGGACGCCGGAGCTGGTCTGGCCGTTGCCGATAAAAAACGTCTGGTTGAGTTCCGGCTGGATGGCGGTGTAATCCCGGGCGGCCTGGGTGCTGAAATCCAATCCGCTAGGGGTGGCGGGGGGATTGGATTCGCTGGTTTCCTGAGTGCTATCCGCTCCATAGGTGGCGCCGTTCTGGTCCATGAAAACACCATTCAGGGAATTGATGGGCGTGGCGATGTTCGAGATGCCATGCTCTGTTCCGCTGGTAGTGACGGTGCCCTGGGCATCGCTGGGATTGGCGGCGTCGTCGCTGTAAATTGCAACCGAACCCCCGTCGTTGCCGTCGGCGTTGGTGTTGATTCCGTTGCCAGTGTTGTCGAGAAGGCCGTGATTCGCCGCCGTACTGCCCGAACCGCTTGTTGGAACCTGAATTTGAATGACCGAGCCCGGACTGACGTTGAAGGCGACTGGGGAGCCATAGGGCTCGCCGGTTGAGTAGTCCGAGCTTTCGAGCTTCGAAGAGTCGGTGGGCGTTGTATAGGAACCCGAGGACTGCTCCGTGGTAACGGCCGAGGCAACCTTTCCCGGATTGGCGATGTCATACTTCCAAGGATGTTCCTCGTTCATATAATTGTTGTCCGGCTCGCTTCCCACCTTACCGGCGGGCTGGCCAGCGAGCCACGGATTGCCGTGCGCGGAAACATAGTCGGTAATGGGCGCGGAAACCGCCACCAGCGCCGCGACCGATGTCGCGGTTACGTTGCAGGTGGAAGCGCCAAGAATCGAACCGAAAAGCAGCGGGATGGGGTTGCCGTTGGCCTTGGTGCGGAGTGCGCTGATTTGCACGGCGTTGAACGTGGTCACGTTGTCCGCCGAGCCGCTGGTGCTGAAGGTGCTGGTGCTCTTATTCCAGATGCCGACCTGTATGTTGGAATTGGTTAGAACGACGTTGGCGCCATCGCATTTGTTCTGAGAAGCGATGGCGATCGCGGCGCTCTGGACGGCCGAGGTTCCCTGCGGAATGTACGCCGCGCCGGCGCGAGCGGCGGCGTCGGCGGCCCGGCGCAGTTCCGTCTTGGCGGTTTGCACACGGCCCAGGTCCACGGCCAGGGAGCAGAATCCAAGCATCGCGACGAGCGCGATGATGACGTAGATTATCGCTATTCCGCGCCGCCGCGACCGGTTGCATGGGTTTTTCATGACTTTCCTCATCACACAGATATCGAATTGAATCGGACACGGGTGATGGGCGATTAACCAGATTTTCGCCGCAATTGCCGCCCTCGGCCGGCCACTTAATGCTCCCACGCGGGCTTTAACGGTCGCAACGAGTGCGTCGAAGGCGAGTTATCGGGCGGCGAAGGCTAAATGGGGGAGCGTGGTTCCACGAATTAAGCTGCCAGGGGCGGCAGACGATCTTCCGAATGTCATTACGTTCTTGCCAACATGAAACCCGCAACGCTCATTCTGACAAGCCTGTTGACCGGGATTTTGGCTGTGCTCCCGCGAGCAGCCTTGGCCAAGCCGTCCCTGGACCACGCCGAACCGAAGGTGGGATCGGAGGTGGAAGTTCCACCCACCGTGGTCAAAGTTTGGTTCTCAGAAGAGGTTGATTTCAATTTCAGCTCGCTCGAAGTGGACGACGGCCAGGGCAACAAGGTCGACAACCAAGACACCCATCAAGACCCGGACGATAAGAAGGGGCTCATCATATCCATCCCCACGAGGCTCTATGACGGCCAGTACACCGTTATCTGGAACGTGACCACCCCCAGCGGCCAGCAAAACGGCGGGAAATTCAACTTCACCATCAACATCAAGGATTAGCGTCACTGTTCCTGAGTCACAAACTGCCGGTAGAGGCGCGCGT
>Ga0181518_10000641_pt1 | contig 37777 bp, 39 predicted proteins | sample PEATcosm2014_Bin_28_FD_119751 | JGI IMG/M metagenome (GOLD analysis project Ga0181518, IMG submission 119751) | Peatland microbial communities from MTU Mesocosm Facility, Houghton, MI, USA - PEATcosm2014_Bin01_60_metaG | ecosystem: Environmental > Terrestrial > Soil > Wetlands > Peat | place...
CCGAAGCAACAGCACGCCCAGACTAAGGAACCGGCGCCGAAGCAACAGCACGCCCAGACTAAGGAACCGGCGCCGAAGCAGCAGCACGCCCAGACCAGAGAACAGGCACCGAAGCAGCAGAACGCCCAGACCAAGCAACCTGCACCGAAACAACAGCATGCCCAGACCAAGCAACCGGCGCCCAAGCAACAGCATGCCCAGACTAAGCAACCGGCGCCTAAGCAGCAGGCTGAAACTTCCCAAACCAAGCAACCACAACGCTCGCAGCAGCAGGCAGTCGCATGGCAACAGCAGAAGGGATGGCTAAAGACGGGCGGCGGCTGGCAGGGGCATAGTACCTGGCAGGCGAACGGCGATCAAAACTGGAACCGCGATCATCGCACTTGGGCGCAGCGGGGAGGCTATGGCGGTTACTACATTCCCCAGAACACCTACGATCTCAGTTTCGGGAGTCAACACTGGTTCCGGATGAACGGCGAGCCCACGATCTACGACGGATATCCGCGCTTCTCGTACGGCGGCTTTTGGTTCATGCTCGTGGATCCCTGGCCAGGATCTTGGGCAGAGAATTGGTACGCTGACGATGACGTTTATATCGATTACGACGACGGATACTACCTTTGCAACCGCACGTATCCGGGCATCAGAATTGCGATCGTTGTCTCGCTGTAGCCAACGAATGGCAGTCCAAAGTCCTTGTTGAAGTTCCCCGGGCAGGCTTTGACTAGGAGGCCTGCCCGCGCCATCGGGGCGGGCCTCGAACATGGGGCGCGGTCTGGAGCGCCGGAAGCACTTCGACGCTGAGGTATTCTGGCGGTCTGGCGGCGACCGCTTCCCGAACAGGGGCTCCGCCTTCGGGATCCTCTTTCACCGCGCAGTGAAAGTCACCGACACCATCGCTCCTGGGTCGGTCTGGATGGCTAAGATCTCTTTCCCTTCATCGACCAGAATGCCGCGCAGCTTGATCGGTGTGGTGGCCGCAGCGTCCTTAGCGGGAAGCCCTAGTTCGATATCGACAATGCACTCGGCATCGATGGCGATCGTGACGTCCGTCGTGGCTGCCGAGGCGTCCTCGAGAACCAGCTTGAAATTTGCATTCTCGTCCCTCTTAATCAGGCCTTTCGCAGCGATTGCGGCGCTCGCAACCCCACCAGGTACCATCGGGATGGAGCTGCCGGATAGCATGAACTCGTACTCTTTCCGTAAGTCCGGTGCTTTACAGGCAGCCGACGTCTTCACCATGATGCCGCGTTGGGCGCCGCCTGGATCCGTCTGGCGGAAATGCACCCTCCGCCCCTCATCCATCGCGACGCCGCTAAAATGTTGGAAGGCGCCCGAATCGTCCTGCAAGCTCCAGGAGACGGCGCAATCCCAGCCGGCCTCGTAAGTTCCAGTAACAGGATTGCCCAAGAGGAGCCCGGCGAACATCACGGTCGAGTAACCGCTAATCCCTCCGTCCCCAGCGAAAACCACCCGCCCGAGGTTGGTAACCGGCTGTGACTCGCCGGAAATGGTCGTTTCACCGGAGAGCTGAAATCCATAGGGCCCTTGAAGGTCTTTTGGGTTGCATACGTCCGCGCAAAGGGGCAAGCCCGGCACGGAAATCAATGTGAGCAATAGAGCCAACCGCGTGTCCCGACCCGTCGCAGGCATGTGCGTTACCTCTCTGGATACTACCCAGCCGATTGCCGATCGGCCTGTCGCACGTACGTCACCATTTCCGGCGTGGGCCGCAGGGAATTCATGTGCCTCAGGAATTCTTCTCGGCGAACAACGCAAGAACAGCGCTCGAATCGGAAGTCATTTTGCGGGTTCACCCGTGCACCAGATGGCAGCTTTTTGCGCCCAGGGGCCGGTATACCCGGTCGGCCTTCGCTGCGGCAAGACAAGTGCAGTGGAGTACGAATCCTATGAGCACCGCGAAGACCAAATCGATGAGCACCGCGAAGACCAAATCGATGAGCACCGCGAAGAACAAATCGATGATAAGCGCGATCGGCAGTTACCACCTCCACGGCGCGGCTCGTGGGACGGCGCCGCCGGTTGTGATCGTGGCTGCCGGAATCTTCTGGGCGCTGAACATGGTGCACGCAACCTACCAGCAAGGCGGGTCGATGGTCGCTGCGCCTCCCCCCGCCAGAGTTCTTGCCGTTTTGGGACACGCCTCGGCTCATTGGAACGGACGGTCGCGTCTGTTAAACCGCGGCAGCGATCTGGAATCGGAAGAAATCGTCACCACGTCCGCGCACTCCAGTGCCCTCGTCAAACTGGCGGACGGCAATGAGTTTGAGATCTTTCCTGAGTCGCAAGTGATTTTTCGTAGAAGTCGACTGGGCTGGCCCTTTCCAGTCGATCGGTGGATCAATGGAATCAGGGCGCGAATCGAGCGTTTGGGAGGCACGCAACCGTCGAACCGAATCTCGTATCCGACGGCTGCCATGGCTGTTCGCGCCGCCATCATCGCGACCGGCCAGGCAGTGCCAGACGCTGCGATAAACTCATTACTACGAAAGCCGCAAGCTTCATGACCGGATGCTAACCAAGCGCCAGTTTGTGATGTCGGGCCGGCAACGGCGGGGTCCGTTGGCCGCGTGAAACGAGCGGCAAGATCCGCACTTGAGTGCAGGTTCTGCACCACGGCGAGTTTCGGCCACGCCCTCGGCATCAATGCCTAAACGTCCAGATAGCGGGTTGGTTTGTTTGGGCCGGCTCTTGCAATGGATCATGGCAGCGTCAATAAGGAACGCGACAACATGCTTTGGACGATCTGCGTGATTCTGCTCATATTGTGGGCCCTGGGAATGGTCACCTCGTACACCATGGGTGGATTCCTTCACATTTTGCTAATCCTGGCGGTAATTGTAGTGCTGATCCGCCTGTTTCAGGGACGCCGGTCCGTTATTTAGGGCCAACACGTCCTGCTTAGTTGCGAATCCCGATGGTGGCCGCAGCACCGCGCGATGGTGCCACGGCCCAAGTCGGATGGCAGGTCGCAATGAGCTCTATTAGGCGAGGCGGCTAACATGACCGATAAGATGCTATTTTCACTGTCCATTTTCTTGACCGGACTAGGAGCCGGCATTGCTCTGGTAACTTTGATTGCTCCTCGCTCCCGCTCGGCGGCGAGCCGGCTCACCACCTCCTGCAAGTCTGATGAGGACTCGCTGAAGGCCCAGGCAGCGGCATCGTCACGCTAACGCGAGGCCGAAAGTTCCCTATCCCGCGCCGCACAACCCGAATGGCTATTAGCCTGCCTACCGTCCAGATCGGGAGACTTACAACAATATGAAGCGTTTTTTGAGCGCTTGTTTACTGGGTGTGTGCTTGCTCACCCTGTAGTCGTGAGGGCCGATGACGACAATCATCAGCAAAACAAGCGGTACTACGACCGGGACTCCAAGGACTGGCATGAGTGGAACGGGAAGGAAGACCAGGCTTACCATCGTTACCTGGTAGAGCAGCATGTGGTGAGTCATGACTGGACAAAGGCAAAACAACTAGGAGCAGAGAGATTACTTCCGGTGGCGCCACAGCCATCCAGATGTCGTCGTAGCGCCTGAAGGGCACTAACCGGCAGCCGGTGACTTAACCTGAAACAGGACCGCTCTTCAGTCTCGATTCGGGTGGGTCCGGCTCGAACCAGAGCAATTCTACAGGGCTGCAAGACAGTGAGGATGCCGGGATTGGTTTCTAATGCTGGCAAGTAGCTGCCGTTGCTTCAGGGAGGTTTCCACAAGTTGGTTCGCGGATGCCTGCGAAATACGCAAACGACCATCCCGGCAAGTGGCCAAGAAAGTGCTTTAGATAGCCTTCAGGAGTATCGAAAACATGCCTTTACTAAATATCGTTGTGGCGCTCATCGTGGTAGGCGTTGCGCTGTGGTTGATCAATCGGTTTATTCCCATGGCTTCCAGCATCAAAGCGATTCTGAACGTTGTCGTCGTAGTTGCCGTCGGCGTTTGGGTGTTGCAGGTGGTCGGATTATGGGGACAAATCACCAGTTACCGCATTCCACGATAACTGGAAGTTTCGGAAATGGAAAGCCCTCGCGGCAGTCTGCGCGCCATCTGAATGCTAAACTGGTGCATGGTGTCGCGAGCGCCGACAGTCCGCGCCCGGCGGCGCGGTACGGCTCTACGCTCGCCGGCGCCAGGACTCACGATGTTTTTCGATTCCGCAAGGCGGGTTTTGAGTCGGACGAGGCATGCGTTCCGCACGGGCGGATACTGGCATAGCCTTTCCTTCGGACTAGGGTGCGTTTGGGGCTCGGACCTGTTTGTTGATGTCGCCGAAAACGGTCGGCCATGAGCTTCGAAATCGAACAGCGGGAGAGCGAAGGCATCGTCATTCTCGACCTGAAAGGCCCGCTCACCTCGGGTACCCCGGATTTGGAACTGCGTGACAAGCTTCGCGTGCTGCACGAGGCTGGCAAGGTTAACATCGCGTTGAATCTCAAACACGTAAGCCACCTTGATAGTACTGGCCTGGGGACATTGGTATTTGCGCTGGCCAGGATTAGAAAGGCCGGCGGCAGGCTGGCGCTATTCAACCTGAACAGGGCGCATCTGGAGCTTTTGTCGTTAACCAGGCTGGCCCTCGCGTTCGAATTGTTTGACAATGAGCGGGAGGCGATAAACAGCTTCTTCCCGGACCGGGCCGAGAAGACCTTCGACATCCTGCGCTTCATTCAGCAAGCGGAGGGCGGGGAACTGGCCCGGAAAAGGGGGGGGCTGGCGCCGGAGCCTCCGGCGAACGGTTCCCCACGCGACTTGGTAGAATAGACCTTAGTGCCCCGACAGCCCGCCACTTCTGGCCGAATCCTCATCGTCGATGATGACGAGCGCCAGCGGGCTGCCTTGATGGCCATGCTTTCCGGTGGAGAGTTTGAGGCGCAGGTAACCGCGGATGGGCGGGAAGCGCTGGAACGCCTCAACACCTTCAATGCGGACGTCATCATTGCGGATTTGGTCATGCCGCGTATGGACGGCTTCGAGCTGCTCCGGCATTTGAAGGAACGCGGCGACCGTACTCCGGCGATCGTGCTCACTGGATTCGGCAGCATGGACAAGGCGCTATCTGCCGTTCATGACCTCAATGCATTCTGGTATCTTGAGAAGCCGGTAGAGTCGCGCGCATTCCGGATCCTTCTGGATCGCGCGATTCGCCATAGGCGAGCTCTACAGAAAACGGAAGAGCTTACCCAGGACTTGAGACTTCGTGGCGTGCTCGGAGACTTGGTAGGAGCGTCCCCTGCCATGCAAGAAGTCTTCTCGATCATCCGGCAGGTGGCGCCCACTACAGCTGCGGTTTTGATCACCGGAGAGAGCGGCACTGGGAAGGAGTTGGTCGCTCGTGAGATTCACAGGCTCAGCCCTCGCGGTGACGGCCCCTTCGTCGCGATCAATGCAGCCGCCTTGCCCGAGAGCCTCATCGAGAGCGAGCTGTTCGGCCACGAGAAGGGCGCCTTTACGGGGGCCATGGAGCGTCGTGCGGGGTGCTTTGAGCAGGCTCACGGCGGCACTTTGTTTCTGGATGAGATTAGCGAGATGCCGCTATCTACCCAGCCAAAGCTCCTGCGCGTTCTCGAAGACTTGCGGGTGCGAAAACTTGGCGCTAAAACCGAAGTTCCGGTAGATGCGCGTGTGCTTGCCGCCACCAGCCAGGCCGCGGGAACCCGATTGCGGGAAGAGCTCTACTACCGGTTGAGCGTGTTTCAAATCTCGCTTCCGCCGCTACGCGAGCGAAAGGAAGATATTCCGCTCATTGCGGAGGTCATGATCCAGATTTTGAACAAGAGACATAGCACTCGCGTTACGGGTCTTGCTCCCGAAGTGCTGGCCGCTTTTGCCGCGTACGATTGGCCTGGCAATGCACGGGAACTGCGCAACGTGATCGAGCGCGCGATCATCGTGGCTGGCGCCGGCGTGATTGGGCTGAATCACCTTCCCTCTCCTAACTTCGGCAGGAAACTTCATTCCAACACGCCCCTGGCGATTGGTGATGGTCCAATCATCCTTCAGCCCGGCCAGCGGCTCAGTAAACTGGACGAAGCATATATCAAACTTACCCTCGAGCACGTGCATGGCAACCGCAAGCACGCCGCCGCGATACTCGGGATCAGTCTGCGCACTCTGCAAAACCGTCTCAAGGTTTTCAAAAACGACGCGAAGGCAGCCACGCCAGAGTAACATCGGCTTTGGCTGGCGCAGGTGGAATCGGCAAGAACTGCACTTTAGTGACAGATCTGCACTCGCCGTGAAGACCCAGCTCTCGCGTAACGCCAAGACCCTGCGAGACTGGGCTCGCGTTTTCTCCCTCGGTCCAAGCCTAGCCGTCCTCCGGACTCCTGGCAACGCTAACAACCTGTGACATCGCCGCCCTGCGGCCTTACCCCTGCATTGTGCCACGCTGCGCTCAACCCGGCATTACTCGTTAACGGCTAGAAGATGTGGTGCGGCGCGTGCACTAGGACACCCGTCGCGATAACTTTACAGCCATAGGAAAGGAATCGAAATGAAACTGATTGTAGTAACTGCTTTGGCTCTGACACCGCTGCTGGCCATGGACAAGGCGCCCGCAAAGCGGCTGGGCGAGGCTGCGGTGGTCTTCTCGGAGATCATGGCGACGCCGGATAAGGGCATTCCACAAGATCTGCTCGAAAAAGCCCACTGCATCGTCATTGTGCCTGGGCTCAAGACCGCGGCTTTCCTAGTCGGCGGGAAGTATGGAAAAGGATTCTTGTCCTGCCGGAATAGAGACGGGGAAGGCTGGTCAGCGCCGGCCGCAGTCCGCATTGAAGGCGGCAGTGTTGGCTTTCAGATTGGCGGCTCGGAGACCGATTTGATCATGCTCGTGATGAACCAGGGTGGCGAGGGCAAACTCCTTTCCAGTAAGTTCACTTTGGGCGCGGAAGGCTCAGTGGCTGCGGGCCCAGTCGGACGCACGGCGACAGCTCAAACCGACGTACAAATGAAGGCGGAGATTCTCTCGTGGTCGCGATCCCAGGGGCTGTTTGCCGGGCTCGCTCTGGAAGGCGCGACGCTTCGCGAAGATCTGGATGATAATGCCGCGCTCTACGGCAAAAAGTTGGAAAACCGGGCTATCGTGACTGAGGGCATCCGTGCGCCTAAGGCGGCCTCGCGGCTGCTGGGCCTGCTGAACCGTTACTCGCTACGGCTGCCCAAGACCATTTCACAGCTCAACTAATGAGCCAAGCAAAAAAGAAAGCTGAGATAACAATATGAAGACGATCGGGATATTTCTAGTGGTCGGGTGCGGAATTCTCTCGGCGCAGACGCCGCAGGCTCCCAATCCGACGCAACAGTCGGGCGTTGCAGTAACTGCCGCGCCATCCGTGCCCATCTATCGCGTAACCGTGGTGGCGCGTACCACGAAGGCGATCAATTACAATCACCGCAGTGGTCCCACGAACATCGATTTCCGGGGCACCGCGTTGATGCCCGCGGCGCGGGGCGAAGCCAAAGTGGAGAGCAAGCAAGGCGTGATCAAGATCGATGCGCGCATGCACGACCTGCAGCCGGCTACCACTTACGGCCCTGAGTACCTCACATACGTCATGTGGGCGATTACCCCCGAGGGGCGCGCTACCAACGTGGGCGAAGTCCTTCTGAACGGCGACAATAGCAAGTTGGACGCCACTACCGAGTTACAGTCTTTCGGTTTGATTGTGACCGCGGAGCCATATTTCGCGGTTACGCAACCCAGCGATGTGGTAGTCATGGAGAACTTCGTCAGGTCGGATACAACGGGTACCATCGAAGAGGTCGATGCGAAGTTCGAACTGCTACAGAGGGGTCAGTACACCCTTAACGTAAACCCAGCCGAGATTAGGCCGATCATCCTGGATCGAAAAGTGCCGTTGGAGCTCTACGAAGCTCGAAATGCGGTTCAGATCGCGCGCTGGACCGGCGCCCCGCAGTACGCGGCTGAGACTTTCCAGAAGGCCGTCCAGGGTCTGGAAAACGCAGAAGGGTATTTGCAGGGGAGGGCCGGCAAGAAACCCATTGGGACAGTAGCGCGAGAGGCCGTCCAAATGGCCGAAGATTCCCGGATTATCACCGTAAAGAAGATTGAAGAGGAGCGGCTGGCCAACGAGCGGCAAGCCGGCGTGGAGCGCGAAGCTCGCGCGGAGAGCGAACGGGCTGCCGCCCAGTCCGAAAGTGAGCGCGTGGCGCGCGACGCGGAGGCCGCCAGGTTAGATGCACAGACCGAAGCAGACCGTTTGAAGCGCGCAAATGAGGCACAGACCGCTGCGTCACAGGCCGAAGCCGACCGTTTAAAACGGGAGAATGACGCGCAAGCTACGGCGGCGCAGATCGAGGTTGACCGTTTGAAGCGGGAAAATGACGCGCAGAGGGCTGCCGCCCAGGCTGACATGGACCGCGCCGCGAAGGAGAAGGCACAAGCGGAGGCTGAGAAGGCGGAGTTGCGCGCCCAGCTATTGACCCAGTTCAACGCAATTCTGCAGACTCGCGATACGGCCCGTGGGCTAATCGTGAACATGTCGGATGTCCTTTTTGACACGGCCAGATACTCGTTGCGGCCTATAGCGCGCGAGAAACTGGCCAAGGTCGCCGGCATCGTTTCGGGCCACCCGGGTCTGAGGCTGAGCGTAGAGGGTCATACCGACAGCGTCGGCAGCGACGACTACAATCAGCGGCTCTCGGAACAGCGTGGCGAGGCAGTTCGCGACTATCTCACCGAACAAGGAATGGCGTCCACCTCTGTTACATCCAGGGGTTTTGGAAAAACCCAGCCGGTGGCGTCAAATGACACCGCTGCGGGCCGGCAGCAAAACCGGCGCGTGGAGCTGGTCATCTCTGGTGAGATCATTGGCACCGAGATTGGCTCACCCATAGCGGCCAGGTAAGTAGAAAGACAGCGTTTCAGCGGAAAGGAGATCGTCAATGCTGACCATTTTGGTTATTGTGCTTATCGTGATATTACTAGGCGGCGGCGGTTATTACGGCCGTCGGCGTTGGTTTTAAGGTCCAATACCCGTCCGCGGGGCCCCGCAGGCTGCGGGCCCCAGGGGCCGGCGCATTCAATTTTGCGGCGCGGCCTTCTGCTTTCCGCCGCTTCGAAAATGTAACTCAATAGGTTTGAGAGAAAGAAAGGAATATGGAAATGCCTGAAAAAATGGACGCAGTTGTAGCCGTTTACGCTAACCACTCCCAAGCGGAGGAAGCCGTCAAGGAACTGCAGCGCTCGGGGTATGACATGAAAAAACTGTCTATCGTCGGCAAGGACTATCATACCGATGAGCACGTCGTAGGGTACTACAATACCGGCGACCGGATGAAGTACTGGGGAAAATTCGGCGCCTTCTGGGGCGGTATCTGGGGCCTGCTGTTCGGAGCAGCGGCCTTCGCCATTCCAGGCATCGGGCCTGTGTTGGTAGCCGGCCCCCTGGTCGCCTGGATTATCGGTGCTCTCGAAGGCGCCGTCGTGGTGGGTGGAGTGAGCGCCATCGGCGCTGGGCTCTACGGCATTGGCGTTCCTAAAGACAGCATCGTGAAATACGAGTTGGCGCTCAAGTCGGACAAGTTTGTCATCGTGGCTCACGGCACGGCGGACGAGGTGGCCAAAGCTAAGGACATTCTGAGGGCGACACGCGCGGTGGAAATCGCGCTGCACCCGGTCCAACACGCGGAACTCACGGCTGCCGGCTCCCGATAGACCGGTTGTCAGGCAGCACTCGCTTTCGAGACTGCTGTCGTGGTCGAGCTTGAGCTTCACATGGCGCCAGAGTTGACAACACTAGGGGCAACCGCCGTGTCATGGTTGCGACTCAAAGCCTTACCGGGCATGTTCAAAGAGGCGCTGAGCGAATGGATCCACGATAATGCTCAGCGCCTGGGCGCCTCCCTCGCATTTTATACCCTGCTGTCGCTGGCTCCCGTTGTCGTAATAGCCGTCGCGGTGGCCGCTGTTATTTATGGGCAGGAGGCCGCCCAAGGTCGGCTCGCTTCGGAAATCCAAGGTATGGCCGGACCTGACGTAGCGCGGACAATTCAGGAAGTCGTCATGCGCGCCTACCAGCCCCGAGTAGGTGTGATAGCGACTTTACTGGGCTTGGCGACCCTGGCATTTGGCTCTTCCTCCGTGTTCGTAGAGTTGCACGACGCGATGAACGCGATCTGGCACGTTCCGCTTCCCCCCGACCGAATTACCGCCGCCACTGTCATTCGGGTGATCAAGGATCGGTTCTATTCGTTTGCGACGGTGCTGGTGATAGGTTTCCTGCTGCTGGTTTCTCTGGTGTTGAACGCCTGGATCGCGGCAATGCGGATCGCTGTGCCGCCGGCCGCCAGGTTTATGATTCTGTATCTAGTGATAGTGGTGCTGTTTGCGGCCCTCTACAAGATTGTTCCGGACGTCATATTGAAGTGGAGCGACGTCGCCCTGGGAGCCATGATCGCGTCATTGCTGTTTATGCTTGGCAAGCAGTTCATCGAGCTGTACCTCGCGAATACTCGTTTTGGGTCGACGTATAGTGCTGCCGGCTCGCCAATTGTCGTGTTGTTATGGGTATACTACTCGGCGCAGTTGTTTTTTTGGGGTGCTGAGTTCAGTAAGGTTTATACGAAGACTGTGGGATCCCAAAGCGACCTGCAACACTTGACGGCGCGAGAGTCCGGACCAGGTGGCAACACTGCCATCACGCAAGAAAGCTCGTTGCCGGTCGCGTAGGAGTCGGGGAACTTGGTTGCCACCGAACGAAGTGGGCGGTGGAGAGACTGCGATCCATTGCTGGCGTGGCGTAGCCCTGCCGCCGCGTGTCGCGCCCACGCACGGTTCGCCCCAATCGTGGTCACCGGATTGCTCCATGGACGTGCGAATCACAAAATTTAGCAAAGTTGGAGTGAACGATAGTAGCGGCGCACCGCAACTCGACTAGGCCGCACGAAAGGAAACCAAGACCCAAAATGGACGCCCGGCTCCAGACGCGCGCGCTGCTGCTGTTCCTGGCTTCGGCGACAGTCGTGAATGACGAAGTTTGGCTACCGCGCCGCGTGCGGGCATCCGGCTCAGCCCGTCTTGGGCTGCTGAAAGTGATGCGTATCGAACAGGAAATCAGCTACAGCAAGTGCCGCGAGTTTCAGACTGATTCACCGATCGTTTCGCAGATGGAAGCGAGGTGAATCGAGGGGGGAAAGATGCGCCTCTATGGCAGACGCACAGCGTGAAAGAGGCCAAGATGTCTTTTCCGAGGTCGGAGTGACGATGACACAGGGGCCCACCGTCTTTCACAGGATCCAGTTGATATGATCGCAATCCATAACGCGAGGTCAAGCCTCTGACACACTTTAGCCGCTTACCATCAGGTTCCCAGTTTGTACCTGTGGTCGCCTCTATCGTCACGATAGCGGCTCTCTACTTCGCCAGAAACGTGCTGATTCCGTTGGCGCTGGCCGCGTTGTTGAGTTTTCTGCTCGCTCCCCTGGCAAAACGGCTGGAAATGTGGCGGTTGGGCCGGCTACCCGCTGTTCTGATCGTAATGATGATCTCGTTTTGCTTGATCGGCGGCATCGGTTGGGTCGTCTCAAATCAACTAATCGATGTCATCAACGACCTGCCCAACTATCGGGAGAACATCCAAAGGAAACTCCAATCTATTCATGGACCGAAGGGTGGAAGTCTGGCCAAGGCTACCGATAACGTGCAAGAGCTGACCAAAGAGCTGTCCACCACTGCGCCGAATCAGCCGGCGCCGGTTTCCAGGCAACCAGCAAAAAGCACGAAGGCCGGTCCTCCCTTACCATCCGGGGTGCATCCGGTTCCGGTGGAGCTTGTGGAGCCTCCGGCCAGCGCCCTTCAATCTCTCCGCGACCTGCTCGGTCCACTGGTCGCTCCGCTGGGCACCGCCGCTATCGTCATCGTTTTTACGATCTTCATGTTGATGAAACGCGAAGACCTTAGAAACCGGCTGTTTCGGCTGGCGGGGCAGAGACAGTTGAATGTTATGACGCAGGCGCTGGATGACGCGGCACAACGCGTGAGCCGCTACCTCCTGATGCAATTCATCGTGAACGCGTCTTACGGCGTGCTTATCGCGACCGGCCTTTACTTCATCGGCGTGCCCAATGCTTTGCTCTGGGGAGTGCTGGCAGGATCGCTGCGCTTTATTCCCTACGCCGGTCCTTTGATCGGATGCTCCTTGCCTCTGATCCTGGCGTTGGCTGCCTTCGATGGCTGGACGCGGCCCGTGCTGACTTTATGTCTTTTTCTAGTGATCGAGTTGATCCTGTCCAACCTGGTTGAACCGTGGCTCTACGGATCTCACACCGGAATTTCTTCTCTGGCTATTCTGGTCGCGGCTGTCTTTTGGACAGTGCTTTGGGGGCCGGTGGGATTGATACTGTCTACTCCTCTGACCGTCTGTTTGCTGGTGCTCGGCAGGTACGTTCCTCAGTTGTCATTTCTGAATATTGTGCTGGGCGATGAACCAGTCCTTGTGCGCGAAGCTCAGTTGTATCAGCGGCTCCTGGCTATGGATCAAAAGGAGGCGCAAACGGTAATCGACGCATTTCTTAAACAAGGCCAGCTAGTCGACCTGTACGACGAGGTCATCATCCCCGCTCTAAGCATGGCGGAGCACGACCGGCATCAGGGCGCTCTGGATCAAACGAAGGAAGCATTCATCTTCCAAAGTATTAATGAGTTTATAGTCGAGCTGGCGGGATACCGCGCGGAGCAACTAGTAGCGAGCCAAACCAATGGGGACGTTCCCCGCCAAAAGCAATCGGACCCCGCAATTGGAACCCTCGGCTCGAATGTCCGGGTTATCTGCTTTCCTGCCAAGGACGATGCAGACGAGATTACTGGCGCGATGTTGGCGCAACTTCTGGAGCAAGCCGGGTATGCCGCGCTATCTTTTTCGGTAGCGGACTCACCAGTGGCGGTCATGCAAGATTTGTCCAATCAAACCGGCGATATAGTCTGCATCTGTGCGCTGCCGCCTTTTGCTCTGATGAACGCTCGCACCCTGAGCAGGCGATTGCAAGCACGCTTTCCGGACTTGAAGATCGTCATAGGCTTATGGCATTTCTCCGATGGCGGCGCGGACTATCAGGAAAGACTCGGAAATGCTTTCGCTAACACAGTCGTTACCACGCTCAAGCAGGCTTTGGAGCACATTCACAGTCTGACGGATTCCAACGTTCTGTGCGAGGATGATCCTCGGGCGATCGTTGCAGCCGCCAAAGAACTCTAAAGGCGACTTAGCCGCCGATGAACGCCGATCAGCAGGCATCAGCGTTTATCGGCGTTTATCGCCGGCTAAGTTGTCTTGCTATTTGGAAGCGGTAAGGAACCCATAGGGGTCGATGGGTGCGCCCTCCCACCAGTGACGTTCCGGACCCAGTCTGAAAATGGCGAAATGCAGGTGCGGGGCATCGGGCGATGCGTTGCCGGTGCTGCCTACATAGCCCAAGAGGTCGCCTTTCCCCAAGTGTGTGCCTTCTTTCAGCCCCGGCACGTAATTCTCCAGGTGAGCATAGTAGTAGCAGTAGGTCCGGCTGTCGTCGAATTGGTAGACCGTCAGGCCGCCTGGTTTGCTGAGGAATAGTTTCACGACACTCCCGTCATCGGCCGCCAACACGGCCGTGCCACGCGGGGCCATGATGTCGGTCGCTTCGTGCCGGTGGCCGCCGCGCGTATCGCTGAAGTTGTCCCGAAGGTCCTCAGGGTGGACGCCCTGCACCGGAATGATAATCCTGCGTTCGATCAACGTCTGCTCAGGCAGGCTTTGACCGGCGCCGTTCGCCGGCGGCGGATTTACGGGCGTCGCGGAGACATGCGAGCGGCGTGTATCCGGCGTCGGCGCCGACTGCGTCTGGGACTCCAGCGGCGTGCCTGGCGCAGCCGAGGCATTGCTGGTCCGTAAGATTCCGGTCTGCCAGAGGACCAGCGCGAGGAATACAAGACCGAAGACAAAACCCGCGAAAAAAACGGTAACCGGCCTCTCGCGCATGTCCTACTCCCTCAGGATGGCAGGCGTTCCGGGCTTGACCATATGGGACAACTCGAGTGCATCCCAGTTGGTCAACCGTATGCAGCCATGCGACTCCGCATGGCCAACTTTTCCCGGAGAGGGCGTCCCGTGAATGCCATAGTGCTCTTTCGAGAGATCCATCCAAACGACGCCCACCGGGTTCCGCGGCCCAGGCTGGATCTGTGCCTTCTGATCCGAAGGGTTCGCATTCCAAAAAAGCTCCGGGTCGTAATAAAATACGGGATTCGGCCACACTTTTTTGATTTTCCAATCGCCGATCGGCAGCGGATCGTGCTCGCTCCCAATCGTCGCCACGTAGTAGGACAGGATCTTTCCCTCAGCGTCCAAAGCTGTGACTGAGCTATCGGACTTGGAAACCACGACCGAAGCCGCGTGACCGGGCGGTGGCACTACTACGTTCGGCGCCAGAATTGCTTCGCCCTCCTGATCGAAACGGCTCTCCGGATTGAGTGCCTTCAGCAGGCTCGGGTTGGCGTGGAACTTCTCGCCCAGTCCTTCCAGTGGCGACTCGTATCCGAGAGATGGCAACGCGGCCTGTTCCATGAGTCCCGCGGGCACTTTGACGAACGGTCCCGCCACGTCCTCAGCGGCGATCGTATAGGTGAACAGCGCCGGCGCTTGGTCCGCATTGAGCGCGGCCCACGTCTCCGGCCCCACGACGCCGTTGACGGGAATATCGCGGGCGCGTTGAAAGGCGGCCACGGTCTTCTCCAGGTTGCTGCCGTAGTTGCCATCGATTTCGCCGCAGGAAAAATGGGCGCGATCCAACAGGATCTGTGCACGCACCACTGGCGCGCCTCTGGCATTCGGACCGATGGCGCGCGACTGAGTTGAATCGTTGATTTCAGCGGCTTCGGAGGCGCCCGCCCCCGCCTTCAGTCGGCTTGCCCTCCGCACTTGGGCGCCAGCCGGCAAGCAGAACAATACCGCCGTCAGAAGCAATAGAGACTTCATCGGTCGCGTTGTAGGCATCGCTCCCCTCGTAGTGCACGTGAGTGCCCATCGTGGCGATCATCGCTCTCCGGCGGGCAGGCCGTGCAAAGTAGCCCTATGCGCTCACCTTGATGATGTGGCCTTTTGATCCTTAATCTGCAGCTCGTTCACGACCTGAAGCACATTTGGAACCGCAGACGCGATCGTCTCGGCCTGTGTGTCCTTAGATTGAGAGTCGACCTCGCCAGTCAGCGTGACGACGCCGTTTTTGACCTCGTATTTTACATCCTTGTGAAGGGTATTTTGGATGAGAGCGGCATCCAGGTTGTTCGCGATGCCCCTATCCAGATCCGAGTTCACCGTTCTGGCATCGCTTTCGGCGCCAGCCGGCATGACCGCAATCTGGTCCGATACAACCTGGTTCCCTGCAATCGACTTGGCAATGGATTCGGCTTGTGACTTCTCGCCTTCAGATGGGACGTGGCCACTCAGGGTTACTACACCTTCGTCCCTGTCCTGACTGATGGAAACATTCTTGAAGCCGGCCTGGTCGAGCGACTTGCGTATGCCAGCGGAAACATCCGGCGATTTCGACGACGTCGTGGAACAGCCAGCGAGAATTCCGATCACAAATACCGTAAACAAAGCGAACCGTGGTTTGAGCGATTTCATATTTCCTCTCCTTTAGTGACGCGACATGAGATACGGGCGCTGCCACTGCACGGGATGGACCAACTTGCTTGGGAGTGGTAGATAAGAATTAGGCGTCGACTGGTCTAGTTAGGCAAGTTTCGGGGAATGATACTCTGCCGGGATGCAGAACCTGCAGAGAGGTGCCGAACTTGCTTGCCCCTCAAAACTTCTGTTAGAAGGCTAACCACCCGGAAACTCCAGCTTGGTAACGAGTGCCGAGACCAACAATATGCTTCTGGACGCTCGTGAGACACGCGTCCGGCAACCGGAGGCGCCTCGCTAACTAACGGAACGGCCACCGGCATGCATGTGCTTGCGATGAGGCTAACAACATGCATCGTTTACTGATTCTGGGCGGGCTCTTGCTGGGCACCGCATTGATCGCCCCTATTGTGGTGAGGGCTGACGGAGACGACCACCCTTACAACAAGAAGTACTACGATAACAGGCGATACTACGACCACGCGGGGCACGACTATCACGTGTGGAACGGCCAGGAAGATCGTGCCTACCGCTCCTACCTGGGAGACCAGCACAAGGAGTATCGTGAATGGCGGGACGTGAGAGGCCCGGAGAGGGAGGATTATTTCCGGTGGCGGCACACACACCCGGACTCCGTGATCGTTGTGAAATAGTAGGCAGGCTGCTGTTCCCTTGTCCCAAAAGGATCGCCTTTTGGGACGGGATTCAGGAGGGAAATCTGGACCAGCGATAGGAGCAAGTCATGCCGCTCGAATTGCCTACAATCCGACTCGTTCGACTCTTCTGGGTCACCCGCCATTGGGAAGTTTAATTCGATCCCATTCAGGATTTGGGGGCGCCAAACCATCACAGGTCTGGGCCGGGATGCGACCCCGACCGCGCGCCAGGTTGCCGTGTTGAGGCAATTTAATGAGGGATACGATTTCAGCGAGTCGGATTGGAGCACCGAAGCCGCTCCCCCGGAAGCCGGCGCCGGCTAACTACCGCCAGTTCGCGTTGCCATCTTACGGCCGCGGGTGACCAGATGAGGTCACTCGTTAGAGAATTCCCATGAGCGAGCCTTACCTGGGTCTTCTGATTGGCGCCGCACCCGTGAACTCGTCAAACCGCCGGGCGATTACCAGATTCCGTTTAAGTACCTCTGCCTCTCGCAAACCCTGTATGCGGCAGAATCTGCGCAGGCGAAAACGGTCGCGGCTTCGAAGGTACGTGGCAAGTCGACGTCGAGTCTGCGGCGGCCTGTTTCGCGCCGCTTTTGGCACCCCGGACCTGCCGCTGGCGAGCGCACGGCGGCTCGGTGATTAAGCAGGCCCAAATCGGGGCGCACTGGTCCCCGAGAGGGGCTCGGATGGAGCCTTACGAAATTCAGGCTGCGCGCCGCTCGTACCGGTGGTGAAGACCGCCAACCTGCGGTATGGCAACCACGGCTCCGCGCTCCGCCGGCTGCACGGGCCGCGGTTTCGGCGTGTCCTTAGCCAGCGAGAGGTGCGTCCGGGATGCGTGATAGTACGCCAGGAACGACTGCACATGCCGATACAGCGAGGCTTGGTGGAAGACAATCACGTGGTCCAGACACTCATGGCGAGGAGTGCCGATCAGGCGTTCGATGTACGCTCGCGGCCAAGGAGATCGCGGGGCCGCAAGGACTTCCTGGATGCCCATATCCTTGACCTGCTTGGTAAATTCGTCACCGAAGATCCGATCGCGATCCCGCAGCAGATAACAGGGCGCAGTGTCCCACGGAAATGCGTCGCGGAGTTGCTGGGCAGTCCACTCCGCGGTGGGGTGGGCCGTGACGCCGAAGTGGAGGATCCGGCGGCGTTCGTGAGCCAGAACCAGGAATACAAATAGGACCTGAAACCGAATCGTTGGCACCGTGAAGAAATCGACGGACACCAAGATCTTGACGTGATGCTCGACACGCTGGGTTCCATGAGCAATCTGGCCAACGCCTACAACGCGCAAAACAAATATGCGCAGGCTGAGGCGCTCTACAGCCAGACACTGGAGATGCGGCGACGAGTCTTGGGGCCCGAGCATCCCGACCACGGTGGGTTCCATGTACAACCTGGCCCATGTTTACTACGAGCAGGGCAAGTACATGCAGGCGCAGGCGCTCTATCGTCAGACCCTGGAGATCCAGCGACGCGTGTTGCGGCGCGTGTCAAGCACTTTGAGACACCCGGCATAGATATTTAGTGACTATCTTCCTTTGTCTCTGGGTCGGTTGGAACCGGCTTGTTGATCCAAACCTCCGAGGGTAAAGGCAGTGGTTTTGGAGGCTGCCGAACGAAGCGATCCGGGTGCGCCAGGTAAGCAGCATCCAGCACCACCTGCCGGTGGGCCAAGACGGTCGGTGCCTCTCCGAAGTGAACCATGCCAGGAGTGAGCAGCCCGATGCCGGAGTGGCGATGGTCTTCGTTATACCACTGGAAAAACTGCTGACAGAAAGCACGGCTGTCCTGGACGCAACCGAAGCCATCCGGGAATTCCGGACGGTACTTCACGGTGCGGAACTGGCTTTCTGAATAAGGGTTGTCGTCAGAAACATACGGTCGGCTGTGCGTCTGGGTGACGCCCAAGTCGGCCATCAAAAAGGCGACCGGCTTGGAAGTCATGACTCGGCCGCGGTCCGCATGGATGTTGAGCTGGCCAGCGGGGACCTGGTGTTTGCGGACGGTTTCCTCGATGAATTGCTTGGCCAGTTCGGCGGCTTCCCGATGGGCGACCATCCAGCCGGTGACGTAGCGGCTGAAGACGTCGAGGATGACATAGAGATAGAAGTAGGTCCACTTGGCTGGCCCCAGCAGCTTGGTGATGTCCCAGCTCCAGAGTTGGTTGGGTGCAGTGGCCAGCAACTCCGGTCTTTGGTAAGACGGGTGCACGAGTTGATCGCGGCGCTCGCTGAATTCTCCCTCTTTTTCCAGGATGCGATACATGGTACGAGTCGAGCAGAAGTACTGACCTTCGTCCAGCAAGGTGGCCTGCACAGCCGCCGGAGAACGGTCCTGAAATCGCTCTGCATGCAAGACGGCCAGCACGCTGGCGCGTTCTTCCGGACCGAGGGCCCGCGCAGAAGCGGGCCGATCCGCGGCCAGGGGCGGCTCCGGCAGGGGCCCGACGGATGGGCCCAAGACCGGACGCTGCCGGTAGAAAGAATCGCGCGCCACACCCAGGCAATCGCAGGCGGCCCCCACGCCTACTGTGGGAGACAGGTGGGTGACGGTGTCCATCAGAGTGTCTCCTCGGGGTCCGCCTTCGGCAGCGGCCACCCCAACAGAGCGCCCACTTTTTTTTTGAACATCAATAACGATCTCGGCTTTACGCAGTTGCTCGGTCAGGCGTTGGTTGTCTTTGCGGAGCTTCTGGATTTCTTCTTCCTGCGGATTGCGTTTGGACTAGGACCGCGCTTGTGCGGGGTCAAGCCCTGGAGAATGCCGGTACGCCGCTCGCGCCGCCAGGTGGCCAGGTGCGAAGAGTAAAGGCTTTCACGGCGCAGTAGGGCGCCGATGGCACCGGGGTCAGCGGTGGCGGCATCGGCCTCCGCCAGGATGCCCAATTTGTATTCCGCGGTGAAGGATCGGCGCTTGGCGTTGGCGACCACCTCCGGGTTCGGTCGAGGTGGGGCGGGCGGCTCGGAGGCGCCAGTTTTGCCTGCCCCTGCACTCCGGTCGGCCTCGCTCCGCTCGGCCTCCCGACGTTGCGCAGGGGCAGGCGAAACCGGGGGAGAAGCAGGAGAAGCCGAAGATATTCCGTTGTTCTTCACATGGATTCCTATTCTCGCCCTGCTCAGTAATTACGACCAGGAGATCTGTCTCATCCATGTTGGCACGGAGGGCGGTCCTGATCCTCAATCCCCCGCCTGGCGGAGCTGGGTACACCACCCACAAAACCGCTGTTCAATTCGTACGGCGGGGGCGCGCGGTCTGGGAAGCCGACGGAAGGACAATCGGTTCACAGATCAGGTTCAGGCTTGCCATTGTGGCGGTAGCGGAGACGACGGACAAGGAGTCTTCCAGTGGCATCGGGGCATCAGTGGCGGAATGGCTCAGTTCCTTGGATCAACGGCCCATCCATCCAGCCGACAACCCGAATGAATAGTAATCGGAAAGGTTCGTGCCGCAGAACCTGGAAACTCGCTCATTAAGCGACTCTCCTAATGCCTGGCATGCTTTTTTCATAGGCTGAGAATGCAAGGCTACCCGATGGGCTTGCCCTGCTGGCGCTGTATCATAAGCGGCTCCTGAATGTCGTGGAGGCTGCCAGATACCTGGGTCTGCAGGTGGACGCCATCTATAAGAAGGCCCGGCTCCGGGAGCTTCCCTACGTCAAGGTGGGGCGAGCGTTGCGGTTCGACGTACAAGCGCTGGAGCGCTTTGTTGAGCAGCACACGATCAAAACCATCGAATGAAAGGAGACGCAGGAATGTCTATTCACAAAATCGAAGACGGAGTTTTCAAAATCCGTTGGAGGGAGGGAGGCCGGAACCGCAGCCTAAACGTCCATGGGTCGCACGAACTGGCCAAGAAGATCCTTCGGAAGAAGTTGTCGGCGCGCGATGAGAACCGCCATCTGGATATCAAGCGCGAGGTCAATTTCCGAATGTCCGCGCTGATTGATCGGTACTGGGAGCAGTACGCCAGCAAGAAAAAATCCCAGGACCGCGAGAAAGCCATTCTGGAGGGTATCCGGGGCGAGACCGGGGGCCGGTTCGTCCGTTAGGTTGACGGCGCCGGCATCCAACGCTGGAACGGAGGCCTCACCGCGGCGAAGGGTCTGTCAGCGGGTACCGCCGTGCGGCACTTCAACGTCATGCACCACATGATGGAGAAGGCCGCCACGATCTTTAGCAAGGAAACCAGTATAGACCGGAACCCAGCTGATGATGTAGAAGTGAAGCGCCCAGATGACCAGCGCGAGCGCTACTTGAGTGCGGAGGAAATCCAAAAGCTAAAAGTGGTTCTCAATCAGAAGATGTACCGTAAGGCCGGCAAGGGCATCAACCAGACGTATTTCCATGTGCGTTTGATCGTCCTGACCGGCTTGACGACGGGCATGCGGATAGCAGAGATTTTCTCGCTCAGATGGAGCGACCTGTTATACCGGGAAGAACTGATTGCCGTTCGGGCCAAGCTGAAAGGTGGCAAGGTCCCGTACGTGCCCATGCCCCCGGAGTTGGCCAGCGAATTCAAGCGGTATCCGGTGATCCTGGGGAGGCGCGGATTTTCCCTCCGGAGCCGGGTGCCAAGCGCGAACGCCAACGGGTGGACAAGAGCTTTGACACCATCCTGAAGTTGGCCGGCATCGAGGATTTCCGGTTTCATGACCTAAGGCACACCTTCGCCAGTTGGTACATGATGAACGGAGGCGACCTCTATGAGTTGGCCAAGATCCTGGGTCACGCGAACATCAAGATGACGGAGCGGTACGCCAAGCTGGCCCGGAGTCATATTGCAAAGACCGGGAGCACGGCCCGCGAGATGTGGAGACTCATGGAAGGAGAGAAGCGGGAGCAAGCGCTGGGAACCCGTTGAATGTTCCCGTATTGTTCCCTTGACTGAAACCCTATGTTTCTGGCTACTTCTAAGTTATTGATTCTATGGTGGCCAGGGACGGAATCGAACCGCCGACGCCAGCCTTTTCAGGGCTGCGCTCTACCGACTGAGCTACCTGGCCGCCAAATCGCTATTCTAACAGACGCTTGCCTCCGCCTGTCGCGCGCTACACAGTTTCGAGCGTGGCCAGTTCCTCTCCCGTGGCCTTCTGCACGTCGGCGTGCAGGCTGTTACCGCGCGCATCCATGGTTACGATCGCCGCGAACCCATGCACCTTCAGATGCCACATGGCTTCCGGAACCCCGAATTCCATCAGATGCACACCCATCACCTCCTCCACCGTCCGCGCGTAATACTGCGCCGCACCGCCGATGGCATTCAGGTACACGGCGCCGTACTCCGCAAGCGCCGCCAGCGTCTTGGCGCCCATACCGCCTTTGCCGATCACGGCGCGCACGCCGTATCGCCGGATCACATCCGCCTGGTACGGCTCCTCGCGGCTGCTGGTGGTGGGTCCCGCCGCCTTCACCGCCCAGAGCTCGCCCTGCTTCAACATCACGGGCCCGCAGTGATACAGCACCGCCCCGTGCAGATCTACCGGCGGCGCGTTCTTCATCAGGTAGGCGTGCACGTTGTCGCGACCGGTGAACATGTCGCCATTGATCAGCACCACGTCGCCGACTTTGAGCGCCCGCACGGTGGCCTCGCTCAGAGGCGCCGTCAGCACGACTTCGCGTCCGGTGAGAGGGAACCCCTCCGCGCGTGCCATGCGCTCCACTTGACGGCTCGGATCCCGATACAGCCACCTCGTGATGGCGCCGCTCTCCCGATCCAGCCGTACGCCCAAACGCCGGAACGCCCAGCAATCGTACGCCACCGAGACGAAGAAGCTGGCAGGCAACCGGTTCGCCGCAGTGATTTTGCAGCCGATCAGGGATGCCTTGCCGCCGAAGCCCATGGCGCCCACGCCCAGCCGGTTGGCCTCGTCCATGATCTCCGCTTCGAGCTTCGCCAACACCGGGTTCGCATTCACATCGTCCAGCGTGCGGAACAACTCGCCCTTAGCCAACTCGTAGCCATGCGCGCGATCGCTGCCTATGCAAACGCCCACCGCGCCTGGCGCGCAACCCTGTCCCTGCGCCTGCCAAACCGCGTGCAGAATGCACTTGCGCACGCCTTCCAGGTTGCGGTCCGCGCGCCCCAGGTGATCGAGGCTCGCGGGCAGGGAATACTGAATATTCATGTTCTCGCAGCCGCCACCCTTCAGGATCAGCTTCACTTCGACCTCGTTCTGTTCCCACTGTTCGAAGTGCATCACCGGCGTTTCCGTGCCCAGGTTGTCGCCGCTGTTTTTCCCGGTCAGCGAGTCCACCGAATTGGGGCGCAGCTTGCCCTGCCGGGTGGCCTCGGCGATCGCCGCGCGGATGGCCTTCTTTATCTCGATCTGATTTACTCCCACAGGCGTATGCACCACAAATGTGGGCATGCCGGTATCCTGGCAAATCGGCCCTTCGTCATCCACTGCCATGTCGATGTTCGACAGGATGATGTTCAATGCTTGCGAGGATTGTGTGCCGGGCGTCTCCACGCCGGCCGCCAGCGACATGGCGGCGCGCACGTCTGGCGGAAGATTGGTGGATGTCTGCGTGATCAGTTCCAGCAGACTGCCAGTGAGAAATTCCATAAATCGGCTCCGGATCTTCTATTTTAGCAGCCCCCCGGTTCGCCAATGCCGCGCAAGGCCGCGGCCACCTGAGCGATCGCGCTGCGGCTTTGGCTGAAGACCCCCGGCAGTGAGAAGAATGGGTGGATCATTCCCGCGTATCTGGTGCATGTCACCGCGACACCGGCCTCCGCCAGGCGTTTCGCGTACGCCTCACCTTCGTCGCGCAAAGTGTCGCATTCACCCGTAATGACCAAGGCCGGCGGAAGCCCGTGTAAATCCGGCGCCAGCAGAGGCGATGCGTCGAAATTCTGCCCATCCTCGGGCTTAGCCAGGTAACAATCGCGAAACCATTCCATCTCCGGCCGGGTCAGGAAATAGCCCTCGGCGAACTTCTGGTAGGACGGCGTGTCGAAAGACGCCAGGTTCGTTACCGGATATACCAGCACCTGCAACGCCAGGACCGGACCGCCATCGTCACGGCATTTCCGCGAGATCACCGCAGCCAGGTTTCCGCCGGCGCTGTCGCCGCCAACCGCGATACGGCGCGGGTCGATGCCCAGGCGCTCCGCGTTCGCCGCGACCCACCGTGTGGCCGCGTAGCAATCCACCACCGCGGCCGGAAACCTGTGCTCGGGCGCCAGCCGGTAATCCACCGCCACCACTACAGACCCGGCCCGCCGCGCAATCATCCGGCAGACGATATCGTGCGTATCGAGATCGCACACCACCCAACCGCCGCCGTGAAAGTAGACCAGGCCCGGAACGGGAGCCTGCCCTGCGGGAGTGTAAATCCGAGTGGCGATGGGACCTTCCGGGCCCGGAATCTCTATATCCTCGGTGCGGGCCACTTCCTCGCGTTCGCCCGCGTACGCCTTCAAGACCTCCGCGGCCGCTATGCGGGCGTCCGCAGGCGGCAAACTTTCCAGCGCCGGGCCCCCCAGCGCCTCCAACGCTTCCAGCAGCGCGCGGACCTCCGGATAAAGCTGCTCTCTCATCACACCCACACCTTTTGCAGCGCCATGCCCTGCTTGCAAAGATCGCAATGCGCGGCGTCGGCGTAGTAACTGGCGTTCAGCTTGGCAAGATAATATAACGGCAGCGTGCCGAAATCTCGCGTGCGCGGAGTGGGCTGGTAGATGATAACGGCCATCGCCGCCACGCGCGCGCCGCGCGATTCGAGCAGTTCCCGCATCTCCTGCAGCTTGCTGCCGGACCGCAGGATGTCGTCCACCAGCACCACCTGCTCGCCCGCTTGCTGCTCCAGAAACTGGCGGAAATGCATCGGCTGGTCTTCCTCTTCGCGCTCCGCCCAGTAAACTTGCCGGGCGCGCAACGCTTCGCAGACGCCATACGCCACGGGCAGGCCGGCGTTGGCCGGCGTCACGATGGAAAGCTCGGGAATGATGGCGCGGATCTCCGCGTTCTCGCGCAGCAGGCGGCTCAACCCTACGCTCAGCGTGCGGGCGTGCTGGTAATAGCGCATGGCCAGCGGAACTTGCAGGTACTCGTTGGAATGCAGGCCGTTGGTATATTCAAAATGACCGTCGCGTAGCGCCCCGGTTTCGCGCAGAACGCGGACGACTTCGTCTTGGGTAGGTAACAGGTGCATGTCTCGCTCCAGACCTCTGATTTGCTCCGTGCCCGGTAAGGACGCGGAGGATTGTGTGCGGAATGATCCCTCCAGCTTCGGTGACGTGCTGGCGACTGAGCATCCGCAAGACAGGATAGCACGCCCGGGCGTCGGCGCAGGTCCCTGGGCAGCCCCCCAAACTGGCCGGCCTTTGCCGACTCTCTCCGTTAGCGGTCCGAAAACGGGACCGCCGTGCCACCGCTTCGACCGCTCGTAACATCCACGTCGTTTTGTCGGGGTCCGCTGATGAGCTTGCCAGCACCCCGCACCTAACAGCCATCACTGGGCGAGCTTGCTCGGCCCTAGTGAATCGGCAGAAGCTGAATTCCGTTCTCCTGCTGCGGGGCCTCCGGCGCCTTCGGCGGAACTGGCGCTGCCTCCTGCTGATACGCCGTCAACTCCGGTGGACGCGCGTCCGGCTCCAGCAGCCAGACTGTGCGATCGGGATAGTAATGCCGCAGGCTCTCATTGTCCGCCGCGCCGCGGTCGAGCGCCCACACCACCCGCGCCTGATCTATGTTGGCGTCGTTTTGAATCCACTCATCGAACGTGTGCCGCGGCCAGTAGCGCACGAATACCAGTTGTTTGCCCGCGCCTTGGGCGAGGCGGTCGCTGATCGCGATCCGGCCGTCGGGATCGCCGTGATTCACAAAATCCCACGTCTCATACTGTCGCATGGCCACCGACGCATTCTCATCCGCGAATAGGTGAAAGCCGTACCAGAACAGAAAGTGTGCGGCGCAGAGCATCATGATGAGTTGGGCCGCCTCGAGGCCCGCCCCATATCCCCGGACTTTCCACGCGCTCAGCCGCTCGAGTCCTGTCACGCTCATCAGCACGAACAGGCAGGTCGCCGCGGCGATGTAATGCGGGTAAAAGTAAGGGTAGAAGTTAGCGCCCAAGCTGAAAATCAGCAGAGCAAGAACAACCCAGACAAATCGAAACTCCCGCATCGAAAGAAGAAAGAACGGCAGCGTAAGATACAGAGGAGCCAGTAAGAAGAAACGGTAAAAGCGAATGCGGCCCGTCAGTCGCTCCAGATAGTCCTTGACACTGTCGGTGTCCTTCCCGTGAGTAGCGGCTTGGGCCTCATAGTCCAGCCGTTGCACTGGTGTGAGATCCCTGTGCGGCGCCGGGTTGGGTTCGAACGTCCACGTTGTGGGCACGCCATACTGATAACGGCTGAGCACATAAGGGAGTGTCGTCCAACTACCGGTGACTTGCTTATTCTGGAGCAGAGTCAGTCCCGCGGCTGGCATTGCGGCCAGCAGCACGGCCGGAACCACGCGGGCGAGTTTCCGCCATTCCTGCTTTTGGCGCAACGCCGGCAGAAAAAACAGGATCACAGCCAGAGTGAGCAGCACCGATTCAAACGGGCGAGTGAGTAACTGAAGGCCGATGCCGAGCCCTAACAAGACGGCATCGCGTGTCCGGCCGCGTGCCCGCAGCCGCGGCAGCGATCCGAACACCAGGCAACCCGCTACCGCCGAAACCGCCCCGCCCCAGTAGGTATTCATCCAATACCGCAGCGGACCGAATTCGATTACCGCCAGCAGCCCGCCTGCCAGCGCCCAGCCCGGCGTAGTCCAGGCCCGCAGCATCCAGTAGCACAGCGCACAGAAAGCCGCCACGGAGAGCACCACTCCGGCCCATGGATGTCCAAGAATCATTCGCCCCAGCGCCAGCGCCAGACCTTGGCCGATCGGAAAGATGGAGCTGTAACTCGGCTCTTGCACTACAAAGACGGTCTCGAAGAACTGGCGCATCGGGTGCGGCGGATTCGCCAGGCGGAAATGCCGCAGCATGTCGGCCACCAGTAAGTGTGCAAAATCGTCAGCGCCGCTGGGCGTGGGCACGGGACTGTGTGGCAGCAGCGCCAGCCGGAGAGCAATGGGCAGAATCGCCAGCGCCAGCATCGACCAACCGGTGCGCGCCGCGAGCCTTTGCGCATAAGCCGCGCCGCCCGCGTACGCCAGGATCAACACAACCAGCAGCGCCGCCAGTTCCAACTCGATGAAGTCGCTCGCGCCGAAGCCAATCGGATTGTGAAGCGGCAGGAAGGACCGGAAGAGCTGGAACAGAAACATCGAACGCTTTCCTTCTAACGTGAGATATTGTCGCCGTATTTTGCCGGCCTTTCCGAATCCGTCGAGCGCGCGCTTGACCCCGATCAGCCGCCGCGCAGGGCCACCTTCGTCATTGTCGGCGCGGGTCCCTGGATGGATGAGGTCCCGGGCGAGCGCGGGCGCCCGGCCGCGGGCCAGCCTGCGTCTTACGAGCTTCCAGTATCTCCCTCACTTTGACAACGAGTTCGTCCGGCCCGTACGGTTTGGGGAAGATCATTATGTTCTCGTCCCTCGTCCAAGCCTCAATTCGTTGATCGCGGGGCAGACCGGCTACCATGAGCACGGACATGTGCGGGACCTTCTGGTGGAGATACAGCGCTGCATCGTGTCCATTGATATCGCCGACGTAGTCGTCGATCAGCAATATATCGGGCGGTGACTCGCGCACCATATCTACAGCGATCCCCAGGTCTCCGGTCGCCCGAACCACGTATCCTTCACGCTCCAGGATTTCCCGGATCACGGTGCGCACAATTGGCGCCGAGTGAAAAAGCAAAATAGTCACATTATGGGCACTCATCCCGCTCCTTATGGTCTCCTCGGCCCCTTCTACATCTGCCGCGCTACCTTCTCCACTTCCTGCATGACGCGCAGCGTATTGCCGCCCAGAATCTTCAGAATATCTTCATCTGAAAAGCCGCGTTCCATCAAGCCGCGCACCAGGTTGGGAATCTTCGAGATGTCCTCCATGCCCTTCGGAAACTGATCGTTGGCCCCGTCGAAATCGGAGCCCAGCCCCACGTGGTCGATGCCGGCCACCTGCACGGCATGCTCGAAATGATCGAGCAGGCGGCTCAGCGGAATGCGCCCCAGTTTGGCGGTGCGCTGGGCGTCGATCTTGCGCGATTCGGGCCCCTCGTGGCTGCGGTCGCCGAATTTCGGGGTCTGTCCGTCGAGCGCGTTTTCCTGTTCCTGCTCCGCCTTCAAGGCGGCGTACCGCTGCGAAAAGCCCGGCTCCAGGAAGCCCTCGTAGTAGTTGATGTGAACCACACCGCCCTTCTTGGCGAGGGCGCGGAGCATGTCGTCGGTCATATTGCGGGGCACGTTGGCAATCGCCCTGCAGGAAGAATGCGAAGCGATTACCGGGGCCGCGGAAGTTTCCAGCGCGGCATAGAAGGTTTCATCGGAGACATGCGAGATATCCACCATCATGCCCAAACGGTTCATCTGGCGCACCACCTGGCGTCCAAAATCGGTGAGGCCATGGTGGACCGGCGGAAGGCTGGAGGAGTCGGCCCACGGCGTGTGGGTGGTGTGGGTCAGGGTCAGATAGCGGACCCCCAATTCGAAATACGATCGCAGCACGGCAAGATCGGAATCGATCATGTGGCCGCCCTCCACGCCCATGAGAATCGCGATGCGCCCGCGCTGACGGGCAGCCAGGATTTCAGCGGCCGTTGTGGCCAGCGCCAGGTCGGCCGGGTGCCGCGCCACCTCCCGCCGCACGACATCGATCTGATCCAACGCCCGCCGAATCGACTCGGGCGGTGTGTAGCGCTCGGAATCGGTCCAGATCGATAGGAACAGGCCCGACACGTGGCCCTTGCGCATGCGAGGTATGTCCACCTGTCCATAGTCATGCAACTCAGCCAAGTTGTAGCCTTCATCGACCATCATCTGTGTGGTGTCGTCGTGCAGGTCGATGACTACGGCGCGCTCCAGCAGGCGGGCGACGCGCGCGGGATCGACTCTTGTTTGAGCGGCAGCGGCACACGCCAGGAGAAGGCCAACGACGGTTCGGGTCATGTCAGGCCCGCGCGCCTACCAGCGGGGCGGCTTCCGCGATTTCCGGGCTGACCTGCGGGAACTTCTCGAAGTTCTGGTTGAAGCGCGCACTCAGGTCCAGCGCGGCGCGGTCGTAAGCGTTCTTGTCGGCCCACATGCCGCGCGGATCCAGGAAATCCGGGGGCACATGCGGGCACGCCTTCGGCACCATGACCTTGAAAATGGGATGCGGCTCCCCCGGCACGTCGTCCAATTGTCCGTCCAGCGCGGCGCTCAGCATAGCGCGGGTGTAGGTCAGCTTCATGCGCTCGCCGACACCATAGGGACCGCCGATCCAACCGGTGTTCAAGAGCCAGCAGGTCACCTGGTGGCGGCGCATCTTCTCGCCAAGCATCGCCGCGTAGGTGGCGGCAGGGCGGGGCAGGAAAGGCGCGCCGAAGCAGGCGCTGAAGGTGGCCGCCGGTTCGTCTCCGAGGCCGCGCTCCGTGCCGGCCACCTTGGCTGTGTAGCCGCTCAAAAAATGATACATGGTCTGCTCGGGCGTGAGCCGCGAGATGGGCGGCAGCACGCCGAACGCATCCGCGGTCAGCAGGATGATATTGCTCGGGTGCCCTGCCATGCTGGGGATCACGGCATGTTCAATATACTTCAGCGGATAGGCCGCGCGGGTGTTCTCCGTGAACTCCGCCGAATCGAAATCCAGCAGCCGCGTTTCGGAATCGATAGCCACGTTTTCCAGAACCGTTCCGAAACGAATGGCGCCCCAGATCTGCGGCTCGTTCTCGCGCGAGAGGTGGATGCACTTGGCGTAACAGCCGCCCTCGAAATTGAAAACGCCGTGATCGCTCCAGCCGTGCTCGTCGTCTCCGATCAGGTGGCGTTGCGGATCGGCCGATAGCGTAGTCTTGCCCGTGCCGGATAGCCCGAAGAAGAGCGCCACATCGCCCGCATGCCCCACGTTCGAGGAGCAGTGCATCGGCAGGATATCCCGCGCCGGCAGGAGGTAATTCAGAATCGTGAATACGCATTTCTTCATCTCGCCCGCGTAACTGGTGCCGCAAATCAGCACCACCCGCTTGGTGAAGTTGACCACAATACAGGTCTCGGAGTTGGTGCCGTCTTCGCTGGGAGTCGCCTGCAGGCGGGGGGCGAAAAAGACGGTGAATTCCGGGACGTGCTCGTGCGTACGCATGGGATCGGGCCGCACGAACAACTGGCGCGCGAAGAGGGCATGCCACGCGTGTTGCGTGATTACCCGGATCGGCAGCGTGTAGCGCGAGTCGGCGCCCGCGAAGCAATCCATCACAAAGAGGTCGTGCCCCTGCCAATAAGCCAGCAGCTTGGAATACAGCCGGTCGAAGTTCGCCGGCGACATGGGCTGATTGACGGGCCCCCACTGCACGGTGGATTCCGTGGCATCGTCCCGCACGATGAATTTGTCTTTAGGCGAGCGCCCAGTGAACTGGCCGGTGCGTACCACGTACGCGCCGCCAGTGGCGAACAGCCCTTCGTGCCGGCGGACTGCATGCTCCAGCAATTGCGCCGTGCCGAGATTCCAGTAGGCGACATTGATGTTGCGCAGACCGTGTTCGATCAGACCGTAACGGCTGGGACGGATTCCGGCATTTGGCGTGCCGCGCGACTGTTCCATGTCCATAGCACTCCTTATCGTAATATGGTTGCATGATCCCGGGTCTGGCGAGAGGCGCTGCTGTTCTAATTGGGTTATGCCTGACCGCGCCAGGCCAAGTCATCGAATTCGAGTCTAACGGATTGAAATATCAAACTCTCACGAAGCGGGGCGTCACGGTCATGTTCGCGTACTTGCCCGTCCACGTGCGAGAATTCGGCATCTTGCAGGTAGCTGTCTCCAACGGATCGGCGGGCCCTTACACGATCCGGCCCGAGGATTTCACGTTCCAGAAGGAGGACGGCGCCGAGGTGCACGCCTCGCCCGCGCGCGATGTGGTTGAGTTGTTGAAAGAAAAGGGCGGCCACGGCGACGTCATTAAACTGGTCACCACCTATGAGAGCGCGCTGTATGGCATCCCGCACATGCGCTTGGCTAACGCCTATGAGGCCCGCCGGCAGGCGGCCCTGGCGAACTCTTCCGCGAAGTTGAACGCGGCTGCCGCCGCTTCCGCCATCGCGCTGGTGCAGACCAAACTGGCGCCGGGACAGTCCACCGACGGAGCGGTTTTCTTTGCGGCCGAGAACAAAGGCTTCGGGCCGGGCCGACTCATTGTCCGCACGAACACGGACGTCTTCGAGTTTCAAGCGAAATAGCGGGCCGAGGGTGCTGTGCACGAAGTCCGGGTGTTCGAACATTCGGTGGTGGATCAATTTGAAATTGGAATTGGGCGCTTTCCCGCTGGGCGCTTTTTGGGTGGCGGTTGGCCACTGGGAGCAGCAGGGGCTCGAATCAAAAATATGACAAACGAAGCCAATTTCCACATAACTGTTTTATGCGCCGGGATGCCCCTGCCGGCCTGTAAGTGGTTTGTTTTTCAAAGATCTATGCAGATATCCGGCAAAACACCTTGAGGTGAGTGCCGGTACCCGCCGGAAGATCGGGATGGGTTGGGTTGAAGAACCTGCTCCACGAGTTCCGGACCTGATAACACCATAGCACGGCAACGGTTGACGGACGGCGGGACAGTTTAAGATTGTCCCGTGTTTTCAGCGGGATAGCGGTTATCGGACCGTGGTGACTCCGGCCCGACAGACCTTGGTGTGAAGTCGGGCGCATTGCCGAACATTCTACAGGCTGCGCCGTAACCCGAGATTTCGCGTGACTGTTCTGGACAGCCGTAGAATTGGAAACTCGACTCCAGCATTGATCCGGTGGATGTGAACGGTCGGTTTGTGGCGGGTTCTCAAGGGACCACGATCCCTTCCCAGGAGCGTTCCGGCGTTTCTCTCGACGCATGCGGATCTGGGGAACTCAACCGGATCACCCAACGCGCCAGAGTCAGTGGCGGAGATGCGCAGGCCATTGCCGATGCGTTCGTTCCCGAACTGGAAAGCGGAATGCGAAAACCGTGCGAGAGCATGCGTGCGCGCCGCCGAAGGTGCGACGCGCGGGACTTGACCTCGCCTAGAAATTGGAATTCGGCATAATGAACATTCGCAAACCGGGGTAGTCGAAGGTGACCGTGAAGCGTCGCAGCACCTCATTCCCAATCAGCTTACTGGTAGCCTCGGTCGCGCCGCAGCAACTCACTATTGGGCCCGCCACCGCATATCTTCCTAGCCGGAGGGACAGCGCCTTTGCGGTTGCACCTTGGACGGCAGTTCCCAGCCCGACGCCACTTGTGGCCGCGACTCGCGACTGAAGCGTCATGACGATCGGATGGTCCACCGCGTCGCCGGAACCGCTATCGATCATGAAGGTATCCTGCACGGCTACCGGTCCGGGCAACTCGAGCTCTGCCTTCGCAAAAGCCCATTTCCCGCGCAATTCGATGGGCAACATTTGAGCGGAGTCGCCTGGCGGGTGAAATGCTTCCGGCGCAGTCAACGTCAGCCGCCTCGCCTGATAATCGACCGTTACCACAAAACGGCGAGACTTCATAACCGAGTATCCCATCCACTGTGACGCCCAGACTGGCTTTGAGAGGCTGCAAATCCGCCGTGGCAAATTCGTACCCGCCGCTCTCCATTCCCGGAAACGCGATGCTCACATTGTGAATGAACGACACGGGAATGCGCCCGGCCCCGGCTCCTTGCAAGGAACCGGTCCCGCTCGCCTTCAGGCCGAGAGCTGTTGCCAGCGAACGATCGATCAGGTTTCGCGCGGACCCCGTATCGAGGACAAACGATAAGGGTCGCGACCCGTTCACCCGGACCGGAACAAAGATCATTTCGTTGCGCCAGTCGAAATTGAACGCAACGGTGGTTGGGGCAGCTTGCGCCGGCCACACGCCCGGAAACGTCGCGAGCGCCGCTACAGTCAAACCGAGTCTGCCAAAGATGTGCATTCGATCCCTCCGCGAACCGCCAAGCTCTCGCCTTCAGTGTACAGCGTCGCGCATGCACTCCAGTTTTCGCATCCGGGTGCGCGACAAGAAAGTGGAGACCGGCACGATTCATCAACAGTACGGGTGGAATCTGAGCGTATGTGTACGCAAGGCCCAGGTGCCATCGTGGGGCAGCTTGGTTAGCTGCGGCCGATTGTCAATCAGCCACCAGCCGCGTTTGCACCAGACAGAGGCGGTAGCCAACCGCCGCGCAGGCTGCCAGCCTGCCCCACATAACGCCAGCTTCTCCACTCTTATGTCGCGCACCCCTCCGCAGCCCGAGCGCGGCCCGCACACGGGGAAGACCAATGAGCCTTCCTCGATCCCTCTTGCAGGCGCTCGAAGGAGGATGGCCACGTCTCTGCTACAATCGCCTCAGGGGGTTTAAGAGGTTGACCAAAGCCACCTGGGATTTACCCCGTACTCTGGGCGCTCTTCGCAGTAGCTCTTTTTCCGAGGACCGCATCGGCATCCGGTCCGTCAAGGATGAACTCCGCAATAATCTGATTTGCAGGCTGCAGTGCGGCACGCCGCTGTTTCCGGGCATCGTCGGCTATGAAGAAAGCGTGGTGCCGCAGATGGTGAACGCCATATTGTCGCGGCACAACTTCATTCTGCTCGGCTTGCGCGGACAGGCGAAGACCCGCCTCATCCGCATGCTCACCACCTTGCTCGATGATCTGCTGCCCTATGTGGAAGGCTGCGAGATCCACGATAATCCTTATCGCCCGATTTGCCGGCGCTGCCGCAACCTGATTCAGGAAGAGGGCGACGACACGCCTATCGCCTATCTCACCCCCGACCATCGTTATGTGGAGAAGCTGGCCACGCCGGATGTGACCATCGCGGATATGATCGGCGATATCGACCCCATCAAAGCGGCACGCCGCGGCCAGGATATCTCCGACGAGCTGACCGTGCACTACGGCCTGCTGCCGCGCGCCAATCGCGGCATCTTCGCCATCAACGAGCTGCCCGACCTGGCCGGCAAGATCCAGGTGGGCTTGTTCAACATCATGCAGGAAGGCGACGTGCAGATCAAAGGTTACCCCGTGCGGCTGCCTCTGGATCTGATGCTGGTGTTCACGGCCAACCCGGAAGACTACACCGCGCGCGGCAAGATCATCACGCCGCTCAAGGACCGCATCGGCAGCGAGATCCGCACGCACTATCCGGTAACGCTCGATCAGGGCATGGCGATCACCGCGCAAGAAGCTTGGCTCGATCGCCCGGCGCCCATCGAAGTGCGCGTGCCGGCGTATATCAAGGAGATTGTCGAGCAGTTGGCCTTCCTGGCGCGCGAGGACAAGCGCGTAGACAAACGCTCGGGGGTTTCGCAGCGGCTGCCCATCTCCGTGCTGGAAAACGTGGTGTCGAACGCCGAGCGGCGCGCCTTGCGCACCAAGGAACCGGCGGCGGTGCCGCGCATTCTGGATATCTATTCGGCGCTGCCTTCGATCACCGGCAAGATGGAGCTGGAGTACGAAGGCGAGTTGAAGGGCGGCGATGCGGTGGCGCGCGAGTTGATTCGCGTGGCGGTGGGCAAGGTCTACGACAAGTATTTCGAAGGTTCCAACGTTTCGCAGATCGTGCAATGGTTCGATCTCGGCGGCAGCTTGAAGCTCGACGAAAGTCTGGATTCGGCGGCCATGGTGAAGGTGCTGGGCACCATCCAGGGACTGATGGAGAAGCTCAAAGCCCTGAAGCTGGGGGCCAACGAGCCGGATGGCGTGCGCGCATCCGCGGCGGAATTCGTGCTCGAGGGACTCTACGCACACCGGCGCATCAGCCGCAATGAGGAGCGCGGCTTCGGCGCGGAAGAGCGCAAACGCGAAGCGCCGCGCGAAGAGGGGCAGCAGCGGCCGAATTTCCGCAGACAATACAATTAACCGCCGATGCACGCCGGTACACGCCGATGAAAATCAAGTATTCCAAGTACACCGGCGAAGACTTCGGCATCGGCGCCGAAGATCTGCTGCAAGCGCTTTCCGACTTCCTCCTGCAGAGCGGCTTCAACACGCAATACATGCCTTTCAGCGAGTGGAACGAGCACACGCTGGAGGATCTGAAAAAAGCCATCCAGCAAGCCCTCGAGCAGGGCAGCCTCTTCGACGACGAGCACATGCGCGAGATGATGGAACGCCTGGAAAACCTCTCGCCCGAGCAAATGCAGAAACTGCTCGACAACCTCGTGCAGAAGATGATCGACGAGGGGCAGATCACCTTCGAACAGCCGGGCGACCCGCAGCCGGGGACGCCGGGGCCGGGCAATGGTCCGGACAGCAAGGTTCGCTTTGAAGTCACCGACAAATCGCTGGACTTTCTGGGATTCAAGACGCTGAAAGATCTGCTGGGATCGTTGGGCAAATCCAGTTTCGGGCGGCATGATACGCGCGACCTGGCCACCGGCATCGAGGCGTCGGGCTCCTCCAAGCAGTATGAATTCGGCGACACGCTGAACCTGGACATCAGCGAGACGCTGTTTCACGCGATCCAGCGCGAGGGCGCCAAAGTCCCGCTAGACCTGGAGTATTCCGACCTGCACGTCCACCAATGCGAGTACCAGAGCTCTTGCGCCACGGTGCTGATGCTGGATTGCAGCCACAGCATGATCCTGTACGGCGAAGACCGCTTCACGCCGGCCAAAAAGGTGGCCCTGGCGCTGGCGCACCTGATCCGCACGCAATATCCGGGCGACAGCCTGCGCTGCGTGCTGTTCCACGATTCCGCTGAGGAGTTGGCTATCAGCCAGCTCGCGCGCGTACAGGTGGGGCCGTACTACACCAACACCCGCGACGGCCTGATCCTGGCGCAACGGCTGCTGGCGCAGGAGAAGAAGGACATGCGCCAGATCGTCATGATTACCGACGGCAAGCCAAGCTGCCTCACTCTGGAAGACGGGCGCATGTACAAGAACGCCTTCGGGCTCGACCCGCTGGTGATCAGCCGCACGCTTGAGGAAGTGAATCGCTGCAAGAAGCAGGGAATCATCATCAACACCTTCATGCTGGCCAGCGACTATGGGCTAGTCAATTTCGTCCAGAAGGTGACCGAAATCTGCCGCGGAAAAGCTTATTTCACCACGCCGTATACGCTGGGGCAGTATTTGTTGATGGATTACATGAACCGTAAGACGCGCACGATTCATTAAGTGAAATCTCTCACTTCCCGCGGACTGTAAATCCACGCACGATCTCCCGGCCAACACGGTATCGCTAGGGCGTCCGCATTCGTCATATCAGTTATGGAACCAATATTTGTCGTTACAGGAGCAACAGGCAATACGGGAGCGGTGGTGGCGCAGAATCTGCTTGCCGCCCGCAAGCGTGTACGGGCAGTGGGCCGGAACGCAGGTCGTCTGGAGTCGCTGGTGGCCGCGGGCGCCGAGACCTTCGTTTGCGATCTTACCGACTCGAAGGCGCTGGCGCAGGCGTTCTCCGGCGCGCGCGCGGTATACGCGATGATCCCGCCCGACACAACCAGCACCGATTACCGCCGTCGTCAGGACCGCATTACCGATTCGATGGCTGCGGCGCTGAAGAAGTCACGCGTGAAGTATGCCGTAACCCTATCGAGCCTCGGCGCGGAGCAGCCCGAGAAGACTGGATCCATCGTTGGCCAGCATTATCTGGAAGAACAGTTCAACCGGATTGCCGGACTGAACGTGCTGCATCTGCGGGCGGGCTACTTCATGGAGAACCTGTTGGCGCAGGTGGGCATCGTCAAAACAACCGGCTACGCTGCCGGCACGTTCCGCGCCGATTTGCCGCTGCCGATGATCGCCACGCGCGATATCGGATCCACCGCCGCCGATGCCATGGTCCGGCTGTCTTTTGAAGGAAGCCAAACTCGCGAGCTGCTTGGTCCACGCGACTGGAGTATGGCGGAGGCTGCCGGGATAATCGGCGCGGCGATCGGTAAGCCAGAGCTGCAATACGTGCAATCGCCGCCAAGCCAGGCGCGCGACGTACTGGTTCAGATCGGTCTCTCGCCGAATGTTGCCGATCTGATACTGGAAATGTCCGCGGCCTTGAACTCCGGCCTGGTGGCCGCCTCCGAGATTCGCTCGGCAAGCAACACGACCCCTACCTCGCTGGAGACCTTTGTGCGCGAACAGTTCGTGCCGGCGTATCGCGGGATGGCGTCCAGCGGCTAGCCGCGATCGCGCCAAACGAGCCGGGCGCGATCCAACGCCCAGGCCCTAAGGGCTGCTTGACGTGGCAACGCGGGTACCGGCGGCCCGTACGCCACATCGCGACCGCTCTTCTGGCCGGCGGCCTAAACGATTACGTCGGCCGGCACTGCACAATGACACGGCCCGAAGGCTGCCGTCCAACCGCCCTTACCTCCAAACCCGCTTCACGAGCCAACTCGCGGAACTCATCCAGCGTCCGCCCCCGCCCGCCCACCAGGACCATCATCAGCAGTTCCGGCGATGCGTCCTCGCCGGGTCCCGCCCCGGTGAAGGCTACTACCCGGCCGGCAGGGCGCGCCGCCTCCGCGCATCTCCTCAGGATGGCCGTCGCCTCCTGATCGGGCCAGTCACCGAGGACGTTTTTTAAAATGTACAAGTCGCACCCGGCCGGCAACGGATCGAAAAAGCTCTGCCCTACAGCCGTCACGCGATCCGCCACGCCAGCCGTCTGGAAGACTTCAGCCGACCGAGCCACCGTTCCCGGCAAGTCGACCAGCGTGCCGCGGACTGCGGGCCGTTTGCGGAGCACTTCAGCCAATAGCGCTCCCGTGCCGCCGCCGACGTCAACCACAGTTCGAATCGATTCCCAATCTGCTGGATCGACCAGCACCTCAGGATCCGGCACGCCATGCCCGGCCAGACCCATGAGCGCGTCGAAGCTCGCGGCGATCTCCGGATGCGCCTCCAGATCCTCCCAGAACCCGCGGCCGAAAGCCTCGTGATAGGCCGGCTTGCCGCTGCGCACAGCGGATAAGAGCGTCCCCCAGGCATGCGCCATGCGCCCGCCAATGCCATCCAGATCGAGGCCCAGGCGCACCGGATCCTCCAGCAGCCCGCGGGCGGCTTCATTGAGCGCGAAGTGCCCGCGTGCCGGCTCTTCGAAGAGGCCTTTACTCACCAGGTGCCGCATCACCCTGTATAGCGAGTCGCGATCGGCGCCTGCCGCGGCGGCCAGCTTATCGATTTCCGTGTTCCCCGCCGCGATGTGATCGGCGATCCGCAACGTGGCCGCCACATGCACGCACCACGGTGTCGCGAGATCGGTTAGAGCCCAAAGGTCCATCACGCCATGATGACACACGGACGGGTCGTCGCCCGCGCGATAATGAAACATCATGCCCACCGAAACCGTGTGCCCCGATTGCGGCGGCACCGGCTGGAAGATCATCGAGCGCGCCGAGTTGTCCGGCGCCGAGCGTTGCGACTGTGTCGCCG
>Ga0181518_10000646_pt1 | contig 37641 bp, 42 predicted proteins | sample PEATcosm2014_Bin_28_FD_119751 | JGI IMG/M metagenome (GOLD analysis project Ga0181518, IMG submission 119751) | Peatland microbial communities from MTU Mesocosm Facility, Houghton, MI, USA - PEATcosm2014_Bin01_60_metaG | ecosystem: Environmental > Terrestrial > Soil > Wetlands > Peat | place...
ACAACGTGAGCTGCGAAGTTTCGCTGATCACGCCGGTGGCGCTGGAGAAGGGCTTGCGCTTCGCCATTCGCGAAGGCGGCCACACCGTCGGCGCCGGCGCCGTCGCGGAGATCATCGAGTAACGCCATGAGACAAGGAGACAAAATTCGCATCCGCCTCAAGGCTTACGATCACAGGATTCTCGACCAGTCCACGCGGGAAATCGTGGAAACCGCCAAGCGCACCGGCGCCGATGTGGCCGGCCCGATTCCTTTGCCCACGACCATCAACCGCTGGACGGTGCTGCGCTCGCCGCACGTGGACAAGAAGTCGCGCGAACAGTTCGAGATGCGCACGCACAAGCGGCTGATCGATATTCTGGAACCCACGCCCGACACCGTGGACGCGCTCATGAAGCTCGATCTGCCCCCGGGCGTGGACGTGGAAATCAAGGCCTTCGGCCACGCGGCGAAGTGAGGTTTAGTGTTTGCCGTAGAAAAGTTTGATCACGGATATCAGTTATCAGATATCAGTGATCAGGAATCGCAAGACTTGGGAAGCTCTAGTTGGTTCCTGATATCTGATCGCTGATATCTGATATCCGGAACGCAAAGGCGAAAAGTTCAGATTTAGAGCAGCCAATACTGGAAAGGCAAGCTGCTAAAAGAGAGAAAAAGATGGCCGTCGACGGAATTATCGGAATCAAGCTGGGCATGACGCAGGTTTTCGCCCCAGACGGCAACCTCGTCGGCGTAACCGTGCTGCAGGCGGGCCCGTGCGTCGTGGTGCAGCGCCGCACCAAGGAAAAGGACGGCTACGACGCCGCGCAACTCGGCCTTGTGGAATTCATCAAGCCGCAGCGCGTGAACAAGGCATTGACCGGGCACTTCAAGAAGGCCAACGTGGCGCCCGTCAAGGTTCTCCAGGAAGTGCGCATCGCCGAATCGAAGGATGAAACCAAGGTTGGCGACCGCGTCCTAGTGGAAAATTTCAAGGCCGGCGAACTGGTGGACGTCACCGGCGTCAGCAAGGGCCGCGGCTTCGCGGGCGGCGTAAAGCGCTGGCACTATGCCGGCGGCGACGCTACGCACGGTTCGATGTTTCATCGCGCGCCTGGCGGCATCGGCGGCAGTTCGTTTCCGTCGCGCGTGTGGAAAAACCAGCATTTCCCGGGACACATGGGCCACGCCAGGGTCACCGCGAAGAACCTGAAAGTGATCAAGGTGGACACTGACGAAAACCTGCTGTTGGTGCGGGGATCGGTTCCGGGGCCCAGCGGTCTGTACATTTTCATCCGCAAGGCCCACAAGGGCGTGAAGAAGGCGAAGTAAAGCAGCCGATAGCCATTAGCCTTTAGCTGACAGCCAAAGGAAGTACAAGCTAATGGCTGTCGGCTGGTGGCTAACGGCTGAAACGAGAGAGAAGAAACAATGCCAGTAGTGGACGTAGTTAATCTGGAGGGCAAGAAAGTCGGCCAGGTCGAACTGGCGGACGCGGTCTTCGGTGCGGAGATCAATCGGCACCTGCTGCACGAGGCTTCGCGGTGGTATCTCAATGGGCTGCGCCGCGGCACGGCCAAGACCAAGGAAAAGAGCGAGGTCAGCGGCGCCGGCCGCAAGCTCTGGCGGCAAAAAGGCACCGGCCGCGCCCGCGTGGGCTCGATCCGTTCGCCTCTGTGGCGCCATGGCGGCACCGTGCACGGCCCGAAGCCGCGGTCGTATGCGTACGCGCTGCCGAAGAAAATGTTGCTTGGCGCGCTGCGTTCTGCGCTCTCCGCAAAGCTGGCGGAGGAGAAGCTGACGATCGTGGACGCGTGGTCGCTGGATACGCACAAGACCAAGACGCTGCGCACGGCGCTTGAAAAGCTGAATGCCGAGAAGACCGCGCTGCTTGTGGCCCACGGCGAAAACCGCAATCTGGAACTCGCCAGCCGCAACATCCAGGGCGTGAAGCTTTCCGCGAGCAATGCGCTGCAGCCCTACGATGTGCTGCGCCACGATCGCCTGGTGGTTTCCAAGGATGCCATCGCCCGTTTGAGCCACACGCTCGATCCCGATCGCCAACCCATCGAAGCGCCGCATGTGGAAACGATCGCGCCTGCGCCCACGCCAAAGAAAGAAGCGGCGCCCAAGGCAGCACCGAAAGCCGCAGCAGCAAAAAAGCCGGCGGCGGCGAAAAAGCCGGCTGGCAAGAAAAAGGGGAAGGAGTAAGCCATGGCAGCCCCTCACTATCGGATTATTCGGCGCCCCATCATCACGGAAAAGGGACTCGGCGTGAAGGAATTGCAGCACACCGTGGTGTTTGAAGTTTCTGCGGCCGCCAGCAAGACCGAAATCAAGGAGGCTGTGCAGCAGATCTTCAAGGTGAAAGTGGCCGCTGTGCGCACCGCCAATTTTCACGGCAAGATGCGCCGCCGCGGCCAGAACGAAGGCTATCGCCGCGACTGGAAGAAAGCCTACGTCAAGCTCGCCGAAGGCGAGAAGATGATCGAATACGCCGAGAATCTGTAGACCTGGGTGCTGTTGGGAAATCCACCACGGTGGCGGGAAGATTTGGAAGATAGAGGCAGAGATGGGACTCAAGAGCTTTAATCCATACACGGCGTCACGCCGCTTCATAACGGTGGTGGACAAGAGTCATATCACCAAGCAGACGCCGGAAAAGCAGCTGCTCGAGCCGAAAAAGCGCTCCGGCGGACGCAACAACCACGGCGAAATCGTGATATGGCACCGCGGCGGCGGTCACAAGCGGCAGTACCGCACCGTCGATTTCCGCCGCGATAAGGAAGGCGTGCCCGCCAAGGTCGTCGCCATCGAATACGATCCCAACCGCAGCGCCAACATCGCTCTGCTGCACTATGCGGATGGCGAGAAGCGCTACATCCTGCATCCCGTAGGGCTAGAAGTCGGCGCCACTGTTACGACCGGCGAGGCCGCGGACATTCTTCCCGGCAACGCCCTGAAGATCCGCAACATCCCTCCCGGCACGATGGTGCACAACCTCGAGTTATACCCGGGCCGCGGCGGCCAGGCGGTGCGCACAGCCGGCGCTTCGGCGCAACTGCTCAGCAAGGAAGGCGAACTCGCGCTGGTGAAGATGCCTTCCGGTGAAGTTCGCAAATTCTCCATCGATTGCAAGGCGACGGTGGGGCAGGTGGGCAATCTCGACCACGAGAACGAAACTTATGGCAAGGCCGGGCGCACGCGTTGGCGCGGGATCAAGCCGACGGTTCGCGGCGTGGCCATGAACCCCGTGGATCATCCGCACGGCGGCGGTGAAGGCCGCGTCAAGGGCAATCACCCGCAAACGCCGTGGGCCTTCCCGACCTTGGGCAAGAAGACGCGCGGCAACAAGCGCACCGACCGCATGATTGTCCAGCGGCGGAAGTAGAAAAGTTTTCAGTTCTCAGTATTCAGTTGTCAGTTAGAGACTGAAACTGAGAGTGAGTGCAGAGCGAGAAGTAAGTAGCAAGAAAGAAGTGAGGTTGAGTGGGGCTGAGTAAACGGTTTTCGGTCTTAAGTTATAAGTTTGAAATGCATTACTTAAAACTTACAACCGATAACTGAGAACTTTCACGGCCTGGGCGCGATCCTGAACGAGCGCGCCCCAGGTAAGGCAAGCAACGGACGCAATTCTTGGCCTGTGATGGCAGAACGGGCCGGGGAGGCGAAAACATGCGAGCGACACGAGCAACACGAACCGCAGGACGCCGGACACGCCCGGTGAAACGCGCCGTCAAGCGGGCGGCATTGAAACCCGTGGCCAAGCCCGCGGCCAAGCTGGTCGCACCACCCGAGCCGGTGCTGTACAAGTTGTGCAAGCCGGGCTGGGCGGTGATTGTGGAACGGATTCCGAACGCGCTGGGCACGCGCTTTGTTTGCCCGTTCTGTCCGAGGTCGCACCGTGTGCCTGGTCCGGTGCGTGGGTTTAAGAAGATGCGGCACGCCCCGTGGGGGCGTTTGCGCCGCGTGGAGGAATAAGCAAGCAATGGCACGCTCACTGAAGAAGGGGCCGTTCGTGGATGGCCACCTGAAAGACAAGGTGGAAGCACTGAACGCGCGCAACGAAAAGAAGGTTCTGAAGACGTGGTCGCGACGTTCCACGATCGTGCCGGACATGATTGGCCACACGATCGCCGTGCACAACGGCAAGAAGTTCATTCCCGTGTATGTGACCGAACAGATGATCGGGCACAAGCTCGGGGAGTTTGCGCCGACGCGCAGCTTCAAGGGCCACGCCGTCAAGGCGGCGCTCGAGAAGGCCGCCGGTCTGGTTCCGGGAGCAGGGGCGCCGGCAGCAGCGGCAGGAGGCGGCGCGGCACCAGCAGCAGCACCAGCGCCGAAGGCATAAACCATGGCTGACGTACTGACACAACCCGGTTCCATCGAAGCCCACGCGATCGCCCGCCATGTGCGCATGTCGCCGCAGAAGGCGCGCCTGGTCATCGATTTGATTCGCGGGCAGAAGGCGCAAGATGCGTTGCAGTCGCTGCGCTTCACGCCGAAGCGCGCCGCCAAGCATATCGAGAAGGTGCTGCGCAGCGCCATCTCCAATGCCGAGCGCAAGGCGGAAGATTCCGGCGCGCCGCTCGACGTGGACCAGCTCTACGTCAGCAAGTGTTTCGTGAACGAAGGCGCGCGCTGGAAGCGTCTGCGCCCCGCTCCCATGGGCCGCGCGTTCCGCTACCAGAAGCGCACCGCGCACATCTGGGTGGGCGTGAGCGAGCACCACGTGGCCGCCGCCGAACGCGTGGCCGCGAACATCGCCGAAGCCGAAGCGCAGAAGGGCGTTCGAGGCACCGCGCGCCGCGTTCGCAAGGCATTGACCGGGAAGCAGTCTCGCGCGAAGAAGGGAAAGAAGTAATGGGACAGAAAACGCACCCGTACGGGTTTCGCCTGGGCTACAACAAGCCCTGGAAGTCGCGCTGGTATGCCGACCGCGAATACGCGGAGCTGCTGCACGAGGATGTGAAGCTGCGCCGGGAACTGAAGGCGCGCCTGAAGAGCGCCGGCATCAGCTCCATTGATATCGAACGCGCGGCCAACAAGCTGGTGGTGCGCATCGCCACCGCCCGTCCGGGAATCATTATCGGCCGCAAGGGCGCGGAAATTGACAAGCTGAAGCAAGAAGTCAGCAAACGCACCAAGCGCGAAGTGCACATTGACATCGTCGAAGTCCACCGGCCGGAACTGGACGCACAGCTCGTGGCGGAATCGATTGCGCTGCAACTGGAAAAGCGCGTGGCCTTCCGCCGCGCGATGCGTAAGGCTGTGGATTCGGCGCTGCGATTCGGCTGCAAGGGCATCAAGGTGCGCGTGGCCGGGCGTTTGAACGGGGCGGAAATCGCGCGCAAAGAATGGTACCTGCAGGGCCGGCTGCCGCTGCAAACGCTGCGCGCGGACATCGATTACGGCACCGCCGAGGCCAACACCACCTACGGCGTGATTGGCGTGAAGTGCTGGATCTACCAGGGAGAAAACGTTCCGCAACGCACCAAGCGCACGGACGATAAGCCCGCGGCCGTTGCCATAGCTTGAGCGGGCAGCAAAACGCTTGAGTATGAATTGTTAAACAGGACCTAGGGAAGCGAGAACACAACGATGTTGATGCCGAGGAAGGTGAAGTACAGAAAGCAGCAGCGCGGCCGCCGCAAAGGCAAGGCTTGGCGCGGCGGCAAGTTGTCCTTCGGGGAGTATGGCCTGAAGGCCATGGAGAATGCCTGGATCACCGACCGCCAGATCGAAGCCTCGCGCGTGGCCATCACGCGGTTCATCAAGCGCGGCGGCAAGCTGTGGATTCGCATTTTCCCGGACAAGCCGTTCACCAAGAAGCCCGCGGAAACCCGCATGGGCAAGGGCAAAGGGGCTCCGGAACGCTGGGTGGCGGTGGTGAAGCCCGGACGGATTATGTTTGAAATGGCGGGGATTGACGAAGCGACGGCGCGCCAAGCGCTGGGGCTGGCGGCGCACAAGCTGCCCATTCCGACGAAATTCGTCTCCCGTACGGGAGGAATCTAGCGATGCCGCGGCGAATCGAGAAAATCCGCGAAGAAGGCGTGACCGAATTGCAGGCGCGCGAAAAGGATCTGGCGGAGCAGATTTTCCGCCTGAGGTTCCAGTTGGGCACGGGCCAGGCGGAAGCGCTCAAGCGGCTCCGCGAAGCCAAGAAGGATCTGGCGCGGGTGAAGACCCTCCTGCGCCACCAGGAATTGACCGCCGGAGCAAAGCCGGCGAAGGCAGGTAAGGCGTAATGACAACGGAAACGCAAAGCGCACCGCTGGCCGAGCGCGGCAAGAAGACCGAACTCGTCGGCAAAGTTACCAGCGCGAAGATGGAAAAAACGATCGTGGTCGAGGTGCAGCGGCTGGTGCAGCACCCCAAGTACCGCCGCGTGGTGCGCATCTCGAAGAAGTTCTACGCGCACGATGAAAAGCGCGAAGCCAAGCAGGGCGACACCGTCACCATCGTGTCGGCCCGGCCGCTCTCGCGCCTGAAGCGCTGGCGTTTGAAGGAAGTGCTGACGCACAAAGCGTCGGCGAAGTAAGGGGACAGGAGCGCAAACATGATAATGATGCGAACCTGGCTGACGGTGGCCGACAATTCTGGAGCGCGGAAGCTCATGTGCATTCTCCCCCTCGGCGGCGACGCGGGATTGAAGGCCGGGCTGGGTGACATCGTCACCGCGTCGGTGAAGGAAGCGACGCCGGAAAGCCAGATCAAGGAAGGCAAGGTTGTGAAGTGCGTGATCGTGCGCATGCGCAAGGAACACCGCCGCAAGGACGGCACGTACATCCGCTTCGACGACAACGCCGCGGTGCTCATCAACGATACCGGCGAGCCGGTGGGGACGCGCGTATTTGGTCCCGTGGCAAGAGAGCTGCGCGAGAAGAAGTTCACCAAGATCGTATCGCTGGCTCCGGAGGTTTGGTAAACGATGGCACGCACAGGAGGCAGGATCGAGCGGTTCACCATCAGCATCCGCAAGGGCGACACCGTGCGCGTGTTGAGCGGCCGCGATGCCGGCAAGAGCGGCCGCGTCCTTTCCGTCAATCCGCGGAAAAACACGCTGATCGTGGAGCACGCCAACATCATCAAGCGTCACACGCGGCCCAACCCGGCCAAGAACATCAAGGGCGGAATCGTGGAGAAGGAAGGCCCGGTCCACGCGTCCAACGTCCAGATCGTCTGCAGCGGCTGCAACAAGCCTGCGCGCATCGGCCACCAGACGCTGCCGGACGGCACCAAGGTGCGCGCGTGCAGTCGTTGCGGCGCCACGCTGGAGAAGTAAGAAAGTTTTCAGTTGTAAGTTTTCAGTTTCGGAGAGAAAGGATTGGGTCGCAGTTGTAAGCGTGAGTTCGATGGTCGTACTTGGAACTTATGACTTAGAACTTAGGACTCCGAGAGGCAATGAAGAGCCGAATGCATGAAAAGTACAGCAAGGAGACGGTGCCGGCGCTGATGAAGCGTTTTGGCTGGAAGAACGTCATGGCGGTGCCGAAAGTTTCCAAGATCACCGTCAACATAGGCCTCGGCGAGGCCAGCCAGAACGTCAAGCTGCTGGACACGGCCGCGGTGGAGCTCGGACAGATCACCGGCCAGAAAGCCATGATCACGCGGGCGAAGAAGTCCATCGCGAATTTCAAGATTCGCAAGGGCATGCCCATCGGCTGCGCGGTGACGCTGCGCGGGGAAAAGATGTACGAATTCCTCGACCGGCTGTGCAACGTGGTGCTGCCCCGCGTGCGCGACTTCCGCGGATTGCCCTCGAACGCCTTCGATGGCCGCGGCAATTACACCCTGGGGCTGAAGGACCAGTTGGTGTTCCCGGAGATCGATTACACGCGCGTGGACAAGATCAAGGGCATGAACATTACGTTGACCACCACGGCCCGCAACGATGAAGAGGGCCGCGAACTGCTCAAGGGGCTGGGTTTTCCCTTGCGCGAAAAAGGAGCGGCACAATAAATGGCACGCACCGCAAAAATCGCCAAGACGCTGAAGAAGCCCAAGTTCAAGGTGCGCGTCCGCAACCGCTGCCGTGTTTGCGGCCGCGCGCGCGGCTACATCCGCAAATTCCAAATGTGCCGCATCTGTTTCCGCGGCATGGCGCTCAAGGGAGAGATCCCTGGAGTCGTGAAAGCTAGCTGGTAGGAGAACTATGCAGACGGATCCGATTGCCGATTTTTTGACGAGACTGCGCAACGCCACGGCGGCGAAGCACCAGCGCGTGGACGTTCCGGTCTCCAAGTTGAAGATTGAGATCGCCCGCATCTTGAAGGAAGAGGGCTACATCTCGACCTACAAGATGGTGGACGAAAACAAGGCGCACAAAACCCTCCGGGTGTTCCTGAAGTACACGCCGGACCGCCGCAGCGTGATCACCGGGATGAAGCGGATTTCCAAGCCGGGGCAGCGCTGCTATCTGGGCGCCAGCGACATTCAACCGGTGGTTGGCGGGCTGGGCATCAGCATCCTGACCACGCCAAAGGGTTTGATGACCGGGCGCTCCGCGCGCAAGGCCAAACTGGGCGGCGAGATTCTGTGCGAAGTGTGGTAAGAGGCGGAGTTTGGAAGTTAGAGATGGGAAGTTGGAAGAGCGGGTTGCTGACGGCTAATGGCTGACAGCTAGGAGCCAACAGCCCACAGCTCTCGAGAGGGAAGCATAGCAATGTCACGTATTGGTCGCAAACCGATTCCCGTGCCGGCAGGCGTGAAGATTAATACCGGCGGCGGCAAAGTGGAAGTGCAAGGCCCCAAGGGGAGACTCTTTGTGCTGGTGCCGAGTCAGATCAAGCTGGAGCAGAAGGACGGCGTGCTCACGGCGATCCGCGATAGCGAAGAACATCGCGCATTGCACGGCCTGGCGCGCGCTCTGCTGGCCAACGCGGTTCATGGCGTCACTCAGGGCTTCAAGAAGGAGCTGGACATCGTGGGCGTCGGTTACCGCGCCGAGGTAAAGGGCAAGGCGGTGGCGTTCGCGCTCGGCAAATCGCACCCCATCGAGTTCCCGATTCCCGAGGGCATTCAGATTTCGATCGAAAAGCAGACGCACATCGTGGTCAGCGGCGCGGACAAGGCGCAAGTCGGCCAGGTGGCCGCGGACATTCGCTCATTGCGCCCGCCGGATCCTTACAAGCAGAAGGGCATCCGAATCACCGGCGAGCGTTTGAAGAAGAAGGCGGGCAAGGCCGGCGTGAAAGCAGGCGCTGCGGCGTGAGGAGTTTTGAGTTTTCAGTTTTAAGTTAGCAGTAAAGAAATTGTGACTTGGAACTTGAGACGTATGGTCTGGCAGCGGGTGGCAAGTTTTTCAGTTTTGAGTTCATAAGTTCGGAGCGGGTCACTTAAGACTTAGAACTTATAACTTAGAACTGTAAGGGAGAAACGACAGTGGCATCGGTACCAGTTCGCAAGTTGTCCCGGGATGAGCAGCGCCAGCGGGTGCACGCGCGCGTGCGCACCAAGGTGTCTGGCACGGCGGAGCGCCCGCGATTGAGCGTGTACCGTTCCGTCGGACACATCTACGCGCAAGTGATCGACGATCGCAGCAGCCGCACGCTGGTTTCGGCCAGCTCGATCGACAAGGAAGTGAAGAAGGGCCTGAAGGGCGGAGGCAACGTCGCCTCGGCCAAGGCCGTGGGCAAGATTGTCGCCGAGCGCGCCAAGGCGGCGGGAGTGGTGAAGGTGGTGTTCGACCGCGGCGGTTATAAGTACCACGGCCGCGTCAAGGCGCTCGCGGATGCGGCGCGGGAAGCGGGGTTACAGTTCTAACTTATGTCGAAGCAAATTCTGCGGGATAGTTTGGCGGTGCGGCGCGTCCTGGACGTGAATCTTTCCGATTTGAAGGATGACGTCGTGGCGATCAACCGCGTCACCAAAGTCGTGAAGGGCGGCAAGAACCTGAGCTTTTCCGCGCTGGTCGTGGTGGGCGACAGCCGGGGTCACGCGGGCTTCGGAATGGGCAAGGCCCGCGAAGTGCCCATGGCCATCAAGAAGGGCATCGAGCAGGCCAAGAAGAATCTCATCAAGCTGAACATGAAAGGCACCACCATTCCGCACCAGGTCACCGGATATTACGGCTCGGCGCAGGTGCTGCTGAAGCCCGCGTCGGAAGGCACCGGAGTAATTGCCGGCGGCCCGGTGCGCAAGGTGATGCAGGTGGCGGGCATCACCAATGTGCTCACGAAGTCGCTGGGCACGTCCAACCCGCACAACGTCGTCAAGGCCACCTTTGCGGCCCTGTTGAGTTTGAAGGATGCCGGGCAAGTGGCCGAAACGCGCTCCAAGACCATCGAGGAAGTGAGCGGAAAGCCGCCCAAGGCCGAGAAGGTCGAGAAGGCGGCGGGGGAATAATTCATGGCGGGCGAAAAGAAGGGCGCGAAGAGCGCCGCAACGGTAAAGATCAAGTGGGTGCGCAGCTTCATCAGTTGCACCGACGACATGCGCGCGACGATTCGCGGATTGGGCTTGCGCCGCATGCATCAGGTGGTCGAACGGGAGAATGCGCCGGCCATCCGCGGAATGATTCACAAGGTGCGGCACCTCGTGGAAGTGGTGGAGTAATTCATGGCAGACAAGGGCAAGAAGGAACACAACACGGTTTCACTGGCGACCCTCGGGCCGGCCAAGGGCGCGCGCCAGCGCAAGGTGCGCGTGGGCCGCGGCATCGGCTCGAAGCTCGGGCGAACCTCCGGAAAGGGCAACAAGGGCCAGAAGTCGCGGCGCGGCTATTCGCGGCGGCGCGGCTTTGAAGGCGGGCAGATGCCGCTGCACCGGCGCATCCCGAAGCGCGGGTTCCACAATCCGTTCGGCGTGCAATATTCCATCGTCAACCTCGAGGAACTCAACGTGTTTCCCGCGGGCGAGACGGTGACGCCGGAGCTGCTGCGCGCGCATGGTTTTGTGCGGCGCGCCACGGACCCCATCAAGGTTTTGGGCGATGGCGAGCTGAAGGCCAAGCTCACCATTCACGCCCACGCATTCAGCGCGTCGGCCAAAGAAAAGATCGCCAAGGCTGGCGGCACGTTTGAGGTGGTAGCGTAATCGGGTTTCCCGAGGAACCGGTATGAATCGTTTTTTGAACGCATGCGCGAATCTCTTCCGGATCGAGGATCTGCGGAACCGGCTGTTCTTTACGCTGGGGCTGCTGGCGGTGTACCGCCTCGGCGCGCACATTCCGACGCCGGGCATCAACGCGGAAGAACTCCGCCGGATTATGGAGCAGGCGGCCGGCTCCGTCCTCGGCATTTTCGATCTGTTCAGCGGCGGCAACTTCCGTCGCGTGACGATTTTCGCGCTGGGCATCATGCCGTACATCACTTCTTCCATCATCTTGCAGTTGATGACCGTGGTGTTTCCGTACCTGGAGAGGTTGCAGAAGGAAGGCGAGCTGGGCCGGCGGAAGATTACGCAGTACACGCGGTATTTGACGATCGCGTTGAGCATCATTCAGTCGTCCACGATTGCCAGCACCCTTCAGACGCAGCCGAACCTGGTATATCACCCGGGCGTGGGTTTTGTGCTCATGACCATTCTCACGCTGACCACTGGCTCGGCGTTCATCATGTGGCTGGGCGAGCAGATCAGCGAACGCGGCATCGGCAATGGCATGTCGCTGATCATCTTTGTGGGCATTGTGGTGGGGTTGCCGCGCGCCATCGGCGATCTGTGGGATAAGGTCAAGACGCAGGCATGGGGCGCGTTTACCCCGGTGGCGATTCTCGGACTCCTTGCGTTGATGATCGCGGTCGTGGCCTTCATCGTTTTCGTGGAAGGGGCGCAGCGCCGCATTCCGGTGCAGTATGCCAAGCGCGTGGTGGGACGCCGCATGATGGGCGGGCAATCCACCTACCTTCCGCTGCGCGTGAACTCCGGCGGCGTGATTCCGCCGATTTTCGCGAGCTCGCTGCTGGCGTTTCCGGCCACCGCCGCGCTGATGCTGGGCACGCGCTGGCCGTTCGTGAAATCGATTGCGAACACGCTGCGCTGGGGAGAACCGCTGTACACCGCGGTGTACGTGACGCTGATCGTCGTTTTCGCGTTTTTCTACGTGGGCATCGTCTTCAATCCGACGGAGCTTGCGGACAACATGCGCAAGAACGGCGGGTTCATTCCCGGGATACGGCCGGGGCGCACCACTTCGGAATATGTAAGCCTGATCCTGAAGCGGCTGACGTTCATCGGCGCGGCATATCTCGCCATCGTTTGCCTCTTGCCCGAATGGATGATCGCGGGTATTCACCTGAATCACCTGCCGTGGTGGATGGGAGGCGATTGGTTTGACCGCCGCTTCCCCGGCTGGATTTTGAACGGGCTGGGGGTGACTTTTTATTTTGGCGGTACTTCGCTCCTAATTGTGGTGGGCGTAGCGATGGACACGGTTCAGCAGCTTGAGGCACAACTCGTCATGCGGAATTACGAGGGTTTCGCGCGCAAGGGACGTCTGCGCGGCCGTCGTTAAGGGAGACGATGCGTGGCGCTGGAAGAGCGTCCCGTTGCAAAACTCGACCGCGCGGTCATCTTTTTGGGGCCTCCGGGATCGGGAAAAGGTACTCAGGCGAAAGAGCTGGCCAAGGCGTACGGCATACCGCATCTTTCGACCGGCGACATGTTGCGGGAGCATGTCAGCAAAGGTACGACGGTCGGCTTGAAAGCCAAGCCGATCATGGCGCGGGGCGAGCTGGTGCCGGACTCGCTGGTGCTGAAAATGGTCGCGGAACGCATTGAGCGGCCGGATTGCAGCCACGGATTTGTGTTCGACGGTTTTCCGCGGACGGTGACCCAGGCGAAATACCTGGGGGAATTGTTGAAGCAGAATGGGCTCCAGCAACCGTTCGTGCTGCACATGGTGATCGGGACGTCGGTGCTGATGCGGCGATTGACCGGGCGCAGAACGTGTAAGGTAGGCGGGGAGATTTACAATATTTACGACCGCCCGCCGAAGGTCGAAGGGATTTGCGATAAGGACGGCGGCGAGCTGTTGCAGCGGCCGGACGATCGCGAAGAAGTGATCCGCGAGCGCTTGCACGCGTACGAAAAGCAGACCGCGCCCTTGGTGCAGTATTACCGGCGGCTGGGATTGCTGCACGACATCGACGCGGACAAGAGCTTCGAGGAAGTGAAGCAGGAGATGTTCGAGAGCCTGGCAGGGATCGGCGGAATGCGGTAAGGGAATGGCGATTCAATTACGCAGCGCCACCGAACTCGAAAAGATGTACCGCGCGGGCCAGGTGGTATACGAAGTATTGAACGCGCTCCGGGCGCAGGTGCAGCCGGGGCTGACGACGATGGACCTCGAGAAGAGCGCCGAGGCGATCATCGCGAAAGGGCCGGGGAGGCCGGCGTTCAAAGGGTATCGCGGGTATCCCTGCGTGCTGTGCACGTCGGTGAACAGCGAGATCGTTCACGGGATACCGTCGCCCAAGCGGAAATTGCGCGAAGGCGACATCGTGTCGCTCGATTTCGGCATGGAAGTGGACGGGTATTACGGCGATTCGGCGGTGACCGTGCCCGTGGGGAAGATCAGCCCGGAGCTGCAGAAGCTCCTGGATGTGACCCGCGAATCGCTGAACCGCGCGATCGACAAGATGCGTCCGGGGAACCGGTTGGGCGACGTCGGGCACGCGGTGCAGAGTTGGGTCGAGCAGCACGGCTATTCGGTGGTGCGGGAATTCGTGGGGCACGGCATCGGCACGAAGATGCATGACGAGCCGAACCTGCCGAACTACGGCGAGCCGGGACACGGGGCGCGTTTGCAGGAAGGCATGGTGATTGCCGTCGAACCGATGGTGAACGCCGGCCGTCCGGAAGTGGCGATGCGCGGCGAGTGGGTGGCGGAAACAGCCGATGGAAGTCCTTCGGCGCATTTCGAGCACACCGTGGCGGTCACGGCGAACGGGCCGTGGATTCTGACGCGGCCGAAAGAAATGACCGGGCCGGCGTGGGGGAACGAAGTATTAAGTACTAAGTTTTAAGTAATAAGTAACTCGGTCTTACTTAATACCTAGAACTTATTGCGAAGAACTTGGAACATAGGAAACCATGGCGAAGCAGCCGTACGAGAAAAAAGAAAAGGGCGACTCCGGAAATCCGAAGGAGGACGCCATCGAAGTTATGGCGACGGTGATTGAGCCGTTGCCGAACGCGATGTTCCGCGTGGAACTGGAGAACAAGCACCGGGTTCTGGCGCATGTCTCCGGGAAGATGCGCAAGAATTTCATCCGGATTCTCGCGGGCGACAAAGTGGCAGTGGAGCTTTCGCCGTACGATTTGACGCGCGGCCGGATCGTGTACCGGTACAAGTAGCGGCAGAGTTTCGCGGCGGCGTTTTAGAAAAGTGCTCAGTTATAAGTTTTGAGTTGTAAGTAAAACGGAAGAAGTACTTAAAACTCAGAGCCTAAGACATACGGTTTTTGGAGAGTTCACAGTTATAAGCTTTGAGTAATGAGTAGAGAGAGAAGCGGAAGAACTTAAGACTTAGAACTTATAACTTTTGGGCGAGGAGCAAGCAGGATGAAAGTACGGGCAAGCGTGAAAAAGATTTGTGACAAGTGCAAGGTGATTCATCGCCGCGGGGTGGTTCGGGTGATTTGCGTCAATCCGAAGCACAAACAGCGGCAGGGATGAAGCAGTTATCAGTAATCAGTTTTCAGTGATCAATGAGAGCAGAACGAAAACACGGGTGCTGGTACAAGGGTCTGAACTGATAGCTGATTACTGATGACTGATAACGGGGAAGTGGCAAGAAAGGGTCATTGAAAGAGTCGTTGAAAAAGGGAGAAGTCATACATGGCACGTATCGCTGGTGTTGATCTTCCGCCGCAGAAGCGCTTGTGGGTTGGGCTGACCTCGATCTACGGCATCGGGCAGGTGCGCGCGAGGGATATTGCCGAAAAGGCGAATGTGGATTTCACGAAAAAGATCCGCGACCTGACGGAAGACGAAGTCAACCGCATCCGCACGGTCATCGAGCAAGAAGGGCGCGTGGAAGGCGATCTCCGCAAGGAGATCCAAATGAACATTCGCCGGCTGATCGAAGTGCAGGCGTATCGCGGGATTCGTCACCGGCGCAATTTGCCGGTGCGCGGGCAGCGCACGCACACGAACGCGCGCACGCGGAAAGGTCCACGGCGCGGCGCGGTCGCCGGCAAGAAGCAGATCAAGGGCAAGAAGGGCTGAGAAAACCAGTTTTTAGTTCTTAGTTTTAAGTGGTAAGTAAAACGACTTCACTGCTTGGAACTGAAAACTTAATACTTAGAACTAGTTACTTATTACTTGGAACGGCGAAGCAAAACGGAGTGAAACGTGGCAAAAGAGCAGAAGAACGCGGCACCGGACGCAACAGCAGCGCCGGCGAAACCCGCAGCGAGCAAGAAGAAGAAAGAGTTCAAGAAGAAGCGGGAAAAGCGCATCGTGCCGCATGGCATCGTGCACGTGGCCGCTTCCTTCAACAACACGCAGATCACCATTGCGGACCCGGACGGGCGCGTGTTGTGCGCGTCATCGGCCGGCGCGATCGGGTTCAAGGGCTCGCGCAAAGGCACGCCGTACGCGGCGCAGCAGGCTTCCTTGTCTGCCGCGGGCACGGCCCGCGACCAGTACGGGATGAAAAGCGTGGAAGTGAAGGTGAAGGGACCGGGCTCCGGCCGCGAATCGGCGGTGCGCGCGCTGGCGGCGGCGGGATTGCACATTGTGACCCTCCGCGACGTCACGCCCATCCCGCACAACGGCTGCCGTCCGCCGAAGCGCCGGCGCGTCTGAAGCGCACGATTTGTAGCTCAGGCCTTTGAGGCCCAAGGGTTTTCAAGAAAGATTTTTTGAGAGAGTTTCGCGAAGGGAGAACAGAAGTTGGCAAGACACCGAGATGCAGTCTGCCGCCTATGCCGCAGGGAAGGGCAGAAACTATTTCTAAAAGGATTGCGGTGCTTCACGGACAAGTGCGCGATTGAGAAGCGCAACTTCGTGCCGGGACAGCACGGGCAATCGCGGCGCGCGAAGATTGCGGGTTACGGCCTGCAGCTTCGCGAAAAACAGAAGGTCAAGCGCACGTACGGCTTGCTGGAGCGGCAGTTCCGCAATTACTTCGAGAAGGCGGCGCGCGCCAAGGGGCCGACGGGCGAAAACCTCATCATCATGCTGGAACGCCGCCTGGACAACGCGGTCTGGCGGGCGGGCCTGGCCTCTTCGCGTTCGCAGGCGCGGCAACTGGTGCTGCACGGCCACGTGCGGATAAGCGGGAAGAAGGTAAACATCCCGTCGTATCAGGTGAGCGTCGGCGAAGAAATCGCCATCAAGGAAAAGATGCACCAGAACGCCATGGTGCTGGAAGCGCGCAACGTGGCGCAAAGCCAGAACCTGGTGCCGTGGCTGGAGCAGGAACGCGAGCACTTCAAGGCCAAGGTGGTGGCCCTGCCGAAGCGCGAGGACGTGCAGACGCCGCCGATCAACGAACAGTTGATCGTCGAACTGTACTCGAAGTAAGTAGTAAGTTTTAAGTTGTTAGTTCTAAGTTGAGGCGTCTCTGACTAATAACTTAAGACTGATTACTGGGGACTCATCGGGCTTGGCGGTAAACGCGGTCGAGGGAAGGGTAACGGTTTGAGTGGCCGGCGACGCCGGTCACGGAAGGAAGGAACACGATGTGGAAGGGATTTCAGAAACCGAAGCGTCTTGCGTCCGAACTGGAATCGCTGACGGAGCGGTACGGCCGGTTTTCGGCGCAGCCGTTCGAGCGGGGCTGGGGTACCACGGTAGGAAACGGGTTGCGGCGCGCGCTGCTCAGCTCGATCGAAGGCGCGGCCATCACCGCGGTGAAGATCGAAGGCGTGTTGCACGAATTCTCTTCGATTCCCGGGGTGGTGGAAGACGCCACGGACATCATCCTGAACCTGAAGCAGGTGCCCATCAAGCTGAATACCGACCTGCCGAAGACCATCTACATAAACGTGGAACAGCCGGGCGTGGTGACAAGCGCGCAGATCGAGGAAGACGCGGACTTCGCGGTGCTCGACAAAAGCGTGTACATCGCCACGGTGAGCGAAGGCGGCAAGCTGCTGATCGAGATGCGCGTGAAGAACGGGCGCGGCTACGTGGCGGCGGACCGCAACTACGATGAAGATCTGCCCATCGGGTACATTCCGGTGGACAGCGTGCACTCGCCGGTGCGCAAGGTGAACTACTCCGTGGAGTCGGCGCGACTCGGGCAAATGACCGATTACGAGAAGCTGATGATGGAAGTGTGGACCAACGGCGCGATTACGCCGCAGGACGCCATCGGGCTGGCCGCGAAACTGGTGAAGGACCACATGAGCATCTTCATCAACTTCGAGGAGCCGGTGGAGAACGTGGAAATGCCGCAGGACATCGTGCACGATCCCCGGCTGGAACACCTGGACCGCTCCGTGGAAGAGCTGGAGCTTTCCGTGCGCAGCTACAACTGCCTGAAGAACGCCAACATCCAGACGATTCGCGAGCTGGTGCAGAAGAGCGAAAACGAAATGCTGAAGACCAAGAACTTCGGCCGGAAGTCATTGAACGAGATCAAGGACATTCTGGTGAAGATGGGCCTTGGCCTGGGCATGAAGTTCGACGAGCACGGCCGGATCATCTGGCCGCCGCTGCCGAGCCAGACAGCGATGCCGCCGACTACTTCGGAAGATACTGTGGGGCTGTAGAGAGAGTTTTCAGTTCACGGTTTACAGTTGACAGTGAACCGGATTACCTCAGGGGCCCTTCGGGGCTCAGGGTAAACTAAAGCCCGGTTCAAGCAGGGGCAGAATGTCGGAGCTAAAGCTCCTACCCCCTAATGAGGAGGCCGGAGGTAAGACTCCGGCTTTGATCATAAGGAAGAGACGATGAGACACCTGAAGTCGGGATCAAAACTGGGGCGCAATCCGTGGCACCGCCGCGCGACACTGCGTAACCTGGTCACCAACCTGTTTGAGCACGGGCGCATCAAGACGACGCTGACGCGCGCGAAGGCGACGCGGCCGGTGGCGGAGAAGATCATCACGCTCGGCAAGAAAGACACGCTGGCGGCGCGGCGCCAGGCGGCGGCGTACCTGATGACGCCGGCGATGACCCAGAAGCTGTTTAGCGAGATCGCGCCGAAGTTCGCGGACCGCGCGGGCGGCTACACGCGCATCATCCAAGCGGGCAATCGCGTGGGAGATGGCGCGAAGGTGGCGATCCTGGAGCTGGTGAGCTACGAATTCAAGAAGAAGGAAAAGAAAGAGAAGAGCAAGGTGCAAGAGGCCGTCGAGGCGAAGAGCTAAGAGGGATTGGCAGGGTCCGCGTCGAGGCGGACCCTGGATGAGATGCGACGCCCGCTCCGGGAAACCGGGGCGGGCGTTTTGGTTCTAGGGAGGCGACCCGTGACCAGCGACCAGCGACCGGGAGGCAAGAGGAAGCGGCGGGGAAGTGAAATTGGATTTTGCGGAAGTGCGGAGGAAGAAGGAGTTAGCGGATTTGGTGCGCGCAAGTGAGGAAACTGCAGGGGTTATAGGTGGTTTGGAATGAGAGAGATGTGCATGTGTTGAAACCAGTGGGCTTGCGCCAAAATGGGGTGCGCCTACATTTTGGAGTGCGGCGGCTCGCCGCCGCTTTTGTGATACAGGCAGCGACACAAGATTGAGCGTTTGGGAGGAGGGATTTGGATTGTAAAAGCGGGAGCGAGCTCCCGCACTCCAAGGTCAACGGGCGGAGCGATCAGGGGCGGGGGCGGCGGAGGTGGTGGAGTAGGAAGAGGACGAGGAGGGCGACGAGGGCGCCGGCAGAGTCGAGGAGAGAGTCCCAGGCGGAAGCGGTGCGAGACGCGACGAAGGATTGATGGATTTCATCGAGGGCGGCGTAGGCAGCGGCGATGAACCAGGCCGCGCAGGCCCAAGACCAGCGCCAGCCGATGCGCGCGCCGCGAATGCCGCGGTAGAGCAACAAATAGAAAATGAAGTATTCGGCGAGATGCGCGGACTTGCGAATGAAGTAATGGATAGTGTCAAAGGCCGCTTCGCTGAGGGACGGCGCGAACCAGTGCAGAATGGCTCCGAAGACAGTGGCGGTGTGTTCGGAGGAAAAAGTATCCGTGGAAGCCGAGAAGATAACGACACTCCAGAGCAGTGCGGGCCACCAGGCGCGGAGCCAGCCGGGGATCATGGATCCGGGAGGGACGCGGTAACGGACCTCGTCGAGGGTGGGGGCGGGTCGCGGATTGCGCCAGGGTTCGGAAGGGGGCATTAGAAGATTAGTTTCCTATTCCATTGTAAACGAAGCGTGAAGGGAATGCAGTTTTGCTGGGGAGGGGAAGCGAAAGTCGAAACAGGAAATACGAAAAGCGAGGAGAGAAGACAGGCCTGCATAAACTTGAAGCTGAGGTCCTTCGGCCCCGGAAGGCAGGGACCGCAGGATGAGAGATGGGAGAAGGGCGCAGGCACAGGAAGCACCACGGCAAGAACCGCGGGAAGATTATTCCATGCGGTAGTTGGGGGCTTCCTTGGTGATGACGACGTCGTGGACGTGGCTTTCGCGCAGGCCCGCGGCAGTGATGCGGATGAAGCGGCCCTTTTCCATGAGTTCCAGGAGCGTGCTCGCGCCAACGTAGCCCATGCCGCTCTTGAGGCCGCCGACGAGTTGATCGGTGAGGCCGCTGAGAGGACCCTTGTAGGCGACGCGGCCTTCGACGCCTTCGGGCACGGACTTTCCGCGCTCCGCGCCTTCCTGGGAATAGCGGTCGGCGGAGCCGGCTTCCATCGCGCCGGTTGAACCCATGCCGCGGTAGGACTTGAAGGTGCGGCCCTGATAGAGAATGGTTTCGCCGGGAGATTCCTCGGTGCCGGCGAAGAGGCTGCCGATCATGACGCAGGAAGCGCCGGCGGCGATGGCCTTGGTGATGTCGCCGGAATACTTGATGCCGCCATCGGCGATGATGGGGACGCCGCTGCCTTGCGCGGCTCTGGCGGCTTCCATCACGGCAGTGAGCTGCGGAACGCCGGCACCGGTGACAACGCGCGTGGTGCAGATAGAGCCGGGGCCGATGCCGACTTTGAGGCCGTCAATGCCCAGGGAGATGAGTTCCTTGGCGCCATCGTAGGTGGCCACGTTTCCGGCAATGAGCTGCATTTCGGGGAGGCGCTGGCGAATGGCCTTGATGGCTTCGATGACGCGTTGTGTGTGGCCGTGAGCGGTGTCGATGGCGAGCACGTCGGCCTTGCACTTGGACATTTCGACGGCGCGTTCGAGGAAGTCGCCGGTGGCGCCCACGGCGGCGCCGACGCAGAGGCGGCCGTGATCGTCCTTGGCGGCGTGGGGATATTCGAGCTTTTTCTGGATGTCCTTGACGGTGATGAGTCCCTTGAGATTGAAATCCTGATCCACGACGAGGAGTTTTTCGATGCGGTGCTTCTGGAGAATCTTTTCGGCTTCTTCGAGGGTCGTGCCGACGGCGACGGTAATGAGATTGTCCTTGGTCATGACCTGGCCGACGAGTTGGCTGTGATTCTTCTCGAAGCGCAGATCACGGTTGGTGAGGATGCCGGTGAGGCGCGTGCCGCGCGTGACGGGAAGCCCGGAAATGCGGTACTTGTTCATGATTTCGAGGGCCTGGCGGATGGTGATGTCCGGGGAGATGGTGACGGGATCGACGATCATGCCGGATTCGGAACGCTTGACGCGGTCGATTTCCTCGGCCTGGCGATCGATGGACATGTTGCGATGGATGATGCCGATGCCGCCTTGGCGCGCAATGCCGATGGCCAGGCGCGATTCCGTGACGGTGTCCATGGCGGCGGAGCAGAGAGGAATGTTGAGCGAGAGACTGCGGGTGAATTGCGTCGTGGTGTCCACGTCGGTAGGCAGGATGGAGGATTTGCCCGGGAGGAGCAGGACGTCGTCGAATGTAAGACCTTCGGTGATGGGACTGTCAATCATGAGAACCTCGCGAGAGAGTGAGTGGCGCGGGAGCGGATGCGCCCAAAAACAGCGCAGCCCAGCGGGTGGCCGCTGGGCTGGGAGAAGAGTTCAATAGAATGAAACAAAGCATCACGGTGTAAACAGCAATTTTAGGGGTGAGAGGGGGAAGGGGTCAAGTTGAAGGGCGGGAAAACCGAGGTAGAGGCCGCGAAGCGAGAGTGGGAGAGGGAAAAGGCGCGACCTGATAAAGTGGAGATATGACCGAGAAACTGAGAGAGTTTGAGCCGCATCGGCTGCTGTGGAGCGGGCATCTGCAGACGATTGCGGGGGCGCTTTTGAAGAGGAAGTTTTTGCTGCCGCCGCCGGAAGAACGGCTGTTTCGCGTGGACGCGGAAACGCAACTGAAGGGGATGTGCAGTTGGCAGCCCGGCAAGCGGAAAGATGCGCCGGTGATCGTGACGGTTCACGGGCTGGAGGGTTCGAGCGAATCGAACTACGCGATTGGCATTGCGGACAAGGCTTGCGCGCGGGGATTTCATGCGGTGCGCATGAACCAACGGAATTGCGGGGGAACGGAACGCTTGACGCCGACGCTTTACAACAGCGGATTGAGCGGCGATTACCGCGCGGTGCTGCTGGAGTTGATTGCCGAGGGATTCCAGCAGATTTTTTTCGTGGGCTACTCGATGGGCGGAAACCTGGTGACAAAAATGGCGGGGGAGTTTGGCGAAGCGGCGCCGCAGGAGTTGCGGGGCGTGGCGGCGGTTTGTCCGGCGATGGACCTTGCGGCTTGTGCGGATGCGCTGGAGAAGATGGAGAATTATTTGTACGAGCGGCATTTCGTGGAAGGGCTGATGGCGCGCTACCGGCGGAAGGCGGAGTTGTATCCGGGGCGGTATTCGCGGAATGGCATTGGGAGGGTGCGGACGGTGCGGGAATTTGACGATGCGATCACGGCGCCGGCGTTCGGTTACAAAGATGCGAAGGAGTATTACGAAGCGGCGAGCGCGAAGAAAGTAATTGGGCAAATGCGCGTGCCGCTGCTGCTGATCACGGCGCAAGATGATCCGTTTGTGCCCTATGAGTCGTTTTTGCGGGCGAAGGTGGGAGAGAATCCGAAGGTGCGGTTTGTGGCGCCGGAGCATGGAGGACATTGCGCGTTTATCTCGCGGTGGGCGGGGGTGGAGAGATTCTGGGCGGAGGAGAGAGTGGTGGAGTTTTGCGCGGAGGAAGAGGCAAGAAAAAGATAACGCCCCGACAGGGTCGGGGTGGACTCCGGCGCAGAGAACAGCCAGCGAGAGGGAGTTATTCGGAGCGGATGGCGAGGATTTGTCTGCCCTGGATTTGGAGTTCGACGCCAAAGGGCGGGCGAATGTCGCTGCCCTGGACGATGGCGCCGCGAACCCAGATGTTGCCCGGAAGGCTTGCGGTTCTTAGGGGATCATAGAGCGTGCGGCTGCAAGGATTGCCGACGAGGGGATGATTGGCGGCGCGAAAGCCGTACTCTGCTTTCAATTTTTGAAGGTCGGTGATGTATTCGAGTTGGCAAGAGCCATAGGGGGCTTTGCGAGAAAAGGCCCAGTAACCCTCAGGTGAGGTGGCGGAAGTTCCCGGAAGACGAACGATGGTGGCAGGGATGTTTTCGCCGGAGAGGCGGTTGCGAATGAAGAAATCCGCGGAAGACCAGGGCTTGGCGAGATCGGAAATTTCGGCGATGGCCGGATTGGCCTGCGTGGCGTGAGGGAGAGCTGCGGAGGGATCCGGAGCGGGCGCGGGAACTTCAATCTGGGGCGGAGGCTCGACACGAGCGAGCTCGGAAGGCTTATTATGGCTGAGCCAACGGCTGCCGAGGAAAAGGAGAACGCCAAGGGCGAGAAAGCCCACTACGAGTGGCAGGAGGGGATTGCGGCGCGGAGGCTTGGAGGACGCCCCGGCGACGCCGGGGATATCCGGCATGTCCGGCCGAAAACGGGTGGGTGGAGTATTGTCGGCCATCGCAACAAAATGATTGTACTGGTAATGCGGCAGCGTGAGCAACTCAAGTTCCGTGTTTTCAAGGGGGGAAGGGAGAGTGTGAGGAAGGGCAGTTGTGTTAGTGAGAAGGTGACAATGGCTTGCGCGGCGCTTGTTTCCGCGCACGTTGCGTCCTAGTGTAGTAAGAAGGTAGGGCAGAGGGAAAATCGCGAAGAATGGCGAGCGACACACGATCATCGGCGCGGGCGTTTGTTCGCAGTTTGAACATTCTGCTGAAATTCGCACGTTTGTACGAGTTCGGACACGTGCGCACGGCCGCGCAATTTGAAACGACGTGGAAAGAACTGCACGCGGCGCTTCTGGAGAGCGGCGATACCGGCGTGTTGCTGGGAGCTTCAGGAACGCAGATCCTGCTGGACGGCGTGCCGCTGGGATCGGCGGCGGGCGAACGGAGTTTTGCGCAACTGCTGACATCGTCCGGAATCGCCAGCATTCACTTCGCGAAGAATCTGACGCAACCACAATTTTCGCGTTTTGTGCGCGCGTTTCCAAGCGGCAACGCAAAACCCAACCAACTGGCGGAACAACTGAAGACAGCGATGGCAGGGGAGACAAGCATCAAGATCAACGAGATTCGGTTCGTTGCGGAAGACAGTTCCGTGGCCGGTATCAAGGTGGCGGCGCAATTGACGGCCAAGGCGCTGGGCGCCGGCGGCGACAAGTTTCGCGACATTTTTGAAGATCCCAATAAATTGTTGCAACTGATCCTGGCGGCGGAAAGTTCGCGCGGCGGCGGCGGTGGCGGAGGAGGCTCCGGACCGGGATTCGGCGGTGGCGGGCCAGGCGGAGGCACAGGAGGATCGGGAAGCGGAACGGGCTCAAGTTGGAGCGGGGGGACGGGTGCGGGCGGAAGTTTATGGGAAGCGGGCAAGGCTGCGGGTGGTAGCGGAGGCGGAGGAACAGGCTCAGGTGGCGGAGGAGTTGGAGGACCTGGCGGTGGTGGAGGCGGAACTGGCTCCGGTAGCGGAGGCGGCACGGGTGAAGGAACCGGCGGCGGTGGAGGATTTGGCGGCGGATCTGGATCGGGTGGGCCCGGCGGCGGTGGAGGATTTGGCGGCGGATCTGGATCGGGTGGGCCCGGCGGCGGTGGAGGATCTGGTGGCGGATCTGGATCGGGTGGGCCCGGCGGCGGTGGAGGATTTGGCGGCGGATCTGGATCGGGTGGGCCCGGCGGCGGTGGAGGATTTGGCGGCGGATCTGGACCGGGAGGCGGTGGTCCGGGCGGCGGCGGACCAGGAGGCGGTGGTCCGGGCGGCAGCGGACCCGGTGGTGGAGGACCCGGCGGAGGAGGCGGAGGACCGGGTGGAGGATTTGGAGGAGGAGCAGGTGGAGGTGGCGGAGCCGGAGGGGGAAGTGGACAGAGTGGAGAACCAGGCAAGTGGATGACCGCGTCGGCGCTGTTGCGTGGCGGCGTGCTGGGAGGAGTTCCGGGAGTGCCTGGGGTGGGACCCGTGGGGATGGGTGGTGCTGGAGGAGGCGGAGGCTACGCGGTAGCCGAAGAAGAAGTGCGGTCGATGATCGGGTTGTTCGCGCAACTGGGAAAATCGCGGAAAGATCCCGAGAGCCGCATGGACACGGCGACGTTCCAGTCGCGCTTGACGGCGATGCCGGTGCGCGCGCAGTACACCCTGCAACAAGCGCTGGCGGGGCTGGCGGCGCAGGCGCCTTCGGACGCGCCGGACAAACCGATGTTGCTGAAGCTGGCGGAACACGTGGCGATCCGGTTCGCGCTGGACAGTTACGAGCGCGGGGAATTGCGCGTAAATGCGGTGAAACAACTGCTGGACCGCATGAATTCGGAGATCGAAGCGCTGCGGAAAATCCTGGGAGCGCAGGAAGAAGCGATGGCCAGCGCGGGGATTTCGGTGCAGTCGTACACGGAATTGCTGGACCAGGAATTCTGGCAGCAGGTGCCGGAAGAGAACAAGAAGGAAGTGCTGACGTCGGATGAGGCGTGGTGCGTGCCGCCGCGAAATGTGCGGGCGTTTTTGGAAGAGATGCTGCGGCGCGGCGAGTTGAAGACGGTCAACGAAATCCTGACGAAGTATGCGGCGTGCATCGCGCTGGAAGCGCCGGAAGCGCGGCGAACGACAGCGATCGGATTGTCGGACCTGGCGGAATTCTATGGCAGCGGGGACGGGAGCGCGCTGATTGACGTGATCCAACGGCTGGGGAGACAGTTGGCGGTGGAACGCGAAGGAGATCTGCAGACGCTGATCGGAGCGGCGTTTGTGCGCATGAGCCAGGAAGCCGGGGCCAAGAAATTTTATCCGGCGATGCAGCAGGCGCTGGCGTCGCTGGACAGCGTGGAAGCGGTGCGGCCGGGGACGACGACCGCGATCCGGCAGAGAATCGCGACGGAAGAGCGGTTGCCGGAATTCATCGAGGATACGCTGCGCACGGGGCAGATCCCCGATGGCTTGCTGGACATCCTGGCACTGGTGCCGAAGGCGACGCTGCAGTATGTGACCAACCGGTTTTCGAATTGCGGGTTCCGGGAAGATTGCGAATTGCTGGGGCAGGTGGTGCACGGACTGGGCGAAGAGGCGGTGCAGCGGTTGATTGAAACGCTGCAAAGCTCGCCGGCCAACGAAGCCACGGAAGTGATCGGGCTGTTGAGCCAATTGTCGCCGGAGGCGGTGGAGAGAATACTGCCGGCGCGACTAGCGCAGTGGCCGCGGAATTCGCATGACCGAACCGTGCGGCAGCTATCCTCGACGCCGGCGGAACAGCGGGCGAAGCTGCTGGTGACGCTGTACGACTCTTTGGACCCGTTGATCCGGCCGCTGGCGCTGGACGAAATGGGGATGAGCCTGCGAACGGAGTGCATCGATAAGGTTGTGGAACTGACGCAAGACGAAACGACGCCGGGATTCACGCGGGTCAAGGCGATCGAGGCCGTGGGAAGATTGCGGGCGACCGCAGCCAGCGCGGCGTTGCAGCATATCCTGGACGCCAAGCAGGTGTGGCGGTGGACGTATCCGTCGGAGCTGCGGATTGCGGCGGCGCAGGCGTTGCAGAAGATCGAGCCAACGGTGGCGATGGAGAAAATATCGGCCAGCGGGCTGGACCGGAAGGAACTGGTGATGGAGCCGATCGATCCGGAGCCCAATGCTCCGGTAACGCGGCAGCGGCGGTATGCGCGGTTGAAGCTGTCGCGGCCCGTCATTGCCGTGACGACCAACTTGCGCGACAACATCCGCCTGACGATTCCGGAATTGAACATGAGCGGGGGAATTGGAGCGGCGGGCCGGCACCTGGCGCCGGGGTCGTTGCTCACGCTGAAGATATCCCACGGGGTACGCAACATCCGCGCGCAAGCCATCGTGCGGGGCGCGCGGCCGCAAGCGATGGCGTTCGAGTTTGTGGATATGGATCTGGATGAACGATCGCGGCTGAGAAAACTTCTGTTGGAACTCGGAGGACTGCCGCTGCCCTCCAATCTGGGAAATCGTACACGCCGGCAGAGCCGCGTAGCCATGATGAAGTAGTTGCCCGCGGAGTAGAACTGCACTCAAACACACCTGTACCGCAAGCGAAGAAGGCCGTCCGAGAGGGCTGGTACGCGAACTGTCCTGATGGCGCGATGACGGACTGCTCACATGGGACGGTCGTACCATTGTGAGGCTCAGGCAAGAGCCCTACGGTACTAGAGAGGATGTCCCAGGCGACTGACCTTCAGGGCTATAGACACGAGGCGGACGGGATGGGGATGAAAACGGACCCAAAGACGACGGCGGGCCGGGCATTTGTACGCAGCCTCAATATATTGCTGAAGTATGCGCGGTTATATGGGTACGACCACGTGCGCACGGCGGAGCAATTGGAGGTGGCGTGGAAAGAGCTGCGCACCGCGATTCCGGAGTGGAGCGACTCCGGGCTGTTGCTGGGTGCGACGGGGGCGCAACTGCTGCTGGATGGAGTGCCGCTCGAAGGCGCACCGGCGGAGAAGCAGTTCGCGCAATTGCTTTCCGCGGCAGGGTTGGCGAGCGTGCAATTCACGCCGGAAGTGACGCAAGACGAACTGGCCAAGTTGATGCACGCATTTCCTACCGGCAAGGCAAAACCTTCGGAATTAGCGCAACAGTTGAAAGAGGCGATTGCGGGTGCGCGCGGCATCCGGGTGAACGAGATTTGCTTCGTGGCCACGGATTCGCGGCTGAAGGAAGCGAGCATGGCGGCACAGATAGCGGCCGCATCGCTTGGCGACGAGCAAGCGCAGTTTACGAGGATGCTGAACGACCCGCAGAAACTGCTGGAATTGATTGCAGCAGCGGAGGGGTCGGAGACGGGCGCAGGACCTGGTGCGGGGCCCGGTGCAGGGCCAGGAAGCGGCTCGGGGAGCGGTCCTGGCAATGGCGGAATGGGAATGGGTGGCGGCGGGGGAATGGGAAACGGGACAGGGACAGGAACGGGCACGGGGACAGGAATTGGCGGAGGGACCGGAGTTGCGGTGGGTGGCGCGGGTACCGGCACGGTGACGGGCGGCGTTGGCGGGGGAATGGGAGCCGGTGGGGGCTTTGGAGCAGGCAAGGGGACGGGCAGGGGCTGGGGCGCTGGTTACGGAACGGGGATTCCGGATGATGAGGAGATGTACCGGATCCTGCAAGCCCTGACGACGTTTGGAAAGCTGGGAACCGGTGAGAATCCGGCGGGAGCGGTAGTCGAATTTCAAACGCAAGTAGCGCAGATGCCGGTGCGGGCGCAGGACACGCTGCGGCAGGCGTTGGCGGGGATTGCGGAGCAGGGAAAAGGCAAAAAGTTTGACCAAGCCGTGCTGGTGCAGTTGGCGGAGCACCTGTCGATCCGCTTCGCCATGGAGCGCTTTGAGCGCGGGGAAGTGAAAGTGAACGCGGTGCGGCAGATGTTGGACCGCATGAACCAGGAGATCGAGGGGCTGCGGAAGATCCTTGGACAACACGAAGACAAGATGGCAGAAGCAGGAATCCTGGTGGAGTCGCATCGCGAGATATTGGACCGGGTGTTCTGGTCGAGCGTGCCGGAGACGGCGAAGAGGGAGGTGCTACTGTCGGATGAGGCGTGGTGTATCCCGCCGAAAAACGTGCAATCGTACGTTGCGGAGCTGATCGAGCATGGAGACGTGGCGGAAGCGGTCAGCATTCTGCAGAATTACGCAAAGTGCGCGGACAGCGAGGAGCCGGATGCGCGAAAACGCGCGGCGACGGGGCTTTCGGAGATGGCGGGATTGTATGCGCAGGCGGATCCAAAGCTGCTGGCGGACGCGCTGCGGCACGTGGGGCTGCGGTTGAGCGTGGAGCAGGATCAGGATTTGCAGACGCTGGTGAGCGCGGCGTTCGTGCGCCTGAGTCAGGAGGCGGCGGCGCAGCGGTGTTTCCCGGCGATGCAGGAGGCCCTGGATTTGCTGAACGGCGTGGAAGGGCAGCGGCCGGGAATGGCGAAAACGCTGCGCGCGAAGATGGGAATCGAGGAGCGCGTACCGGAGTTCGTGGAAGAAGCGCTGCGGGCCCGGGAGATTTCGGCGGGGCTGACGGGGGTATTGAGGCAACTGCCGCAGACGGCGATGGAGCAGATTTCGGCGCGATTCAACCGGTGCCAGTTGCGGGATGATCTGGAAAACGTGGCCAACTTGGCGAACGACCTGGGTGAGGAGGCGCTGCAATACCTGCGCAGCATCGTGCGAGGCGGGGCGATCGCGGAAGCGGTGGAAATGGTGGGCTTGCTGGCAAAACTTGATCCCCAAGCCGCGGAAGTGTTTCTGCCTGGGCGCATCGACAATTTTCCGCGGGCGGCGCAAGACCGCGTGGTGCGGCAGATTTCGGCAAGCGGTGCGGCGGGACGCTGCCGGATATTGCTGGCAGTGCTCGATCATGTGGACCCGCTGGTGATGCCGCTGGTGGTGGACGAAATCGGGATGACCGGAGACCGCGAGGCACTGGGGCGGCTGTTGACGATTGCGGATGGCGACTTGCCGCTGCATGCCGCGGCGTACCTGCGGGTAAAGGCGGTCGAGGCGCTAGGGCGGTTGCACGCGCAGGAGGCGGTCAGCACGCTGAAACGGATTGCGGAATCGCGCAAGGTGTTCGGATGGCAGCATTCGCAGGAACTGCGTATCACGGCGCTGCAAGTGCTGGAGAAACTGGAGCCGGAATGGGCGCGCGAATTCCTGCCAGGCAGCGGCATTGAACGGGCGGAACTGACGCTGGCGCCCCTGGATTCGCCGGCAAACTCTAAATTTGTGCGGCAGCGGCGCCACACGCGGGTGCGGCTGCAAAAAGCGCTGCCGGCGGTGAGCACGAATCTGAAGCAGAATTGTAAGTTGGAAATCAAAACGGCCAGCCTGACCGGGGGGTTGGCGACTACGAACATGCATCTGGCCCCAGGAACGCAGGTGAAAATGAAGATGCAGGTGGGGATGAGAAATGTGCAGGCCACGGCGCTGATGCGGGATTACCGGGCGCAGGACATGTCATTTGAGATTGTGGACATGAGCCTGGACGAGCGGGGCAGGTTTCGAAGGCTGCTCATGGAGAACATGAGTAAGTAAGCGCAGGGCGGAGAAGACCAAGCGCCCGCGAGGGCCGCAGAGCGAGACACGCGTTGCGAGCATTGGCGGTGGCGGAAGCAGGCGCAGCGCGGGAAATCGCGGCTTGCTATCCAAGGTGTAACTATTCGCAAGTACTATACGGCGGTACTTTTGTGGGATTTACCCTCCGCATTTTTATCCCTTAACCTATCCGGAACACGAAGCAAAGGGCTTTTCAATCAGCCCGCCCAGGCTAAGAACCTTCGTGTCAACGAGTGATATTGTGCCTGAGGGAATCTATTCTCGGCTGACTGCGCTAGTCTGTGCGGCCGCTGCCCTATTGTCTGGGGCCCGGGCGCAGGAGCGCGGCGTATCGTTTCCCGCCAATCCGCGTTACACCGTACAACGACTGGAGGAGCAGTTTGGCCTGGGGGCCGTGACCGTGACGGCGATGGTCCAGGACGCCCAGGGATTTTTATGGATTGGAACGCAGACCGGACTCTACCGGTATGACGGCGCGCATGCGAGAAAAATGACCGAAGTCGAGAGTTTAACCGGACATTACATTCTCGACGTGCTGATCGCGCCTGATGGCACGCCGTGGTTCGCCGGGAATCACGGAGTAGCGCACTACCAGGATGGGGCTTTTCAACGGCTGGACATTCCAGCCTCGGCTCTGCCGCTGGGCTCGGGAAACCAGCTTCTCGCCGTCGACAGCAAAGGACTTGCCTACGTGGTGCTCTTTAAGGGTGGCATCCTGCGCGCGGACCCAAGGAACCCCTCGGCAGCAACCATAATCGGGCAAAAGGAAGTAGGCGCGGGCAGCATTGCGGGGATTGTCCGTGATAGCAGTGACGGGATCTGGTTTACTTCGGGAGGACGCTTGGCGCACATCGAAACTGGGGAAAGTGCAATCAAGGTGGATGCCACGATCCAATTGCCGAAGGAGCGCGTTGTGGCACTGCTGTTTGATGGCCGCCAGACCCTGTGGTTGCGAACGGCGACACACTTGGCCAAGCTGGGCGCCCGCCAGCACAAGATCAGCTTTGAACCAAGCGTCACGGGCTCCGCCAACGAGGAGGAAGGGAAGCCCTCGCTCGATCAGGATGGCCGATTGTTGGTGCCCTCGTCGGCTGGTCTGTACTGGCAACAGAATGGCCACTGGCGCACGGTGACGGACAAGCAAGGAATCACAACCAACGGCGTGCAGTGCGCTCTCGAGGATCGCGAGGGAACGCTGTGGATCGCGGGATACGGCACGGGGATTGACCGCTTGCCTGGAGTGCACGAGTGGACGGCATGGACCACGGCGGAAGGACTGCCCGATAATTCCACATGGTCAACTGTGCGCGACCGCACCGGGCGGCTCTGGATCAGCACGGGGCATGGCATCGGGGTTTGGGATGCGGGGGAGCAGCGTTGGGAGAAAATCCCGACACTGGAGAGACGATCCCAGCGAGCGACCCGCGAACTGCAGTTGGGAAGTGATGGTTCGGTATGGACGATCAGCGCCGGCTCGCTCGTTCGCATCAACCCGAAAGACTTCTCCACGACTTTCTACCCCTCCTTTCGCGGCCAGGCCTTCCTGGCCATGGAGGCTGCTCCGGACGGGAGCATCTGGGCGACCACGCAGTCGCGCCTGGCGCGATTTGACGCCAGGAAAGCCGCGCCACAACCCATGGATGTGCCGCTGCCGGCCGAGGGTCCGGGATTGATCGAATACTTTTCGTTTTCACCCCAAGGTGCGCTGTGGGCCACGGGACCGGGGGTTCTTTATCGGTATGATGGGCACAATTGGAAAATGCTGACGATGCGTGACGGCTTGCAGGGACAAACCATTAACAGCGTCCGGGCATTGAACGACAACGACGCTTGGATCGGCTACAACGACGTGGTGGGATTGTCGCACGTGCAACTGGATGCGAGCGGGACGGCGCACATGGTGCACTACCACTGGGATTGGGCCGTTGTGGCGCGCGATTCGAAAAATCGCATCTGGTTCAACGGGCCGGAGGGAATCGCCGTGCTTTCCCCCGACGGACGTGTGCAGCGAATGAGCCACGCGGATGGATTGATATGGGACGACATCAGCCCGTGGGCAGGGGTGCGCGAAGAGGCGGACGGGAGTTTTGTAATCGCGACATCGCGAGGACTGGCGCGCTACCAGCCGTCGGAGCGCGCGCCAGTAGAGAGCCGGGCGAGCGTGGTGCTGACGTCGATCATGCTGGGGGCTGAAGAGCGGCGGATCACGGAAGTGCCGGAAGTGGCGTCGTCCGAAGGAACGCTGGCGGTGGAGTTTTCGCCGCTGGTGCTGGATACACCGGAGCGGGTTTCCTGCCAGTACGAATTGAACGGGCTGGAGCAGCAAGTGACGCAGACGCAACTGCGCGAAGTGCGGTACGGGGGACTGCCGCCGGGGAAATACGAGTTCTGGGTGAAGTGCCAGAAACCGGGTGCCGCGGCGGAGCCGGCAAAGGCGAGTTTCCGGTTCCGGGTACTGCCGAGTATCTGGCAGACGTGGTGGGCGAATGCGGCGGGCGGAGCGCTGCTGCTGTTGGGCTTATGGGCGATTGTAGCGCGGCGCACGCGAGCGCTGAACCGGCGTCGGCTGGAATTGGAACAAGCGGTGGCGCAGCGGAACGCCGAGTTGCTGCAAAAAAACAAGGAACTGGAAGAGATTTCGCTAACCGACCCGCTGACGGGAACGCGGAACCGGCGGTATTTCTACGAGACGATCTCGACGGACGAAGCACAAGCTTTGCGCTCGCATCTGCGCTCGCCGGAGGCGGATGTGCCATCAGGGCCGGGGCAAGAACTGATCTTTGTGCTGGTGGACATTGACCGGTTCAAGCGCGTGAATGATGAGATGGGGCATGCGGCCGGGGATCGCCTGCTGCAGGAGGTGGCGAAGCGTATCGGCTCCGTGATGCGGCGCTCGGACGACCTGGTGCGGTGGGGCGGTGAGGAGTTCATGTTGGTGTGCCGGACGACGGACCGGGAAAACGCGGGGTTGTTGTGCAACCGCGTGCTGGAAGCGATTCGGGAGTTGCCGTTCGATGTGGGGAACGCGGTGCAAATTCACAAGACGTGCTCAATCGGATGGGCGCCGTTTCCGTGGCTGCGGGATGACGTGGGGCTGCTGTCCATTGATAATGTGATCGAACTGGCGGACAAGGCGCTGTACCTGGCGAAACGAGAGGGGCGGAATCGAAGTTTTGGGATGGTGCCGGCGGCGGCGATTGAGAAGTCGGAGAGCAGTGTGTCGATGGAGCGATTGCGGGATTGCCCGCCGGAGCTGGTGCAGATTGTGTAATTGGTGAGTAGTGACTCGTGGCTAGCGTAGGAGCGAGGGCTTTCTAGGTAAACCAACGCCACGGTGGGTGAGTGTCGTGGTCAGGCGGGAAGTCGGCGTCAAGGAGCTCGCCGGCGTCCTTTGGTGGAGTGAGGGCATCGCGCGCCTCGGTTACGTCTTCCTTGCGCACCAGAATTTTAAACCCCGCGCCGGAGCACGCAAGGGGTTCCCACATTCCTCCCGCGGTGTCACCCTGGATCATTGCCTGAATGCCGGTACCTTCGAGCGTGCACTTGGCCAAGTCCGCCTCAGGGCGGCTACCGTACGACTGTACGACAACAAGCTTACTGTGCTGCATAGCAGCATTATAGCCCGGGTGAGCGGGAGCGTTCGCTTCGCGAAAGGCGCTCAGGGCAAACGAGCCGCCCTTCGAGACTCAGGGCAAGCCGCACTGCAACGGCGTGGCGATTCTTGGCGCGCGCGCATCCAACCAGTTACAATAAAGTGTTGGCACAAAGGCGAATGGAATGGCCTGTGCGAGCGGGAACATAGTTTAGAGCCACCAGGAAACGAATAACCGTCCATGGATGTAGCCCAAGTAATCGACCGCGTCGTGGCGCGATTTATCGGCACGAAGCACGAACGCGACCTCAAGAAACTGCAACCGCTGGTTGACGCCATCAATGCGAAGGAAGCGGAAACGCAGGCGCTGAGCGACGAACAGTTGAAGGAACGGTTCGCGGCGCTGAAGACGCAGGTGCGGGAACAATTGAAGGACAGCGACCCGGCGGAGGCTTCGTACAAAGAGGAGTTGCGGCGGACGCTGGAGCCGGTGACCGTGCCGGCGTTTGCACTGGTGCGGGAAGCGGGGCGGCGTTTCCTGAAGATGCGGCATTTCGACGTGCAGTTGATCGGCGGGATGGTGCTGCACAGCGGCAAGATTGCGGAAATGAAGACAGGAGAAGGGAAGACGCTGGTGGCGACGCTGCCGGCGGCGTTGAACGCGCTGGCGGGGAAGGGCGTACACATCGTCACGGTGAACGACTACCTGGCGCGGCGCGACGCGGAGTGGATGAGCCCTCTGTACAGGGCATTGGGATTGACGGTGGGCGTGATCGTGCATGATTTGGATGATGAGCAGAGGCGCGCGGCGTACGGCGCGGATTTGACGTACGGCACGAACAACGAATTCGGATTCGATTACCTGCGCGACAACATGAAGTATGACCTGGCCAGCTGCGTGCAGCGCGGGCACCAGTACGCCATCGTCGACGAAGTGGACTCGATCCTGATCGACGAAGCGCGAACGCCGCTAATCATTTCGGGGCCTTCCGAAGAGTCTACCGACAAGTATTTCAAGATCGACAAGATCGTTCCCAAGCTGATTCAGGACATTGATTACACGCTTGACGAAAAGCACCGCACGGCGACGCTGACGGAGGAAGGCTTCAGCAAGTGCGAACGGCTGCTGGGGCTGGGGAATTTGTCGGACATTGGCAACGTGGAGATCATGCACCACGTGTACCAGGCGCTACGAGCGCACACGCTTTATAAGAATGATGTGGATTACGTGGTGAAAGACGGCGAAGTGATCATCGTGGACGAGTTCACGGGGCGCCAGATGCCGGGGCGGCGCTGGTCCGACGGCTTGCACCAGGCGGTGGAAGCGAAGGAAGGCGTGAAGATCGAGCGGGAGAACCAGACGCTGGCGACGATCACTTTCCAGAACTATTTCCGCATGTACAAGAAGCTGGCCGGAATGACGGGAACGGCGGAAACGGAAGCGGCGGAATTCGGGAAAATTTACGACCTGGACGTGGTGGTGATTCCGACGAACCGTTTTCTGATCCGCAAAGAGCATCGCGACGTCGTGTACCGTACGGAGAAGGAAAAATTCGAGGCGGTGGTGAACGGCGTGTTGCAGGAAGACAACACACTGGCGAACGGGATCCGCCACTATCACCAGCGCGGGCAACCGGTGCTGGTGGGGACGATTTCGATCGAGAAATCGGAAACGATCGCGGATTTGCTGAAGAAATCCGGGATACCGCACCAGGTGTTGAACGCGAAACAGCACGAACGGGAGTCGCGGGTCGTGGCACAGGCGGGGCGCAAGGGCGCGGTGACCGTGGCGACGAACATGGCCGGACGCGGCACAGACATTCTGCTGGGCGGCAATCCGGAGTTTTTGACGCGCGAACACTTTTTGAAGAATAAGCTGGCGATGCCGTACGCCGCGGCGCCGGCAGTGATTGGCGGGGAGAACGGGACGGAAAACGCGGCGCAGCCTGCGGTGCAGATGGTGCTGTTCCAGCACGAAGGAAAGATTTTTCAGGTGCCCCAGGACGCATGGAAGCCGGTGTACGACACGTTCGCGGAGCAGTGCAAGGCGGAGCACGACGAGGTGGTGGCGGTCGGCGGGCTGCACATCCTGGGCACGGAACGCCACGAGGCGCGGCGCATTGACAACCAGTTGCGCGGGCGCGCGGGGCGCCAGGGCGACCCGGGCTCTTCGAGGTTCTTTTTGTCGCTGGAAGACGATTTGATGCGCATCTTCGGCGGGGAGCGCGTGAAGCAACTGATGTTCCGGCTGGGAATGACGGAAGGCGTGCCGATCGAATCGCGGCTGATCTCCAGCCGAATTGAGAACGCGCAGAAGTCGGTGGAAGCGCAGAACTTTGACGCGCGCAAACACCTGCTGGAATACGACGATGTGATGAACAAGCAGCGCGAGACGATCTATGCGATCCGGCGGTCAGCGCTGGAAGGGAAAGACCAGCGCGATTACGTGCTGGGAATCGCGGAGGACGTGGCGCTGGAAGCGGTGGACACGTATTGCCCGAAGGAGCAGCATCCCGGGCAGTGGAACACGGCGCAATTTCTGGCGGAAGTGCACAGCCAGTTCGGAATTGACGCGACGGCCGCGGGCGCGGACCCCGGCACGCTGAATCACCATGAGTTGGCGGACGCAGTGGTGGAAGCGGTGAAGATGCGCTACGCGGAAAAGGAAAAGCAATTCAGCCCGGACCTGCTGCGGTGGCTGGAGCGGCGCATCATTCTGGATGTGGTGGACACGCAGTGGAAGGACCACCTGCTCTCGCTGGACCATCTGAAGGAAGGGATCGGGCTGCGAGGCTATGGGCAGAAAGATCCGCTGGTGGAATTCAAGAAGGAAGCGTTCATCTTGTTTGAAGACATGATGACGCGGATCGACAACGAGACGGTGCGGTATCTGTTCCACGTGCAGATCCAACAGAACGAGCCGCCGCCGCAGGTGAGAGAACGGAGGCCGGAACCGGCGCGCGCGCTGGCGGGTGGGGCTGCCGCGGCGGTGGCGAGCGCGGCTGCCCGGGCGAATGAACCGCCGACGCAGCGTTTGCCGGATTTTGCGCGAGCGCTGGAGCGCCGGCAAGAACGTCAGCAGAAGGATCTTCAGTATCAGACGGGCGCAGGCCAGGCCGAAGCGCCGAAACCGGTGCGCGCGGGCGCGAAGGTGGGACGCAATGAACCCTGCCCATGCGGGTCGGGGAAGAAGTACAAGAAGTGCCACGGCGCGAGTGTCTAAAGAAGCAGCAAGGAAGCAAAGGACGTAAAGGAAATAAAGGAAGCGAAGGACGAAGTGTGCAGATAAGGACGAACAGGAAAGGAAATGGATAAATGCCGCCAGGCCAAATGCCGGGACAAATGCCGGAGCGCCAGCCGATTCCGGGAGTGAAAAACCTGATAGCGATTGCCAGCGGAAAAGGCGGAGTGGGGAAGACCACGGTGGCCGTGAACATGGCGCTGGCACTGGGGAAGCTCGGCTTCAAGGTGGGATTGCTGGACGCGGACGTGTACGGGCCGAACGTGCCGATCATGCTGGGGTCCAAGAGCGAGCCGATGGCCACGCCGCAGCAGCGGATCATGCCGGTTGAGGCGCAGGGCCTGAAGATGATTTCGATGGGGCTGCTGAATCCCGGAGACAAGCCGGTGATCTGGCGCGGGCCGATGCTGCACAGCGTGATCACGCAATTTTTGCGCAGCGTGGAGTGGGGAGAGCTGGATTACCTGGTGATCGATTTGCCGCCGGGGACGGGTGATGTGCAGTTGACGCTGATCCAGACGGTGGCGGTGACGGGAGCGGTCGTGGTAACGACACCGTCCACGGTGGCGCTGGCGGATGTGCGCAAAGCGATTGAAATGTTCCGGCAGGTGAATGTGGAAGTGCTCGGCGTGGTGGAAAACATGAGCACGTTCCACTGCCCACATTGCGGGAAGCCGGTGGATATCTTTGGGCACGGCGAGGGCGCGAAGACAGCGACGGAATATGGAGTGCCGGTGCTTGGCGAAATTGAAATTGATCCGCGGATACGGCTGGGCGGAGATACGGGAAAGCCCGTGGCGGCGCAAGGCGAGACGGCGCCGGCAGCGCAGAGTTTGTATCGCGTAACGAAAGCGGTGGTGGCGCGGCTGGCGGAAGTGGCGGGAACGTCGGGTGGGCCGACGGTGCAGATTGATTGAGGCGCGGGTCAGTTTCGTTCCATTCCGAATCGCTCACGGAACATTCAATCTCTGCTCCTCGTCTTGATGAAGGAGGATGTTTCCGTGGGCGATCCGCACCGGTCGAGTCCTTTCCAACAGAACATACCCCGGGCGCCCGTCCGGGAGAATGGACACTCCTGGTGCCGTTCCAACATAATCGCAGACGCGCGTAGAAGTGTCGCGAGGAAACCGCTGTGATCAACCCCAAAGACGATTCGGGCAAACAAGTTGGAACGGTACTGGTGCCGTTCCAACATAATCGTAGACGCGCGTAGAAGTGTCGCGAGGAAACCGCTGTGATCAACCCCAAAGACGATTCGGGCAAAGAAGTTGGAACGGTACTGGTGCCGTTCCAACACATGACCGCAGACGCGCGTAGAAGTGTCGCGGGGAGACCGCTGTGATCAACCCCA
>Ga0181518_10000647_pt1 | contig 37625 bp, 33 predicted proteins | sample PEATcosm2014_Bin_28_FD_119751 | JGI IMG/M metagenome (GOLD analysis project Ga0181518, IMG submission 119751) | Peatland microbial communities from MTU Mesocosm Facility, Houghton, MI, USA - PEATcosm2014_Bin01_60_metaG | ecosystem: Environmental > Terrestrial > Soil > Wetlands > Peat | place...
ATCGGCCAACGGCACATGGACGTCCAGCATCAGAATGCCCGAAAGGGTTTCCAGCACGGCCCGCGATGTCAGTCCCGGGGCGTGGGCTTGCAGCCGCTTGCGCAAGGTCACACTCAGGCAATAAGCGGCGCGCTCCGCGGGCGGCAATTCCAGCGCCGCGTTGAAATCTTCAATGTCGCGTTCAAATGGCTGAGGCATGGGCAATTCGATCATTCACCCTTCAATGCGAAAGAATACCACAAAAGAGGCAAACAATTTCCTCTTTTTGCTCTTTTCCAAGAGGAGGTCCAGAGGAGAGGTCAGTCCCGGCTATTGGTAATTCCTGATTTGACGCTCATCATGGGGCGCGTCAACCGGGTCGGTTCCCGGAATGATGTTTGTGGCGATTTGGGAAGCCGGCAGGGGGTATTTGGGCTGCGCGGCAGCGCAGCCTTCAATGGCGCAAGTGATTAGGTGAGGCGCATGGGCATGACGACGTAGAGGAAGGGGCCGTTGATTTTTAGGACGCCAGGACTTAGCTCGTCTATTAACTCGAGGAATACTTCGTCTTCGGTCAGGACGGCGAGGGGGTCTATCAGATAGGCGGGGTTGAAGGCGATTTGGAGGTCTTTGCCGGCGAAGTTGATGGCCAGGGTTTCACGGGCTTCGCCTACGTCCGGCGAGTTGGCGGTGATGGCCAAGTTGTTCCGGCTGATGGCCAGTTTGACGGAGTTCGCCTTATCGCTGGTCATGATTTGGGCGCGGCGCAACGCGGCCAGGAGTTCTTCGCGCGGAAGGGCCACGCGTTCTTTGCACTCGCTCGGGATGACTTGTTTATAGTTGGGATAGTTGCCTTCGACCAGCTTGGAAATAATGACGGCGGAATTGGCCTTTTCGTCGGTTAAGGAAAGGGAGACGAGGTTGTCGGTGAATTTCATTTGGACGTCGCCTTTGTCGCCAAGCAAACGGGTCATTTCGTTGACGGCTTTGGTGGGCATGATGAATTCGCCCTGGCTGTTTTCCGGGATGTCCACTTCTTCGTCCACCAATGCGAGGCGGCGCCCGTCGGTGGCGACCATGGTCATTTTGTGCTCTTTGAGGATGAAGAAAATGCCGTTCAAAACGTAGCGCGATTCGTCGCTGGAGATGGCAAAGGAGGTCTTGCGCAGCATACTCTTAATTTTCTCCTGCGGCAGAATAATTTTCTTGTCTTCCTTGAATTTCTGGACGGGCGGAAATTCGTCGGCGCTCAAGCCGTGAATTTTGTAGAACGACGCGCCGGCCCGCACGCTGCAAGCAAACTTTTCGTCCACTTCCAACTCAATTTCCGGGCTGGTCAATTCGCGCACCACGCCGAAGAAGCGTTTGACGGGGACGGTCGTGGCGCCCTTCTTTTTCACATTGGCCTCCACGATGCAACTGATGGTCACGTCCAGATCGGTGGCGGTGAACTCCAGTTTGCCGTCCTCCGCCTTCATTAAGACGTTGGAGAGGATGGGCAGGGTGGTGCGGGTGCTTATGACGTTTTGCACGGACTGCAGCCCGTGGATCAGCTTTTCTTTTGCGATAGTCAGATTCATGCGGTCCTTTAATATGATATTTGTTTATAGAAAGAAAGATTATTATTAAGGCTGGTGAATAAACCGAAGAAATCGCGTTGTCAAGGCTGAGATGGGGCACTTGCGAAGAAAAATTGGGTGTGGATAAAGACCCGGTGGAAGCCGGAAAAAGGGAAAATGCTGGGTTATTGGCACTGGGCACAGGCAATTCACAAATAATTCAAGGCCAACGCGCCCGTTTGATCACATGGAGAAAGGCGTCCGCGACCGTCTCAACCTCCTGCAAAGTGGAAGCGCGACCGAGGGAAAAGCGGACGAGTGAATTTGCCAGGGATTTCTCAACCCCCATCGCGAGCAGAACATGGGATGGTTTCAACGAACCGGCCGAACATGCCGAACCGCTGGAGGCGCTTATGCCCATTAAATCAAGGCCGGCTAGCAGGGTGGTGCTGTCGCAGCCAGCCACGGTAAAAGCGGCGGTATTAGCCAGCCGTTGCCGCATCGAACCGCGGAAGATGACGCCGTCCACGGAGGTCGCGCGCGCCACCAGCCGGGCTGTAAGAGGGGCCAATGTTTTGGAGCAAAATACTGGCGGCTTGATGAACCGGGTCAGCGCTTCGGCGAAACCGGCAATCGCGGCCAGGTTTTCGGTCCCGGCACGGTGTTCATTTTCCTGGCTGCCGCCGAAGAGAAGCGGGTCCAGGCGCAAGGGAGAGCGCAGAAACAAAGCGCCTGCGCCCTTGGGTCCGTAAAACTTATGAGAGCAAACGGAAACCAGGCCGGCATTGAACTGATGAATGGACTCAAACTGTTCCTTGCCGAACCACTGCACGGCATCGGTGTGGAAGAGAACGCCGCGAGAACGGCAAAGTTCCCCCAAAGCAGCAACCGGCTGGATGGCGCCAGTTTCATTGTTGGCGGCCATGATGGAAACGAGGATTGTGTCCGGTCGGATGGCCTTTGCCAAATCGTCCGGCGAAATCAGGCCCTCCGCATTGACGGGAAGGCAAGTGACCTCAAACCCCTCCCGTTTCTCCAGATGATGAAAGCAATGCAGCACGGCATGATGCTCGATGGGAGAGGTGATGAGGTGGCGTCCTTTGTCGCGCAGAAGGCGGGCCGCGCCGAAGATGGCCAGATTGTTGCTTTCCGTGCCGCCGCTGGTGAAGATGATTTCGCTGGGTTTGCTTTGCCAAACTTGGGCCACCCGATCCCGGGCATCGTCCAGAAAGGCCCGGGCCTGCCGCCCGGCATGATGGACGCTGGACGGGTTGCCAAAGACATCGCCCAAAAACGGCAGCATGGCCTCGCGCACCAGCGGGTCCAGCGGCGTGGTCGCGTTGCAGTCGAAGTAAATGGTGTCTGGCGCAGTCACAGCGGCGATTCAGAAAGCTCTTATCAACGGACAAAGGCAAGACTGGAAACGCGGCATGCGGCCGACAGGCCGCCTTGGAGTGCGCGCGCGCCAGCGCCGCTTTCCACCCACGGCCTGCAATTCAGGAGCAAAGCGGAACTGCGTTCCGCACTCCACGTCGCGTCGCGCTTGTGGGCCTTGCTTTTTCGGGGGCGCGTGGCACGTTGATGGAACTCGAAAGGAAACATTACTTATGCCTATACAATCAATTGACTTAACGCAACGTCCGCCGCGCAGTCCGCGCGTGCGGCTGGGTGGATACGCGACCTTGCCCCGGATGCTCGACAAGGGCCGGGCCACTATCAACAACAAGGCGGGGGAATACCACTTCAATTGCCCGCTGGATCAGAGGTTTCTGGAGTTCGTCGGCATCAAGGCCGAGGCGCTCAAGAAAGTGCTGGCGCAAGGCAAGGGCGACGGCGAAGTCCTCGCCTGGATCGAGGCCAACGCGAAGTTCAAGCGGTCTCCCGCCGAAATCGCCGCCTGGTCGGCGTTTGCGGAGCAGCGCGCGCCGGCGGACCTGGAAACACGGAAGTACTTCAGTGAAATGCAGGCGGCCGTCGCCCCCAAACGCGAGGACTTGGCGACTTGGTTCGACTTGCTGGACGTGGATGATTTTGTGACGTTCGGCGGAAAAGCGTGAGGAAGAATTGCGGATTGCCCGCCCTCCGCAGGCTCCGCGAAGGAGGGCGGATTTCCTCCTTCACTAAAGCGGTTTAATTAAAATTGTGGCCGGCGGTGATGTAGCGTTCGGCCTCTGGCCGAATCTGTCGAGCCAGAGGCTCGACGCTACAACTCTGAGCGGTTCAACGGCTACGACATTATTGAAACCGCTCTAACCCGAATATTTCACAGTCGCACCCGATTTCCATGGGTAGCACAGGCGACTCGCCTGTGCCGGTCGGCGACTCGCCGACCGGAACGTGGAGTGAAAGACTGTCGTCACAAGGCAGCGCGTTTGCCTTGAGGCGCAGGTGCGTTTCCGCCGGGCCAGTGGCCCGGCGGCACGGGTCTCGATGGAATCGGGATGCTACCTAAGAACTATGAAATATCCGGGCTAAAGCTACGGAGGACGGGGCGGATTGCGGATTGCAGAACGGCTTACGTTTCGGCCAGCTTTTGCAGGTACTCGAAGGAGAAGATGCCGCTGGCGTGGCCGTCGGCCCAGACGGGCTGGATGGCGTAGCCGCCGACATTGACGATGCGCGCGAGTTGGAACGACTGCGGCGTGAGCGGCTCGCCGGGGCTTTTGTAGAGGTTGCCCATGATGTCCCGCTCGCCCTGGCATCCGGCGCAAGGACAGCGGCAGCGCAAGGTTTCCAGGGGAATGAAACTCTCGCAGCCATCGTCCCACTTGATGGCCAGTTCGTTGCCGATTTGCTGAATGTCCGCCGGATGCACGGTTCAATGATACGCCACACCCCGGCGCAGGTCATGAGGGAAATCAGGGAAAAAGGGCGGCGATGGTGGCCTGGATTTCCTCCGCCTTGGCTTTCGGATCGGCGGCGTTTCTAATGGGACGGCCCACCACGATGTAGTCGGCGCCATTGCGGAAGGCTTGCGCGGCGTCCACGGTGCGTTTTTGGTCGTCGGCGGGTTTATTTTCCACGGGACGAATGCCGGGGCTGACGACGAGGAACTTGCCGCCCAAGTGCTCGCGGAGTTTGGGGGCCTCCAGGCCGGAGGAAATGACGCCGTGGCAGCCGAGTCGCAGGGCGCGTTTGGCGCGGGAAAGGACCAATTGTTCCACATCGCACGCAAAACCCAGGTCGTCCAAATCGCCCCGGTCCAGGCTGGTCAGCACCGTAACGGCGAGGATCTTTACCCCGGTGTTGTCGCGGACAGCGGCTTCCAGAATGCGGTCGTTGCCATGCACGGTTGCGAACTCGACTTTCCTCCCGCGCAATTGCGCCACGGCGAGGCGGACGGTTTCAGGAACATCGAAGAACTTAAGGTCCACAAACACCTTTTTGCCGCGGGCGGCGAGCCAGTCAATCAGCTCGTAATAACCGCCGGCCATGAAAATTTGCAGTCCCAGCTTGTAAAAGAGGACGGCATCGCCCAGCTTTTCGACAAAAAGTTTGGCCTCCTCCACCGTGGAGACATCCAGCGCGAAAATGAGCCGTTCCCGTTTGGGAATCGCCTTTTGAGATAGCATCGTTTGATTCATCATTTTGCCAGCGCGAAAATTGGGGTCGTTGCGCCCGATTGTCAAAAGCAATTGAAACGGCCGGGGTGGCATAAGTGCAGGACAAAGTTCTTTGCGCCCTCCTATGCACGCTCATTCTCAAGCGCACGAGCGCCGATTTTGAATCGGCTTTCAGCGTCATCCCCATCCCCAAGCCGGCTGCAAGTCGGCGCTCCAGGCTGGAGGCGTTTCGTGCGGGCCATGAAATATCCGGGCTGGGCCGCGTTGACAATCCGGGTAGAGAGTGGCACCATACGAACATGGGAAAATTCATTCACCTCGAGTCCGTCATCCGGCTTTCCCAAGGGGATGTGCGGCAAATACTTGCCCTGATGGACAATCCCCGCAAACCCAACAAACGCCTGAAAGACGCGGTCAAGGCTTTCAAACGCTCCGTGCGTGCGCCAGATCGAACATCAGCGGAAATCCCATGAAGCCGAAGGTCTATTTGGAAACGACGATTCCGAGCTTGCTGACCGCCTGGCCCAGCAGGGACCTGATCATCGCCGCGGATCAGCAAGTCACCAGGGACTGGTGGCGCACCCGCCGCCGCGACTTTGAGTTGTTCGTCTCTCAAGTCGTCTTGGATGAAGCGGAAGAAGGGGACAAGACGGCAGCCGCAGCACGATTGGCCGAAATTCGCGGATTGCCGATCCTTGAGGTCAACGACGATGTCGAGAAGGTTGCCAGAGCCGTGCTCGACAGCGGAATGATCCCACCCAAGGCGTCGAACGACGCCTTGCATCTGGCGGTGGCGGCGGTGCATCGGATGCATTTCCTTCTCACATGGAACTGCCGGCATCTGGCTAACGCAGCCATCAGCGGCCAACTCGCAGCCGCCTGCCGCCAAGCCGGCTTTGAAATGCCCGTGATTTGCACGCCAAAGGAGCTTATGTTGAAATCAGTATTATGAAAAACGACTTTCTTGAAGAAATCTGGCAGGTGCGCGAAAAGCTGGCGGCCCGCTTTGATTACGACTTGCACCGGATGGTTGTCCACCTGCAAAAAGCACAAGCCAAACACGCAGACCGCCTCGTACCGGCACCAAAGAAAGCCCGGCCATGCCCGGCCAAACCATTGGTTCCCAATGCAACACGAAGTTCTTGAGGAAGGGCGACGCTCCCGCGGAGCCGTGTCCCGCCTCAACCCCTCCAAAACCGCTCCACCACCCCCGGTGGGGCTGCGCTGCCGCCCAGCCCAAATCCCCTCCTCGCCTTCTCCAAAATCGGGCCGATTGCCGTAATTCACCCAATGCGCTTTGCCTTGATTCCAACACCTCCCGCCCGAATTTCCGCTTTCTGCTTTCTGCTTTTGATCCCGACAACCGACCCGGTTGACGTGACGCTTGATGAGCGTCAAATCAGAATCTACCAATAGCCGTGACAGAGTCCTTTTCTGCTGCTCACTGCGGAGTTGAGGGCGGCATGAGATTCGCCCATGTTCCTTGTTTGAAGAAGCTGGAAACGTGTGCAAGCGCCTCTGGAAAATTACCGTCCGTCGTCACGCCGAGGAAATTACGGGCGCGTGTAAGGCCAACGTAAAGGAATCTGTCGACCAGACCGGGCGTGAATTCAGCCATCCGGTCCGCGCTGGCAAAAAAGACAGCTTCAAATTCTAACCCTTTGATGAATTGGACGCTGAAAACGCGCACCTTGGCCTGCGTTCCAAGTATTCGGCCTTCGAGGCATGCTTCAGTTTCAATTCCGTAGGCTTCGAGCAAGGGTTCACGTATCAGGTCAGCAAGAGGTCGAACATCGTTCTCATCAGGCACGAGTACCGCAACCGAGGGGAGTAGCTGCCCGCAAATTTGGTAGATCTCCCCAATGCGCTGGGTCAGCCAAACAGCCACATCTTTTCGTGATGGATTCTGATAATGCAGTGCTTCGGGCTCGTCAGGGGTCTCGGCAAAGCCAGCTTCAAATGGAGCAGGCCTGCCAACCGATTTTTCAAAAAGGCGAGCCGCTATCTTCAGAAGCTTTTTGCTTTGCCGGTATGAGAACCGTAATTCGTGGGTCTCAGGTGTCTCGACCAATTCAGAAATCTCTTGCCAGTCGCCAATCCCCTGGCTGGTCATCCTCTGCATTGGGTCGCCAGAGAATGTTGCGCAATTGAAAACAGGGTGCGCCAGCAGTCGCATACATGCCAATTCGACCGCCGAAAAGTCGGTGGCTTCATCGACAGCGACGACATAACGAAACTCGTTCATCAATCGCTGCGTGATCCCGCCGCTTGGGCGGTGTGCAAATTCGTCCCTCGCGAAGGCGTCTCGCACAAGGAGGAGAGACACGTAAATCAGGCTGTCGAGTTCGATTGGGTCGAGGCGGCGATCATTCACTTCACCCATCGCCTCCGGATGATAGAACCGCCCGCCCTCTGAGGCGCGAAGGCGATACTCCTGGTAGACGGCCGGCATCTTTCGAAGGACTCCGTCCAGTGAATCGTTGGCTTCATCAGTGAATTTAGTAATTACTTCTCTTGCACCAGCGAGGAGCGTTTTGATTCCAATTTGTTCAGAATCTGGCCAGGTCTCCTCTTTGTGTCGTTCGAGAAGCCGCTGGAGCTTCGCTTTGACTGCCAGGGCGCTCCTCAAAGTCCGAGGTAGTCGCGTTCCTTCCGGAATCTTGCCAAGGATGGCCACATCCTTCCAAATGTCGGCGATGGCCTTTTGAGCGTCCGATACTTTTTCGAGGGGTACGCGGTTCAACTCCAGCAGTGTGCCCTCAAGCAGCTTGGCTTGCTCGGAAACTGCCCGTCCCAATTCCTCGTGAATCCGTTTCTCAAAATGGTCACGAAACGCAAGAGTCCAAGCACTCAGGCTTTTGCTGTCGCGCTTTGCGACCAACTCCCCCGCGAGAGAAAAGAATCTGCCTTGACCGATGAGGCGAAGAACATCGCGAGCAATTCTGATTTTCGTGGTCGCCCAAACAGGAACTCGGTCTTCGGTTGCCGCCAACCCTTCCTGCCCGAGTGCTTGCTGGAGGTAACTTCTCAAAAGGTCGCTTGGCGTGAATAGTGCCCAGTTCTTTGGTCCTTGAAGCCATGCGCGTAAAATGTCCACTGAAATTCCAGTCACCTCATGGCTTTCAATCAACGCACTCGCATCTGTCTTCTGCGCGATGCGCTTGATTGCAGTGGTGGTTTTTCCAGTGCCTGGGGCTCCACTGATAACGATGAACCTTTGAATATCCAGGCGCCAGATTTCTCCTTGGGAAGCGTCGACAACCGGAATGCCGGCAAGTTCGAATCTTTCGGCGATGCGGCGACGGCGCGGCTTCGCAGCCTCGGCGGCGATCTCCTCCTTTGTTCGAGAAATCCACTGTCTTAACGCCGGGACGAAGACCGTGCCGTCAGGAAAAGTTATCTGGTTCTCAACTGCTTCGACGACGTCATCAATCGATTGGAGGCGGAAAATGTCACGTGAAAGGATTGTGTACCGAGTTTCGTAGTACTGACCCGGTATTATTCGAGGGCCGGCGTACAGGGGCACTTGCACTATTGCTATTTCTCCTGGTTTGGTTTCAGCAATTCGCCCGAGGGGGAGCCGATAACGCACGTACTGAACCGATGGAGAAGATTCTCGTCGCCTCATGTCATACCTCCCGCCAGTTACAAAAACGTGTTCGGTTCCGTCTTCGGGTGTGACGTTAACGTATGCGATAAATGGAGCTCCTGGCCCGAAATGGTCAATTTCATCCACCACTTTCGCCCCAAGTTTCATGATCTCGTCGTTATGTGGCATGGACTGATGGTGCTCTGCGCGCCTCGCACTGTCAAGATGCGCCTTCCGCCCAGTGGTCGTAGTTCCACGCACACGCGGCATGATCGCTCGCAAAACATGAATAGGTAAAAAACCACCCTGGTGGGGGAGGCATGATTTCAATAGCCTTCCGGGAGCAACAAAGTCGTAACCGACGTGTCTCCGTCTGTGATGATCCAGAATTTACCCCCTTGTGCGGAACAATATGCCGAGAGAAGGCGAAAGCCCTGTTGCGCGGATAATTCGTTCTCTTGGCCGTTTTCCTCCGGCATGTCGACCCAGTCACCGTCGTGATGCCGCTGAATGGCTGCCAGAATGTCGCCCTGGGCAGGGGCGGTCGGCGTAGCGCTGCTGCATCGTCTGATAATGGGCGGCGGCTTTGCGCGGATCGTGGTCAAATTTCGCGGCCATTTTGCGGCGGATTTCGCGCAGCCATTCCAGCCCGTCATCATGTTTCGGGTTCCTCGGCGTTATCAGTGGAAATCCGCGGTGGTGGATAGGGGTTGCGTCTTCATCCGTGTGCTCCGTGTAATCCGTGGTAATTCCCTCAGCCCTCACTGCGGTCACCCGCGCACCACGCGCTTCCATGCCAGCTTGGATTCCTTGAAGTTGAGGAGCAGCGCCACTTCGAGACCGGTGATGTTCAGGGCTGTTCCCGATTCGGAATCGGGACTCCCAAGAAATGTAGCGCTTGCCGCTACAATGTAGCGGGTCGGCAAGTTGTAAGTCGTTGGTATTCAACGGGTGTAGCGGTGTAGCGGGTGTGACGCCGGTTTCCCCCCCCGGCGCCTTGAAGCCTTGGAGGCCGGGATGGTCAGCCGCCGGCGTCCCCGGTGAAGGCTTTTGTCCTGCGCCCGGCAAAATGAACGCCCGCCGATTGTGCTTGCGCGGATTGGCAATCGGCGGTTGATTTTAACGGCCCGGCCGGCGGAAGCGGCGGCGGGGCCAATCGTCATCGTCATGTATAAGAAAATCCTGGTCGCGCTGGAGAACAGCCGGGCGGATAGCTCGCTGCTGCCGCATGTCGCGGAGTTGGCCGGGCATTTCCATTCCGAATTACTCCTGCTGCACGTCGCGGACGGCTGGGTGGCGCGCAATTACGAGCAGTTGAAGCTGGCGGAGTCGGAGGAGATGGCGGAGGACCGGGCGTATCTGGAAAAGACAGCGGCGGAGTTGCGCGGGAAGGGTTTGCAAGTGGAAACGCGCCTGGCGCTGGGGGAGCCTTCGACGGAAATTCTGCGCGCGGCCCGGCAGGAGGAGTGCGATTTGATCGCGATGACGACGCACGGGCACCGGTTCATCGGCGACCTGGTTTTTGGCAGCACGATCCACGCGGTGCGGCACAAGTCGCTGATCCCGGTTTTGCTGGTGAGGGCGGCGGGGAAATAGGGTCAGAGATTGCGAAATTCCTCTTCCGTAAGTTCCGCCAGCCAAATACGCGCCAAGTCGAGTGCGGCTTGTCTGGCTCCGTCCACGCCGACGCCGTGCGTGGTCAGACCGAGGCTCGGAATGTGAGCGTAAAAATAGCCTGGAGGAAAGTCCTTGTCTTCAACCTTCTCGAAAAGAATTCCGAAGTTCATGGTGCCAAGCTAATCGCCGTGGCTTCATTGGTCAAGGCGCTGTTTGCCGGATTTGGACAGCCGGGCGCATCTTGGCACTACCACCATTTGCAACGTTTTTGGGGAGCGCACATCCCGATTCCGAATCGGGATGTGGTCAGCGACGCCCTCGTCGCGGACATCCGGGACTGGGTTCAGCGAGGGCGCTGAACCCTGCACGCGGGGGCGCGTGCGCTCCCCAAATTCAGACATGATTTTCTCGTTCTGCACTCAGGGTGACTCGATCGGTTCTTGACAACGAATGAGGCCGCGCCGAGGATCGGGCGATGAAGACCGCGAAAAAGTTTGATTGGAGAATTGTGACATGAAAACTCCCCCCATTCCCCATTCCCCATTCCCCATTCCCAATTCCTCTCACCGTCCCTTGCGCGCCGGGTTGTTTGGAATTGGTCTTGACAGCTATTGGCCGCAGTTCCAGGGATTGAAAGCGCGTCTGGAGGGCTATGTGCGGACCGTCGCGGACCGCCTGGCGCGGCCGGGCGTGGAAATTGTCAACCTGGGCCTCATTGACTCCCCGCCCAAGGCGATGGAGGCCGGACACCGGTTCCGCCAGGAAGACGTGGACGTGATTTTCCTGCATGTCACCACTTATGCGCTGTCCTCGACGGTGCTGCCGGTGGTGCGGCGCGCCCGCGTGCCGGTCATCGTGCTGAATCTCCAGCCGGCGCCGGCTATTGACTACGCGGCGTTCAACAAAATGGCCGACCGCACCGCGATGACCGGCGAATGGCTGGCGCATTGCGGGACCTGCCCGATGCCGGAAATCGCCAGTGTCTTTCAGCGGTGCGGCATTGCCTGCCACCAGATCACGGGCATGCTGGAGGATGATCCGCCGTGCTGGAATGAAGTGGACGGGTGGATCGAAGCCGCCCGCGTCGCGCATCTGCTCTCCCATAACCGCGTGGGCCTGATGGGGCATTATTACTGCGGCATGTTGGATATTTCCTCCGACATTACTCAGCATTGCGCCGTCTTCGGCGGCCATTTCGAGGACATCGAAGTGGACGATCTGGCGGCGTTGCGCCGCGAAGTGTCCGCCGCGCAAATCAAGGCGCGCGTGGCGCACTTCCGGCGCGTGTTTGACGTGCAGCCCGATTGCGCGGCGGGCGAACTGGACCGCGCCGCGCGCACCTCGGTTGCGCTGGACCGGCTGGTCCGCCGGCACGATCTTGGCTCGCTGGCCTATTATTACTCGGGCGCCGGCAATCCCGAAAATGAGGACGCCATCAGTTCCATCATTTTGGGCAATTCCCTCCTGACCGCCCGCGGCATCCCCGTGGCGGGCGAATACGAAATCAAGAATGTCCAGGCCATGAAGATCATGGACAGTTTCAAGGCGGGCGGCTCGTTCACCGAGTTTTACGCGATGGATTTCAAGGACGACGTGGTTTTGATGGGCCACGACGGACCGGGCCACATTGGCATCGCCGAAGGCAAAATCAAAGTGCGTCCCCTCCGGGTCTTTCACGGCAAGACAGGCCGGGGGCTTTCCGTCGAGATGTCGGTCCGGCACGGGCCGGTGACGCTTCTTTCCGTCGTGCAGAGCGCGGAGGGGAGACTGCAATTTCTGGTGGCGGAGGCGGAATCGGTGCCCGGCCCGATTATGGAAATCGGCAACACGAACAGCCGCTACCGTTTCCGCATCGGCGCGCGCCAGTTTGTCAACGATTGGAACCGCCGCGGCCCGGCCCACCATTGCGCCGTCGGCACCGGCCATCTTGCGGAGAAAATCGGCAAGCTCGGCGCGCTGCTCCAGATGGAAGTCATCCGCGTCTGCTGACGCGCGGCGTAATGCCTCCATTGTGGAGGGCAGGGCGACGCTTCCACGGAACCGCGATGGGAGGCATGGGAGCAATGGGACGTCTGGGAGGGCAGGTTCGGCGCTCTGCGATGGATGCCTGGGGGATTTAGCGACGGTCATAGACCGCCGCTACAAGCCGCCATGGATCACTGGCCGCGCAGGAAGTCCAGCAGCTTGGTCCAGCCGACGCCGGCGCCAATGACAAAAGTGGAGAGAATCAGGGTGGCGATGCCGCCCGTGATCAGAAGGTGCGCCTTCTTGCTGGAGCCTTTCCATTCATGGAAAATCCAACCCCACATCGTGGCGAAAATGATGATGCTCGCCATGTGCAGCGACCAGGAGGCGAAATCGTATTTGGCGCCCATCTGCGACGCGCCCATCGTGTAAAAGAAAAACTGGAAGTACCAGGTCGTCCCCGCCACGACGGAGAATATGTAATTGCCCAGCACGGGGACCTTCAGGTCCACCGCGCCGCTGGCGGCCGCGGCTGCGGCTTCGGCGCTTTGCCCGCCTCCGTCGCTGCCGCTGTGATGCGCGTGTTCCTGGCGGACATGGGAGGCCAGATACTGATAGCCGCTCCGGTTCTTGAGGTGCAGACAGACGCACCAGATGAGATTGGTGGCGAAGCCGCCCAGGAGCAGGACGGGCAGCGTGGGGAGGCCGGTCCAAATTTCGGGCGTGCCCGCCGCGCGCGTGGCCGCGTTGATCCCCTTGCCGGCCTGCAACGCGAAGGCAAAGAAGGCGCTGGTGACGCCGCAAATAAAGGCGACCAATATGCCCTTCTTGTAACTGAACTCCTTGATCGCCTTGGTTTTCTGTTCCGCCGGCATCTGCGATTCCTTGGTGTAACCCGCCAGCGCCGCGACACATATCCCGGCGATGCAAACTGCCACGCCCAGCAATGTGACCAATCCTCCGGTGGTCTTCACCACTTCAAGAATGCTGGTGCTGTTCTCGAACACAAAAAAATCCGGGACGATGGCTTTGCAAATCGGCGGCACCATCGTGCCCAGCGCCGCGCAGCATCCCAGCGCCAGCCCCGTGCCCAGCGACAATCCCAAATAGCGCACCGTCAACCCGTAGGTCAGCCCGCCGAAACCCCAGAGCAGGCCGAGAAAGAACGTCCACTCCAGCGTGCTGGCGCTCTGCTGCCGGAGCACTCCCATCAGGTCGTTGGTCAGGAACCAGGCGAACGCCCACGGGCAGATGATCCACGAGCAAACCCCGCCCACCATCCAATAAGTCTCCCACGACCATTTTTTCACGCCCTTGAACGGCACATAAAAGCTGCCGGAAGCCAGGCCGCCGAGCCAGTGAAGAACAACGCCAAGAAATGGATTTGGAGTCATGGGCGGACTTTTTCCACTGTCTTGCCCGATAAATCAAGCCCGCATTTCAATTTTCTTCTAAGACTTTGCGATGAGGGCGCGTTCTTCGGGAGTCAATTCGTAGAGGTCGCACACCCGGGTGTCAATTTCGCTGTCCAGTTCCCTGATTTCCGCCTCGATGGCGGCCAGATCGGCGGTGCCCGCCTCCTGGGCGACAGGTTTCATCATCCCGGATGGCGCGCAGATTATCACCCGCGTCGGGGCTGAAATAAACCAGCGGTTCGAGCGTGTGAACCAGCAATGGATAAACCGGCTCCGGCTTTCTGCCTTTGGTCCATTTCCTCTGCCGGGAATGTTCCTCCAGGAAGCGCCGCCAGCACAACTCTGAAGGAGTTGTATCTCTTCCATAGTGCTTTGAGATGCAACCCTTTCAGGGTTGTCAAATACAATACAGAAACCCAGGGCAGGCCCTCTCTGAATCGGGCCAACCCTGGGCTGAATGATCCAATCCCTTTGGGATTGAAGAGCGGGCCATCCCAACAAGTTGCAAGACCAGATTCCTCATTCCATTGGAAACAGTGAAGAACACTTTGCGGTCACGACTTGCCATAGTAATGTCAGGCGTTGATACGGATAACGGCTTCAAGCGACGCGGATTCCACTCCGCGAAGGTTGTTGACAGGGAGTATCCGGGTCGGATCGCCAATGCCGTTCGCGCGGGCCAGGCCGGCCAGGACGCGGCCGGGGCCGATCTCGAACAGGCAGCGCGGGTTCATGGCGCGCAGCGCGGTCATGCACCCGGTCCAGCGCACCGGCCGGGCCAGCGCGCTGCTGATCTGGGAGCGGATATTCGCGACTGTATCCGCGCGGGCTGCCGTTGCGTTGAGGAGCATCGGCACTCGCGGCTGCTGCATGGGAATCTGCCGCAGCCAGGTGTCGAAATCAGCCGCAGCCCCGGCCATGAACGGACTGTGCCAGGGACCCGACACGGCCAGGAGCCGGCATCGGCCGAGCTTTTCGCCGGCGATGAATTCGGCGCAGGCCGCGAGGGCGGAGCGTTCGCCGGAGAGGACTACCTGCGTGGGCGCGTTGTCATTGGCCAGCGTCACCTCTTTACCGCATGGAGCGGAATTGAGCCAGTCAAGCAGTTTGGATCGGTCTTCCAATGTCACCGCCAGCATCGTGCCGTCCACGCCGGCGGCGGCGGCATCCATCAACTCGCCGCGCTTGGCGGCGATGCGCACGGCGTCCGGCGGTGTCACCACGCCCGCCGCCGCCAGGGCGGTGATTTCGCCCAGCGAATGGCCGAGCGCCAAATCGGGCTGAACGCCGCGCCCGCTCAAGTGGCGCAGATAGCCGAGGGAAACGGCGACCAGCAGCGGTTGCAGCAGCCGGGTTTGGACCAGCTTCTTCTCCGGCCCGCGAAGGCAGATCGTTTTCAAATCTTCGCCAGCCAGTTCGCTTGCAACCGCAACCAGCTCGCAAAAGGCGGGATCGGATTTGAACAAGTCGGCGCCCATGCCAGCCTCCTGGGAGCCTTGGCCGGGAAAGAGGAAGACATTCATTGCCAGTCCATTAAGCCACTGTGGCCGTCAATCCGCCGTCCACGACTATCGTCTGGCCCATGATGTAGGCGGCATCGTCCGACGCGAGGAAAGCGACGGCGGCGGCGACCTCGGCGGGTGTGCCAAAACGCTTGAGGAGGATGCGCTGGAGGCTCTGCTCGCGGATCGGTTTTGGCACCTTGGCCGTCATGTCGGTCTCGATGAAACCGGGCACAACCGCGTTGACCCGAATCCCGCGGAGGCCGAGTTCCGCCGCCAGGGCGCGCGAAAAGGCGAGCAGCGCGCCCTTGGACGCGCAGTAATTGGTCTGGCCCGCGACGCCCATGAGGCCGGAGATCGAAGCGATGTTGATGATGACGCCCTTGCGCGCGCCGAGCATGACGCGGCTGACGGCCTTGCACCAGCGGAAGACGCCGCCGAGGTTTGTGTCCAGCACCTTGTTCCAATCCTCGGCGGGCATGAGCATCAGCCAATTGTCGCGCGTGATGCCGGCGTTGTTGACCAGCACGTCAATCCCGCCGGCCGTTGCGACGACATGCTGCACGGCGGCGTCAATGGCGGCGGCGTCCGCCTGGGCGCACTGGATTGGCTCCGCGCCGCACGCGGCCGCCACCTCCCGCGCCTGGTCTTCGCGCTGATGGTAGGTGAAGAAGACGCGCGCGCCCAGCGCGGCAAACCGTTCGACAATGGCGCGTCCGATGCCGCGGGAGCCGCCCGTGACGATGACAACTTTGTTTTCAGATGGACGATTCACGATGGTATTTGGAGTGGGGATTTCTGCGGGGAGATTAAGATTAGGATTAGCCGGGAGGGTTACTTCAAGGCCTGGTAGCGCTGCCATACCGATTCCGGCCAGACTTTGATCAACTGGTTGGCGCGTTGGTCCACCAGCGTCACGACCGACTCGCCCCAGGCCATTTCCGTGCGGAGCTTGTCGTGCAGCAGGTAATGCTTGAAGACCAGGCGCCCATGATAGGCCGGCTCGACGCGGTGCGTGGTGTGGAGCTGAAGGGGCATGCCGAACTTCACCGGCTTGCGATAATGGCAGGTGTTCTCAACGACCGGCATGGCCGCGCCGAGGCGGAAGGCTTCTTCCATCGGCAGGATTTCCAGCAGGATTTGCATCCGCCCTTCTTCGAACCAGAGGAAATAAACCGCGTTGTGGATGACGCCCATCATGTCGGTCTGGTGAAACAAAGGCGTGAGCGAGAGCTTGCGCCGGATGAGGCGGGATTCAGATGACATGCGTGAGACCATTTCTAGTTTGCTCTTGCATTGTACCGGCGGTCTGTGACCGCCGCCAATGTTGCCGGAAACAGTGCCTTGCTGGCAGGGCAGAACTGCCGCCCGGCCCTGAAATCCAGGGCGGCTCCCGATTCGGAATCGGGACGCCCTACCGAAGATCCGAAGAAATTTGTCATGCGCCGGTCACATTTCGTCCAGCTTCACCGTCAGGCTCCTGGGCATGATCGGGGGCATGGAAATCGTCTTGACGGCCGGCCCGCCGGGCGCGCCGAGCCGGAAGGAGAGGCCCGAATACGCCAGTTCGACCGGGAATACCGCCAGGGCCAGCCGCCGGTTCAGCACATAAGAGTGGCAGTCGGCCACCACCTCGCCCACCGGCTGGCCGGCGTGGAAAATCCGCGCTCCGGTCACGAGCGCGCCGTTGCCCGGCTCGGCGGCGACGCCCGCGATTTTTTTGCGCAGCCCTTTCTTCCGGCGTTCATGGATGGCGTCGCGCCCGCGGAACTTTTCCTTGTCGAAATCAATCATCCATTGAAGGCCGAGCACCAGCGGGTCGCGCACGCGGAGTCCCTCCGCCTGGATGTTGGGGAAGCGGCCTTCCAGCCGCAAGTCGTCATGAGCATCCACGCCGCAGAGGCATCCGTTGCGCTTGACAACCGCTGCCTGGAGGGCGTCGAACAGCGCCGGGGCGATGGCTCGCTCCGCCAGCAGCAGGTAGCCAAACTCCGATGTCTTGCCCGCGCGCAGGAGCCGCACCGTCGCGCCCTGAAACGGATAGACTTCGATGGACAAATACGGCAGCCCCAGCACGTCCGCGCCGAAGATTTCCTTCACCACATCCCAGGCCTTGAAGCCGTCCACGCTGAGAAGCGCGTGGCTCTCCGTCAAGTCTTCCAGGCCGGCTTCCGCGGCGCCCGCCGCTTGCAGAATGGCGGGCAATTCCGCGTCGGGCGCGATGCCCTCGCAAAGGAACACGAATTCCTCGTCATTGTTCGCCACGTAGCAATCGCCCAGCAACAGCCCCTCGCTGTCCGCCAGAAACGTATGCAAGACGCGCCCGAACCGGATTCGGGGAACATTTCCCGCCAGGAGCGCATCCAGGAAATCCAGCCCCTTTTCCGCCGGCACGCGGAACTTGTGAAGAAAGGAGAAATCCGCCAACCCCGCCGCATCGCGCACGGCGGCATATTCCGCGGCGCGCCCGGCGACCTGGGCGGCGACCTCCGCTCCGTGGCGCTCGCGGAAGATAGCGCCGACGGCAGCCAGCCGGGGCTTGAGCACAGAGGATCTCACGCGCCGCCTCCCGGTTGAGCTTGCTGCTCCAGCACATAATCCACCACGGTGTTGATCGAACGGAGAATGGCGATGTTCTGGTCGGGGATTTTGATCTTGAAGCAGCTTTCGATGCACAGGACGATTTCCAGCGCGTCCAGGGAGTCCAGACCCAAGCCGGAACCGAGCAGGGAGATGTCTTCGTGCAAATCCTCCGCCGAGTAAGGCAGGTTCAACCGGAGGATCAACTCTTCCTTGAAAGTGGCAATGATCCGCGCGCGCCGCTCAATCGTTGACTGAAAATCGTCTGACATGGCCTGGTTTTACTGACGTTTTGTCCGCCGAGGCAACACTCCCGCCTTGAGACCGTCGCGGGTCTTACGCCCGACCCGCTTCAAGCTTCGAGTTGGACCTCGGAAAGAGGCAATCATCTATCATCTGTGCGCCGGGATTTCAAGATTTTTATTCAGCACAACGGCGCAATTCAGGCCCTGCGGCGAACTGACCACGCCCAGGATAACGCCGGAGGAGACGCCGCCGGCGGCGGAAGGTCCCATCGCCACGCTCAGGTCCGCCAGAATCTGCGCCCCTTCCATCTGACCCGTCAGCCTGGCGACACTGACGCGCCGACCCAGCCACGCCGGAAAAATCCGCGCCGCGATTGCTTGCAGCCGGGCAGGCGGCGCGTCCGCGCAGACCCCGGCCACCTCTTCGGCCTTAACGCCAGCCTCCTGGAGCGCAGCCCGGATGGTTTCCTCCAGCGCAGCCGGGGAGTCATCCGGCCTGCCGGCGCGGCTGGTCTCGGTGGAACAGGCGATGCCGCAAATCTCCGCCAGCCGGGGCGCACCCCGCGCTTTTGCGCGCGCGGCGGTTTCCAGCATCCAAACGACGGCGCCTTCGCCCGGCGGCAGGCCTCCGTCGCTGCAAAGCAATCCCGCCCGGTAATGATCCGACACAATCCGTTCCGAAAGCTCATCCACCGCGCCGCTCAGGATGGCGGCCGCCTGCCCGGAGCGCAGGGCAGCCACCGCGGACGCCAGCCCGATCAGGCCGGCGCCGGGGCCGGCGCTCAAGGTGACATTCCGCCCGGCCAGCCGGAACGCGCGGCAGACATTGCCCATTATGGAACTGGGCACGATATAGGGGAACACGGAGATATGCCGCACCTGCCGGTGATTGCTAAGGAACGAAGTGAGAAACTCCGACTCCGCCCAGCTTGGCCCGGACGCCAGATGGAGGAACAGACCCAGTTCCGCCAAGTCCCGCGGCTTTTCCGGAAAGCCCGATTCGCGAATGGCCGCGCCCGCGGCCACGACGGCCCAGCGGCTGGACCGGTCCAGGCCGCGCAAATCGAGACGGCGGTCGAACTTCTCCACCTCGGCGCCATGCACCAATCCCGCCGCCATCGGCGGCAGTCCCGGAATGGACAGCGGGGAGAGGCCGGAACGGTTCCGCTTCAGCGCATCCCGCAGCCTTGCCGCTCCGACACCGAGCGAGGACACCATCCCGCAAGCAGTGATGCAGACCGGCTCCGCGACGTCCTGCGCCTCGGAGAGCGCGGCTTTCTGTTCCTCCGCAACCTCGATGACCAGGCTGGCGTTGTGGCCGCCGAAGGCGGAATTGTTGCTCAGAAAAATGCGCGGGCCGGGCCAGGGACGTCCGGCCGTTGGCACGCAGTCCAGGGCGCAGCCATCGCGCGCCTGGGTGAAATTAGCCGTGGGCGGCAGCACTCCCGCCCGCGCGCATACGATGCCGGCGATGGCTTCCACCGCGCCCGCCGCGCCGAGACAGTGGCCCACCATGCTCTTGGTCGAACTGACCGGCACGCACTCCGCGCGCGGGCCAAAGACCTTGCGGATGGCTTTGGTTTCGGCCTTGTCGTTGGCCTCCGTGCCGGTGCCGTGGGCGTTGATGTAACTGACCTGCTCCGCCGCCAGGCCGGCGTTGGCCAGGGCGCGCCTCATCGCGCTGGCCAGACCGCTCCCAGCCGGTTCCGGCGCCGAGCAATGATAGACGTCGTTGCTCATCCCGGAGCCAAGCAACCCGGCCTGCACCGCCGCGCCGCGCCTGGCCCCGGCTTCCGGTGTCTCCAGGAAAACGAAACCCGCCGCCTCGCCCAGGTTCAATCCGAAAGGCTTTGAGAACGGCGCACACTTGTCTTCGCAGGTCGCCTTCAAACCTTCGAAACCCGCCAGCGTGCTGGTGGCAAAGGCATCCGAGCCGCCGGCCAGCGCGGCATCCAGCATCCCGCAGCGAATCAAATCCGCCGCCAGCGCGATGGCGGCCGTGCTGGCCGAACAGGCCGTCACCACCGTCGTGCTCAAGCCCCGCACGCCCAGCGCGTGGGCGAGAATTTTTGCCCCGCAATGATAACGCTTGGCGAAAAGCTCCTCCGCGCTCAACCGCCCGTCGCCGCGGAGGATGCGCTCGTAGTGTTGCTCAATGAGAAGCATCGGCCCGGAGCATGTCGCAAATATCAATCCCATCCGCCGGCCCAACTCCGGCGGATTTACGCCCGCCGCCGCCACCGCTTCGCGCGCCGCCACCAGTGCCAGGTGGATGAAGCGGTCGAAGCCCTCAAAGCCCGGTTCGGCCCGGACCTTCGCCGCCGCCGCGCCGTGGATCAATCCCGCGTAACGCGAGCGCAGTTGGGCCGCCCGCGGGTCTTCGATGCGCTGGAGACAGCAGACACCGCGCATAATGTTATCCCGGAACTCCGCCACATCGCCGCCTGCGCAGGAAAGGACCCCCAGGCCGGTAATGACAACGCGGCGTCTCATACGTCTTCCAGTTCGAAATTGGGTCGTGTGTGATTAGGTTGCATCCCGGAGCCGCCGCAGCAAGCGGGTTGGGGTTTTCAACTGGCATTCCCAAAGGCGCACAACTTTCCAACCGTCCTTGCGGAGTTGCCGGGTGACTTTGCGGTCGCGTTTCCGGTTTTTGGCGAGCTTTGCACGCCAGAAAGCGGACGATGATTTTGGAGCTTGGTAACAACGAGGGCAGCCGTGCCAAAAACAGCCGTCAATGAACAGGGCAACGCGGCTTTTTGGAAACGCGAAGTCAGGCTGGCCGAAAACAGGGAAATGACGCCGCCAGCCGGTCAACCCGCCCCGCCTTAAAACCTGCAAGGCTTTAAGTTCTGTGCTGGCGTTCCCCCTTGACCGCACCTTTGCCATGTTTTCATGGCGTTGTCTTTTCGTCAGATTGTCCACCGAATTTTGTTCGCAACCATTCATAAACGGCCCGCTGTGCCTCCATATCGCATCGCCTGACCTGTCCAAGCAGCCAGATCGTATCCGGTTTCACCGCCGTTATGTTCTTTGCGCCCTGGTTGCATGTGGAGCAAAGCGCCCGGAGGTTTAAGAGTTCGTCCTTGCCGCCTAAACTCTTGTCTTTGATGTGGCCAATATGCAGCCGGACCTTGCGCCCGGTTTCGGGGTCAATCTCGCCCGGACACTTGCCGCACATCTGGCAAGTGAAGCCGTTTCGGTCAAGCACCTCTGCCCGCAATTTTGCCGATATGGGGCGGGAAAAACTGATTGCCGGTTTCGGTGGAGGGTTTTCCGCAAGCAGATACTCGTTTGGCTTCAAATCGGCCCTATCATGCTGCGACAGTATCGGCCAATGGTCATCGCTTCTCAATTCACGCAGCCGCCTGGCCCATTCACTGACGCTCGCGCCGGCGGCATCACGAACTTGAATTGAGGTGACTACTTTGCCAATGTTCGCAAGGAAGAATTGGCGAATCCGTTCTTTCGATCCTGGTGGTCGCATGGTTTTGAATCCCGCAAATGTTTCATCAACTGCTTGCCGATAAACTCCGTGTACGCTGGTGGGATTGCCTCATTCAATTCCTCTTTGGTCATCCAGTCAATGCCCATTGCTTCGCGGGCGGCGGCAATAGTGCAATTCCCCCCTCCATTCACCGAGACAAAATCAATCATGTCGTTTGTTTTCCCATAATGCGATTTGCGTTTGTCGAAGGTGTGGCAGCGTGGGTGCTTTCCATGAGGCGGAACGATGATTAAGAAATTCGACTCAAACAGCCGGTGCCGCAAGACGCGCAAGCCCTTAAACATCGTGCCGCACAGGATAGCCGGGTTAATCAGGGGCGCGCCGTCAACATTTTCGATGATATAGGGCTTGCCGGTTTCAATCAGCAGTTCCCTCACTGGCTCAATCAGCCGGGGCCATTTGTGGCCGTTTCCGTTGCGCTTGGCGAGGTCGGAATATGACTGGCAGGGAGGCGAAGCGTGTATCGCATCAAACGACTTTAGGAAATCCATCGGGAGGGTCATGGCGTTCGCGCAAATGAACTTAAACGGGAAGTGTGGCTGCGGCTTAATGTCCACTCCCACGACTTCAAACCCCGCCCGGCTGTAGCCAACGGCAACGCCCCCGGCGCAGCAAAACAGGTCAAGAAGTCGCGGTTTCATTTCAGGAATAATTGCCGCCAAAGCGCGCCCTCGTCAATTTCTAAAATTGTCAGCATCGTTTCCGGCAACATTGGCGGCGGTCACAGACCGCCGCTACAGTGAAAAGGCAAACTGGAAACGGTCTCACGGCTTCCATCCTCTCCGGAGAACCGCCGCGAAGTTGTAGCCGAAGTCGGTGCCGCCCAGCGCGAGGATGTATTCCGGCGGCGCATCCGCGACGCGCCGGTCCAGGTCCGCCACGCCGGTGCGTTGCGGCCAGAGTTCATCGCCCTGCTCCAGCGCCGCCAGCGCCGCGGCCAGGCTCACCAGGATGGACGCGGCCTCGATGTAGCCGGTGTTGAAGGTGGTCGTCACCATCGGCCGCCGCGCAACATCCGCTCCGAACAAGGCCTCGCAGACCCGAAGCGCCTTGAGGTCCTGGCGGTTGCCCTGCGGCGCCCAAACCACCAGGCCGATTTGGCCCGCCGAAACGCCGGACCGCTCTAACGCCAGCTCCACCGCGTGGCGCAACCCGCCGTCGCCCAGGTTCGGCGCAACAAAACCCTCCGCGTCCATCCCCATGCCGTAGCCGAGCACTTCGGCGAGAATGGGGGCGTTGCGCTTGACCGCGCCGGCGGCGGTTTCCATAACGAGCATGGCGGCGCCTTCGCCCAGCACCTTGCGCTTCTCCTCGTCCAGACGCAGGCGGTAGTCGGACTCCCCGTCGCCGGCGTAGAGAAAGCCGATCTGATCGTAGTTGTAAAAGGTCTGCCCATAGACCTCGTCCGCCGCGCCCGCGAGAATGGCATCGGCGCGGCTCTCCGCCAGGGCGTCAAAAGCGTAGGCCAGACTCTGCAAGCCCGCGTGCGGCCCGGCGGAAAGCGTGGCGTTGACCCCTTTGAGGTAAAGCGCGTTGGACACCCAGCCCGCCGTCGAGTTGGCCACGATGTTGGAGAAGCTGGTCACGTTGCCCTGGAACGTGTCGCTGCTGAACACGCTGTCCATGTGCCCCATCTCCGACGGCCCGTTGGACGCGCCAATGACCACACCCATTTCCTCCGCGCGGCCCGGCGACATTTTCAGCCCGGCGCTCTCCAGCGCCAGCCGGCCGGCGGCCACGGCGAAGCGGCTGATTTCGTTCAAGCTGGAAAAATCAATCCGGCGGTCCACGTCGGCCGGCTTGAACGCGCCGACCTGCCCCGCGCAACGGGCCTGCTGGCCGCGCAACGGGAACTTCGCGGCCGGCGTGATGCCCACCGCGCCCTGGCGCAACCGCTCCAGCGTGCGCCCAATGCCCAGGCCCAGCGACGTCACGGTGCCAACTCCTGTAATCACCACGCGCCCGTTCCGCGCGGGGCGGGGCGGCGCGGGCGCGTCCCATTTGGAAACGGCCACGGCGGCGTTGTTGCCGCCGAAGGCAAAATTGGCGGAGAGGAAGGCCGAATAGTCCCGCGGGCGCGCCTGATTCGGCACATAGTCCAGCGCGCAGCCGGGACGCGCGCCGGAGAAATTCAGCGTGGGCGGAATGAAGCCGGCGTTCATGGCCAGCAACTGGGCGGTGGCTTCCAAAATGCCCGTCACCCCCATGCAGTGGCCGAAAAAGGATTTTGTGGAAACCAGCGGAATGGGCCGGCCATCGCAGAAGGCCGCCACGCCGCGCGATTCCGCCTTGTCATTGGCCTCCGTGCCGGAGCCGTGGCCGTTGATGCAGCCGATGTCGGCCAGCGTCAGGCCGGAATCTTCCAGCGCCTGCCGAAGCGTCCGCTGCACGCCCTGGCCGCGCGGGTCCGGCGTCGTGGGGTGGTAGGCGTCGGAAGTTGTCGCGTGCCCTGCCAGCCGGCCATGACACCGCGCGTGGCGCAACAGCGCCTTCTCCATGTTTTCCACGACCCAGAAACACGCGCCCTCGCCCACGTTCATGCCGTAGGGCGTTGAGAACGGCGCCATGCGGCCCGGCGCGGTGGCTTTCAGCGAGTCGAAACCGGACATGTTCGCCACGCTGAGCACATCCGCGCCGCCCACCAGCACGATGTCGTAATAGCCCCGGTTGACCAGCCGTTGCGCCAAACCCAGCGCCACCGTGGTCGAGGAACAGGCGGTGGTGACTACCCATGTTTCCCCGCCCAGCCTCAGCGCGCCCGCCATCGCCTTGCCGAAACCGTAGAGCTGCGCCTGCAAGTTCATCCGCTCGTCGAACGGACGCGGGCTGCGGCCGTGTTTCCACGCATACTCCGCCTCTGCCGAGCAAAGCCCGCCGTTGCAAGTGCCCAGCACCACGGCGATGTCGCGGCGAAGGCCGTTGCCGCCGGTTTGAATTCCCGCGTCGCGCAACGCCCGCCGCGCCGCCGCGATGGCATGGCGCAGATAGCGATCTTCATACTCCTCCATCTCCGTCTCCGTCAGCCAGGCCCCCAAGTCGCAGTCCTTGATCTCGCCTCCGAAATTGCCGCGGAAATGTCTCGCGTCAAAGCGCATGATCGGCCCCAGCCCGTGCCGTCCCGCGCGCAGCGATTCGGTCACCGTTTCCGGGTCGTTCCCAATCGGGCAGGTGATGCCGATGCCGGTGATGGCCGCCTGCCGGCTCACGCCCTGGCGCTGCATCGGTTTGCCCAGCACCTGCGCGCCGCCCTTCCAGGTGGCCGGTTCCAGGCTGGCCGCGTGTTGCGGTTTTTGCCGCCGGAAAAACTCGCGCCACAGCTTGAGAAATTGCTCCCGCAACTGCTCCGGCGTCATTTTCAGCGGGCGGGCGACCACGTTCGCGCCATTGTAATGCGCCCAGTCGAAATCGAAAATGCGTCCCTGCCGCCGCATCCGCTCCCAATGCACTGAGCCGGGATACGGCGTGAAAATAAAAAATTCCGCCGTGTGAATCCCGGCGGCGTCAAACAAGTCAAGCACACGGTCCGCAATATGTTCGTCGTCCCAGTCCCGCCCAATGCCGCACGAGCCGAAAAAACGGATGCCCCGTCCTTCCACCGCCTTCACCAGTTCCGCCAGCACCCGCCGCTCGCGCGCTCCGCCCTGGAGCGCCCGTATGGAAACCGGGTCCACGTTCATCGTGCAGTAGAAATTGCGCACGCCGGCGCGCGCGGCCAGGTCCAGAAATTCGGCGTCGGTGTTCAGCGCCAGCGTGGACGACACAAAGTATTTTTTCCCCAGCGGCTTGACGGCGCGGAAGAGCGCGCGGGCGTATTCGTTCAATTTGCGATGCGGGAAGAAAAGCGTGTCGTCGGCGAGATAAACATTTTCGTGCTTCAGTTGGCGCAGCTCCTCAACCACGCGCTCGATGGGCCGGAAGCGAATGCGCCCGCCCATTTGCCCCGGCAGCGAACACATCCCGCAAGTGTAGGAGCAGCCGCGCGTCAGTTGCACCAGGTCCTCGTCCCAGTCGTAATGCTCGTTGCGGTAGAATATCTCCCGGCGCGGGATCGGAGTCGCGGACAAATCGGCGCTGCAGCCGCCCCGGTAAAGCGGCTTCAGGCTGCCGGCCTGCGCATCCGCCAGAATGCGCTGCCAGGTCGGCTCGGCTTCGCCGAGGTTGACCGCGTCGGCGTGCCGGAGACATTCGTCGGCCATGAACGACGGGAACAACCCGCCCATGACCACCTTCCTGCCGCGCGCGCGGTACTGGTCCGCAATCTCGAACGCGCGGGCCGCCTGCGGCGTGAAACAGTTGATGGCCACCAGGTCCGTCGGCGCATCGTAGCTTATGGCTTGGCCACTGTTGTCATCAATCAACTCGACCTCGACCCCTGGCGGCGTGAGCGAAGCGAGGATCGGAATGCCCAGCGACGGCGGCGTGGTGAAGCTTCCCAGAAAGTAATCCACCAGCCCCCGGTCCAGCTCCGGCAGGCTGGCCAGGAACTTCTCGAAGCGCGGATAAACAAAAGTGACTTTCATTCGTCCTCGCCTAAGAAAACTGTGTTATCCGCGAATTACGCGAATTGCGCGAATAAGAGGCTTCTTTCGCGTAATTCGCGCAATTCGCGGATTCCTCTCCTCTATATCGGCGTGGTTCTTGAAACTCCATATTCTTCGCTGGCTCCGTTGACCTTTGCAATCGTTAGGCAAGCGGCAGGTCAAATATCCGCCGCAGTTCGATGCGCGGCAGCTTCCCGCGCCCGTTGACCGGCAGCGCCTCGAGGATTCGCCAATGGCGCGGCACCTGCCAGGCGGGCAGTTGGCCCAGCAGGAACTGGCGCAGCTCTTCGGCCTCAACCGCCCGGCGCGGCACCACGCAAACCGCGATGGTCTCCTCGCGCGCGCCGCCCGGATCGGGCAGTCCCAGCACCACACATTCCCGAACCGCATCGTGCGCCAGCAAGGCGCGCTCGATCATCTCAGGCGCAACTTTGCGGCCGGCCGCGTTGATCAAGTCGCTCCGGCGTCCGCGCAGATGAACCCATCCATCCTTAATTTCCGCAAGGTCGTTCGTGCGAAAGCAGCCGTCCCCCAGCGCGGGACTGGCTTCCGGCCAGTAACCCAGCCCGGCGGCGGGGCTGCGGACTTCCAGGCAGCCTTCGTCGTCGCAACTCACCTCCACGCCGCGCATCGGGGCGCCCGTGCCCGCGCCCTCGGCGCGCGGGGCCGCCGTGCCATCGTAGGCAATGCCGCCGCATTCGCTGGAGCCGTAAAAGTTGTGAATCTTCAGTCCGCCGGCGGCGAAGACCTGCTGTTCCAGCGCCACCGGCAGCGGCGCTCCGGCTGAAATCGCCAGGCGCACCGTGGCGGGGATCACCCCGGCCTCGTGCCAGACCCGCCATAGCGCCGGCACCGACGGCAGCGTCAGCGCTTCCGCCTCCGCTCCCGCCCGGCTGATGGATTCCGGCAGCGCGGATTGGCCGAGGATGAGCGGGATGCCGTGCAGCAGCAGCGCCAGCACCAGGTTGGAGAAGCCGTAAGAATGTGCCATCGAAATGACGCCCAGATTGGGCCAGTCCGGTCGAAGCCCCATGGTGGCGACGATCTGCTCCGCATCGGCCGCCAGTTGGCTGGCGCTGAAGGCGATCAAACGCGGCTGCCCGGTTGTGGCCGAAGTCGTCTTGAGGTGTGCGCAGAGGGGAAAGGCCGACTTGAGCCGCGCCAGCAGCGCCGGATCCTCCGCGAGGGGAGGGCGTGGCTGTCCCTCTTCCAGCGGCGCAACCATCGCCCCGCAGCGCCAGGCCCGCAACACTTCGAGAACAAATTCCGCCCGCGCGCCGCAAGGGCAATGCACGCCGGAAGCCGGGGGCGAACCGGCTTCCGCATCGGCGCGCAACTGCTCGAAAGTCCACTCGCGGCCGGTTGCCAGGTCGCGCAAAGCCATCAACCGGCTCTGCCGGCGGGCGACGCGCAGCCAACGGTGGTAAAGCATTGCGCAGTTACTAGCCCACCACTACACTTTCCGGCAAGAACTATTTGCCTGGGGGCATGTCCCTTTTGGGGTGGCGGTTTCCGGTTCTTACTCTTAATCTAAACTATATTGCGGCGCAGGAAGCGCCGTAGGCGCGACATATTTGTAGAACTAAACCGAAAAGGAACTTCAAGCTCCGTCAGGAGCGGCATCGTCGTTTGACAACGATGTCGCCCCTACGGGGCTTTAGGGTTTTGATTCAGAGGGCTTCTACAAATATATCGCGCCTACGGCGCTTGGCCACAGACGACAAGATGCTGGTTTGAAATTTAGGATGAGAATTAAGATAAGGAGAGGATACCCAAGAAAGTGATATGCGCCCGGCCGCTCCCAACCAGCAAACTCAAACGGAACCATACCTTCCCGACGCCGGGGCGGCGCGGCCTTTCGTGTTTGAGCGCGACACCTTCTCTTTTCCCAATGAACTGGTGTGGGCTTACCAATTCGATCCCGCGACGGGCAGGGCCGCTTCCTATCGGCGCGATCCACCGCCCGCTTACGCCCATCATTGCTTTGTGCTGGCCCGGTCCGTGCGGCAGTTCTTCTGGCACGCGCGCTTCGAGCCGGCGGCGCCGCCGCTTGCGGACGCGGCCTGCGAGCGGCTCGCGCGCGAAGTGGTGGCGCGCAATCCCCGCAAACCGTGCGCGCCGGAACGGCGGATTGTCATCCCCGGCTACAGTTGCCTGCGCGACTTCAGCCGGGCGCGGGAGAAAGTGTTGAAGGGCGCGTGCGGGGGCGCCTGGGAATCCTACTTCCTGCGCAGCCATTGGCGGATGGTTCACCCGGTGTTCCGATGGCAGGAAGCCAGGGAGGCGCCCCGGCTGGCCCAAGCCGTCCGCCAGGGACGCGTGCCCATCGTGCATCTGGTGCGCTTTCCTCAATTGACCATCAACCACGGCATTGTGCTCTACGGCGTGGCCGAAGCGGAGCCGGGATTCAAGTTCACCGCCTACGATCCCAACATTCCCGAACACCCGTCGTTTCTGCAATACGACGCCGCGAAGCGAACCTTCTTCATGGAGCCGACCCACTACTGGGCCGGAGGCCGCGTGGACGTTTTCCAAATCTACCACAACTGGCTCTACTGAGCGCCCGTCGCCCTGTAGCGGCGGTCTGCGACCGCCGCAAATTCGGTTAACAACAGTGCTCCAATCCAGCAGAGCCGCTCATGTTCGCGAAGATCTTAGGACGGATGGACACGCGGTTGATAAACGCAAAGGCGCAAAGGCGCAAAGGCGCTCCCGATTCGGAATCGGGATTCCTTCTTTGCGCCTTGGCGACTTCGCGTTGAAAAATCTTTTTTCTCCCTGAAATCCGTGTAATCCGTGGTCAATTCCTTTGGTTGCGGCTGGCCTGGTTGCGCCTGGGTGTCCAAAAAGCCGTGCCGAACACGACCAGTCCGCAAAGGTTGATCCCAATCGTATAACCCAGCTTGTAAGTGCGCCCTGTATTCTCCTCCGCGTAGATGATCACGTCCCGGCCGGCCGCCAGCGCCGGGAGCGCCATGGGCATAATGGCCCCATGCAACATCCCATAAGCAAAACCAGCCGGCCCCTGGCGCGGACGGAAATGCGGCACCGCCCATGAGTAAAATATCGCCAAAACCACCCCCAGGACCACCATCCGCAATGCGCGTTTCAGCAAGCCGCCCGCCCACGGCGGCCAGCCGGCCGGTTTCGCTTCAGGCGGAGAACTGGAATTCATTGCCGCAGAGAATCAGCCCGCGCCAATCCCGATTCAAGCAGATTCCCGCGCCGCGCGACGTATGGGCCGCATTGAATTACTTTGGATTGCCATTCGTAATCTGAATTGTCATCTTAATCCCAATCCTAATCTCATCTTAATCGCTGTAAAATAAACGGGATTAAGATTAGGATTACGAAATGGATACGGCGAATGTGAATACAACAAGAGGAGCGTCAGCTTTGGAAAGGCAACCTGCCGGCTTTGGTTTCTGGATGGCGACCTCGCTCCTGTTGTGCGTTGTGGGGATCCAAATTACTCTGGGGGTGGCGCTTATGATAAACGCCGCGCTCTGCGAGCGCCTTCTTCACCTGCCGTCCCACCAATTGACACGGCACCCGCTGGTGATGGGCTTCAACGATATTGTGGAGTTCGGAGTGGTGCTTGCTTTCGGACTTTACCTCAACCGGCCGCATTTCCGCCGGGCATTTCCAATCGGTCGAATTACGGTTCTCCAGTTGCTTGGGGTGGCTCTCTGCGTGTTGGGTGCCTGGGTTCTCTTGTCGAACGCTGACAACCTCCTCCGTGCATTGCTGCCTATCCCACAATGGCTGCTAAAATTGTTCGAGGATCTGTTCTTCTCCAAAGACCGGCTGTTGTTCGGAGTGTTCTCGCTGGTCATTATTGGGCCGGTAACCGAGGAGTTGCTCTTCCGGGGCATCATTCTGCGGGGGTTGTTGAGCCGTTATCGGCCGTTCACGGCGGTGTTGCTCACGTCGTTGCTGTTTGCGGCGTTTCACATGAATCCCTGGCAGGCCCTCGGAGCGTTGTTCCTGGGCGGCCTGATTGGCTGGTTCTACTTGCGGACCCGTTCGCTGGCGCTGTGCGTGCTGGCCCATGCCTTGAACAACGGGTGGGTAATCCTGTTCGCGCTTCTCCCATCCGATATTCGGGACATGACCGGCATACCGGGCAACACCGCAGCACTGTTTCTGCCGTGGTGGCTGAACGCCGCCGGAGCGGGCGCGCTGCTGGCTGGCTTTTGGATTTTTCGCAAAGCCACTCCGCAGCCGCCGGCGATGCCAGAAGGTCCCATCGCCGTCACATCTTAATCAGCATTCTCCCTTTGCAAGCTTGCGAGCCGGGCAGGTTTTGGCATATTGCCGCCATGGCTGAACTCGAAAATTTGCAAAACGGTTTTCCGCCGCCGCCTCCGCCGCCATCGTCGCCGCCCAGTTTCGGCCAAAAGATCAAGAAAGCCCTGGGACCAGTCGGCGTCGTCCTGATTGCGCTCTTCGCCAAGTTCACTGCTCGCTGCCCCGTCTGGTCTCGCTTTTCAAGTCCAAAACCGACGTGGAACGCCGGTATTTCGAGGTGACACCGGGACAACGCTTGCTGATGGGCGCGCTCTACTTCGGCCTCATCGGCGCCCTGGTGCTGGGCATGCGCCTGACCCTCATCCCGCGTGAATTACTGACGCAGATACATTGAAAGCGGCCGGCGCGCTTGCCCGGCGGAGTTACCGGGCAAAGGGCGAGGAATGGCCAATTTCACCATTCCAAATTCACTATTTCGACCGCCCGGGCTTGACAAAAATTAGAGTCTATGATTATATTGTCAGCGTGAGGCACGAAGGCACAGTCAATGGGCGCATCCGCGAGGTGGCCGGCGAGATTGCGGATTGCCTGCCCTCCGTCTTGTCCGCCGTAGGCCCGGCGAAGGCGGAAGGCTCGGCGAAGGAGGGCGGATTTCCTCCTTCGCTAAAGCTACGGAGGACGGGGCGGATTGCCTGCCCTCCGCAGCCTTGGCGAAGGAGGGCGGATTTAACCGCAAAGAACCCAGCGCGGCCAGCCGCAACCGAAGGAGTTGAACCCCGGATTCCACGGATTCCACGGATTCAGAACTCCCGGTTCGCGCCGCCACCGGAAGACAATCTCAACAGAAGCAAACGAAGGCAACGAAGAAGCCTTCTGCCTTCGTTCCCTTCGTTCCCTTCTGTTCTAACTTTTCCGAGGCCCCCGGACTTCTGTTTGTTTGCGCGTTTTGCGCCTTTTTGCGGCAAATCAGCTTTAAGTCATTATCCATGAATAACTTACAACTAATTGCGAGATTTCGTAATCAAGGCCAATCAAGCCTAATCAAGCCTAATCGTGTTATTTTTCCCGCAAAGAACCCAACGGAGTGTTGGAGTGATGAAGTGCTGGAGTGCTGGTTCTTCCCACCACTCCATCACTCCAATCCCCGCCGTCCACGGCTAATTAAGCCTAATTAAGCCTAATTAAGCCTAATTAAGGTTAATTAAGGTTAATTAAGGCTAAAAAACTGAACCAACATGCTATTCCCCCGTCCAGTCCGAAATGGTCCGCCGCCGCGTGTGGCCGCCACCGGGGCCGGCATCGTGACAGCTTATGGAAGCGGCTGGCGGGTCAACGCGGAGGGTTTCCGGGCCGGGCGGACGGCGTTCCGTCCGGTCACTCTGTTCGATGTGAGCCGGCAGCGGTCCAAGCTGGCTGCCGAAGCGGATTTGCCGGACACGCTCCCCCCCACGCGGCTTCCGGCGCGGCAGATCAGCCGGTTGGACCGTGCCAGCCGGATGCTATTGCTCGCGGCGCACGAGGCCTGGGGCCAGGCGGGCTGGGAACCCGCGGAGGATTTGCCGCTGGTGCTGGGCACCACATCGGGCGGCATGCTCCTGGGGGAAGAATACTTCAAGCGCGCCGTCGGCTCTCCGCGCGCCCATCGCGGCCAGCCGACCCGCGCGCTGCACTACCAGCCGCAGACCCAGGGGCGCGTCGTTGCCGAGGCGCTCGGATTCAGCGGCCCCATTATCATCATTGCCAACGCCTGCGCCTCCGGCGGCAATGCGCTGGGCCTGGCCTGGGAAATGATCCGCGGCGGCCGCGCCAGCCGCGTCCTGGCTGGCGGCTACGACGCGCTGACGCAGCTTGTCTATGCCGGCTTTGACGCGCTGCAAACCATTTCGCCCGGCGGTTGCAGGCCGTTCGACGCCCACCGCGACGGGCTGTCCATCGGCGAAGGCGCCGCCGTGGTCGCGCTGGAAACCCTCGAATCGGCCGGGCGCCGCGGAGCGGACATCCTCGGCGAACTCATCGGCTATGGCAGCACCATGGATTGCCACCACCTGACCCAGCCGCACCCGGAGGGCGAGGCGGCGCTGGCCGCGATGCGGCAGGCGTGCGCGGCGGCGCAAGTACACCCGGCGGACATTGACTACGTGAACGCCCACGGCACCGGAACGCCGCAGAACGACAGTTCGGAAGCCGCCGCCATCAACCGCTGGGCCGGGCGCCACGCGGCCGGCTTGCCGGTCAGTTCGACCAAGGCCGGCATTGGGCACCTGCTCGGCGGAGCGGGGGCGGTGGAGGCGGTGGTCTGCCTGATGGTCCTGCGCGAACAATGGCTGCCGCCGGAAACCACGGTGGAAACCCCCGACCCAATCTGCCGGTTCCCGCTGGTCCGGCAGCCCGCCGATGCCCGGTGCGACTTGGCGCTGTCCAACTCGATCGGGTTCGGCGGCGCGAACGCGACGCTCCTTTTCCGGAGGTTTCCATGAACCGCGTTTTCGTCATCGGCTTGGGCGCGGTGTCGCCCGCCGGCTGGGGTGTGCCGGCGTTGCGCGCGGCGCTGGACGCCGGGGAGCCGCTTCCGATCGGGCGCATCGAGCGTCCCGGCTGGGACCGCCCCCTTAACGCGCGCCTGGTGCCCGAGCCGTCGCCGCGTCCGGCTTTCCTGGCTCACGCGCGGTTTCGCCGGGCAAGCCCGCTCACGCATTATGTCGCGGCGGCGGCGCTGGAAGCGTTGGGCGGCGTCCAGCCCCTTCCGCCGCGGCTGGGTCTGGTCGTCTGCCTGCAAATTGGTTGTGTGCAATACTCGCACCGCTTTTACAAGGAAGTGCTGGAATCCCCGGCCGCCGCCAGCCCGATCCTGTTCCCGGAAACCGTCTTCGCCGCGCCGGCCAGCCATCTGGCCGCGCTGTTGGGGAATGTCTCGCTGGTGACTACATTATTGGGCGACCCGGCGGTGTTCCTGCAAGGCGCGGCCCTCGCGGCGGATTGGCTGACGGAAGGGCGGGTGGACCTGGCCCTGGTCGCCGGGGCGGAAGAGGCGAACTGGCTGCGGTCGGACGCGATCTGGCATTTCGATCATGGCTGTGTCACCGGCGCCGGCGCGGGGTGTGTCTGCCTGGGCCTGGAGGCGGGCGCCTCCGGGGGCGTGGAACTGAGCGCGCTGACCGGCGCGCAAACCTATATGTCAAGTATAAGCCGCGGCCGCGCGGCCCAACTCATGCGTTCCCAATTGCCCGCCGGTTCCGCGACGGAACTGCTCTGCGACGGATTGCAAGGCTGCCGCCGGCTGGACGCGCCGGAGCGGGCCGCCTGGCAGGGCTGGCCCGGACCGCGCCTCAGCCCAAAGCGGGTGCTGGGGGAAGGGCTGATGGCCGCATCGGGCTGGCAGTGTGTGGCCGCCTGCGACGCGCTGGCGCGCGGCGATTTCACCGGCGCCACGTTGAGCGTGGTGGGCTGCAACCAGCAGGCCATCGGCGCGCGGTTTGTGCGGTCGGGCGGGCCTTTTTGCTTGTCCTGTTCGCCGGAATCGCCCAAGCTTTCCGCAGCGGGCCGATGAACTTACTGTATGATTGACAACTTGGGAGCGTTGAAGCTCCAGATCAAGCGGATGATGGTGGAGAACCTGATGTTGCAGATTCCCGCCGACCAGATTCCGGACGACCAGCCGCTGTTCGGTCCCGGAAGCATCGGCCTGGACTCCGTGGATGCCCTGCAACTGGTCGTTGCCCTGGACAAGGGCTTCGGACTCAAGATCACCGATCCGGACCATGCCCGCGAGGTGCTCCGGGATGTCAATACTATGGCCGATGCCGTCTGCCTTCTGGCGCGGAGTTGCTGAACGAAATCCCAATCGCCGGTTCAGTAGCGCATCAGCTTCACGCGGAAGATGGAGCCTTGAGCCGGGAGAGAGACGCTGGGCGGAGAGGAGGATCCCTGGTAAGTCCGGCCGAGGTTGGTGGTCTTCCACACCCCGTTGTCATAGACTCCTTCCTCGACCTGAAGGAACTGGGCCGCGGTGAAGCCGGAGCCGACCGTGGGGCGGATATCAACCCCGGCGCTGAAGCCCAGGATCAGGAACTCGTCCGGCCCCAACTCCCCCACCAGCACGCGGGCGGCGGGCGAGGGCACTTGCGGCGGCGAAACGAACACAGATGATTGCGGAGCCGAAGCAAGGACGGGCGGTTGCATGAACGCATTGGGCGCGGCGAGGAAACGAACCAGCAGGTGGTAGCGGTCGAAGATCAGGTTTTTGCCCCGGATGATATCGTCCGCGATGGCGGCCTTGAGCTTTCCCGATGCTTGCAGGTCGAGGATGACGGGCATGGCGGCATTGACCATGCGGTAGTCCGCGCCCAAATCAACGTAGGTGGCCGTCAACTCGGGACCGGCGCCGCCATCCACTCCGTAAGCGCCGAAGCCAATGGCCGAATACTCCGCCAGCGCGTAGAAGAACGCGCGCGCGCCCGACATGGTCCGGCCCGCCTCGGGACTCCAGTAGGGGTTGTCGGGACGGACATAGCGCGCGTTGATCATGCGGAAGTTGACGAGGGGCTGCACGGAAGTGTCAGCGGAAAGGAAATCAATGTCGGGCGCGTTCGCCTTCCAGAGGTCGAGCATGTGGGACACCGGCCCGCCGCTGGGGTAGCTCTCGCCGGCCCGATCAAAGGAGTCAAACGCATCGGCGGTGTCTTCGCCGCCTTGCCAGGCATTGACGTAAGTGGCCAGCGGATAGACTTGCTTGCCGGCCTTGGCGATTTCGTTGATGTAGGAGGAAAGGTAATAGGCGGTGAAAGCCTCTTCCGCCAGCCGGCTGCCAAAGACCTCCGTCCAGGTCCCCGGCTTCTTCTTCAGGGCCGCAACCAGCGAGGCGGGCACGGGGCCGTTGAACAACCGGGTGGCCTCCGGCGAGTAGTCGCGGATGCTGCCCAGGAGGCCGGGTTCGTTCTCGACCTGCATCAGGATGACGGTGCGGTCCGCCTCGTCCACCTGGCGAAGGTGCGTCATCATGGCCAGGTAGGCCTTCTTGTCCGCCTCCAAAGTGGTCCTGGAGTGCGGCGAGAGCACACGTATGGGTTTGCCGCCCAAGTCCAGGACCCGAGGGAAGCGCGTGAGATTGGACTTGACCCAGTTCGGCGCCCAATCCATGGCGCCGTTCTTCCAGGTGCCGAACCAGAGCATGACGACGCGGAAGCCCTGGGCGCGCGCCTGGTGGAGGATCTGGTCGAAGTCCCGGAAATCGAACTGGCCTTCCACGCGCTCGATCTCGTTCCAATAGACTGGATACTCGACGGCGTTGGCGCTCATGGCCTTGAGCTTGGGCCAGGCGCGTTCCATCCGGTCCGGGAAGCCGCTGTCGTTGACCACCTGGCCGCCCAGGATGATGAACGGCTTGCCGTCCACCATGAAAGTGAACCTGCCGTCCGTCTTCACCAGTTGCGCAATGGGTTTGCCCTGCGCGCAAGCAAGGGTGACGCCGGCCGACAATGCCAAAGCCGGCAGGATGAGTTTATACATCAATAAGCCAAGTTTTCGTGTCATTTGAATTCCTCCAATTAAGTTGATAAGGCGCGGAGCCAACAACACCCTCTCGACGGCCGGCCTTAACGGTCAATTCGAATCAACATCTTGTCCAGCGCGTCATGGTCAATCGGGTAGCCCAGCCCCGGCGCCGTTGGCGCAATAACGTATCCGTCCTTGTCGGGGCGGATTTTGTCTTTCATGTAGGCCCGATCGGCGAAGTCCGGCGTTTGCGGCATCTCGAACCACCTGCAGTTGGGCAATGCCAACTCCAACTGGAAATGCACGGCCAGGTCCAGGACGTTGCCCCAGTTGTGCGGCGTGCAGGTAAAACCCATGCAGTCGGCCAATATGCCCACTTTCATAGACCCGCTGATGCCGCCCACGTTGTCGGCAATCAGCCGCACGATGTCCAGGGCGCCCCGTTGGATGTAATCGCGGAAGCCGTGAACGGACAGAATAAACTCGCCGATTTCAAGGGGGAGGCCCGGCAGTTGTTTGCGCAGTTCGATCAGGCCCTCGATGTTGGTGGTGGGGACCGGGTCTTCAAAATTGATGTACCCCTGGTCAATCAGGACGCGCCCGACCTTCAGTGCGTCCGGGAGGTTGTAGCGTTGCACGGGGTCGAACAGCAGCGTGTAATCGTCGCCGGCCGCCTTGCGGACGGACTTGATCTCGTCAATATGCCCGTCGGCCGCGGCGACCGGAGCGCCGGTGGCGTGCTGTCCGCCGCCGGGGTGGATCTTGTACGCCTTGAAGCCCTCGGCCTTGGCCTTCAGCATGTCGGGGACATAATCCTCCACCGTCGGCAAGTGCTGCGAACTGGCGTAGGCCAGTATCTTGTCCTTGTTGCCGCCCCCGCCCACCTGTGCCAGGAGCTTGTAGGTTGGCCGGTTGAGCGCCTTGCCAATGATGTCCCACAGGCAGATATCTATGGCGGCAGCGTGCAAATTCGGCCTGGGTCCGCCGCCTCCCCCTCCGCCGCTGCCACCGCCTCCCGCCCGGCCTCCGCCACGACCGGCTCCGCCGCCCCGGCCTCCGCTCGGTGGTGTGGGGGCGTTACCGAGCGCAAGAAGAATATCGAAGGCGCTCTTGCCCAGGCACACGCTCTTGGCGTAATCCACCCATCCCGGCGTGGCGCCCCGGTTGCCCAGGGTGTAATTCCCTTCGACCCCGCCGTTGGTCACGATGGAGCAGATTTCTCCGCTCTCCGGGCTGTTGAGCCGGCGGACGTTGCGGATGTCCGCGACATAGACCTTGACCTCCTTGATCGTCAGGTCGGGCAGGTCGGCGGGCTTGACCCCGACGGCTTCGGCCGCCGCTTGAGCGGGGCTGACGAGGACCGATGCTCCTCCCATGGCGCCGAGCGCGGAGGCGCCGAGGAAATGCCGGCGCGAGATGCAACGTTGTGACATAAGTTCTTCTGTGGGTGGTTTGGGTTATTAGTTCGGAATTATCAGTCGCAGGCAATTTCCATTCATGTTCGCAAGCAACGCTTCAATGAATCCATCATTTTGCCAAGCCTTTAAAATACAACCGCAAGTTCGTTCATTTCAAGCACAAAAATCCAATCCCTCCGATTCCTAGCCGGTTTTTCCTTCGGCATTTCGTTGGCGGCAGGCCATTTTCAGAAATCCGTGACCCTCATAAAACCATTGATTTTACAGGGGGTTTTGAGTTTGGAGCGGGTGAAGGGAATCGAATCCTGTCTCAAAATGTTCATAATTCGTTAAATGGCCCAATCATAGTGCATTGCAAACGGCATATCTTCCACCATCTCCGCATCAAAAGGCACGGTGATGA
>Ga0181518_10000648_pt1 | contig 37612 bp, 36 predicted proteins | sample PEATcosm2014_Bin_28_FD_119751 | JGI IMG/M metagenome (GOLD analysis project Ga0181518, IMG submission 119751) | Peatland microbial communities from MTU Mesocosm Facility, Houghton, MI, USA - PEATcosm2014_Bin01_60_metaG | ecosystem: Environmental > Terrestrial > Soil > Wetlands > Peat | place...
AGTTGCTCTTGCCGCTGCCGGTGCTTGCGAGTGCCCATCGCCATAAAAACATTCTACGGCCGTTATGTTTCAGGCTCCAGCACAATCGCCCCGCCAGACCGGATTTTCACCACGGGCTGTTAGGTGGCTCCCCAACGGAAAAGATGGTTTCGCTTGTGGGCCCTTGACGGGCTAAAGGCTTTGGCCATATCGGCGGTACTCCTCGCTCTGAACTGGTATGTGGAGCAACGGCCGCTTGGCAAGTACTTTAACAACTTCGAATATGCGCTCCTGCAACAGTCGCTGATTTCCGAGTTTGAAGCTGCCAGACCCTTGCGACCGAAGGACCCACAGATGCCAGTCGTCATTGACATCTCATCCATCCGACAAGACAAGTCGCAGCCAACCGACAGAGACAAGCTGGATAAACTGATTGGCAGACTGAGAGAGATGAACGCGGCGGCCATTGGAGTCGATATCGACTTTTCACCCGATGACCAAGGAAGGTTCGTGAATCCAAAGGACCCGCAGTTCTTTCTAAAGTGGGTTGGGCTGGACAACGTACGTGTCGGTGTCTTCCGGAGAGAGGGGGACGAACCGCGCCGATGGCTTGGACGCAGCGAGTTCGAGACCCTCGCTGCTGGGATGATGCTGCCTGAGGCCGATTCCAACTACGCCTATCACTACACTTCGAGAATTGATTCGACTGCACCGGCGGTTGACTTGCTGGAGATGCCCACCGCTCTCTTTGCGATTCTCCACCCGGGCATGGGCCCGGGTTCGGTGGAAGACCGACACTTGATTCGAACTGTCGAGGGCGGGAAACTTCTTCTCGGCGAGTATCCGATCGATTATTCCGTCCTTGACCACATTCAGAGGATTCCGTACCGGGATACGGAGGATTTACAGCAGTGGGAGAACGCAATCGCTCGACGTTCCGTTTTGATCGGCGATCTTAGCGACACCGAGGACTTGCGCTGCACCGCCCATCGCCAGGAGCCTGTGTCAGGCGTTCTGATTCACGCCTGCGCCCTCGCCACCTTGAACCGCGGCCTGCTGTGGCATGTCAACGAAGCTACTAACTTGCTGTGTGACCTTGGTCTTATCTTTGTGATTATTGCAACCACCGGATTCGTGCGCCATATCCAAGTCTTTACACCGCGGATGAGCGGCACCAATGCTCACGCCATGGAGATCTTGGTATGCGGCTGCGCGAGTTTCGCAGTCCTGACGGTAAGCATGTTGTTTATTCAAATCAGCCACTTCTTCTGGCCGGACTTTTTGTGGCTCGTCGCCGGCTATTTTCTGCACCCGTACTTTGGCGAAGTATTTGGCATCACCCTCACAGGCATCCGAGGTTTCGTCTCGGCAGCCGTTACATCTGGAGGTACGTCGGATGCTCATTAAGCGCATTGTTATAGTTGCTTCTGCCGTCGTCTCTTGTCTCGCCATGCTGGAGGGCCAGCCCTCGACCCAACAGCTACTGATTGAGAAGATGGGAGGCAGGTGGGACGTTCAGGAGCCGGGCCAGAGCGCCCGTCACATGGGCGAGAAATATGAAGTATTGACGACGGACTGCAAAATTCTCTGTCTCGAGATGCCGTGCACATTGTGGTACTCCACGGAGATAGAAGGTAAAGTCGTGATAGAGGAGCTTGTTTTTCCGGCACCGCCGAAACGGTTACTCAAGCATTGGATCTCCGTCCCGGCGCCGCAAGGTCCTCCGGTTGCTCGGATGGCCGCCGAACTGTAGCAGATTATCGGACGAATTGCAGTTCGCGGCGGTGCGTCCAAAGCGAGCCCTGCCTGCACCGGAGATCTGCAGCTCGTTTCGCCTAGTTGCGGTGAGACGATCGACGTTGCCGATTTCAGGCTTCGGTGGATCAATCGAACCACGGAAGCGGGCAAGGCGCTCACACTACTTGTTGGTAGCGCCGATTCTTCTGAAAAGCGGCGATGGAATTTCATTTCAGCCGACGCGGGTGAGTTTCGAGATAAGAGCTTAGAGGAGTACCTTGCGAGTCTCCGGTTGCCGGACCGGGTTAGCGATGTTACGATTCGGCTCATGCGGACCGAGGGTTTTGACGCGGTCCGCCTCCTCCACCTCCCGTCAAGGGCGGATGACGCTACGTATCGCAAGAAGTTGAGTGCCTTGTCGCTTCTGCCGGACCTGGCTAGGAACCTGGCGCTTCTCGATGAGTTTCTCCGAATGGGTATGTGGTCAAGAGCTGCGGACGTCGCAAGGGAGCTTCTTCGGGACGCGCCACAAAGCGTGGAGACTCGTAAGTACGCGTTGGTCGGCTTGTGCGGATCCGATTTCGCCGACGAGATTGCAAGGCTTCGCAGTTCCCTGAGGGATGCAGGCGTGACGGGTCTCTGCGAACCGGAGCCGATACCCCAATGACGAGTCGCGATTTTGGGATTTTAGCCTTATTTGCCGTTGTTTTCCCAGTCGGAGCGCAGACGCAGGCAACGGGTGCGCCCATCCGGGTCGGCATCGCACTCGTGATTGCGAACAGTAAGTACAGCCAGGCTGAGTTGCCGACAGTTCGCGAAGATCGAGCGGGGATGGCCAAGGCGCTTCAATCGCTAGGTTTTGAGGTTCACGAAGTCGAGGACCTGAAGCGGCCCCGGGACTTTGAGGACGAAATCCGCACGTTTTTGAAGACCGAGAACGCGGCGCCGGAAGACATCCTTCTTATTTATTACTCGGGTCACGGCCTACAGATCGAGGGTAAGGCATATCTCTTGGGAGCCGGGATCACGGGATCCAACGACATGAGCGGTGCCTTGCGAGAGTACTCCATCGACATCGACCGTATCATCGCAATTATGGAACAAGCGGCACCGGCGGCCCGAGTGCTGATCGTGGACGCTTGCCGCAACAACGCCTTTGCGGCCACACCACGGAAGGGCGGCGTTGCTCTTCAGAGCACCATCGAAGACACATATATACTTTTTGCTGACGAACCCGGAAAGACCATAGCGGCACGCTCGGAGGACAGCCTGCAAAGCCCCTTCACGGCGGGACTTCTGTACGCTTTCGAGAACTCCGACGCAGGTATTGAGAAGCGGTTCGAAATCGCACGAGCCAAGACGCAGGAACTAAGTCCGGACCAGCATCCGGAGATGGTGAAGTCCGAGTCGAGCAAGAACCGCCAGAGACCCTTTCTAGATCACGGTGGGCGATCAGCCCCAACTCAATCGGCGGGGCAGCTTCTCAATAGTGCGGAGAAGCTTTACGACGCCCGGTCGTGGAAGGCGTTCCAGGAGACGATCCAGGCGGCACGTTTTCTGTCTTCCGAGCCCGACCTAAGCAGCCGGCTCGACAAAGAGATGGAATTCTGTAAGCTCGTTGTGTCTGCCCAGGAAGCAGAAGCGGACTCTCGCGGACCCAGGTGGGCCGACGCAGCCACCGCATGGCAGGCGGCCGGCCTTGTATTCGCAGAGCGAGCCTGGGTGATCGAGAGGGCTGCGCTCTGCTGGCTGCTGGCCGACCGCATGCAAGAGGCCGTTGGAATGCTGGCTCGTCTGCAGGCGTATTCAATCGGCACCATGTCCAACCGGGCAGCCCAGATGCTTGCCGTTCTCATCCAAGCGGACAGTTCGCTCGAAGCAATTGCCAGGTCCTCCCTCAGGGACGTCGTACCACACACGGGCACCGAATTTGAAAGGTATTCTCCGCGATGACAGCCAAGAACACTCTCGCGGCCATCCTTTGGACTTGGATCTCCTGCTTTCCGTTGTGCAGTCCACTCGCCGCCCAACAGAAGGTACTGGTGCTTTGCACCAGCGACCGCTGCGACTACCGCCTGATAGCATCCCTTTTGGTCGACGGTCGCCCCCTAATCCGTGTGCTGGCCGCAGCGGCTGAGAAAGTTGGGCCCACGCAAATCAGGAACTCCAGGGAGATCAAGGTCGATCAAACTTCTGGTTTATATCACGATCCCCACTCAGGACAGTTCTATGACCTTGACCTCGATTATAGGCCTCGCCACCCAGTGGCTCCCGTTAAGCTTGGCGGAAAGGAGGCTATCTCCTTGGCTTCTATATGGCGTGGTGCGGCACTGGAGTATCGCGAAACTCAAAGCGCGAAGGCAGCAACCTCCGTCCCACCGGATACTTTCGCCTACCTGCTGGTGTCGCCAAACCCGGAGCAGGCCACCCTGCAACTACTGCGGCGCCTGCTCGAGCCCAGCGAGCCCGACAGCCGCCGCTTGTTGCTGATTCAGGGAGCCCTTCGGTTTTCAGCCCAGTCACCAGCCTTGCAGCAACTGCGCGACTCCCTTGTGGCGGGCATGACTGAGGACCTGAAGCGCTACCACGACCAGGAAGGAGATCCCACGACGCTGAGCGCCGCGCTCCACGATGCCATGGAGCTTCGGGCCAACTACCTGCAGATTGCCACCGAAGGTCAGAACAAGGACCTATTGGATACGATTGCGTCGGCCCAAAGCCTGTTGACACGCCGCCTTGCGATCGCCGAAGCGTTGCGCCAGGCGGGGTTTTGGGATGAATACCGGCTCAAGCTTGAACAGTTCGCCATGGCGAAATGGTCCATGCCTGATTTCTTGCCGAAGCTCCGGGAGGCGCTCCTGCAGAGTTCGAAGCTGCACCAGCAACGTTCGCAGAGCTTCGCCGCCGCTGGGCACTGGGATCGCGCCTTCGATGAGGCTGAACAAGCAGCTAAGAATAATTCCTGCGATGCGTCTGTTGTCGATTTCTTTTACCAGGCTCGGATCCAACTGGTCGACCACAACAAGATCGCCTCATCGATGAACTACTCTGGCCGCGACAGGGCGATTCTCGAACAGATCGTGCGTGAGCTCGAGCAGCTCGATCCCAAGAAGGAGCAACTCACTCTCGAACGTATTCGGCAAGGCGAGGCCCTTGACGCGACCTTTCTCCCCCTGCAGTGGAAAAAGGCTGAGTTCCTGGACCTTTTAGGTAAGTACAGCGAGGCTTTGGAAGTAGTCCGAAGGATCGAGCGTAACATCCCGCTCGACCCGAAGCAATTGGAAGAATGCCTCTTATTGGACGGCCGCATCAAGAATAACTTACTGGACACGCTGCAGAAGTCGCAAGCAGAGACCAGGTCCAATTTCGAACTTCAGCGATATCAGGCGGCTCTGGACTCCGCGGCGAAGGGGCTGCAGGCGGATCCGGACAATGCATCGTTACTTTACTACAGTGCGTTATCCGCCGCCTTTCTCCGGCAGCGTGACGCAGCAATCGGTTTTGTTCGAGCGTACCTGGGACGCAGCAACTTGCTGTGCACACCTGCCGGTGAGCCAGAGAAGCTACTGGAACTACATCGACTGCTCCTTGCGAGAGCACCAGTGCGCGGGCAACCTGGGGGCATTCCACACTGGATCTCGGGCACGCGCTACAACCTCGGGGACGTGTTTTACGATCCCGTCAGCCTCGGATTCTTACAGCCGATATCGCGGGTGGATTCCAAGGACGGTTCCGTAACAACATTTGAGTGGGAAGACCGTTCCTTTCTGGTCAGATCCATTGCTACTTCGATAGCTCACGCGTCGCGCACGGGTGAGAGCATTCCCAGCAAGATATTTGAGGCTGAACCGAAGTATGATCGGCGGGATCTTTCTATGTTGGAAATTGGTTCCCGTGCAACTTCGGTCGGTGAAAGAACGGCGTACGCGCTTACTTATCTGAACAGTCCCGGTGTCGATCCCGATCTCGTCTTGCGCTTCACTGGCAGACAGATCGCGAGAGGCTGGGCGGGGAACCCGTTTTTTCATCCATTTATTTGGAGCGGATTCTACGTGTTCGATCTCGTTTACGACCCGCTCGGACGTGTCGTAACGGCGACGCCGATCCGAGAGGAAGCGGGCGCGCGGCCGGATCCGTTTAGTGAACCACTCAAGTTCACGTGGGACGGTGACACTAAACGACTGGTTTCGATTCGTGGGACCCGGAGTGGGTATCTCCGGGAGCTGAACTACGACAAGAACGGCCGTCTGACTTCAGAGAGGATCACATATCCGAAGGGCCACGGTTCAATCTCGTACGAGTATTCGCCGAATAGCCGTCGGTTGAGCGGTGCCAAGTGCGAAGACAATTTCTATGATAGGCGCCAACGCCTGGTGCGGTTCGAACCAGACGTTCAACTGCGTTGAGTTCTTTTGAACACACTTGTCGATAGTGGGCCGCAATCCGGCTCGACGACTGCTGATTACAGGCGCTACTGGGTGCGCCCGGGATGCGGGCGATGGGAACCCTTCGGTCAGGGTTCGATGCGCGTGTCCAGAACCCGAAGGAATTGCGACAGCTAGGCGGGAGGCACGGGCCAGGCCGGCGCAAGTGACGAGTTTGCCGCAGGTGTGCGCCTGATCGATGGCGACCTCGGCGTACGTTTCGCCCGAAGCGGTGACGTCGGGCGCTACCGCGGGGTAGCAACTGCACGGTTTTCCAGCCAGCACGCGCACGGAGTCGCCGACCCCCGATTGGAACTTAGTGGTTATCGGCATATTGATCGCTGCCGGCATCCAGATTCGCATATCCTTTAAGGTATGAACCGACGGCATTTTCTGACGGCTTCGGCGGGCGCTGCCCTGCTCACGGATCCTCTTGCAGGGGTATGGGGCGCTGCCGACGCGGATGCAGCGGGGCCCGAATACCAGAAGCCGGTTTTCAATCTCCACAAGGTTCTTGACGCTCCTGTCAAGATTGCTTCCATCGAATTGCTGCAATCGGGAAACCGTTACTTCGTCCGCACGCGGTCGGCGGATGGCGCCGAGGGCGTGATAGAAACCAAGGACATAGAGGACTATATCCCCATCCTGCTGCGGCGGGTGATTCCGCAGTTTCTGGGGAAGGACGCGAGGGATCTCGAGAACCTGGTCGATGCGGTCTACATCGCCCATTACAAGATCGCCGGCCAGGCCTTCTGGTGCCCCGTAGCTTATGTCGAGCAGAGCCTTTTCGACCTGATGGGCAAGGCGGCCCACAAGCCCGCGGGCGAACTCATGGGCGGGGTGCTGCGCAAGGAGATTCCCGTGTATCTCTCCGGCTCGGGCCGCGAAACGACGGCTGAAGAAGAGGTCGATATCTACGTCCGGGGCGTGGAGTACACCGGGGCGAAGGCGGTGAAATTCAAGATCGGCGGGCGGATGAGCGACAACCGTGATGCGTCTCCCGGGCGCACCAACAAGTTGCTCGAGCTGGCCCAGAAAAGGCTCGGCGGCAAGGTCGCGCTGATGGCGGACGCCAACGGGTCTTACGATGCGGCCAATGGGATTGAGATGGGCAAGCGGCTGGAGGAGATGAAGTATCTGTGGTTTGAGGAGCCGTGTCCGTGGGAAGAGCTGAGCGAAACCAAGAAGGTTGCGGACGCGCTGTCGATGAAGGTTGCTCTCGGCGAGCAGGATACCAGCTTGTGGCTATTCCAGTGGATGATCGAGAACAAGGTCATGTCCGTGGTGCAGCCCGACCTGAACTACAACGGCGGATTCATCCGCGCCGCGCGCGTGGCCCGGATGGCGCGGAAGGCGAACATGTGGATCTGCCCGCACAACACGCAGACCAGCGCGGCGTCGGTAAATATCTTGCAGTTTGCAGCCACTACTCCCAACATCGGTCCCTACATGGAGTACGTGTGGCGCGCGCCGGCGCGGAAGGAACCCTGGTACTCGCCCAATTTCGAGATCAAGAACGGCGTGATTCCGGTCCCGGCGGGACCGGGGCTGGGTCTCGAGTTCGATCCGGACTTCTTGAGGAAGTGCACCGTGGTGAAGCTGTAGGGCGGGAGATGTCAGGCTTCCCGACGGGCCATGCGGGGACTTCTCCGATCCCGCCTATGTCTCCGCGTCCATGAAATAGTAGCAGATCATGTGCATCACCATCATGTGGACGTCTTCAATTTGTCCCATGTGCGGATGCGAGACTTGAATGTGGAGCTGGGCGAGAGGCCCCATCTTGCCGCCATCCCGGCCCGTGAGCGCGATGGTGCGGCAACCGATGGAATTCCCATATTCCAGCGCGCGAACCACATTGGGCGAGTTTCCCGAACCGCTGAATCCCATGACCACATCCCCGGGCCGCGCAAAGTTCTTCAACTGCTCGACGAAGACGGATTCATAGCCGACGTCGTTGGAATAAGCCATGATGGTGGGCCCGGAATCGGTCAGCGCCATGATGCGAAAGCGCGCGGGCCGGTTGTAGCTGGCGCCTTTGACCATTTCCATGGCGAAGTGCGACGCGGTGGCGGCGCTGCCTCCGTTCCCGCAAGCGAAGATCTGGCGCCCTTCCGCGCGCGCCTCAATGAAAATGCGGATGAGCTCGGCCACCTTCTCCAGGTCGACGGTTTCGATGGCCTTCAGGACCCCGGCTTTATAGACGAGAGGGAAGTTGGTGGCCATGATTTCCCGCGGAATGCCCGTGCCCGGCCGCTACTTGCGCGAGCCGCGTTGCGGGTTCTTCAACTGCGACTGCCGGACCTTGTTCTTCTTCCGCTTGGGCTTGCTGAACACGAAGGTGCCGCTTCCCAGATACTCGGCCCGGTAGGTCTTGTCGTCGGCCAAAAGAATTCTCCTCTGAATGAGTTGGATTGATCTCTCATTGTACCGCGCATTATCCTGGTAGAGAGGATGAAGTCTCAGGAGAAGTCCCGTCACCGCCTGGCAGCGGTTTTTTCGCTCCTGCTCCTGCTGTATGCTGGGCCGGCTCCCGCTCAATCCTCCCGCGCCAAAGAGATTTGCGGACTGGCCAACCGCATCGCCCTGGATCTGACCGAGATTTCGGGGATGAAGCTGCGCCACCCGGTCCCTTGCGATTACATCACCAAGGAAAAGGTCAACGCGTTCCTCAACCAGCGGATGAAAGACAACGCCAGCCCCGAGGAGATCCGCGCCGAAGAGCTGACGCTGAAGAAATTCGGATTCGTGCCGCAGGATTTCAACCTCGCCCAGAACACCATCGACCTGCTCACGGAACAGGCCGCGGCTTTCTACGATTACAACAAGAAGAAGCTCTTTATCACCGAGTCGACGCCCTCGGACACCCAGGAGCCGGTGCTGGCGCACGAGCTGTCGCACGCCCTGGCCGACCAGAATTTCAATCTGGCCCGGTTCATCCGCCAGGGACGCAAGAGCGACGACGGGTCCACCGCGCGGCTGGCCGTGATGGAAGGCCAAGCCACCTGGCTGATGACGGAGTACCTGGCGCGGAAGAGCGGCCAGTCGCTGAAGGACTCGCCCGCGCTGGCCTCCAGTTTGAGCCACCTGGGCGAAGGCGCCGGCGGCGAGTACCCGGTCTACGATAACGCGCCGCTATACATGCGCCTGACGCTGGTGTTCCCTTATGCCCGGGGCATGTTGTTCCAGAACGCGGTCTGCCAGCGCGACGGGCAGGAGGGCTTCGCCGAAGTCTTCCGCCGCGCGCCGCTCTCCACCCAGCAGATCATTCATCCCGAGGATTACTTCTCGAATGTCAAGCCGACCCAGCCGGAACTTCCCGACGCTCACCTGCCGCGCGGCTACAAGGGGCTTGTAGACGGCGAGCTCGGCGAGCTGGAGCACGCCGTGCTGCTGGAGCAATTCGCAGGCAAGCAGGCGGCCGAAGAGATCGCGCCGCACTGGCGCGGTTGTAACTTCGAGCTGCGCGAGAACAAGAAGGCCCGCCGAGTGGTGCTGCTGTACGCCGTCGAATGGGACAGCGAAGAGAGCGGCCGCCGTTATTTTGCAGCCTACCGCGAGGCGCTCGAGAAGAAGTGGCAGAAAATGTCGGTGGCTTCCGAGACCGCCGATTCCGTGACCGGCTCCGGCGACGACGGGCGTTTCGAGTTGCGCTTGAAAGGCGCCATCGTCACCAGCGTGGAAGGTCTCGATCCTGCGATAGACTGAGATCTATGTCGAAGCGTCGATTCCTGGCGCCGGCTCTGGCGTTGCTGTTTCTGACGGCGCCCGTGGTCGAGGCGATCAATGTGCCGCGCCAGTCGCCCGAGCTTGCCATCAACCTCAACAACGGCAAACAAGTGCTGCTGAGCCAGTACCGAGGCAAGGTGGTGGTGGTGGCGTTTATCCTGACCTGGTGCCCGCACTGCCAGAAGACCATCGGCTATCTGATCAAGGATCAGAACGCGTATGGCGCGCGTGGTTTCCAGGTGCTGGCTTCGGCCATCGAAGACGTTGCCCGGAACAATTTGCCGGCATTCATCCGGCAGTTCAATCCGCCGTTTCCCGTCGGATTCGACAATCAGACAGTGGCGATCGATTACCTGGAACATCCGCCGATGCTGATCCCGCACATGCCGATCCTGGCGTTTATCGACCGCCAGGGCGTAATCCGCGCACAATACGAAGGCGATGACAAATTTTTCGCCGAAGATCGGCAGGAGAAGAACCTCAGCGACAAGATCGAGGAGCTGCTGAAGGAGGCCGCCCCGGGGGCCAGGAAGAGCGTCACAAAGAAGAGCGCCGCCGCGGCCAAGTAGCGAAGTCAGGTCAGAGCTTTTCGAGGATCTGTTCGAGCAATCCCGCCTCGGCCACGCTGCCCTGCGCGATACGCGCGTTTCCACCGCCGCGGCCGCCGGCTTCGGTGAGGGCCGCCTTGAGGCCTTTCCCCGCGTCGATGCCGGCATCCGCCGAGGCCGCCAGCAGCACTGAGGGAGGGTCGGCCAGGGTGGCAACGAATACGGCTTTGGGCTGCGCCGTGAAATTCTGGGCGATGGCGCGGAGCTCTTCCAGGCTGCCTTTCACGACGCGCCGGGTGACGCGCCGCACGCCGTCCGCGCCCGGGACCGTCGCCAGGTAGAGTTCCTTGCCCTGGCAGGCTGCGAGGTCCAATTCCAGCTTGCGCCGCGCCTTATCGCTGGCGCGCGCGGTTTCCAACTGCGCCGCCACCATGGCCGGGACTTCGTCGAGCGGCGCCGAAAAAAGTTGAGCGGTCTTGGACAGCGCCTCGTAATCCGCGCGCGCCCGCCGCACCGCCCGTCCGCCGCACAGGAATTCCACACGGACGGTCTGCCGCACCCTCTCGAGCTTGCGGAGGAGGATCGGACCCACCTCCCCGGTGGCGCGCACGTGGGTTCCGCCGCATGCGTTGCGGTCGAGCGCTTCGATGGAAACGATGCGCAGGGTGCCTTCGCGGTCGGTAGGTTTACGAAGCCCCTGGACTTCCGCGGCATGCTGGAAGCCGACCGCGACGGGACGGTTCTCAAAGACGATGTCGTTGGCGCGCCGCTCGGCCTCGAGAACGGCGCCCGGGTCCATGGCGCCGCCTTCGAGATCGATGCTGGAACTTTCCGCGCCCAGATGGAAGCTGACGGTGTGCAGTCCGAACCACTCCTCGAACACCGCCGAGAGCACATGCTGGCCGGTGTGCTGCTGCATGTGATCGAAGCGGCGGCTCCAGTCGATGGCGCAATCCACCGGCCCGCTATGGAGAGGCGCCGCGAGGTAATGCGCGATGCGCTCCCCTTCGTCGGCGACGTCCACCACGCGGACGCCGGCGATGGCCCCAGCGTCACAGGGCTGACCTCCGGACGCGGGATAAAAGGCGGTGCGATCGAGGTAGACGGTGCGCCCGTCCGGGGAATGTTCGAGGATGCGCGCGGTGAACTCGCGCAGGTAGGAATCGGTGTAATAGAGGCGGTCGGTCATGGAGACACTGCTATTGTGGCAGATGGGGGTGTGCGGTTGCGCGACCCCGCGCGGTTGGCTACAGTGGAAGGGTTGGCTGCTTTCGCAAGCGCCCGTAGCTCAGTTGGATAGAGCGTCTGGCTACGAACCAGAAGGTCGCGTGTTCGAGTCACGCCGGGCGCACCATTCTTGCGGCTCAACGTAGCGCTTCAATGCTGTTACCATAGCTCTTGGCCCGAAGCGCAACTTGCAAAGGAGGGCCTCCCGAAATGCGTCTTCTGCCTGTCATTATTCTCGCCTTGGCCACGTCCTGTTCGACATTTGGCCAGACCTACACGATTTCCACCTTCGCGGGGAACGGCACAGCCGGTTACAGCGGCGACAACGGCCCGGCCACCAGCGCCACGCTCAGTCCTGCCGGCATCGCCGTGGACGCGGCCGGCAACCTCTACATCGCCGATAGCAACCGCATCCGCAAGGTCTCCAAGGGCGTGATCACCACCGTCGCGGGAAATGGGACCTATGGCTTCAGCGGCGACAACGGTCCGGCCACCAGCGCCCAGTTGTTCAATCCCCAAGGCGTGGCCGTGGACTCGGCCGGCAACCTCTACATCGCCGATACATTTAACGACCGCATCCGCAAGGTCTCGGGCGGAGTGATCACGACGGTGGCGGGAAACGGGACGAGTGGTGTCAACGGCGAGAACATCCCGGCCACAACCGCACAGTTGAACTGGCCCTATGGCGTGGCCGTGGACTCCGCCGGCAACCTGTACATCGCCAACACCTATAACAACCGCGTCTGCAAGGTCTCGGGCGGGATGATCACCACCGTCGCGGGAAATGGGAGCCACGGCTTCGGCGGCGACAATGGTCCGGCCGCAGCCGCGCAATTGAGCTATCCCGACGGTGTCGCCGTGGACGCTGCCGGCAACCTCTACATCACCGATACTGATAACAACCGCATCCGCAAGGTCTCGGGGGGAGTGATCACCACGGTAGCGGGAAACGGGCCGGAGGGTTTCAGCGGCGACAAGGGCCCGGCCACAAATGCACAGTTGGGCTGGCCTTACAGCGTCGCCGTGGACGCTGCCGGCAACCTCTACATCGCCGATACTTTTAACAACCGCATCCGCAAGGTCTCGAACGGAGTGATAACCACCTTGGGGGGAGACGGGACGTTTGGTTTCAGCGGCGACAACGTCGCAGCCACTAGCGCCGCGGTGAGTCCCAGCGGCGTCGCGGTGGACTCTGCCGGCCGCGTGTACGTCGCCGACAATGTTAACAACCGCATCCGGGTTCTGACGCCAGCCGGGTCTCGCTAAGCCTGCCCTAGCGTGGTAGTCTACGGCGCGGAGACAGTGTTCACCCACGCGCTGAGCAACCGTAACGCCTCCCCGCTTTCCGTGCTTTGGATGCCTTGCGCCTCGAGGGCGAGTTCCAGTGCCCGCTCTGCGTCTCCGGCGTTGAGCGCCCTCCGGGCTGACTGGCGCAATTGCCAGGCCTTCACTGTCAGCAGCATCAGCGGCTCCAGGTCGGCGCCGCAATGCGAGCAGATACGCGCGCCGCGAAAACGCGCCTGGCAGACCGGGCATCGGTTCTCGACACCGGGGCTGCGCAATTGCAAGGCAAGAGTCGCCGGTGGTGCGTCCGGGACCCGGCCGGAGGCGGCCTCGGGAGGGCCCTGCACCAGTGCCGACAAGAATGCCGATGCGGCGCGCACGAGCGCGTGCGCCACTCGAACGGGCGAGGTCAATTCCGGCCCTCCACGGCGATCAGGTCACCCATTTTCTTTTCCCGCCGGGGCGCACGAAACCTTCACCTGCGCCGGTCGAAACAACTCTCCATTCCATTCGTAACCACTGCGGTGAACCTCCATCACCGTGCCTTCGGGAAGGGCGCTCGATTCCTGGCGATCAATGGCATTCATGCACCGCGGATCAAAGGCCTGCCCCTCGCAGGGAATTTCGCGCGCGTTGAATTCCTCCAGCGTCAGATCCAGGCGCTCGAGTCCCAGTTCGTAGCCTTTCTGCAAGGCTGCGAGCGTTTGGCTGGCGGCATCCTCGCCCCGCCGCGCGAAGATGCGCGCGCGCCAGCCCCGCTGGGCAGTCCTCGAGATCTCCACCTGACTGGCCCGCAGCGATTCTTGACTGCGCTTCAGCCGGTCGCGCATATCTATCAATACGCCCAGGATTTCCGTGCGGCAGCGGCGCTCAGTCTCGCGCAGCAGTTCGCGCTCGCGTTCGGCGGCGGCGAGCGCGCCGTCCAGCCATTCCTCAAAACGCCGCAGAATGTCCTCGCGGCTCATCTCAGCGATCACTTTCCTTTCAAAACCTCCAACCATGGTCGCGGCCCGGCGCGTGCTGTTTTCAGATTTGTGCCACACGCGGTTCCAGGCTCTTTCTTCTCAGGGGATGTCACCCTAATTATGCCTGGATCGGTGCGGAAATGTCATCATCTGCCCCGTTGCTGCCCCGTTGCTCACTTCACCTTCATGACGAAGACCGTCTGGTCGTCGAAAGCGATGGTTGAGAACTTGTCCAGGTCGTCGAAGATTGCGGCGGTCAGTTCGACGGCGGGCTTCCGGGAGTGGGCGCGGACTACCTGGGCCAGGCGGCCACGGCCGTAGTCGTGGCCGGCGGCGTTCATGTGGTCGGTGATGCCATCGGAGTAGAGCACGATGGCATCGCCGGGCACCGCCTGAAACGGGACCTCTTCGTACTCGCGGGCATCCAGCAGGCCGAGCGGCACGCCTTCCACGCGGATTTTGAGGATCTCGCCGCCGCGGCAGATCATGGGGGGCAGAGCGCCGGCGTTGGCCATCACGATCTGGAGCGTGGCCGGGTCCCACAACAGCACGCAAAGAGTGACGTAACGAGCCTCCACCTTGCGCTCGATGAGCGCGTCGTTGAGCGCTCTCATGAGCTCCGCGGGGCGGCGGCGGCGCGGGGCCAGCGTGCGCAACAGGCCGCTCATCAGGCTGCCATATAGGGCCGCGGCTGCGCCCTTGCCGCTGACGTCCCCGAAGGCCACCACGGTCTGCCGGTCGCGCTGCTCGAAAATGTCGTAGATATCGCCCGAGATGGCGCGCGCCGGGCGCAGACGCACGGCCGCATCCAGGCCTTCGATTTCCGGCGCGGCGTCCGGCTGCAGGACCTGCTGCAATTCGCGCGCGGCCTGGAGGTCTTCTTCCATACGGCGCTCGCGCGCGGCCAGCTCCTGATACAGGCGCGCGTTTTCCACGCTGCTGGCCACTTGCGGCGCCAGCAGCGCCAGCGTGCGCACGTGCTCGTCGGTGAAGTAGCCGATGCGGTCGCTCTCGAGGTCCAGCACGCCCACCACGCGGTCCTGCACGATCAGCGGCACGGCCACTTCGGAGCGGATATCGGGGTGCGAGGCGATGTAGCGCGGGTCCTTGGTGGTGTCGTCGACGCGCACCACCTCGCGCGATTCCGCCGCGGCGCCGGTGAGTCCCTTGCCCAGCGGAACATTGTCGATGTTGACGCGCTGATCGTAGCGCATGCTGAAGAGGTGGCGCAGCGCCCTGGCGTCGTAGTCCGCCAGCAGGATGCTGAACGCGTCGTAATTGATCAGGTCGCGCATGGTGCTGGCAATCTTGCCCAGCAGCTCGTTGAGGTCCAGGATGGAAGAGAATTCGCGCGAAATGTTGGCCAGGGTTTTCAGCGTGCGGTTCTGCCGGTCCACGCGGCGGTAAAGCCGCGCGTTGTCGATGGCGATGCTCACGCGCGCGGCGATCAGGCGCAGCAGCGCGCGATCATATTCCGTGTATGCATGGAGGCGCGTGGATTGCAGGTCGATCACCCCCACCAGCTTGCCCCGCGCGGTCATGGGGACCGCCATCTCCGTGCGCACTGCGTCCACCGTGCTCAGATACCGCGGATCGTTGCGCACGTCGCCCACCAGCACCGGCTCGCCGCGCGCCGCGGCGGTTCCAGTGATGCCCTGGCCCAGCGCCAGCGCTAGGTCGCGCACCACTTCTTCGCGATGGCCCACACCGTAGCGTATGCGCAGATCCCGGCGCCGCTCGTTGTAAAGCAGGATCGCGAACAGGTCGTACGGCAGCACCTTCTTGACGATTTCGGCGACGCTGGCCAGGAGATGGTCCAGATCCAGCGTCTGCGTGGTGGCCGCCGAGACCTCCAGCAGGAAGTCCAGCAGCTCCGACCTTTCGCGGAACCGGACGGAGGTTTTGCGGGTGGCCTGCATGGCGCGCCTTTCAGGCGGCGGTGGCCTCGACAATCTTCACGCTGGCGCTGGCGCCGATGCGCGTGGCCCCCGCGGCTGTCATGGCCTTGAGGTCCGCCAGCGTGCGAATACCGCCGGCCGCTTTGACGCCCATCCCGGGACCCACCACGCCGCGCATCAGCGCCACATCGTGTGCGGTGGCGCCCGACGGGAGGAAACCAGTCGAGGTCTTGACGAAATCCGCACCCGCCAGCTTCGAGAGCGTGCAGGCTATGGCTTTCTGGTTATCGTCGAGCAGCGCCGTCTCGAGGATCACCTTGACGATGGCTCCGGCTTCGTGCGCCACTTTCACTACCTGCCGAATATCCGATTGGACGGCTTCGTGGTCTCCCGAGCGCAGCGCGCCGATGTTGATCACCATATCGATTTCCTGCGCGCCGGCGCGCAAGGCGACGGCGGTCTCCGCCACCTTGGCTTCGGTGGAGGTAGCGCCCAGCGGGAAACCAACCACGGTGCAAACCCGGACGGGCGACCCCGCCAGTTCGGCGCGCACCAGCGGCACCCAGTAAGAGTTCACGCACACGCTGGCGAAATTGTACTGGCGCGCCTCGCGGCAGACCTTGACGACGTCGTCGCGGGTGGCTTCGGGCTTGAGAATGGTGTGGTCGATGAGGGATGCAATGGCCGGGTCGATCTTGGTCAGCCGCTCGCTGGCGGAAACACGGTCGGCGCCGGCTGCAATGATCTCACGGGTGTTGCGCGCGCAGGTCTGGGCGCAACGCTGGACGCATCCGGGGCAGACCTGGTCGGGCAGGTTGAGGCCTTCGGCTTTCTTGGTGGCCGGAGCCGGCGCGGCGGGAGCCACGCGCGCCAGGATTTCCTCCCCAATCTGAGCGACAAGCCGGTCGAGTTCCGCTTGGTTCAAGACAGATCCTTCCTCAGATATTTCCGCTCGATATCCAGGATCTTCTGCACGCGCGCCTGGTGGCGTCCGCCGGCGAACGGGGTGGCGATCCAGGTGCGCAAGACGTCTTCCGCCTGGGTCTGGGTCAAGAGCCGTGCGCCGAGCGTAAGTACATTAGAATCATTATGTTCACGGCTATTTCGAGCGGAAGCCTTATCATAGCACAGGGCTGCCCGGATGCCCGGCACCTTGTTGGCCGCGATGGACGAGCCGATGCCCGCGCCATCAATGAGGACGCCGCGGGCGGCCGTGCCGGAAGCCACCAGTTCAGCCACCATGAGGGCCAAGTCGGGGTAGTCGGCCGGCTTCTCATCGTTCACACCGACATCCCGCACTTCGAAGCCGAGGCCCTCGAGGATCGGCTTGAGGGCTTCTTTCAGGAGGTAGCCGCCGTGGTCTGCGCCCATGGCGACGGTCTTCTCCGGCGGGGCCAGCGCGGAGAGTTGGTCTTCGGGCAGTTCGATAATCCGCACTCCGCGCCCCGCCGCGACTTCCCACGCCGATGGCGTCACCAGGGTCCCGATGGGAATCCGGAGCTCGCCCGAGGCCGGCACATCCTGGGCGGTGATCACGCGTTTCATCGCTGTACAATCGTAAGGACCATTGTAATGAACCGACGCCTCCCGCTGCCGGTTTTTCTGGCGGCTGCGCCCGGCCTGTCGATACCCGGCGATTACCTCGCCCGCCCGGCCGGTGCCGTCGGCGCGCCCACTCCCAGGTGGTCGAAATTCAGCATGGCGTTGAACAGTAGAAAGTAGCTGCCCTGCGTCTCATTGCGCCACATCGGATTGTTGGCGAACAACAACACGTGACCTTTGCCGCGCGGAACGTCCACCACGGCGGCTTGATTGGCCAGCTCGGAGCCGCCCGCCAACATGCCGGAAACCAGCAGGTCTTTCTCCTCGGCGAACCGCACCACCACGCGGGGCCTCAGCTCCGGCGGTAACGGAGCGCCGCGGCCGCCTCCTCCTCCGCCGAAGGCATCGCCCAAAGGCGCTTCCTCGGCTGGTTGGCCGGGGGCTTGCGGGGCCGGCGGAGAAGCCATCTCCAAGGGGCGTCCTTGTGGAGTATCGGGTTCGGTCAGGGTCCCGCGGCCGCTCGGACGGTTGGGGCCCGTCGTTGCGCCGCCAAATGCCGCTGCGCCGGCGCCACGGCCACCGCCGCCGAATCCTCCGAATCCGCCGCCGGCACTCACCGAAAACACGGGCGACTGATTGAAGTACACGGCCAGTTTGTCGCCGTAACCATACGCGATCGGGCTGCGCTTATCCGCCACCGTCGCGTTGATTACGCTGCCGCTGGCGCGCAACTGCGGCGTGCTGCCGATGGTGACGCCCTCGATGATGCCGTAATCGATGGGAATCGACGCGTTCCCCGTGATGGTAATGAAAAGGCCGCCCGCATCGATGAACCGGGCTACATTCACCAGCCCCTCGAGCCCCATGCCGCCGCGCATGTCGTCGGTGGTGTCCGGGGAGCCGCCCAGGTTCGGCGTAAGGTCGGTCTTCTTCCACGGCACGGGGTCGCCGCGCATGGGCAGGCCGTTGACGATGCGCTGCGCGGTCCCGCCCACCGGGCCGAACAGAATCACGTCCCACTTGTCGCGGAGGTTGGCCGTCGACCTCAGCTTCTGGTCGGAAATGTAATCGTAAGGGATTTGCAGGCGGTCGAAGGCCACTCGGAACCAGCCCTCGTTTTGCGTGTTGGTCCAGGTATGCACCAGAGCGATACGCGGAGCCGCCAGCTCGTGCATGGCCACCTTGGGAACTTCGGCCACGGCATAGACGGTCGTCCCCAGATCCGCCGCGGCGCCCTCCAGCCGCGTGCGCAGGTCGCCTGGATTGCCCTCCGTCCGGATGATGAACGAGCCGGCGGCGAAAGCGAGCTCCTCCGCCTTGAAAGCTTCTTCGGCGGCGAACATTTTGACGTCCTTCAGTTTGAAACGGAAGGTCGCCAGGGTGTTGTCGGCATTGTGATTGATGAGGTATGCCGCGGGGCCCAGAGGGCGCCCCGCCGGCCCCGCTATTCTGCCGGCGGGCTTGGCGGGATCGGCCACCAACGTCATGGAGGCTTGCAGAATGTCGGGCTTGGTCACGCGCACCGTGGTGATGTTATGCAGCGGGCCCAGGGTCCATCCGGTGTCGTCGTACGGCGGCGGGTCGTTGACATTGTAATACTGGGTGTCGAGCAGCATGTCGGCCATGCGGCTGTACGGCTGATCCATGCGGACTACGTAGCTGCCGGCGGGAAACTTCCGCTTGCTCCCATCCTGCACGACCGCAACTTCGGTGTCGCTCGCGAGTCGCTCGACCTCGACGCCCTGCATGCGCAGCAGGTTGACTACCTCGGCGCACTCCGCGGGGCGGGGATCGTCGCCGGGAATCACCCATGCCGCCGGTCCTTCATTCTTGGCCTTGTCCACGCTCCGCTTGCTCTTCAGATAAAAGTTTCCGAGGAACTCCTTGCGATTGGCCGCCACGTTGTTCATCGAGAACAGCAGAGCGCTCTGCTGGAGATTGATGTTGTCGCGGAGCGACCAGTTCACACGGGGCAGCGGCGGATTGGGACGGTACCAGGTCCGGCTGGTGGCATTCCCCGGTACGGTGCGTTCGCCGGTATCCGCGCCAACTCCGCCAAACGTCTCATAGAACCGTCCGATGGAGTTGTGCCCGTTGGCCACGTAGAACATGTAGTTCGGCGCCCATCCGTCGTAGTACCCGTGCGTCCACACGCCCGGCACGCCGCGCTTGGTCATTTCCTCGATTTCTACGTACGCCATTTTCTGCCACTCGTCGATCACCAGCGGATCCAGCCACGCATTGTAAGGGCCCATGCCGGTGGATACGTAGAGGAACGGCTGCGATTCGTGCAGATCGTGCAGCACCGTGGGGTGGTACTCGAGGAAGGCGCTCATCATGGTCCGGCTCAGCGCCAGCGCCATGCCCAACGCATCCCGATTGTTGTCGTGCGCCACGTACTTGCCCCAGTAGATCTGGGTGGGCGCCGTTTTGCCCGGGTTGGCCTTCCGGTAGTTGTACACGTCCACGGCGCGGTCGCGGCCATCGGCTTCGGAGACCGGCGTGATCAGCACGATGGAATTCTTGCGGATGTTCTGAACCAGCGGCGACTCTTCCACCGCCAGCCGGTACGCCAGCTCCATCAGCATCTCGGGCGAGCCGGTCTCGGGCGAATGGATGCTGCCCGAGGCCCAATAGAACGGCAGCGCTTCCGAGATCACTTGGTCCGCCTCCGGCTGCGGCGTCCGGCGCGGGTCCGCCAGCCGGGCGGTGAGTTCCTTGTAATGGTCCAGCCCGGCAATGTTGCCCTCGTCCGAGACCGCCACCAGGATGATTTCGCGGCCTTCTTCGGATTGGCCGATGGTGAACACCCTGACCCGCTTGGAGGCCTTTTCCATCTCCCGCATGTAGCGATAGATGTCCTTCGTATAAGTGAGCTTGTTGGGCGTGCCGATGGCGTATCCCAGCACCTTCTCGGGCGTAGGCACGCTATCGGAAGCGGGCAGGTGGTCCACCAGCTCCGTCAGGAAAAACGGCTCCGTGGTGTACTGGCGGATCTTGGCGGTGTACCCCTCGTCATTTCTCTGAGGCGCGGCGGCCGGAACCGGCGCCGGCGCTTTGGCGGGCTTCTTGTCGGCGGCAGAAAGCGTCAGGGCAATAAAGAGGCAAACGGCGATTCTGCGCATGATCTAGATCATCACACACAATCAAGGAAGCGGGGCAGACAAAGCGCTTTCGCCTGCCGGGTTCTACTGAATTCCGCTGCCATTCCACAGCGCCGCGCGCGCCTTGCTGGTGCGCAATGCCTGCGACTCCCGCTCCTCAAACTGGAAACAGTCGCAGAGCAGTTCCCGCACCGTGTAGGCCGCTTTGCCAACACCCGCCGATCCGTGCCGCACGGTATTGGCGAAGATGTGGTAGATCTCGTGGGCCAGTACCCGGCCGACTGCGCGGCCGAACGCCCCCTCGCGGCCGTCCCGGTCCAGCGCCATCAGGCCTTGCTGCACGAAGCTGCCGATGCGGTCGCAGTCCACATCGCCGAACGGAAGGATGGAGCCGTCGCTCACGTAGGTCCGGCCCAGTGCGCCCAGGCCGGGATTATGCGGCTCGTGGCTGGTGACGTCGCAGTTGCCTTTGAAGTGCACCACCGCCAGCTCGACGGAAACCTCACTCCCGCTCGCGGCGCTCAGACTTCGCCAAAGGAAGTGCAGACCCATCGGCGACATGATGGACTCCAACTCGGCCTGGATCGCTTCGAGCACGACCTTCGGCGGGTCTTGTTGAAACTGCGTGTAAAGCGTAATAGTGGCAACCGGGGCTTCGCGGGGTTCGCCCGCGGCGGGCAGCACTCCCACCGCCAGGCAGAACAACAGCCATTTCATTGACAAAGAGCGCCTACTGCTAATCTGCTACTAACTTGCGGCCCTGCGGCCGGGGTATTCTCCGGGCCTCGCTCGATCAATCGCCAGTTCCGGATGTTCCCGAACCAGCCTGTTGGCCATGTGACAAGCGAAGCACACCGGGGACGCGGCCGCCAACGTGTCATGCAGCTTATCGGCCGGAACTTCGCTCCATTCGACGGACACCCCATCGGCGCCGAGCAGCGCCGGTTTGCGCGCGGCCCAGTCGATTTCGCCGAAGGGTTGGCCGCACCACGCACAGACTTTGCCCTCGTACCACTTGGTCAGGATGTTGCGAACCAGGCAACCCTCCGGCGAGGCTTCAATCTGGCTGAGACATGCCTGCCCGCAGCCGGCGCGCTCCGGCCAGCGAGAGCACGAAGACAGCCGTAATTCCGGCGCCTTTCCAAGCGCCGTCGCGGCGGCATGCCGGGCATCCACCACCACACCCGCCGGTCTCTGGTTCTCGGGGCAGGTGATCACGCGCTGGCCGCGATACTTCCACCAAGCCCTTGCCAGGCGCTCCACGGCTATGGCCCCCAACACCACCGCGATCACCACCACTACCGTCTGAATCGCCACAGCAACTCCACCGGTGAAGAAAGCAACACTCAGGCCAATCGCCTAAGTTGCTGTTTCTAAACGGAGCTCTACGCCAATGGCCCGGATGCTACACTTCTTGATTGGGGACATATCCACAACCTCTGGGTGCTTTGCCCCTAATTGGCAACTGGGGCGTCTCGCCGAACGTCTATCCTGGCGTGACGTTTCGCCTCTGGTGGGCTATGGTGCAGCTGGGCCTCGCAACATTGGGCGCCGCTCCCAACGACTATCTTTCCGCCAAACAGAAGTTCGACTCCATCGAGAGTGGCCGCTTGCGAGCCGGGTCGCGGCTGGAACTGAGCGTCCGCGAGCTGGACGCCTATGCCGAGCGAGCGGTCCCCGAAGGTGTGCGCAACCCGCGCTTGCAGTTGGTCGCTCCGGGCATGGCGACGGGCATTGCCATGGTGGATTTCGGTAAGTTGCGCCGCGCGCTCGGATACCAGACTGGCTGGCTGATGTCGAAGCTGTTGGATGGCGACCGTCCGGTGAGCGTCACGGCGCGCATCCGTTCTGCCGGCGGCCGGGCCACGGTGGACCTCCAGCGCGTGGAGATTTCGGGCGTGGCCATAGACGGCCGGACGCTGGACTTCCTCATTCAGAATGTCCTGCTTCCCCTGTATCCGGATGCCGTGTTGGGCCGCCCCTTCGATCTCGGGCACCGCATCGAAAAACTGGATGTCGGTCCCGCCGCCGTGGCCGTGTTCATCGGACGATAAGCACCATTGCTGCATACCCTCCTGGCGTCGCTACTCCCGCCTTCAATTCCGCAACCTCAATACAAACCACATCATCCCGAACACCAGCAGCGCCGACGCCGACACCTCGACGGGGTGCAGCGCGCGCGCCGCTCGCTTCAAGCGCGAGAACACCAGCGCGAAAATTGCGATGGCCATAATTTCCGCCGCCGCCGCGCCGGCCAGCACGAAGCGCGGCTGGTAACCGGTGGCTTGCAGGAACAGGTGGAAGTAGAGCCCGTGGAACCCGCCCAGCACGCCCGCCACCAGCCATCGCGCTCCAGCTTTCGGCAGCAGGAGAATCTCCACCGCCAGGTACGCCACGGTCAGCGCCGCGGCGGCTTCCACGAAGCGCGCCGCCGGCTGCCAGCCGGTATACGGCATCGCCAGCGCCGACACCACTTGCCCCGCCAGGAACATGGCGGTCAGGGCCAACAGTTCCAGGCGGCTGCGCGCGGCCAATACCAGCGCCGCCAGAAACAGAAGCTGCACCGAGCCACCCAGCGCCCGGATGAACCCGGCCCCGGATTCGGTCGCCGCCATCTCCATCGGGGTAGGCGGGCGGAAGCGCAGGGTCGCGCGCGTGAAAGAGAGGTCGAAAACGGCCTGGTCCCGCTTGCCGGCCATCTCCGCGCGCAGCAGGTGCACGTGATTCGGCACCGTCACGGCGTGCAGGGTGCACTCCACATCCACGCTTTCCACGGGGGCGCCAAAGTCATAGTCGGCGGTGCACACATAGACGCCATCCGCCCGGTCCGTGCGGCAACCGTCCGCCACTCGTTTGGCTTCGCGGCCTCCGGTTGAAAAGCGGATGTGATCGAGCAGCCCGTGCTGGGGATCGGCCACGTGCGCCATCTCGTACAGCGGCATGCGCAGCTCGTAGTGGGCGCGCGCTCCATCCACAGTGAGATCGCCCGAACTCATGCTCATCACGTGGGCCCATCCGGGCCATGCCGCCAGCGCCAGCCAGACGGCGACTTTCATGGCGCGACGGCGCTGGTGGGAGCCGGGTGCCCGCTCAACCGCGCCTTGCGGATCCGCCGGTAAAGGATGCGCACCAGGGCCAGCACCGGCACCGACAGGAACGCCCCAGCGATGCCGGCCAGTTCCGCGCCCGCGAACACGCCAAACAGCAGCAGCAAGGGGTGCAGCTCCACTCCCCGCCCCATCAGGTGCGGCGAAGCCACGTAGTCCTGGAACACGCGGTAACCCAGAACGAAAATCACCACCTCCAGAACGTGGGAGCCGGACACGACCGTAACCAGCAGAATCGTGAGTCCCGCCGTCAGCGGACCGACCGTGGGGATAAACTCCAGCAAGCCCCCCAGCACGCCCAGCAGGATTCCGTACGGAACCCTCATGATCGAGAAGAAAATGCTGTAGGCCGTGAATGTGCCCACCGAGAGCAGCACCAGCGCACGCATATAGTGGGCCAGCAGCAGGTGGGTATCGGCCAGCACGTCGTCGAGAAGCGCGCGGCGCGGGCCTTCCTCCACCAAGTCGAGAATGTGCTGGCGGATCAGGCTGGCGTCCTTGAGGAAGAAGAACGCCAGGATGGGGATGAGCACCACGTAAATCAAATTGCTGGCCACCGCCAGGAATCTCATGCCGAATTGCGGAAGCTCAGAGATCAGGTCGCTCGACCGCTTGGCTACCTCCGCGCGCACTCTGTCCACTACCTGCGCCTGGAGCGATCCCACGGCCGGCTGCCAACCGGCCACCGTGTTGGGGAATGTCCTCTTTAGCGACGTAGCCTCCTCCACCACGCGAGAGCCGATCTGAGTTCCGATCAGAACGATCGCCGCCACGACGATCACATAAGCGAGGCCGAGCGCGAGAGTGCGCGTGCGGCTGCCCGGCAAAAACCGGTCGATCAGGTTCACCAGGGGCGAGATCAGGTAGGCGAACAGCATTGCCAGAATGAAAATGAACAAGGTCCCGCGCACCAGGTACACCAGCCAGAGCAGCAGCACCACCAGTGCCGCAGTCCAGGTGTGGCGAGCCGCCGAACGGTCAATCCCAAGCATGTCGGTCCAATTTTAACCCGGCGCCGGGGCGGGCGGCTCCGGCAGTTTCTCGATCCTCACCCGCGCGATGCGGTTGCGATCCATCTCGAGCACCGTGTAACGCCTGCCCTGGTACTCTACGGACTCCCCCACGCTGGGGATCCTGCCCAGGCGAAACAGCAGGAAGCCCGCCAGAGTCTCGAAGCCGGCGTCGGCGGGAATTTCGATGCCGAACTCGGCTTCGAGATCGCGAATTCGCGTGGCGCCGTCCAGTTCCAGTTCCGCGGCTTCGGGAGCACGGCGCACGCTCTTCTCGTCGTGTTCGTCCTCGATCTTGCCGACCACGTCCTCCAGCACATCCTTCACGGTCAGCATCCCGACGATTGTTCCGAACTCGTCCACCACCATGGCGATGTGGGAATTGCCCCGTTGGAACTCATCGAGCATCTGGGAGAGCGGTTTGGTCTCCGGGACCACCAGGTGCGGGCGGATGAGCCTGGCGATATGAAAGGCGCGGCTGGGCCGGCCCGAGCGAATGGCCCGGCGGCGCTCCTCCCAGACCGGCAGCAGATCCTTATAGTGCAGGATGCCGATGATCTTCTCGGGAGCGCCTTGGTACACCGGCAGCCGCGAGTGCCGTTTATCGAGCATGGTCTGCAACACGTGGTCGAGCGTGGCGTCGACCGGAATGGAAACTATGTCGTTGCGCGGCACCATGATCTCGCGAACCGCGACGTTGCCCAGGTCGAGCACGCGGTGGATCATGTCTTCCTGGGCCTCCGGCAAGTAGCCGAGGCCGCGGCTCGAGCTGACGATGAGCTTCAATTCCTCGGCTGAATGGCCGCCCTGGGATCCGCCCTTCAGCCTGAGCGCGCGCGTGATGGCGCCCGCCGAGCGTTCGATGACCACCACAAATGCGCTAGAGACCCGGTAGAACACCAGCAGCGCCGGAGCTACCAGCACCGCCAGGCGATCGGCTTTCGCAATGGCCAGGTTCTTCGGTACCACTTCCCCCAGCACCACGTGGAAGTAGCTGATTACCAGAAACGAAATCCCGAAACTCGCGCCGTGAAGGAACGTCGCGGTCAGCGGAGTGGTGACGGGATGGAACAGAGCGATCAGAATGCCATACAGCGTGTTCTCCCCTGCCCAACCCAACCCCAGGCTGGCCAGCGTGACGCCGACCTGCGTCACCGAGAGCAAGCGCCCGGGGTTGGAGAGAAGGCTGAGCGCCGCGTGCGCGCCCGCCTGCCCCTCCTCCGCCATCTGCCGGAGCCGCGAGTGCCGCACGGAAAGCAAGGCCACTTCGGCGCCCGCGAAAAAACCGTTGACCGCGATCAGCAGAATCACCAGCAGAATGCGAAATGGTGAGTAGGACAAGTGATCCCACATAATTCTATAGGTGTTATTCTAGCCCTTGATTGCGCGAATTGTTAGGTATGTGAATGTCGCCATCGCCATCCTGCTGGCGGTCGCGCTGGCCCTGGTCTACTGGTACGCGTGGCGGCCGCTGCCGCAACGGTCGGGTGCCATCGACGCGCCCATCGATGCCACCGCTTCGGTGTCGTTCGACGCACTGGGCGTGCCGCATATTCGGGCCGCCAGCCAGGAGGACGCGCTCTTCGTCCAGGGCTATGTCACGGCGCAGGACCGGCTCTGGCAGATGGACGGGCTGCGGCGTTACGCCGGCGGCGATCTGGCCGAAATCCTGGGCCCGGCCGGACTGGATTCGGACCGCGAATCGCGCCGGCTGCGGCTGCGGCGCATCGCCGAAGACGCGTACGTTACGCTGCCTCCGGAAGACCGCGCGGCCTTCGCGGCATATACCAGGGGCGTGAACCACTTTATCGCCACCCATCCCGGCGGCCTGCCACTGGAGTTCACGCTGCTGGGTTACCAGCCGCGCTCGTGGAGCACGGTGGATTCCCTACTGCTTTGCCTGCACATGTTTCGCACGCTCACCACCACCTGGCAGGACGAGATTCTCAAGCGCAACATGATGGCCGATGGCGATCCGCAAAAGGTCGGTTTCCTGTTTCCGGCGCGCGCCACCGGCGATGTGCAGCCGGGCTCCAACGCGTTGGCCATCGCCGGCAGCCACACGGCTTCCGGCAAGCCCCTCCTCTCGAACGACATGCACCTGGAGTACTCGCTGCCGGGCATCTGGTACATGACGCACCTCCAGGCGCCGGGCCTCGACGTCTCCGGCGTGGCGCTGCCGGGAGTGCCGGGCGTGATGGTGGGCCACAACCAGCGCATCGCCTGGGGCATCACCAACCTCCAGTTCGACGTGCAGGACCTCTATATCGAGAAGTTCGACGACCGCACCGGCCACTATCTCTACCGCGGCCAGGCGGAGCAGGCGAGCCCCGAACGCGAGCTCATCCGCATCAAAGGCCAATCCCCCGCCGAGATGGTGGTATGGGTGACGCGCCATGGCCCGCTGTTCGTCACCGAGGGCAACGACCGCATGGCGCTGCGCTGGGTGGCGGCCGAGCCCGGTATCATGCAGTTTCCGATTCTCGATATCGACCGTGCGCAGAACTGGCCCCAGTTCACCGCCGCCCTGGCGCGCTGGCCCGGTCCCGGCTCGAATTTCATCTACGCCGACCTGGACGGCAACATCGGCTATCACGCCGCCGGCAAGCTGCCCATCCGGCGCGGGTACACCGGCGACGTGCCGGTCGACGGCTCGTCGGGCAACTTCGATTGGGACGGCTTTATCCCGTTCGACCAGCTTCCTTCGGCGTTCAATCCGCCCAGCGGGATCATTGCCTCAGCCAATCAGAGTCCTTTTCCGCCCGGTTACCCGCGCGCCGTGAACGGCAATTTCGCGCCGCCCTACCGCGTCCGGCAAATTCGCGATCTGCTCTCCGCGCGCAACGGGTGGCGCGCCCAGGATCTGCTGGCTGTCGAGCGCGACGTCTACTCGGGTTTCAGCAAGTTTCTGGCCTCCGAAATCGTGGCCGCCTACGACAAGCGCCACGCCCACAACCCCGGACTGGAGACCGCCGTCGCCATGCTGCGCGGATGGAATGGCCAGATGGAGAAGGACCTGGCGGCGCCCTTCCTGATCGCCCTGGCCTACCAGCACGTGCGCACTTCTGTAGCCGAGAGCGCCTCGCCCGGCAAGGGCCTGACCTATGACTTCAAGATGGCCCCCGCGGTTGTCGAAAGGCTCTTTCGCGAGCGTCCTCCCGGATGGTTCCGCGATTACGACGAAGTGCTATTGCGCGCGCTGGCGGACGCGGTAGAGGAAGGAACCCGCATGCAGGGCCGCGACATCCGGCGCTGGCAGTACGGCGCTTACCTGAAAGTCTCCATCAATCACCCGGTGATCCACCAGATCCCCATGCTCGGCAAGTATTTCGATATCGGGCCTGTGCCCATGAGCGGTTCCAGCACCACCGTCAAGCAGACCACCGCGCTTTTAGCTCCTTCGATGCGCATGAACGCCGACCTGGGCGACTGGGACCGTTCGCTGCTGAACGTGCAAATCGGCCAGTCGGGGCAGGTCCTTTCCAGCCACTATCGGGATGAGTGGACGGATTATTACAACGGGCGAAGCTACCCGATGCAATTCCGCAAGGTGCAAGTCAAGAGCACTCTGGAGTTCCGCCCCGTGGCAAACATCGCGGTGCACTAATGTTCGCCTGGCTCTTTTCCGACCCGTTGCCCGTGGGAACGCCGGCGCCCGATTTTTCTCTTCCCGACGATTCCGGCAGCGTCGTCAAGCTCTCCGCTTTGCGGGGCTCGACGGTCGTGCTGGTGTTCTATCCTGGCGACGATACGCCGGGCTGCACCAAGCAGCTCTGCCAACTCCGCGACCACTGGGCCGAAGCCCGCGCGCGCGGCATCGAGGTCTTCGGTGTGAACCCGCAAAGCGCGCGCAGCCATGTGAAGTTTCGCGAGAAATTCCGCTTTCCCTTCCCGCTCCTGGTGGACCAGAGCCAGAAGGTCGCGGCGCTCTACCACGCCAACGGCCTGATCGTGAAGCGCACGGTTTACCGGATCGGCCCCGACGGAATCATCCGCTTCGCCCGGCGGGGCATGCCGGGCCCCGAAGAGGTGCTGGAGGCGTAGAAATAGGGTGTAGACTCGGATTATGAAGCCAGCGCAGCGCTTGACCGCGATCATCGAACGTGAGGACGACGGCTTTGTAGCGCTGTGCCCAGACCTCGACATTGCCAGCGAGGGTGCTTCGATCGAAGAGGCGCGAGCCAACCTCATCGAGGCGATCACGCTGTTCTTCGAGACGGCGACGCCGTCAGAAGTCGCCCGGCGCTTTCACAACGAGATCTTCGTGACCCAGGTTGAGGTTCCGGTTGGGTAAGCTTCGAGTTCTTTCAGGCTCGGAGATTTGTCGCATTCTCGAACAGAACGGATTCGCGGCCGTGCGCCAACGCGGGAGCCATCAGATCATGCAAAAGCGTTTGGAGACAACCACGATAACCGTCCCCGTTCCGCTTCACGATCCGGTCCGACGAGGCACGCTGTTGAGCATCGTTCGGCAGTCGGAACTCCCGAAATCGTTGTTTGAGACCGAGAGCGGGTGACCGCTCGGAGCGGCCTGGTTCCGGTTTGGCGGCCGCGTGGCGTCGTGTACTGACCAGATCGGCGGGAGCGATCCGGGATTTTCGCGGCGCAATGATCGGTCGCACCGACAAGGGCTTATTTATCACTACGGGGACCTTTACGGCAGAGGCCAAAAAGGAGGTCACGCGCGATGGCGCGCCGCCAATCGACCTGATCGACGGCGACCAACTCGGCGAACTGCTGAAGAGCCTCAAGCTGGGCGTTACGACGAAGATGGTTGAAGACGTTACTGTCGCGCCGGAGTGGTTCGCGGGCATCTGACCTGCGCCGAGGCGCCTGCCCTTCCCGCATATCCCCTTACCAAGTCAGCGTAGTTGCAGGAATGGGTTCACAATCTCAAGCGGCCAGCGAACAGCGCGGCCTGGCAGATCCTCGGAGTAGAGCCGCGTGACACCGCATTCCAGGCAGGCGGCCACGATCATCGCGTCCCAGAACGACCATCCGTCCTCTGCGTGGAGAATGCGAGATCGTTAAAACGCTCCGGCTGCCGGCAGGATGAGCGGAAAGATTGCCAGATAATCCGTCAGGCGGTCCCATGCGTCGACCATCGTAAAGCCCTGGGATCTCAGCTTCCTCGACGCCGCCACGAACTCGCACGCGACCTGCCAGAGCAGCACACCATCGGCAGCACTTGAGACGAGATCGAGTGCCACTTGCTGTCGCTTAAGATCGGCTTTGTCGCAGGCGTAAATGAGAATGTTGGTATCAAGGGCGATCATGAAGTTCGTCCCGAGAGGGCAAACGTCCGGGGGAGTAGAACCTCATGCCCTCGATCCCCGCCAGGAGCCGCCGCAGGGCTGCGGGCCTGTCTCCGCGATCAGCGTCATCGTCGAGTGCCTCGATGATCAGTCGCACACGCTGGGCCTCACGCAACCCCAGTTCCTCCTTCGGTTTGAGAACACCATTTGTGTAGACAGCCTCTGTGAACTGAGCCATTCCATCAAGCCCTCTGTCATTAGATTAGCTCGCTCGGCTCAACGCATCAAGTTCCGGCCGAGTCCGCTGATGTATGGCCCCTCCTGCATTGCTATCATGGGCCATCGGCCCTCATGAACCTGCCGCGCCTCTACCCCATCCTCGACACGGAATCGCTTGCCGAGCGCGGCGTCAGCATCGAGACTGCCGCGGCGGCGTTCCTGGAAGGCGGCGCCGGCATTTTGCAAATCCGCCACAAATTACATTGGAGCCGCGAGGTCTTCGCAGCCGCCCAACAAGTAGCCCGCCTGTGTCGCGAAGCCGGCGCGCCGCTCATCGTCAATGACCGCGCCGATTTCGCCATGCTGCTCGAAGCCGGCCTGCACGTGGGCCAGGACGATCTCGCGCCCGGCGACGCCCGCCGACTCCTCGGTCCCGGCGCAGTGATCGGCTTCTCCAGCCACAACGTCAATCAGTTTTCGGCCGCCGCCACCGAGCCGGTGGATTACGTCGCGCTCGGCCCGGTGTTTCCCACCGCGTCCAAGCGCAATCCCGATCCCGTGGTCGGCGTGGAAGAGATACGCCGGTGGCGCGCACTGGTTGAGAAACCGCTGGTCGCCATCGGCGGTATCACGCTGGAAAATGCCCTCGAGGTTCTTCGCTCCGGCGCCGATTCCTTGGCCATAATCGCCGGATTGCTCCCCCAGGCTCCCACCGCCCGATCCCTGCGGGAACGCATGGAACAATGGCAACGGCTCGTGAAGACCGAGATTGTCTGATAGACTCTGAGGCGGTGAACATACATGGGCTGGCATACAATCGCGTTTTCCGGTTTGCTCCTCTCGGCCTTGGCCGGCGCGCAAACCCTCAGTTGTGATTTTCAAGGTTATAAAGCGCTCGACGGATTGAAAGCCGAAATGCGTTCGGGTTCTTTGGAACTGACATGGCAGGGCGAGCGCGGCCAGACGCTGCGCGCCACTTTGGGGGTCGACGGCGGCCAGCCCGTGGTGCGGGAACTGGCGGTCGAGAAGAACGGTAAGTGGGCCGTGCTGGGACACGACCTCACTCCCGAATACCAGGTAACCACCGGCCGGCGGCGCATCTCCGCCCAGCAGGAGGCGCCACTCCGCGCCCTGGGCATGTTCACGCCCGAAATCATCGAACGTCAGAAATGGTTTGCATTCTGGGACGCCCCGCTGAACATTCCTGGGCATCCCGGCGCCAACGCGGCCGTCGATCTGCCGCGCAAACCCGAAGAGGTCCAGCGCGCCTGGGCTGCATTTCAAATCACCGGCTGCCAGGTCGATACCGATGGCGCCCGCGTGGAAGCCAACTTCCCCGGCGTCGCGCTGGGCATCTTTTCCGGCGGCTTGCGCTACACCGTTTACCGCGGCGCAAACCTGATTCGCCAGGAGGTGATTGCCAAGACCGAAGCGCCCTCCGTGGCCTACAAGTTCGCCGCCGGCCTGAAGGGTTTCAGCATCGGCGACGATACTCGCCTGGTGTGGCGCGATGTCGCCCGCGGCTGGCAGCACTACCTCTTCGGCGGCCACGTCAACACCGACCCCGTGGCGCTGAAGGCGCGCAGCCGCGTAGCCATCGTCGAAAGCGGCGCGGGCTCGGTGGCCGTCTTCCCCGCATCCCACAAGTTTTTCTTTGCGCGCGAAGTGGAGTCCAACCTCGGGTACAACTACTACCGCAAGGACAGCGAGACCAGTTTCGCCGTCGGAGTGCGCCAGGCCGATCGCGAGGAATCCTTCAAACCTTACGGTGTGACCGACGCCGTCTGGCAGCGCCGCGTCTCCCAGGCGCGCGAGTTCGAAGAGAACTTCGCCCTCTACAACGCTCCCGCGGGCACCCTGCAACGAATGGCCGTCTATTTTTATCTGGATTCGGGCAACGCGCAGGCCACCCAACAGGCAGTGGCGGCCTTCACCCACGACGACGTCTACAAACCCATGCCCGGCTACCAGGTGATGGTCAGCCACTTCCACTTCCATATGAATGAGGCGCTGACCGACGCCGGCACCATCGACTACGAGCAGTCATGGATTCCCACCTTTAAGGCGCTCGGCATCAATATCGCCGCGCTGTGCGACTTCCATGCCGATTCGCATCCCACCGATACCGGCAAGATCCGTCTCGAGGAACAGCGAGTCTACTTCGAAGGCAGCGCCCGCTTCTCCGACCGCGATTTTCTGATCATTCCCGGCGAAGAGCCCGATGCCACTTTCGGCGGCCACTACATGTTCCTGTTCCCCAAGCCGGTCTACTACACGCATGCTCCGCTTCGCCGTCCGGGTTCCTCGCAGGCGCCGCCCGCGGAGCAACCTTATGTGGAAGACATCGCGCCTTACGGCAAGGTCTATCACACGTCATCCCCCGAAACCGAGATGCGGCTGCTCAACGATGAGCACGCTCTCATGTGGCAGACCCATCCCCGCACCAAGAGTTCCGATGGCTACCCGGACGCCGTCAAGGACAAACCGCACTTTCTCAGCGACCGTTTCGCCGGCGCCTCCTTCCAGTCACTGCCGGTCGATCAATCCCAGAAGCGCCTGTGCGAGGTGCGCTGCCTCGACCTGCTGGACGACATGAACAACTGGGCCGGCCCCAAGTACCTGATCGCCGAGGGCGACACTTACACCAAATCTCCGGAAGACGAGACTTACCCGCAACTGGACGTCAACTACGTCAAGCTCGACCGCCTTCCGAAGTTCTCCGACGGCTGGATGCCGGTGCTCGATGCCCTTCGTGCCGGCAACTTCTTTGTGACTTCGGGCGAGGTTCTGCTGCACGATTACTCCATCCAGGGCACGGGCGCCAGGCGCACTTTCGTGGTCGACGTGGATTGGACCTGGCCGGCCGAATTCGTGGAACTGGTCTGGGGCGACGGCAAGACCACCGGCCGTGAAATCACTTCCGCGACTGCGCTAACGCCGTTTTCCACCCATCGCTACCGCCTCCCGTTCGATGCCACCGGCAAGAAATGGATCCGTTTCGCCGCGTGGGATTCCGCGGGCAACGGAGCATTCACTCAGCCCGTGCATTTGCAGTGAACTGAGGAACACCCCGCCATCCCCGCGCCGTCTCCGGATATGGTATCTTTTGCGTTACTGTACCACTTCATCTGGCGGGGGAAAGCAACGAGATGAGTCTGTTTGCAACCAAGTCGGTCAGCTACATCATTTCCGAATCGGAGGGCGGTGAGCACCATCTCAGGCGAACCCTCGGCCCGGGCAACCTGATCGCGCTGGGAATCGGCGCCATCATTGGCGCGGGCTTGTTCTCCCTGACAGGCGTCGCCGCCGCGCAAAACGCCGGTCCCGCCGTCACCATTTCCATGATTGTGGCCGCCATCGGCTGCGCGCTCGCCGGCCTGTGTTACAGCGAGTTTTCCTGCATGATTCCCGTGGCCGGCAGCGCCTACACTTACGCCTACACCACCCTGGGCGAATGGATCGCGTGGATCATCGGCTGGGACCTGGTGCTGGAGTACGCGGTCGGCTCGTCCACCGTCTCCATCAGTTGGTCGGCATACGTGGTTTCCCTCCTCCATACATTCGGCATCAATCTGCCGCCACAATGGATCGCCGGCCCGTTTGAGCCCGTGACCCTGCTCGACGGCACCGTGGTGCAAGGCATCGCCAACATCCCCGCCGTGATCATTGTGTTCCTGATCTCCATGCTGCTCATGATCGGAATCAAGGAATCGGCGCGCACCAACGGGATCATCGTGGTGATCAAGCTGGCGGTGGTGGCGACCTTGATCGGAGTCGGCTGGATGTATATCAACCGGGCCAACTACGTGCCGTACATTCCCAAGAATACCGGTGAGTTCGGTCACTTCGGACTAAGTGGCATCATGATGGGAGCGGGGACCATTTTCTTCGCCTATATCGGCTTCGACGCCGTCTCCACGGCCGCGCAGGAGGCCAAGAACCCGCAGAAGGATATGCCCGTCGGCATCATCGGCTCACTGGCCATCTGCACCGTGCTGTACGTGCTTTTCGCCGTCGTCCTCACCGGAATGGTCCCTTACACGCAACTCGGCGTGGCGGCGCCGGTAGCGGTGGCCATCGATAAGACGCCTTACATCTGGATGAATAACCTGGTGAAGTTTGGCATCATCTGCGGCTTTACATCGGTGATCCTGGTAATGCTACTCGGACAATCCCGCGTGTTTTACTCCATGTCGCGCGACGGCCTGGTGCCCCGCGTCTTTTCCGATATCCACCCGAAATTCAAAACGCCCTGGCGATCCAACCTGCTGTTCTTCTTCTTCGTCGCGCCCTTCTCCGCGTTCCTTCCCTTGAGCATCGTGGGACACATGACCAGCATTGGCACTCTGTTCGCCTTCGTGATTGTGTGCGCCGGCGTGTGGGTGATGCGCGTGAAGAACCCCGACGCCCCCAGGCCGTTCAAGACGCCGCTGGTCCCGCTGGTGCCGATTTTGGGCATAGTCTGGAACTTCGCGATGATGTATTCGCTAGGCTGGTCGAACTGGCTGCGGCTGGTGGTCTGGCTGGTGATCGGCCAGGTGATCTACTTCACCTACAGCCGCCACCACAGCCACCTGCGGAAGGCGGGCCACACGACCAGCCGGTGAAGCGAACCGCTACGATGGATAACTCATGAAGCTGCCCAATGGCGCGCGCGCCATTGTCGAGATCCAAAAGCTGCGAGCGTACTGCCTGAACCCGCAGCACCCACGCGGTCGTAACAAAGCGCGGGTCTTCGCTTCGGCTGGTATCCGGGAAGCCGATGCGGAAGAACTCAAGACAGCACTCCGTACAGCGGCCAGGGATGGCGAGGCTGTACTCGGCGCTGCGAACCCTTATGGACAGCGCTACGTCGTCGATTTCGATATGGCCCGCGGTAGAACCGTGCGAATCCGCAGCACTTGGATCGTCCGGGCAGGAGAGGACTTGCCGCGGTTGACGAGTTGTTATGTACTATAAAAGAAAGGTTCGCCATGGCAGACATTGAGGTACTTTCCGTGGTTGCACTACTCCAGGACCTGCCCGAGGAGGGACTGGTCCGCGGCCAAGTGGGCACCATTGTTGAGAGCTGGGCGCCTGGGGTCTACGAAGTCGAGTTCAGCGATGACAACGGCAGAACCTACGCCATGGTGGCACTGAAGGCCGGGCAATTGATGCGTTTGCATCACGAACCCGCTAACCAAGGGGCCTAGCGGCGGTGGGCATTCGTTCGCTCCGTCCGTCATCACGGTTGGAATTGGACGAAGACATCCATGACCCTCCCGTTCTGGTATTGAGCCGCCTTGTAGCCGGCGGCAACGGCTCCATCGGGCAAGTCTGGGCGGAGATGAAATTCCGGGCGACTGCCAGCGGATACCAGTTTTTGAATTTGCTGGTCGCCAATCTTGGTGTCATTGGCGTCAAAGAATGCCGCGTCGATAGTCACGTAGGCATCTTTCCCGCAATCGTTGGTGATCGATCCAGATATGTCCGTTCCCACTGGGTGCCATAGGCTTGCCCGCTGAAAAGTGATGCCGCGAACGGTGATGCAGCCCCGTACTATGTCCGGCTGAGTCGGCGGAGGCGGTCCCTTTGATTTCTTCCCTCTAGGAAGCGGCGACGTTGGCGCGAGAATCCCTACTAGGGCTGAATCGAGGCTCTGCACCTTCCCGGCTTCCACGCGCACATCCTGGATTTGTTTCAGGATGCGTCCGTCCGGGCTGGCTATATTCACCGAATATGTCCCTGCCGGAAGGCCCACATGGAAGTGGCCCTGTTTGTCTGTTCTCCATAGGAAGCGGCTCCTGGGGGAATAGTCCTCATAACCGGTTCGGTTGATATCGACCGTAAGGCCTCGCAGAGGCCTGCGATCTTGGTCTACAACTGTTCCCTCCAGCACTCCCGTCCCTTTCTGGGCGAAGGCCGGAAACGTGAGGATTACGATGACGGCCAGCACAATGATCAACTTTCGCACAAGTGCTCCTCTTCCACCCCTGGCGCTCGCCTATTCTCGCGCACCCCGGATCGGCCAGCGGGAATCGCGTCAACCGCGCGGTGCCTATCCAGACTTTGCGGTCCTCTCGATCAGTTCTGATTCTAAACCCTGCAGGCGGTGTTTTCGACTGAAAAGTTGTGAGCGGGCGCGCCCTATGCTTGTGGCGGCGTCACAGGCCATGGATGCAGGACGTTTTCCAGCGCAGCCCAGCAGTTTTCAGTCGCCATGTATACCGTTTCTGTACCGTCCAAGAATGGCTTCAGCAGCCTCCAATCGTCGATAGATGCCCATCAATCAGAGCATCGGCTCGAAATCGGACACGATCTGTCCGGCAAGCCTGAAAAACTGGTAGAGAGTCTGAATAACGGGATCACCCTCAATAACCTCAGGCTCTGCGAACGCTATTTCAAAGGTGAACCTCGTATTCTCGTCCCTATCAGACTCGGAGACGCAGTGTATTATGTCGCCTTTCTTGAGTGCGTGATTGACGACGTGGGGACGGCCGCGGAGGGATTTATAGTCGGGGATTGGCTCTCCGGGGAGTCTACGTGCCATGAACGCATCCAGCAGCTTGTTTCTGACGCTCGGCATGATGGTGCTCCCCCTGAGGGCGGAGCCTGCTGTAACAACCATGCGGTGCTTGTCGATAATGTCCAGCCGATGGAGCTGCCAAAGCCGCAGGTTCCCAGCCCTGTATGGCCTGAGCGCGCCGATGGCGTCTATAGCTGCTTGCCGCATGCCCCTTACTTTTCGCTTGCTTCCGGATTCGTATCCCGTGGCAGTGTCGAAAATCGGGAAAGAGGTAAATGGCCCTGGAGTGCTTCCGGTGGACGCGACAAGCTGCCATGCCAAGTGGTCAAGAGCGCTCCTGGTGTTGTGAAGCGCATCCCCTGCGATCAAGGACACGTCAGCCGGGACGTCTCGCACCGATTCGACGTACGAGATATAATCGCCGGTCCGTTGGTCCTGCCTGGCGACGATGACATATGGATTGGATTCAAAAAAGAGGCGGATTGCAGTGTCGATGTCAGCGATGTGCTTTTCGGCCCGTTCTAGCTTCGCCTGGATCAGTTTGATTTTGGACACAATCAAATATTTTATGCCCACCACGGCCAAACCAAAAGCCGACATCCGGCACCATTTGGCTTTTCGTTTTGGAAAACCCATTCTACCGTTCTGCGCTGCCGCCCTTGCACCCCAAGACGGCGGCGGCCGGTGTCATGCGCAATTGCTTGAGTATGCCTTCCGTGAAGGCTAGGGCCGCGCGGAGGTTCCCACGGCAACTGGCGGTGCGCCTGTGGGGAAGGTCTGGCGTGGTTTCGATCAGGTCGGTGTCGGCGACCATGTTCTTGGGGGCCAACATTGAAGGACGATCAAATGGCACGCCCTCGTCGTGCGGGGGGATCGGTTGGAAAGCAAGCGCTAGGCGTTTTCGTTTCGACACACATCTCATCCACTACCCCGTCACCGGCTTTCCTGGCCCCTCATGCTACGATGAATACTTGTCAGGTCTCGGGCTCCGTGCAGCGGGCGGCTGCAAACCCCGCCAGGTCCGGAAGGAAGCAACGGTAGCAGTGCGGTTCGTGTGCCGCGGATCACCCGGGGCCTGGCAT
>Ga0181518_10000650_pt1 | contig 37594 bp, 40 predicted proteins | sample PEATcosm2014_Bin_28_FD_119751 | JGI IMG/M metagenome (GOLD analysis project Ga0181518, IMG submission 119751) | Peatland microbial communities from MTU Mesocosm Facility, Houghton, MI, USA - PEATcosm2014_Bin01_60_metaG | ecosystem: Environmental > Terrestrial > Soil > Wetlands > Peat | place...
ACAACGGCGAGATCGACATCTCGCCCGAACTGAGCGATGAGCATGCGACGCTCTTGGACGAAGCGCTCACAAAAAGCAATCCAGCACTGTTAGGAATCACCGCCGAAGACGGGCAAGGCTTGTATCACGGCTGTGATTGGCAGCTATCCGGCGGTCGCTTGAGCGTTGAAGGCGAGTCCCGAGGGGAGCAGGATGAGTGGTTGCGGCTCCTGATCGTGAGATTCTTTCAGCCGAACGGGTACACGCTCTCCGGCGAGGTCAGTTGGGAGGGTGACCAATCCGGAGATACCGGCGTCATCCACATCGATGACAATCGGGTCGAGTCGGTGAGCGATAGCATCACGAACGCGGGACCGAGTTGGCGTCCACAACTCCCCGAGCCGAAAGTGGTGGAACTGGTCCGGGCGGGACGCATCGTGCTAGCGCACTGGGAGAGCGGCGACTTGGCCGCGCAGATTCGACGCCTCTCTCGTGCACTTGAGGAATTCGTGCAGCTTCCCGATGAAGGCTGAGGTGGATGGTGGCCGAACCTGATGCCCAGGGCGGCTTCGCGAGATCGCAGTGTCACCGGGATGGGCGCCTTGTCCACTACCGGCAACCGAGGGATCGATCGAGTGCCCCGGAGCACACTCCAACTTCGGCCCTTCTTGCGCATTTCCGCCCTCAGCCTCAAAGGGCGCTCTCGTGTTTGTCGCGAGCCCGACTCGCGCTTGCATCGAGAAAGGTTGCCCGACAATGCTAATTCAGATCCAACGGCCTCCGCGCACGGCGTTACTGCTGCAACTGGATGGCACACTCCCGAATCTCGCCTTAATGCGTTTGGCAGCGCACCTGCGGGAGCGCAACTGCGACGTCCACTTCGAGAGAATGCGTTCCTGTACCACCTTACAGGACTCATTGTTCGCGCACGGGGACGATGTGTACGCAAGCGCCATTTTCGACAAAACACGCCCGCTTGTGGAGGCGCTGAAGCGAGTGTATCCGAAGGCCATTGTCGGAGGGACCGGGAGTGGTTCAGCGATCCGCTTGGAGGAAATCGGTGTCAGCGGGTTCGAGCAGGACTACTCTCTGTATCCGAGATACGAATTCTCGATCGGCTTTACTCAGCGAGGCTGCCGGCTGCGGTGTCCTTTCTGCGTAGTGCCTTGGAAGGAAGGTAAGGTCAGCCCGGCACAGTCGATTTCCGAGATTTGGCGCGGCGATCCTTGGCCGCGAAACGTGGTCCTCCTCGATAACGACTTCTTTGGCCAGGCTGGCTGGCGGGACCGCATCAGCGAAATCGTCGCGGGAGAATTCAAAGTAAGTTTTACACAGGGAATCAACGTTCGCGTGATCGATGAAGAGATCGCGGCCGCGGTCGCCGGTGTGCGGTACTACGATCACGAGTTCCGAACCCGCCGGATCTATACCGCTTGGGACAACCGCAAGGACGAGGCACGGCTATTTCGCGGCCTCGATCTGCTGGTGAAGGCTGGCGTCAGGCCCGATCAAATCATGGTGTACATGCTGATTGGGTACTGGCCGGGCGAAACGCATGACGACAGAGACTATCGCCGGCAGCGGCTGCGCGAGTTCGGTGCCCGGCCGTATCCGATGCCTTACGTTCGGACGCCCGAGCTGGTCGGTTATCAACGCTGGGTTGTGCGGCGAGCGGATTTGAAGTGCTCGTGGGAGGAATATGCGAGAGCGCGGTACCGCCCTGAAGACGTTGGGCAGTACTCGGCCCGGTTGCCGCTATTCGAGAAAGACACGTTTGGACTCGTTGAGCCCATCGGAGAAGGGGAAAACGAGAGTGAGTTACTTCAATTTTGAGTTCAACTCCAAGATGGCTACCTCACTGGTTCACACTCTGAACCGGCCCTATAAAGGCGCCTACAAATTCTCCGCAACAGCTCCCGACGCGCAGGGCACATTGGTCATCTGGGCGCGCGATACGGAGGAATGCCGGGAGCACTTGCTGAATGCGTTGTTCGATCTCATCTTTGCACGGAACCGTGTCGGCGCCGCCGTAACCAATCCCCCGTGCATCTTCTGTGGAGGGAAAACACAGAGTCGAGGACGCAACAGTTCCGGTACAAGAGCCTGGCGCTGCATGAATCCGAATTGCCAGCGAAGCTTCGTCATCGATCGGACCTTCCGGGGAGGAATCAACCACCCGACGCAATCGAAGAAGCCTGCGTTTTATCAGCTGGTGTTCGTCGATGGCAAGACGATTAGGGAGGCGTGCGACGCTCTCGGCATCTCGATGAGCGCCGGCGACAACTGGTATCAGAAAATGTTTTCTGTTCGGAAGCGGATCGACCACAAATGTCCTTGCGGCAAGGAACTGCGCCACCGGGGGTCGTGTCGGTTTCGGCAAGGATACGAGATGGGAAAGGACGAAGCTCCTGAGGAGAATCGGACGCCTGATTGTACGAGACACGGCGGCGAGGGAACGCGGAAGGCCCCGGCTGGTTGAGCTTCAACCGCGCATTGTGATTCTCCACTTGAAAGGCGCCCAGCAATCGCTGGCCGATTTCGTACGAGCCGGTTTTCTCGTCGGCGGTAAAAGGCGCTGCCGAAAAGCAGCGGGAAGACTAGCATGAAGGAGCGGAAGGGGCGGCGCTAAATCGTCGCAATATACGAGAGCACCAAATTGTAGACGGCGTGCATGAGGGCTGCGGCCGCCGTGGATTCGGATTGTGCCCGCATCCAGCCAAATCCAATCCCAGTGAGAATTGTTGTGTAGAGGCTGAGGCCAGTCCTGCCAGTGTGGGAGAAAGCGAAGCCTACGGCGATGACGAGAATTGTCGCGCTAACGGCAGCGAGCTTCGGAACGCGGCCGCGTCTCAAAAGCTCGAAGATCAGCCAAAAGAGGACGCCTCGAAAAAGCATTTCCTCAACCATTGGTCCGGATGCGCTGGCCAAGAGGACCCGATGGGGCGGAGGAACACTACCCAGGGACTCGTGGAAGAATCTGGCGATCGACCACACGCCAGCGCCGGAAGCAACGCCGGCAAGAACGCCATAGAACCAGAACCCTTGACGCGGGGACACCCAGCCTAACCGACGAAGCCAGGGCGTCTTTCCGAGCACGCGATAGCCATAAACCAATAAGGGCAACGTCATCAGCAGGGCGAACCCAAGAGTCCGCGGCTTCACCGCGATCGCCGTGATCTGCCAGACGAACAGCAAAAACACGGGCAGGAAGAGCTCGGGATTGGCCGTAACGGTCTCTCTCATCACGCCGGCGAAATGAGCACACAGGGCGTGCAGTCTGTAGGCGAGCCGTTGTTTGGTGAGTAGTGCGCTCAAATCAGACTTTCTCCGCAACCAGAACGGAAACCGCAGGACCGGCATTTGCTGGGTTGACTATGGTTGATGTGGCATTCCTCGTCGCGCCTTGCTGTTCGCATTTCGTCAAGAAGCACAAGCAGGCTTGCACGTAGCGACGGGGTGTAATCGACACGGATGCTGCGATCCTCGTATCGGATCAGTCCATAAGGGACCGAGACACGGCAAACGTCTTCGACGAGCAGACAGTAGGCCGCCAATTGGAAGAGGTGGCCCTCATACGGTCGGCCCGATGAGGGAGACCGGCTAGACTTCAATTCGACGGGAGCAACCCCGTCTTTGACCCGAACCACGTAGTCCGGCTTTCCGCTGAGGCGATAGCGCCTGGAAATGAGAGGTGCGCGTTGTGGAAAGGTACTACCGACGTCCGCGTAGAGAATGCGTCGAGTCGGGAGGCCGGTTCGCGCGAACAGTCCGCTCCCCAGGAGCCATACGAAGGCGGCGGCGATGAGGGCAAACAGGAAGAGCATCGTCATCGGTCCATTCAGCCACCGTGCGCCCAAAACCAAAAGGCGACAGCAAGCACCACGGCAACGAGAACCGTGTAGGTCGCGCGATCCATCATTCCTCGGGCTTGGTTCACACTCCGGGCATGATGCCGATGATATTCGATGCCTGCGTGCCTCTTCTCAATTTGCACAAGGCTCTGGCCGACTCCGCGGGCGCTCAAATACCAGGACCTTCGGCAGAAGCACCAATCTGCTATTTCAGAAGCGCGAATGAGATCACGATTGGCCATGGCCATCTACGTCGGCAAGCTCCGCCTGATCGAATGCGGCCAAGTAGCGGAAGAAGAGCAACCGCGTCATGACCACATCCCCGCTCTATTTTATCGCCGCTCCGCCATCCCTGGCGATGCAACACCGGCACCGCAACCAACGCCAGCACCACCACCACCACGAATCAAAGGAATAGGAGCCTACAGTGTCACGCTTTAACGCCAAAGTTCGCTGCAACTACTACCCTCTGCCACTCAAAGAAGCGGAAAGAATCAGAAATCTCTTGCGGTTTCCGGTCGAGCCATTTTCGGCTTTGGATCCTTGCGTCGGCGACGGCGCAGCGTTCGCTGCGATCACCCGGGATTCCAGCGCCAGACGCTACGGAATTGAATTGGATGCCTATCGCGCCGAACAAGCCGGGCCCTCACTTACCAAGATTGTTCAGGGAAACTGTCTGGAAACCCATTGCGCCGTCGAGTCGTTTTCGCTCTGCTTTTGCAATCCCCCGTACGACTGGGCGCTCGCAGGCAACGCTCGGGAACGACTTGAGACGGTGTTCTTGAATCACATCTTCCGGTGGCTGATCCCCGGTGGGGTACTCCTACTGGTGATTCCGGCCGAGCGCGCGACCGACTGCGCGCAGATCCTCGCTTCCCACTTCAAACGTGCTCGGGTGTTTCGCCTGCCCCACCCGGAGTCGGTTCGCTATCGCCAGGTCCTCATTGCCGGCGTTCGGCGGACGCGCCGTGAGCGCGAACAACTTCGTGACCGCGAGATCAGCGAGGGCCGATATCGCTTCACCACGCTTGGACGCGAGTACGAGAGCTTGCCGGAGCTGGCAGACTCATGCGACGACCCATACGCCGTACCGACCAGTGGGCCGGCAGTGCTGACGTTCAAGGGCCTGCCTCTCGATGAATTGGAGGATCTCGTTGCGAACTCGCCGGCCTACCGGCGAACCACGCGAATACTCGCCCCGGAACCAACCGTTATCGGAGGACGGCCACTCACACCGCTGCATGCGGGCCAAGTTGGCCTGGTCGCTTGCTCTGGTCTCATCAACGGCATTTTTGGCTCGGGCCAAGAGCGCCACATCGCGGCGTGGAAGAGCAAAAAGGTTACGACGAAACTCACCGAGGAAGAGGAGGATGGCACAACCGTGATCCGCGAGCGGGAACGCTTTGTTCAGGAGCTTTCCGTCGTCTTCGCGACCGGGGAAACGGGCACTCTTGAATAGCGGGTTTCTCGCGCTCGTCTTTGAAAGGAGTCCGCCGATGAAGAACGCACACGAACGCTTTGGCTGGTTGGAGTTTGAAAAGCAGCTGAAAGACACGAGAACGCGACTCCGCGTTGCACTAGACCGGTTCATCAGCGAACCTGCCGAGAATAAGGAAGCCTCGGGTACTTGCCATCTCGTTTCAGTGTTCGGGAACGACGTCGATATTGGCGCCATCTGGGCGGGACTTGCCGGCCAGGAGTGGGTGACCGTTTCCGGCCCAGACCTCGCTCAACGAAGGGTGACGCTGGGAAAGGATCCGCGGGTCTTCCGCGGCACCATAGCCGTAGCCGGACGGAGCCGCAGCGTGCGTCACCTGGTCGCCCTCTCCGCTCAGGTAGCCGATGAATGTGATGTCGGACGGATCATTTTGTCTGATGACGATCCGGAGTTTGTCCTGTACCGGATTTCGCAACGGCTCGGCCTGCCGGTTCATCCTTCCTGGGCAAGTTGGTTCTGGAGCGTGCTGCAACAGAAACAACGTATTCAGCCGTTGGATGGTCTCGGATACAGGCCAATCGCCGTCGTCGGAAGCAAAGCGGAGTTTTTGGAGTGGGTCGGGGAGGCCGTAAAGGACAAGACAATCGAGATTCCTGATGACGGCGGCTCGATTCCCTGGCAGTCGTTCAGTGCGGCCGGGCTTAACCAACACGTTCGTTCTTGAGCCCTAACAACTCGCGTACGCGCTCCCGCCGCAGCATCTCCACAGGGCTTTTCACCGTACCGGTTTGAGCCCACTGTTCCACACGTTGTAAGCGAACTCTGTGCTCGACCGGCAGCGGAAAGACCGCGATCCGCAACTCGGTACCGGCTACGGGCAAATCATCCATTAAGGCACCTTCCCGGAACGCTCGCACAGCAACCGCCGCAGCCTCAAACAATGAGTCCGCTGTGACATCCACGGCGTGCTCGATGTTTCTGGAATCCAGGTAGCTGACGCGGCAGCGGGTCCCCACCACGTCTCAAAGTATACCAGCTAGATTCGCCTTTTGTTCGCCATGCAAAGAGACCACCACAGGAGGAAAAATCTCACATGAGTATCCCTTCAACCATCGCCGAATATTTGAGCTGCTTCTCGCAGGAATTAGGCGACCGCATTCTGCAAATTTACCCGGCGCTTCAGGCTCCCCAGGATCCCGTGTCGGAGCGGTTCAAAACGCTGTTGCGAAGACCCTTCGCAGCTCAACGTCTGGCGGTGATGGGCATCGTGAGGCGCTGGCAACGTGCCAAGGCCGCTGCGGTCATTGCGGAATGCGGAACCGGCAAAACACTCATGGCGCTCTCCGCAATCCATGTGCGTTCCGCTGGTCGGCCGTATAGCGCCCTTGTAATGGCGCCGCCGAACATCGTTGGGAAGTGGTGCCGAGAGGTTCTAATCACCGTCCCAGGGGCGCGTGTCTTCATCATCGATGGCTTGCGAACACCTGGACAATCAGGCGCAAATCCGCACGGGGTGAATGAAGTTCGCTATCGAAATGGCCGGATCGTGCGCGAAGGACTGCACACAACGCTCACGGATCTCCGCCTTCGGAAGAACTCGAAATCGGCACGCGATCGCTGGCAAAACATCTGCCCAGGTCCGTCCTTCTTTATCGTTGGCCGAGACAGGGCAAAGCTCTCCTTCTTTTGGAAGCATTGTTACGCGGTGGCGAGGTCCGGCCCATGCTTGGGGACCGTGATCAATCCTGACACCGGCGCGCCGCTAATAGTGAACGATGAGCGCGTGCTCGCGAGCGAATTTGAAAAGATACGGCGGAGCGAGATCATCGGCGACGCCGCCGACGACCGAGGGAAGAATCGGCGCGCGATGTACAGCCCTCTTTGGCAGGCCGACGGCGGGCGCATCCGCCGCTTCGCGCCGCTGGAGTTTATCGGGCGCTACATGCCGGATTTCTTCGATTACGGAATCGCGGATGAAGTGCATGAACTAAAGGGAGACACGGCACAGGGCAACGCGCTGGGGACCATGGCGAGGTCGGTGGACAGAATCGCCGTACTTACCGGGACCCTCATGGGCGGTTACGCCGACGACCTTTTCAATGTGCTTTATCGCCTGGAACCACACAAGATGGTGACAGAAGGCTACGAGTGGGGCGAGTCGGGGGTCCGCAACTTCGCGGAGAGCTACGGCGTGCTCGAACGAGTGACGATCATCGCTCCCGAAGAGAATGCCTGCTCGAAAGCGAAGGTGACCAAGCAGGTCAAACGCAAACCGGGCGCATCGCCACTGCTGTTCGGCAAGTTTCTTATGGAACTTGGTGCGTTCGTCTCGCTGGAAGACATCTCCAGTGAATTGCCAGCTTACCGCGAAGAAGTCATCGGCGTGGACATGGACGAACCGCTGGCGAAAGCTTATGCGGATCTCGAAAAGCAGATCAAAGAGGCGCTCGAAGAGCATCGAGGAAACCATTCCGTGATCAGCACGGCCCTCAATGCATTGCTTGCCTATCCGGATCGGCCTTACGGCTTCGGTGATCTGATCGGAACCGAGTACGACCCGGAGTTGCATCGACGCGTGCCATTTCTGATCGCTCAAACACAGGACCTCAGCGAGGACTTCGCCTACGCGAAGGAGCGCCAACTGGTGGAGTGCGTCAAGGCGGACCTCGCCCGCGGCAGAAAATGCCAAATTTATGCCGTATACACGGCGAAGAGGGACGTAACGCGTCGGCTCGAACGAGTTTTGTCGCAAGAAGGCATCCGCGTCTCCATATTGACGGCTCAGGTGCCCCCCGATCAGCGCGAGGCCTGGTATGAGCGCGAGCTTCGCAACGGAATGCAAGTGTGCGTGGCTCATCCTCGCCTCGTTTCTGTTGGGATGGACTTGCTTTGGGCGCCCTCCATCTATTTCGTGCAGACGGGATATTCGATTTACACTTTGCGCCAGGCGAGCCGCCGCTCGTGGCGGATAGGACAGCGCTCCAACGTCGTCGTGCGCTTCCTGACTTACAACGAGACCATGCAGACATCATGCCTGCGTTTGATGGGCAAGAAGCTACTCGTCTCGCTGGCCATGGAAGGGAAGTTCTCGAATGAGGGCCTCCAGGGCATCGAAGACGATGATGACGTGCTCACTGCGATGGCGCGCGAGTTGGTAACCCAAAGGGGAGTCGGGGAGTCGGCATCCGCCGTTTGGAAGGCTGTTCAAGAACAACACGCTCGGCTACTGCCGGCCTCATCTGTGCTCGATGAGGAACTCAGAGAAGAACTGGTCGCCGGACCGCTCGACGAAGTGGTCGCAGTCGACGGCACAGCTCCGGCCTTGGTTTTTGGGGAGCGGCTCGAAAGGGAGCCGCCTCGACGAAGGCCCCTCGTCGTCGAACCGGACTGTCAACTCTCGCTGTTCTGAGATCGAACTCGAACACAACGGAACGCTCGCCGCCATTTCCAGTGGCGAGAGCTCAACAAAGGAGATGGAGCCCATGGAACTGCTTCCTGTGGAACTGAGGAAGACTCTGCCACCGTTGTATTCACAAGAGTCGTGCCCGACGCCGATCGTGCACGTCAAGTTGTTCACACCCGACTCGTCATTCACCTGGTTCGTTACCGAAGGTGCAGAACAGGAAGATGGCGATTGGCTCCTTTTCGGATTGGTGATCGGATTCGAAGAGGAGTGGGGGTATTCTCTGCTGAGCGAAATTGCGATCGCGCGCGGCGCGCTGGGCCTGCCGGTGGAGCGGGACCTGTGGTTCAAGCCCGGCCCGATTGACCAAGTGCTTCGTCGCGAGCGTCCATCCGCACGCGGTGAGGAAGGAGAAGTGTGACATGAGCGAGAAAGTTCAATTTCAAACCAACGTCCCGATCGACGTCGCCTTGAAGTACAACGACGGCAAGGAAGTGACGGGGCAGTACGGTGATCAAGTCCTCTACACGCTCACCGATGGCCGCGTCATGTACGTCCCACCCATCGTCAAGAAGAAGATTGACGAGCTCGGAATCGGGCGTGGCGAACTGTTCACGATCACGAAGGCGGAGAAGAAGAACGGAACACGGCCCACTATCGAGTGGGTAGTTGGGACAGATGGAAGCGGATATCGAAAACCTCAAAGGCGCGATCAGCAGCCGAACGGCACAGCGCCGGCTCAGCGCCGTGGCGGAGCCGGATCGGCGCCGGCAAACGGAAATGGTCACAGGCCGAGTTCACTCAGCGATGCCAAAGGCTTTTTGGTAACGGGCCACGGGCAGTTTCTGCTACAGGCACTGGCAGCAGCGGTGGACGTGGCGTCTGCGACCGAGCGCTATGCGGCCGCGTGCGGTCTGGAACTGCAGTTCACCAGCGAAGATCTGCGCGAGATCGGCCTGAGCATTTATTCGACCGGTGGGAAGTAAGTGTCGTGTGGAAGCCCGCTAGGCTAGGCTAGCCAGGGCCCGTAGAGCGGGTCTCTGCCTCACGCGGGGCAAAACCGGCTCAGAAGGATTGCCGGGATCGAGCCTGAATCCGCACTCTGGACAGAACTGGTGGGTCGGTTTCATTGCTGGTTAATCTAAGGCGGAACTCGAAATTGCCGCCAAAAAGTGTGGCAGCGGCTCAAAGATGCTGACCGACCGCGTTTTGCCGCAAGACATTGTAATAAAAAGGTGAAACAGATATGGCATGTCCAGACTGTGGCTCGTCGGCCGGAGACTTCGGGTTTGTTACTTCAGTTGAAACGCATGGGTTCGATTGCGGACCGTACGAAACATTCAACGAAGAATTCATAGTCTGCCGGGAATGCGGCGGGCGGTTCGACTTCCGCGACTGGTGGTGCACTCCGGAAATAGCGCCTCCGTCCACAACTAGAGTAATGGCGCAGGCAAATCCCACGTGATCACACAGCCACCGCGGACGCCATCACAGCCCGTTGACGATTTCAACCGCCCTTGTCATTTGGTTATCCTGTCCATCGGCCAAGGCGTCCGGAGAGATTTCGACCAAGATATCCGGATCAACCCCATTTCCCTCAAGACTGCGGCCTTTTGACGTGAACCAGCCGAAGACGGGCAGGCGCAGCCAATAGCCACTACCGACCTTAAAGTTCGTTGCCCCGAGAACGTTGCCACGCGTCTTCTGCCCGATGATCGTTGCCAGCCGGTTCTCGACCGCAAAATTGGCCACCATCTCAGCAGCGCTGTTTGTCCATTCATTGACGAGCACGACGATTCTGTTGTGAAACGGCTGTGCTCCGAGGCCCTGCGTGAGGAGCATTACGGATTTGTCGCGGAACGAAAAGCGAGCCAAGGTCATCAGGAGTTCCGGCCGGCTGCGGGGCATCGGGACACGAGGGAGTGTCCCCGGATCGTACCCGAGTCGGAGACGACGAGGCGTTAGGCTGTGCCCGATAGCAATCTGGCCGGGGCACATATAACTGGCCAGGCGGGCGAATCCCAGGCTTCCGCCGATATTCCCCCGGAGGTCGACGATCAGGCGGTCGCAGCCGTGCTGGTTGAGATCGTGAACCGCGGCATCCAATGCATTCGCAAATCCCATGCCCATGGCGCCGGGAAAGTACGGGATCTTAAGAAGTCCGATCTTCGATCCAATCTTCGTGTAAATCGGGCTCTTCGGTTCGACTATCGGCGGACGCTCCTTTGTCCCTTTCCGCTTGGGAACTTCAATCACGATGTCCTTTTGACTCCCGTTACGCAGATTGCGAACAAGCAATGTGTGAGTATGGCTGATCGCAAAGTATGGTGTCGAGGGCGGTAGGCAGGCTGTACCATCTACGGCCTCCAGGATATCTCCGGGACGGATTCCCGCAAGATGAGCCGGTCCTTCTTCAAACACATCCAGAAACATCCATTTGTGACCTCCATTTCGTGGCAGATCCAGCAAGCTAGCATTGATCGTGTGCTGCGGCAGGAGTTCTTTCGGAAGCGAATGGTAGAAGGCCGTATGACTGGTCTTGAGTTCCGCGAGAAGTTGACGTATACCCGCTTCGAACCCAGCTACCTCGGCGGTGAGCAACTCTGCGGTTCGCTTATTGACGAGCTCGGTCCATGCGGCGTAATCAATTCCGCCGACATTGATGTGTTGCGCGAGAACCAGCTTCTTTATAGATTGCAGAATCTGGACACGCTCCTTCGAATCCAACGTCATCGCAGTCATCGCCCTCCTTCGGGGCTATAGGCCCGCCCTGCCGCCCCTTCGATTGTGAAGCCGGCCCACTGGTATGGAAGGGTGGTGCGGCCGAACGTCCGCAGCATGTCACGTTTGGCGGCGGTCAGAGCGGATGCTGCAGATCGGTTCTCCGACAGATGCGCATAGAAGTGCTTCATGAGGAACAAAGACGAACTGTCGTCAACCTGCCACAAGGTCGATACCACCGTTCGGGCACCAGCCAGAAGGAATGCCCTGGACAAGTTCGCGATGCCCTCCTGCCCTTGCAGGGGGCCCACCGCCGTATCGCAGGCCGAAAGGACTACCAGATCGGCATCGAGCCGGAGCTGTACGATTTCCGAGGCCTGCAGAAATCCGTCCTCTCCGGCCGAGCGGTCGCTCAACAGAACCAAAGCCGCTCGATCTGGAAATGTTGAGTCCGCAAACCCATGAACGGCGAGATGAATGACGCGGTATTGGGCCAATCCCGAGCCTTTGAAGGCGGCTTCAGTTGCAGACGTCCCCAGCAGCAGCTTGTTTTCCTCTTTAGGGAACGCGGCTTGTGCGATCCGCACCTCATCTTCTGAAGACGGGAGATCGACAAAGCCGTTCCGATTGAACCCCCGTGTCAGACCAGACCGATTCATTCCGCTCTGAGAATACGGGATTCCTCCAATCGCGAGAAGCGCATTGTGGGCTGTTCGTGGACGCTGCTGCTGGTCTCCCAACAGGTAAAAACTGGTCGCGGACGGGGAATAGATGACCGTTCGTGCTGCAGCGACATAGCGTCCGGATACCTCGATGAGCCCGTCGAACGGCACTAGGTGCAGTTGTCCGTCACGGATAATAATGAGGGTCTCCTTCTGTGCCGCATCGCGGATCGGCCGAAGGATCGCGTCATACACACTGCGGGCTTCAGCAATCGCGGGTAGTTTAGCTTTTACGGCCTTTAGATAAGCCGCGACGAGTGGTTCGATCCGAGCTTTGCTGTCCAACCGTACGATACGGGCACCACTGCGCGAAATCGTGAGGCAATAAGAACTGGGATCCGCGATTACATATTCCAAGAGCACGGTAGCCGGAGCCAGGGCCAGCTGAATCTGCTCAAGTCCGATTGTCTCCCGTGACTTGGTCTTGAGCGCGCTTACTCCGGGGGTTACCCATCGCGTCTGCTCCATCATGAAGATTTGATCCCGCAGGCTACGGACTTCATCCGTCGATCGCGTGCCCATCAACTTCAGCCGCAATTGAGAGATCGCCCGCTCAGCACTCTTCGCTCCCGCCGGAGCCACTGATCCCGCCGACAGGAGATCGGCAGCTACACGTCCTCGCACCTGTTCGATTATGGCGTAAGCTTTCTGCGGGTTGTTGAAATGCTCCGCAATCAGTGCGAAGTGTCGCGAATAGATTTGGCTAGATGCCGTGATCACGGCCGTCTTCTCCAGCACGGTTGAAACCTTGCCGATCATGGCATCGAGGAAAGCCTCCGCACGATCATATACGCGATCTGCCTCTGCATACCTGCCTCGCGCAACCTGAAGTTCAGCCAGTTCTTGCAGGCGTTGGGGAACCGCCCAAACATCTCCGCTTGCTTGTGTGGATGCAGTCGCTAGTTCGGCGGAGCGCTCTGCCTTTTCCAGATCGCCGCTCTTTCGGTAGATCTCGGTGGATCGAGAGTACACGTCAGCGAGCAGGCGTGTCAGCCCCGCGGACTCGCCGAGAGCTATGGCTTGGTCGAGCCTTGCCAATGCCGACTGGCGCTCACCCCGAGCGTCTTCGATGTATGCAGTGAGCACGAGCCCGATCGCCTCGTGTCCAGTTCTGCGGGCCTCTCGTGCCCGCACTAGCAACTCATCGACGGCCCGCTGACCAGTGTCAAGTTGCCGTAGGCCAATCAGGGCCTCAATACGCATCTCTTGCACCGTAAACTGATAACCAGCATCTGGGGTGCTAGCTGCGATCTTGTTGACACTCTCGACATACGCGAGCGACTGTTCATACATATTCGTATGCAATAGGCCGCCTGCGATGATCGTCAAGGACCTAATCTGGCCGCCGACATCTCCAGACGTTGTCGCTGCTGAGAGCGCGGTGCCAACATTCGTGCGAGCCGTTTCAAGATCGGCGTCATAGAACGCGGCCATGCTGAGCTGTGCGAGCGCGCGATACTGCCATTTCAGATCCCCCAAATCGTGAGCCAGTGTCTGTACCTGTTCCCAATCCTGCCGCATCGCTCCTGTATTGGTCTCGGTGTCGATATCCCCTTTGACTATGAGGCAGAACATGCGGAGCTCTTTATCGTTCTGGAGAAGAGGATCGTCTTCCAGAGATTCTGCAAGCTGCGCGGAGACCATCGGAAGTGTTTGCTGGTCGCGCTCAATGTTTGACCGGATGCGTCCCAGTTTTGAATACAGCGCGTTACGCTGATCGCCAGCGGCAAGAAATAGTTGTTCTGCCTCCGTGAATGCCGGCGCCGCATCGGCCCAGTTGTAGAGATCAGCAAGATGAAGGGCCCGGGCCAGCAGATCCTTTGCCTGTGGCTGCTGAGCGTCCACAAATGAGCAGGAAAAGATCAAGAGCGCTGTCCGACGAAAACAGCTAGACTTCATCGAGTCCTCCTCAGATCGCACATAGACTTCTCCTTCGGCTCAAGCGAATTGGAACGGTCGATCGGTCACATCCTCACGTCACTCAACCACAACAGGGAATCTCCGCCAGCTTAAGCCAGGCGGCCGAATCATCAAAGTAAAGCTACCTCGGGAGGCGCCGGCGAGGTCGATATCCACCTCCACCGAAGTGATGCCATCGTTCATTTGCCCTACCGCCAGCTTCTCGGCAACGACGGTTCCAGTAGAATCTTTGAGCCGAACCGCATATTCCCCGGGTTCCATACCAAGGGGCAAAAGGAAGTTGACCCGGAGCGATTTCTGCGGGAGGCGTACGGTATTTCCAGAGTCGCCCTTAGCGTCGTCGCCGCGGGTTGGCGAGAAGGAAGCCAGATCCACCGTAATCGGAATCGGAGCAGAAGGGAGCGGTGGTGGATTAGTCGCGACAGGAGGCTGAGGCCTGGCTCGCGGCTTCTGCGAAAGGCTCGGTTCGCCGTTCCGGCCAGTGTGGTTCCATACAAATCGCGCCGTTACGAATACTACGGCGAGCACGACCAGAGATGCCGCCGTTATCTGAATCCCCCGCAAGAGGACCGACAAACGGCGGAAGTGCACGTACTCCTGGAAGCAGGGAGAGCAGCTAACAACGTGCGACCCCGGGAGGTCTTCCAGGGTAACGTGTCGATCTCGATACGCCATTGCTCGTAAGCTAGAGCGGCTGGGGCAGCCTTCGCGGTTCGGATTGGGAAAGCCCGTCTTGGAGTATTTCCTACCAAGAGCAACAACGTCCCTCACCAGCTTGGAGGACGCGGAGTGATTAGATTCGGTCATCAGAATTCATTCGCTACAGTGTGCATTCATGCGCTCGACTGCGGTTAGAAACGTAAATTGTGATAGGCCCGGAATCGCTCCAAGGCCTTATCGATCTTTTTGCGGAACTGCACCTCAGCGCTATGAGCATCCGCATATCCCGTGAGCCTGGCGATCGATCGCCAATCGAAATCCAAAACGCGAAGATCGTACATCGTCCGTCCGTGCTCATCCATACAAGCGCGAAAGACTTCCCTTCGCCTAGCGTCATCGAGTTGTCGATCAAGGTCCGTGAAGACTGGGCCGGCGAGTCGATTGATATCCGCAGTGTCCATATACTCGACGCGCTGGTTTCTTCGTAGGCGGCGAACCGACTCCCGAATAACCGACCTTAGAAGATAAGCTTCGAAGAATTGAATGGGCTGATGGTTGCCCATGACGCGCGACGCAGAGTCAACGGCGGCTTCAAGAATCTCCGGTGCCTCTGTATCCTCAGCGAGATAGCGAATTACCACAAGTCGCGCACGCTCCCAAACCCGATATGCTGCCTCGATCAGCCTATGATCGACTGTGTTCCCGAGGCTGTCGCGGTCTCGAATCCAGAGTCTCGTCTGAGCGTCTTTCCGCTGGTTCATGGAAGCCGCCGGCAACCGGATGGAACGGTCCTCTCCAATATCTAGGAGGACTTGAGAAGAGGAAAGCTCACCCGAAAGTAAAGTCCTATGTGTAAATCGTTTTCGCTGCCCCAAATGGGCGCCTAGCAGAACGACGTGAGGCTGAGCTTTCCGGTTTCCGAAGCCTCTTTGTCTGTAGGAGACCTCCCCCAGTCTGCACGGGCGAGGGCCTGTGTATGGCTTGGATCGAGTTGCTGCAGCAATCACGTCACTCGCTCATTCGAGCTGCGCTTCTTACTCGACCTCCGCCAAGCCGAATTTCCAGTTCATCTTCAACAGAATCGACTTGGTCGATAGCCAGCGTGTTCGTGCGCTGCTGGCGGCTTCATTGGGAGGACAGCGGAGCAGGAAGGCGTCAGGACTGCAATTACGGATCTGGCTGGAACGCGAGCCGTAGCTGTGCGGCTGGTGGTTCGAAAGTGCCGGGAAGCGATGTTTACCTAAGTGAACAAAGGAATCTCAGCTACGAAACAAGTTCGGCCCCACGAAGAACCAGAGAGTTTATTGATCCAAGGGGCAACGCCGAGCCGGATTCTCGGTGGGCATTCTTTCCGTGTCGGGAGGCATGAATCGGCAACGTGAGGCGTTGCGAAATGAAAGTGATCGAAGTACGGCTCTCCTACAGATGAAAAACACTCCAATCCGAACGGTGAAATCGGCCTTTCCGACTGCCTTTTCATATAGAGGCCTTTCTCCGCCGAGTGCGAGTGGATCCCGCGTTGAGAGCCCTGGGTATCGGTGTTGAGGGGTCTACCCATGAGCGCGAAACACGGCGCAAACGATAGTGCCGCCTGGACAAGGGAACTCGGAGTCGTCCTGCTGGACGGCATCGAGGACAACAGGCAAGGGAAACAACTGGCACACGAGCGAGTGAAGGCGTTGCACCCTCTGCCACAAGGGAAGGAGCGATATCCCAGGGATTTTGAGAAGTGGCTGACTAAGGTGTTTGAGAAACCATCTGAGGATGGGGTAGCTCCCTGGCTGTCCTTAGAATTCTGGCAGCACGAAGTTGACAAGGTGCTGATCCAGGGAATCTTCGCTCGGAATGGGCCGAAAGACGAAGCAGTGGATCGAGTCCGCTCGGTCTGGCCAAACCTTTCGAGCTCATGGCTCGGTGCCCGCATGGAGGAAGTCGCGCGGTCAGGGCTCCCCCGCTGGATGGACCAGGCGTTCTGGGCGGCCGAGATCGATCCGATTCTGGTTAGTGGTATCCGGAAAGGCGGGCAATGCCAATGCCAAGCGGTTGAGATGGTCCTGCAAGCGTTCCCGCCCCTCCATGCCGCCATGATCTGGGATCGTCTCCGACGATTGCGAAAACCACGAACAGGGGACTTGCAAGCAGTGGTGACGGAATTTGCGGTGGCTAACGATCACAACGCCGGGGTCGAGGCCGCCCGTGGACAAGCCGATTCGAGCGCGACAGCCCAATTGGGCCGGATTGTGCCGCCGTCAAGAATCGATCAAGGGTTCTGGCGCGCTGAGGTCGACCCAATCCTGCTCGGGGGAATTCGAAACGCGAACCGATTGGAGCGCGAAACAGTTGACAGGGTTCTGCGCAAGTTCCCCGAACTGCGGATCGGCGCAATTTGGGCCCGTCTTAGACGATTACGGGAACAGCAAAGAGAAAACGGACACGTCGGCCCTCCGTTCCGATGGACAGATGAGTTGGATGAGCGGCTGATCCGCATCCACGAAGAAGCCGGATTGAGCGCAGCCGTGTCAGGAGTCCAGAGTCTCACCGGTTGGCCGCGAAAGGCCATCTTACGCCGAGCCCACAAACTGGGACTCCCCAGCCGCCCTTTGGGTTCGCGCCGGCGCTGGACAATGGTAGAGTACCGGTTCGCTATCGAATCCTTGAACCACATGAGCGTGAGGGAAATCGCCGAAGAGATAGGGCGATCAGAGAAGGCGGTTTGGGACATGGTTGGCCAACGTGGAATCCCGGCTGGATTCCAAGACGGATGCACCATGCGCGAACTGGCCGAAAAGCTTCACGTGAGGCGCCTGAGCGTTCAGAAGTGGGTTGAAGCAGGCCTTCTCCACAGGAAGAGGAACGGCCGGATCGATGAAGTATCCTTGCAGTCTTTTCTCTACGCTCACCCTGAGAGCTTGAAGTGGCCGGTGTTTGATCAAGACACCGCCTTTTGGGTATCGGAGCTTGTGGAAGCGGAGAGAGCGAGGGTCAACGGTGCTCAAACGCAGAGTCGCGCCATGCCTCAAAACTCGGAAAGGATGCGGGCGGCTGAAGCTTCCACGCCCGGCGGCACTGTTTCCAATGAGCCCGAAGCTGATCCATCCGGAGATCGCGAGTCGCGTAGTAGCCAAGCGCGTGGCGCCAGCCCTCGGCTATAGAAACGTGAAATAGTTTTTCGTCGGTCCATTCGAGAAAGCGAAGCCAGAGGAACTCGGGCTCTCGTGGATGCTCCTTGGCGTACGCGGTTGAGTAATCAAGAAAACCGGGGCAGCGCTCTTGGAGAATCGCGATCATCGGATCAGGCACGAGTCCGTTAGTCTCGACGATCAGACGCAGCCAATAGGAAAACGCTCGCCACTCAACGAACTGCGTAATGGTTTGGGCAAGGCGGTCCGGCGCAACATGTCCGCATTCATCCTCTGCAAGTTGCTTTGACTGTCGCCCCAGGTCGGCCTCAACCTTCCGGGGTTTGGCAAAATGGTTCATCCTAATGCTCAAAAGCTGGGACGGGCCCTGCTGACTCTGGTTCCGCGGCCACCGTTCGCTAGTGGGAGACGCGGCTTGTCCACTCGGTTCTCAAGAATACAACATCCGACCGGGATCTGGCGACATCCCGTCCGAATTTCCGGCGCGCTCGGGCGCAGCCTGCGCCCTTCAAATGGGGCGTATATGCCGTTGGCTGATACGCTTCAACGTAGCACCATCGGATCTGCTGATGCAACGGCGCCAAAAGCAGATCCAACCGACCGATCTGAAAATGAGAGCCATCGGGGCGGTCGTGCGGGAATTCCGTGAGCGGGCGGGCCACTCTCAGGAGCGCCTAAGCGGCGAGTGCGGCTTCGACCGAACATACATCAGCCGGGTCGAGAGGGGGATTATCAACCCTACGGTGGGCCGGTTGTGGAAGATTGCCGACGCGCTGGAGACCCCGCTGAGTCAGCTTGTGAAGCGAATGGAACTCTGGATTGCTGACCAGGTGCGGGTGCCCTCCCGGCGGGGAGATGCCAAACGAACTTGACCGGCCGAGCAGTCTGCCAACGACGGCATATTCGCTGTGTGCTCGCCATTATGGTGTTGGACGGACTGGGTACTGACTTAGTGTTTCCCTTCAGCTCCACTGGAAAGCGAGGACTCGGGCATCTCGCCCTACTCGACAGTACGGCAATGTCACCTACGATCACACGGCCTCCGCGGGGAGCGGTCTTTCTCAGGTTCTGGGCCGTCTGTGGGCTCCTCCTACTCGGCGCAATCGTGTCGATTGTCATGGCCGCCCAGGACTGCCGATCGCACACGACCAGTTCCGTCGTTGCGAGCGACTCGCCTCGTGTGCGACTTGGGGCATCGGTGAAAAATCCGCGCTCCGCCAGCGACTAACCAAAGTGGACTCGGTTTGGTCCCGTCGGGGACGGGTTCGCCGTCGCTCGGGGCGCGCGTTCACGTCGCGTGAAGCATGACGCATGAAGAAAGCCGTCTCAGAAACCAAAGTAGGGAGGACAACGAAGAATGAGCAAGACCTTCATTTTGAGAGGGGTCTTCCGCCTCTGCGTTCTGACCCTGCTGGGCGCGACCGGGACTCTCGTAATCGCTCAACAGGCGACGCCCGGGCCGAAAGCCGCCGTTGGTAACGTCCTCGACGCGCACGTTGAGCAAGGAATAGGTTGGCTCGTCACCATGAAGGCAACAGACGGGCAAACCTACGCCTTTAGTATCTACGACTTGAGCAAAGTAAATGTCCCAATTGAATCTCTGAAGGTGGGAGACCAGATTCGCGCGACGTTTGAGTGGATGAACGTGTATCCTGGCAGTGGTGGAAACGGGCACGCGGAGGCGATTACATTTATCCGCCACGACGCTGTCGCCGCCGGACGGATTTCTCAAGAAAAGAGCAAGGCCGCGGCGACGCCTAAGCCGATCGCTCAATCTTCACCGCCGCAAGCGCCGCCGAAGCAAGGAATCCAAAAGCGGCCCGTCGCGAGAACAGTGACGGGCGATCTCACGAGCATCATTGAAACGCGAGCGGCGGGTACGGTAGCTCGGATACGCACAGCAGACGGTACGGTCTACGTGTTCGGTATTGACGACTATATGCTCGCGGGCGCCGCAAAGAACAGCCTCGGAGTGGGAGACCGAGTAAGCGTGGCGTTTGAACAGCTGCAGGCGCCGTCGGGTGGCGAAACGGCAGGTACTGCGCAAACCGTTACGCTCATCCGCCACGCCGCGCCCACGCAAAGCACGGCAGCCGCCGTAGAACCTGCGCCGAACTGCTCGGTCATCACTCCCAGCGAAATAGAAACCGTTTTGGGCGGTCCGGCTGCTCGGAGCGACCCGCACATCTGTGAGTTCCGCCGTGGCTCGCTCGAGCTCGTTTTCGCGGCCATGCCCGACCCCGAGGCGCAGCAACACTTCCGAGCCGAGCGGGAGATGCTCACAAACATGTTTCACTGGACGGTAACGGAGGAGCCAGGCATCACACCACAAGCCTTTTCGTTGACATACACGAACGCAGAGGGCTTCAACTGGTCCTTCTTCGTGGTGAAAGGCAACGTGTTTTTTTCTTTTCTCGTTGTCAACAAGGGATATAGCGCTGTACCCGACGCACAACAGCGGCTGAATGCGATGCGCACAATCGCCAAGCGCGCCTTGAGTCGGTTCTGATGCTATCCTCTGCCGGTTTTCAAAGAGGATTGTACTTAATCTCATCGCGCCGAGCCTCGCGGTGTACCTATGGCCATCTGCGACGCGGGCCAGCAGCGACGCTTTATGGGTAGTAGGAGAGGATACGACAGATGTGTATACGGGCTGTCTTGGTAATCGCAGCATCGCTCATCGCGGTCTCCTGCGCGAGCAAATCCTTGACGACGAATAGGGCGAGCCAGGCAGTCTTTCAGTGGACCGTCGGAGCATTCGTCTGCCGATGCGGTGGGCCGTGCACTGGAAGTGGCGGGTCGCCCGTTGAGGTGACCGGTGTCCAGGAACTTCCTCAAGAGAATTCCGCAAGGGCGTTGTTAACCTTCCAGAACGCACCGATCAATCATTCCTGCCCTGGCGAACGGATGTACTCCGGTCCGGGTGAAGCCACGTTCAGCCACTTTACGGATGGCAGGTGGCTTCTAACGAAGATCTCCACATCTGAAGGCATCAACAGTTTCACATGGGACAACCTGAACATAGAGGTCAAATAGCTGCAAACCGGGGGCCTGAACGCGCCAGGCGCGAACGCCTCCCGATCACATCGTTCGCGTGAGATGCTTTTTCTGCAAATTAAACGTAAGGAGAATCCGCAAATGCATAGTCCTCGGCGCGCACAGGTAATGCTGCTGATTGGAGTTGCACTTCTCAACCAAGCCTGTGGCAGCAAGTCCAGTGGTCTGTACGCAATTGTCCAGAACGGTAAGTGGGGTTTCATGGATCACTCAGGAAAGCTCGTCATCAATCCGCAGTTCGACGGGTTGCTTCTGAGTAACCGCACAAACCAACCAATCGGCTTCGTTGATGGCCTTGCCGCAGTAAAGGTCGCAGGAAAATGCGGGTATATCGATACATCTGGAAAGTATGTGATCAGCCCACAGTTTGCCTATGCCGACAGCTTCGTTGACGGTCTTGCCAACGTGCACGTCGGCGACAAATCAGGTTTCATCGACAAGACAGGCAAGCTCGTCATCAATCCTCAATTCACCACGTACGAACCGTTCCACTCAGGCGACAGTCACTACTGGGAAAAGGGAGAGCGGTTTTCGGAGGGCCTTGCGCAGGTGATCGTCGGACAAGGTCGTTACGAGGAAACCGGTCCGTGTACCGAAGGCAGCACCCAGATGTGCACCAGCAGTAGCTCCGAGACCTTAATCAAGTACATCGACAAGTCGGGAAAGATCGCTGTGGATAAGGAGTTCCACGAGGCTGAGGCGTTTTCTGAAGGCCTCGCACGCGTTCGTATTGGCAAGAAATATGGCTACACAGACAAGACCGGCAAATTGGTCATACAACCGCAGTTCCAACACTCCGAGGCGGGCTACGAAAGCGGATTCTCGGAAGGCTTAGCCGTGGTGAACATTGGAGGCAAGGAAGGATATATCGACAAGAGCGGAAAGGTCGTGATCCAGCCCCAATTTGATCGCGCCGACAGATTTTGGAACGGGATGGCTTGCGTCGCCATTGGCAAGTATCCCCAGATACGCTTTGGCTTCATTGACAAGACCGGGAAGTACGTCATCAATCCTCAGTTTGAAGCCGCAGGAAGCTACGCTCGCGTCGGGGAGTTTGCGGAAGGACTGGCGGCGGTCAGGACCGGTGGAAAGTGGGGCTATATCGACCAGAGTGGCAAATTCGTGATCAACCCTCAGTTTGATGACGCCAATGAATTCGTCGATGGCCTGGCTGCAGTGATCGTCGCGAAGCAGCGTGGATACATAGATAAGGCAGGCAAGTACATCTGGAACCCGAGCAATTAGAGGCTTGAAGTTTATGGCTAGGCAGATCACCAACGGAAACCCACGTTCGCAAACGGCACGATATTTGATGAAATCTGACCCGTGTTCATACTCACGGATTCGGATTATCGCGGCTTTGATTGTACCTGTATTCCTGATCTACCGTGCCCCTTGTCAAACGCGGCCGGCAACCTCTCCACCAGCGGCAGCGTACGGGGCGAGTCTCTTTGCCGGAGGCGACAAAGGCTTCGCTGGCGACGGATCTCAGGCGCAGGTGGCACGCTTCAATGATGCTGCAGGCATGGCGATTGATCGGGCAGGGACTATGTACCTTGCGGACGAGCACAACCATCGCATTAGGATGATTACCCCGGCAGGTCAGGTTACGACGATTGCCGGCACGGGTGCCGAAGCGACCGGGGGTGATGGAGGTCCGGCGCATTTAGCCCAGTTGAACACGCCGAGTTCGGTCGCGGTAGATGCGGCAGGCACGATTTACGTTGCTGAGTATTCGGCGAATCGGGTTCGGAAGATTACCGGCGGCGTGATCAGCACGCTGGCTGGCCCTTCGGACTTGATGAAAGCACCCAAGGGAATCGCAGTTGATCCTGCCGGCAACGTTTATGTCGCCGCGCTGGTCAGCAATCGCGTTGTCCGAATCAGCCCCCAAGGTGCGATCCGGCCATTTGCTGGCACCGGTCAGAGTGCGTTCGGCGGCGACGGCGTGCTAGCTGTGAACACACCCCTCAATGGTCCATACGACGTCGCCGCGGACTCCCTTGGGAACGTATTCATTGCCGAGTTTAATCGAATTCGGAAGGTAGGGCGCGACGGCCTGATTACCACGATTGCTGGTGGAGAGGAGCAGGGATCTGCCAGTGACGGCCCAGCCAAGGCGGCCCGATTCCGAAACATCTATGCTCTCACTGTTGATCGCGCCGGAAATGTTTACGTCTGCGACACCAACAATCACGTTGTAAGGAGAATATCGGCAGCAGGGATCGTCGCCACAATCGCGGGAAATGGCGCGTCCCGTTATTCGTGTTCCGAGCAACTTCATCCCGGTGAATCGAAGCCGGCGATGGCATTGGATTTGACGGCGCCGAACGGAATCGCCATCTCCCCCGGCGGGGACGTGTTCGTGTCGAATGGAGACTGCATAGTTCGACTGACACCGCGCTGAGCCCGCGCGGAGGTGGGTGCGCTGATGCGCAGAACTGGGGTTGTGTGAGAACCCGCTCAAGGTTTGTCTCCGCCGGGAGGCAGCGCTTTCGCGCTACGCACCACTACCGCAGCGATCTTTTGCCGAAACATTTCCTTGGCTTCGGCGAGCTTTCGCCCGACGGTGCCGGGCCTCATCTTCATCATGGCTGCGATTTCTGCGATGGTCCAACCCTCAGTTTCGTTGAGCAGCAAGATGGATCGAAGGTCGTTGGGCAGACCGGCGAGGACTTCACGCACCTGAAGGGCCGCATCGACATCGTCTGCACAGCTGGAAAAACTCTCAATCGGGGAAAGGCTCGCGAGAGATTCTATTGGGACAAGCCGCGCGTCCCTACGAAAGTGGACTCGCCAATAATCTAGGATCTTGTGCCTCAGGATTGCCTGGAGCCACGTGGAAACAGAGGATTCTCCACGGAACCGGCCAGCGCGAATTTGCTGGATCGCCGTTACGAGTACCTCCTGGACCGCGTCCTGGCAATCCTCGGGTGCCAAGCCATTGTGGCGAGCCGCCGCGAGGAGTGCTTCAGTGTGCAACTTATGGAAAAGGTCCGCCGCCTTTTCATCTCGGTCGGCGATCCGCTCAGCGAGATCCCGGTCTTGATCCTGAACTGACAACGCGTGTCACCATCCCCGGCTTGACCGGCTGCTATTATTACACGTTTCACTAAGCGTATGTTTTTCTGAGGGTTCGGGTCTCCCGGCCCTCGCCACGACGATCACGATGGGGATTCCAAGGGGGATGCCGGGACTGTCAGAAATGTCCTGAAAAATCCAATCCGCGACTCCGACTATAACAGGTACGGGGAATTCATAGCTGCGAGAGCCTTATCGGCGGCCCATTTCTACCGGTGTGGCAGCCATGGGCGGCGCGAAGCCCATGGCGTCCGCGCCAAGAATGTTTTGACTTTGACGGTACACGCGGTAAGCGACTGAACACATATCGTTCATCCGAATCATCCGAAAGGAGACTTGAATGTCCAAATTCTTCTTCTACCCGGTCCTGCAAGCCCTAAGCGACGGGAAGATAATCCGAAAATCCGTGGCAGTGGGACTTCAGGTACTGGCGGTCCTGTCGGTCCTCGGGGGCGCATACCTGGTGATCGAGATTCTAAAGATCGCGTTCCAGTTGCCGAACGAGGGCACGATCGGCGGTCTCCTCTTTGCGATCATCTTTCTGGCGGCGATCTTGGCGATTGGTCAGATCTTTTGGTATCGAGCAGGCTCGGTACGTGAGCTCGGGGAATCACCCTTCACCGTGATCCCTATAGTGTCCATTCTTTTCCGGACGATCGGCGAGATTTACGCCACCCTTGGGTTTTCAGTTGGAGTCGGAGGCTGCATATTTATTTGGTTCTCGAGGAACAACCCGTTCTCGCTCCTCAGCGGTCTTGGTGGGATATTGCCATCTACGTCTGCCGAAACGAGCTTCCTGGGTGGCGTCTCATTCCTCGTCTATATGGGATTGGCGTCGTCTGTCGCCTTGATCGTTTTCTATTTTCTGGCAGAATCAAGTGTCGTTTTGGTCGATCTGGCCAGGCATGTTCGGATGCTCGTTCGACAGGGCGGACCCCCAGGTGTCGGGCCTGAGCCGATCAAGCGTTGTCCCACCTGCTCATTCGAGCTTGAACCGACCGCCCGCTTCTGTCCCAAGTGCGGCGCGCAGATTTCAGCGGCAACGACGGCTGGCAGGTAAAGCAGACGAGGCTGATTCTCTATGGCGCTTTGCTCCTGCGGTGAAACGATCAGGCCGAATGCTCGATTCTGTCTCAAGTGTGGAAAACCCGTTTCTGGCGGCCAACACGACAGCATCGATACGAGCCCGGCGTTCACCGCCGCTCCCGCGAAGCCTGCTAAAACTCCGGAAACGCCCACCACGGCATCATCTCCAGAGCCCAGACGTTCCGGCCGGCCCGCGTGGATCGTCGGCCTCCTCGTTTGCCTCGTCGCCGCAATAGCGATTGTTGCGGCAATCACTGTTCAGCACCAGCACCAGCTCACGCGAGAAGATGCGGTCCGCAAGCTAAGGGCGTCAAATGCCTTCCAATCCGGAAGCTATTTCAAAGTTACGAAGAGCGAGCAGGCTGCGATGGACCCGCGGGGGTGCTTTCAGTTTCAGAATAAGCCGGGGTGGCAAGCATTGACGGATCTTGGATGGGCGACCCTCGATCTAAAAACCACCTCCGAACCTACGGCATTTGCTTACGCATGGTACGGCTGCAACCTCCAACTGACGCCTGAAGGCCAGCAGCAGGCAAATCACTGGCGCCCGTGGAGTGGGCCGTTCGACACGTCAGGTTGGGAGATTCCCCTGGCCGTCGCTCAGTTTCTGGATGTCACGGGTATCACTCAGACCGAAAGCGACGCCGCTCAGGTTCAGTACTCATTCCGGTGGAATGCGTCGCCATTTGCACAGGCGCTGGGCCGCATTCCCGATGGCAGCATCCGGGGCGGCATGGCGCTCTTCCACCGTCTTGCGGATGGCTGGCGATTGCAGGATCTTGGCTTCGGGTCCATACCGGAACCGCAGATATCAGAAGGGGCACCCAACCCGCCACCTGGGGCGGACTGGACCGCGTACATGACGAATGAACACGTCAACATAACAGCCAACTTCGACCTCAGCTCAGACGGCGGCAACACTTGGCAAACGTTTTCACTCGCTCCCAGGACAATGGGTATTTACCGACACATGAACCGATTCAGGCTCACGACTAACTTTCCAGACGGACACACCCAAACGGTAAACTGCCCATTGCTGTCACACGGCCTCAAATACTATTCGGTCAACTGCCAGGGCGACAACTGCGCCTGGGATTTGTATGGGGATGATGAGTTCGTGGCACTTGCTCGCGCGAACAAATAAGGGTTAAACGACAATGGCCTACTGCATCAACTGTGGATACGCACTCAAGCCTGACAGCAGCTTTTGCGAAGGCTGCGGAGCACGGCTAAAGGTTGAAGCCGCGCCCACGCCGACCACTCCGGCGAATGTGATCGATCAGTCCAAGGGCGGGTCTGGTATGGCGGCTGTCGCCGGCAACGAACGACCAAAGAACGCAGCCAGGATCGCCGCGATTGTTGCACTACTCGGATTCTTCCTGCCGTGGGTAAGCTGTCAGGGACTCACAGGGCCTCAAACCATTACTGGCGTTGAACTGGCGAGCCGCGGGGCATCGGGATTGTGGCTTATTCCTATCAGCATGCTTATCGCTCTGGGCATACTTCTGAACAAGGGGAAGACCCTTCAAGAGCGTGCCACAGCGGCGAAGGTCGTAATTGGCTCGGGCGTTGCGAGTGTTGTCGTGTTGCTCTACTACTGGGCGACGTTCAATGGTGCTGGCCAGCGAGATGAATTCGGACTGGGAGCGGCCATGCGTCAGGCGTTCACTATCGAGATCGGCGCGATTCTTTCGGCCCTCGGAGCCGTCGGAGTAGCGATTGCAGGGTTTTTGCACCTCAAATCGGCCTCTCACACTTGGATGCAGGCGGCAGGTGCAAGAGGGACAACTTCAGGTGCCGGCCCGGCCTCAGCCCGAATCTCGCCGACCATTCGGAATCAAGGAGAATAGAGTGGCAAATACGAACAGTGGCTCCCGAAGTATTGGCTTGGGAATCGTGGGTCTGGTTCTTGGCGGCGTTATCGGGTTTCTGCTTCGCCCTTCTGCGATGCTGGTTGGGCAACTCCCGTTTGAGACAGTGATCTCGCGGGGCGAAAATCTTCAGGGCCTAGATAAGCTTCTGGTCCCTACCGCTCAAACCTCGTTCAATATGATGGTCGTCGGAGCGATTGTCGGCGCGGTTGTGGGTATTGTTTTGGCCCGTCTGCTTAGTGGCAGAAGTGGAACTTGAGTGATGCACCTGCGGCCAGGCTGCGTTCGGATGAAGGGAGAAAAAGTCGCATGAAGCTTCGTAATATAGGTTGCTCGTTCCTGATAGGCATCATCGCCACTGCGGGACTGCTCTGCCAACAGGCCGACTCACCGGGTGTTGCTGATCGCGAGGTCCTTAGAAAGCAATTGGTTCAAATGTTCTCGACCGAGCTCGACCGGGGCAAGGCTCCCTTGTCGGAGATCAATGTCTCTCCGCTCGGGGTGGTAACTCAAGAGCGAAATGCTAATGGGCGGATGGTGCCGAGGGTGTCAGCCACTGTCACGGCCAAATGCAGTAGGGATTACGTCTTCGATATCGAGAGGTCGGCCTTTCACTGCAAGAATGGTGCACTGGTGAGGATCAAGGTAGATACGACCCTATTCCATTCTTCGACGGGGTGGGAATTCTCGGACTTGAGGTTCTTTGAGGCCCAACCAGGTGGCGGGGAATTTGCCTTCGGGCTAGGTCCAGTGTTGCCTCGGCCGACATCCGAATCACCTCAGAACAAGGAAGCCGTTCTTAGACTCGCACGATCTGCCCCCGGCGAAGAAGTTGTTGGGGTCGCGATGGGTGCCTATGCCTCCTTGGCTTTTGTAAACGTTGCTGGAACCATGCACTTGCGGCTTGTCCATACTCACGGCATGACCGACCTTGACTGTGGATCTCGGCACGATGGTGGGGACGGCATGATGGTTAGGCTGGGATGCCCGGGGACCACGGAGGTCTGGGTGCCGCCAGACGTGACCCGCGCCGAAGTTTACCGCTTAGACGGGACGGTAGCTTCGGCCCAGATATCCACTAAAGGCCCTCAGCGGTTTTATCGAGTGCAGCCGGGAGATCAGGCGATTGTGCTGGTTCGCCAGTGAACCGTGGGAGAACAAAGGGTTGAGGAGCGTCTATGTTCTGTATGCAATGCGGTACTCAAGTTCCAGAGGGTAGTGTCTCATGCCCGTCGTGCGGCAGGGCGATACCGAACGGCCGGAGCGGCGCGGGTACTGCATCGGCACCAGTCCCAGCGCCGGCTCCGGCTGCAACCGTTTCAAAAACGTCCGCAAATAAGGCCATCTGGATTGTTGGCGCGATAGCGGTCATCCTTGCGATCGGCTATTTTGCTGCGACCGCAACCGGGGGGAAACTCACGACACAGCGGGCGCAGCAAGCCCTGAGCCAGTGGAGTGGTGGCGGGATTATGGTCACCGGCGTACAGGAGATCCCGCAACAAAATGCGGCTTCAGCGGCTCTCTCCTTTTCCAGTTTCAATGTTCGGCAACAGGGCTTCTTCGGGCAGACATCAACACGTGCGTACACAGGACCCGGTGAGGCCACTTTCACCCACTACACGGATGGTAGGTGGGTGCTCGTCAAGGTCACCACATCCGAGGGTTTCAACAGCGTTTGGTGGGATAACTTGAATATCCAGGTTCGCTAGTTCCGGGCGGGGGTGGACGCAGGCGGCCAGGAGGTGTTTGGTGGGGTATTGCGCCAGTTGCGGCAAAGAATCGCAGTCGGGTGCCCGGTTCTGTATGAACTGTGGAAACCCTGTAGCTGACGTCACTCTCGAAAGTGCATCGCAGCCGTCGCCACTTCCGGAGCCTGTTGGGTCTCCTCCTGCGTCTGGTCTGCAGGCCGCAAAGCTGACGGACATCCCGCGAAAAAGGGAACGCCTGTTCTGGACGGTGGTCCTGACTCTCTTCCTCGGGGCCACGGTGATCGCAGTCGCTGTCATGAAGCTAAGGCAACCCGCTTCACTGCCTCGCTCCGAAAGCCCCAGCCCTTCAAATGCAGATACCGTCAAGGGTCAACAGGCGAATCAGGCCCACACTCCATCGCTGACAAGACTTACGACCGACCCGTTGCGGGACACTTTCCCCGTCTGGTCATCCAATGGAAAGGTCCTGTTTCAGTCAAATCGCAACAGCGGTCGGGCCAATGGAACTGATATCTGGGAGATGAATCCGGATGGCAGCGGACAAAGGGAAATTGTCCGTGTGATCGTCTCGACGCCTCCGGAGTGGGGGGACCCGGGCCTTGGCGGTGGAATTCAGGTACTCGGCCCTTCAGGGAACGTCGCTGTCTACGAGGCTCAGCACTTCCACGAGATCATGCAGGTTGCGCTCTCGAGGGCCCCGACCCTTCCGATCGTTCGGACGGTCCTCGATGGCAACGATGAGTACTTCACCCAACTGCTGCAAATACCAGGTGGCCAGTCTGCCAGCAATATCGTTTTTTCCAACGCAACGCAGATGGCGGCGTGGGTGGCAACCGTCCCAGGGCAAGGTATCGAGATTCGGGCTGCGGAGCTTCCCGGAATGAACGGGCAGTCGAGTTCCGCTTATGGCGTGCGACTAGCCGTGATCGCGCCGAACGGGGCTGTCCAAGGCATGAGCTATTCGCCAAATGGCTCTCAACTTGTCGCGGCGATCTGTTGGCGGGATTGCGCGGGTAGTGGTCATGGTCCAGACCTGTACGTTCTGGACTCGCGCTCTGGTCAAGTAGTTCGACAACTCACGAATACCGGTCCTTCTGGTGCAACCAACTCCGCGCCTCAGTGGAGCTCTAACGGCGACTGGATCGTGTTCACGTCGACCGCCGGTGGGCAACCAGGACTGTGGTTGGCAACGGCAGACGGATCTGGCTCACCGCCAGCCCGGATAGACACTGGAAACATGCCGAGCCATGACGCTTCGTGGTCGAGGGATGGTTTCAAGATCGTCTTCGTGGGTACGACTGATGCCAACGAAGATATATGGTTGGCCGAGAACCTGTTACCTCGGCGTTAGAAGTGCAACCTGAGGGTAGCATCATGACAATCCCAACACGCAGAATGAATCCTATTTGGCTAGCAGCTTTCTCGTTCTGCATTCCGGCCAATGGTGGCGACAACGCCGTTACGCCGTCGAATGCTGGTGCCCTAAACCACGCTTCCGCGCAGCATCAGGACACGGACTTCCTCAGGGTCTGGCCGCTGACGGGGCAGTCGGCTGCCGAGTTGCCGCCGTTTTCGCGGGAACGCCTGTTGATTCACTCCCGTCTGATTTCTGATGCTGCACGAAGCTATGGATTGATCGCACAGAGCTCAAACCCATCCGCATCTCCTCAGCGCCCTAACACCGCGCCGCTCGATGTCCCCAAGACGCCACAATCCGTACGCATTACACGTGACAACGCCTCATCCCTGAAGCTGAAGGTGTTGGCACGCATTCGGGGCAATGCCTACCAAGTCGACTCCACGGCGGACAGCCACACGATCACCGTGCTGCCCGTCGGTGTGGATCGCGGGGTAATATTCATCGACATTGAAACCGGCGCAGAGGCGGCTCGGTGTACGGCAAACTACGGTTCTTATGCAGTTTCAGGAAGCGGGAGAGTCGTTGCCGGAGCGGTCGGCGGTACTCTTCAACTCTGCGATCCGTTGTCCCCCGCCGATGCGCAGACGCTCCAGCCATCGTCCACGGATATCACCTGTCTCGGCTTCTCTCCGAACGGACAATTCCTGGGAACTGGACACAACGACGGGACAATCCGCCTGTGGAGTCCCACAAAGCGGGAATTGCTGTGGACATCGGCGGCGCAGAGCAGTCCGGTCGCCAAGGTCTCGGTGGCGCCGGACGGCAAGCACCTAGCGGCTGCTTACCGCGACTCAAGCGTGAGGTACTGGGATACGGGCGCAAATTCATCTCTCCAGGCGCCGCCCTCAACTCAAGCCGCAGCCGGAGAGTACGTCCGGATGCTGTCATTCCTCATGGGTGGTCGAAAGATTCTCGTCGGTCTAAAGAGCGGTACTTGGCTCTGGGACTTGAGCGCCGCGCCGAGTGCGGTGAGACGGTTTCCCCAAGGCGCCGATGCGGTTTCGCCAGATGAACGGATTGCGGTCACGCTCGGTCAGTACGTCGGCCTTGGCGCGCAGGGCTATACGCCTCTGACACTCTGGGACCTGAACACGGGAGGGGAGATCACAACAGTGAACACTGCCCGCGGCATGCTCGCGGTCTCGGCGGCTTTCACGCGAGACGGCACGGCGTTGCTGGCCAGCACGAATGCCGGAGAAATCCTCGTATGGAGACCATAGCCTTGTCGGACCCGCATGGACCTGCGACCAAACTTCGCACCGCGATGCATCTGCCAGCGCGGCGCGAGCGGGGGAGTGAAGCCGTTTTTACATGGGAGACTATACCCCGTGCCGGATAAGCCAACCGAAAGTGCGGGCTGGTTCCGGCGCACCGGTGTGGTTCTATTCTTCATGATGGTGGGATTGCGCGGCTAACCCCGGCGCCGGACCCGGCAAGCCCGAGTTGATCGTGGTTTGCGCGGCAGTAGGCGTTGCTGTTGGTTTCTTTGTTCAACGCAGCCTTTACCGCCGTGGTTAGCCGTTTCGCAGCGGTGTGATAGGTGTGATATAGTCCGCAACTGGTTTTCAGATTACCTTTGCAAGTGGAGAGACCCTAATGGCCTTTCGAGACGATTTCATCAACGGCTACCTGATGACCCCCTCAGGCCCTCGCCAGAGGACGTTCGCCCAATGGTCTCTTGAAAATACTGTGGACTCTGGCCTCAGAGCTAACCAGCAACAGTTACGAACTCTGGGCGAGGGCATTCGATCCGCTTTCAACGCCGGCATTGAGCGCCTAGCCGATAGCCAGGCACAATCAGCCAGGCTGCTACAGAAGGAGCTCCAGTACCAGGCGGACAACATCATAGACTCGATTGAACGTGGATCTGCCGATGTCGTCGCCGCCGTTCAGAACGCGTGCGATTACCTTGGAGGGCAGCTCTGTGAGGTGCGATGGGCAATCGAACGCCAAACCCAGGTCGCGCAGCAGATCTTACAGGTCCTGTTGACCTCCCTCGACGTAACTTCACGCCAGTACTACGAGCAAGGTGTCAAGTGTTACGAAACCACCGAAAATGAATTCGCAAAGGAGCGATTCAACCGAGCGCTCGATGCGAACAGAACGAACTACTTCGCCTATCAGTATCTTGGTTTCATCGCCGTGAATGCGGACGACTCGAAAGAGGCCATTAAGAATTTCGATCTCGCCAGAAAGTTCGCGGAGAACAACTACTATCGCGCGCTCGCGCATTCGCATCTTGCGCGCAGTCTGGGAGCTATCGGCGAAGTGCCGAGAGCCTCGGAGAACGCAACCGCTGCGGCCCAGGCTGCGCCGGACCATGCGAGATTCTGGTACGAGTCAGCGGTGTATTATGTTCGTCTGTCAAAGGCTGATGATGCGATCGCGTCGTTGCGCCGAGCCATCAGTACCGATTGGAATTATTGGTCGATCTGCATTACCGATAGTAATCTCGATCCGATCCGGCCCAAGGTGAATTCTCTCCTGGACACGATGCGCGAAGAGCAGCGTGTCATTGCGCGCAATTGTCTCGATCGCTTCCGCGAGACGTTGAGTCAACTCCGCACGATCGCGATTACAACAGAAGTGTCGACGTTCATCTCTAAGGCCGAGCAGTGCGAGAGTCAGTATCGCGAAGGAACGGTGTTCTCATATCGAAACGCGGTTCCGGTGGCCGAGGCGGCGCACAAGGAAGCGCTCGACCAATCGTTGAAGACTCTCGATCAGCGCATGGCATCGAACCGATCGGCGTTTACCCAGTTTCAGACAAGTCAGCGCAATGAGATCAGCAAGGCGCGAGGTGAGGCGAACACCCTCGAGTACCAGGCGCGGTCGAAAGCTGATTCCTACAAAGGATCCTTTGGCTGCCTCCAGTTCATTGGCATAGCGGTCTCTGGCATCCTCGGCTTCGTTTGGCTGAATCAGCGCGACATGCAGCCCCTTGGCGTCTTGTCCCTGATTGTAGCGGGGTTCCTCGTTTTTATGCATCCAATTCGGAAACTGGTCACAGCTACAATGCCCGCTTCGGACCTCAGGTCCCAGGCCGAGGAGAAGAAGCGCCAAGCCGAGAGTTTTGCCACGGCGACCGAACTCAAGATCTCCGGCGAAACTAAGAGACGGGATGATGAACTGGCCCAACTGAAACTTCAAAAGGAGAACTGTCAGAAACGGCTGGGGCAAATGTTCCCGTCGAATGCAGCTAAGGCCGTGCGGTAAGACACTTCAAGAGTTCCTCTACCCATCGATTCCGGCGGTTCCCGATCGACGCGCGGCCTTGATAAAACCGCAAGGATAATCGCTCACCGATCTGTACGTCACGATCAAGAGGACTGGAATGCTACGATGAAAAAGCTGTTCGCCGCGGTCGCAAACGCGATATACGTCTTTGGCGATGGGTTCTGCTGCTCTATGGCGAGCTTGTCCGGATTCCTCAGCGCGTGCTCGATACTCTGCACAGTGCCAACCGGATTCGTGGCATTCAGATTAGTTGGGGGGATAGGTGGCTCGTCCACGAACGAACAGATCCGGGATGCGGTCGTCCTCTGGCACCATGCCGAACCCGCTGCTCTTCCTCTGCTCAAGATCTCGAGCGAATATGACGCTGCTGATTGTCGTGAAGGACGCTGAAGTTGATCCAGTTTGCGGACTTCGTTGCCAATGCAAGCGTCCTTGGAGCACGCGGCGTTGAGGTCTGGGCGCGGGCCGGCAAACTCAGCGCCACCTTCGCGTGTAGTGACCCCATTTCCCGCATAAACTTCACTTTTTCATCGTGCTGTTTCGATGGAACGTTACGGGAGTACCGCCCATTCCGTAGTCGAATGTAAGGGTGTCCGTGCCTTCATGTGAATACATCCCGCCGTTACCGCACATGACGTCCTTCCCGTCGTGATACACATTACGCAGGCATCATCCGGCAAGAACTCAACGTATTGCGCCTTGTCAGCCGAGACCCATCGTCCGAGAAATGCCTGCTTTTCCTTGTTCTGTGCTGAAATTGCTGCGGCTCTACTCGCAGCGGTATCGCCGGATGGAGGCGTGCGAGTACAGCTATAGGAAGCCCCGCCCCATGTGAACGCAACCGCTGTCGCGCTGAGCGATTGGATGACAAGCTTAAACATGCCCGCCTGCACTTCAGACGCTGTCCTGAAGTTGTATTTTGCCGGTTCCGTGAAATTCGAAGACCATCTGTGCTGATTGTTTTGGGCAGCAATATAGCTGGACCATGTGAACGTTCCGTCAGCGTTGAATCCGAACCGGTGGTACACATCTGCGCTGGAGCAATACCAACTTCCCAAGAGCAGCTTCCTATTCGAATCCACGTCAGCGGCGCTCAAACTGACGCCGATAGCGCAACTAAGACACAAAAACCAGAATCTCATGCTGTGTATTCGCCCTCTCATCCCAACCACCGAATCTTGGGCCGGTCACTTCCGCCCTGGCACTGAATGGGTTCCAGGGAGGGTCTTCGAAACGTCCTCAGCCCTTTCTGCCCGCTGCAAGACACGGCTGCTGAAATGGGCACCATCGCTGAAAACCAAGTAGCGGCAGCCAAGCGACCCACCTGCGCCGAGAAGGAATTTAACCTCAACACCAGTTGTATCGTTCGCTCGGACCACCGTGGCGTCCATGTCAGAACCCAATTCCGGGTAACCGGGCATAGGGAGACGCCGACGCATCACCGTCCGCGCACCCGAGCTGAACGAGATGGCTACGGCCGCAACCTGAGCGCTGAAGTCCAACTTCTGTCCGTTAACAAGTTCGTGGGCCTTGCCCTTGATCTTCGAGATAGCAAACGTACCCGTGCAAGGCGAAGGGCACGGTGCTGCGGACGTGAATTGCTGCAGGGCCCGCGCATAACTCTCACAGGGGTCGTCCGCAAATGCAGGTGCGCTTGCAATAGTCGCTCCCGCAAGGAGCCCGAATGATGCGAGCACCCAGCATCTGTTCGGGCGTGATGTTTTACCTAGCGATTCTGAGATCATAACCACCGGTTGAAATCTTTCCTTCTTTGTCGTTAACCTCTTCCGGGCCCACGGTGCCCCAATGAGCGATGCCGATTGGTTTCAAGATTGCAGCGCTCCGCTGCATTGCCGCACGTGCGTCGGCGTCACTAGAAAAAGGCCCAACCGCAATATCTGTGATCCACTCCGGATTTGCATCCGGAAGTACTTTACCACCATTGAATGTGCCTATAACGGACTGGAACCCCGCACCCGTCAGCGGATCGACGCTGTCCTTCTGCCAATTGCCCCAACTACAGGCGTGGCAGCGGCTAATGATGACATACGACCCGCCCACACTTTGCTGCTGGCTGGCTGTAGACGCCGGGCCCGGTGCGGACGAGGATTGTGGGCCATTCGAAGATGCTTCAATTCTTGCAAGATCCTACCGTGCCAATAATCCCCGTCGACGAATACAGCAACCCGCAGGCCCCGGAACGCCACGTCGGGCCGTCCGAACACCGTCTTTACATTCTTGCGGTAGCGCAAGCCCATACGATGAAGATGGCTTCTGAGCAATCGCTCAGCAAACGTATCGGATGAACGGACCCGCTCCATTAGGTAGGAGGTCTTTTCCGGTGCGCGCGGCCGGTATGCTGCTGGGCCCTGCTGCGCTGGAGTGGCCGATTTCCGATGCTCGCGCATTCTCAGCTCAGACTTTACCGCCCGCTACATAATGGCGGGGATCCGACCATGCCGGCGCGACCGGTTTCCTCGAACCTGAAAACCATGCGCCGCCAATCTGGTCGAATGTGAACCGGCAGATTCACTAGGGGGATTCTGGGGGGACCCCGCCGTCCACAGACTTAGACGCGCGAAATCCGGATTTTGCAGGAAATTGGGGGGACTCTGGGGGGACCGCGGACGGGCACCAGATGGGATAAGTATCCGACCGCGCACCACTCAGTGCCTGCCAGTCTGTTACCCTATTTGGCGCCGTGCGTTTTCAGAAGATCGATTATGTCACCGTTCTGACATTTGTTGGCAAGAGCCATTGCCGTTTCACCCGTCTTCTTCAGCACGACGTTAACCTCTGCACCGCCCTTGATCAGCGCCGCCGCCGTTTTGATCCCGCAGTAGCTCAACGCAACTGCAAGTATTGGGCTATTTTGAAGCTTAGCGTTTGGGTTGGCCCCCTTGGCGATCAGGGGCGTGATTTCCCAATCTCGATCCTCCGCGACCGCCCCGACTAGATCCGCCGTCGCCGGGGAGTTGGGTTGCGGGGGTGGAGGCGGCGGTTGGCGAGCAGGCGATGTGCCCGGTGCTGCACCAGCGCGGCGGTTTAAGAGAGCTATCACCTCGGCGTTGTCTTTACACCTAGTGGCAAGAACTCGCGGCGTTTCCCCACTCTTGTTCGTCACATTGATCTGAGCGCCACCATTGATCAAAGCGACTGCTCCTTTGACGCCACAGTAGCCGAGCGCGACGGTGAGCAGCGGGTTGTTCTGGTACTTCGCGTTGGGGTTAGCACCCTTAGCGATGAGTGCTGTGATTTCCCAATTCCGATCTTCGGCAATTGCTCCAATCAAGTTCTGTGTGGCCTCGTTGTTGAATGGTGGTTCTTGAGTCTGGGCTGCTCGCCCAACAAGACCAAAAAGCATTACAATCAAACTGCCTGTCGCAATAGCGTTTCGCATTTGGCTGTCTCCGTTCACTTGCTCGATGGGCCTCATCCGCCCCTGGGAATCGATAGGATTGGGTCCGATTGCGCTTTGGGCCTTTCGCCGATTTGTGGCGTTCTGTTTTCATCAGCTTCCCATCGCGTCACTCCGATCTTCTAATACTGAGCACCTGCTCTTCGCAGAGACGATACTATTCGTTGCCCTACTGGAAATGTGTTCTTGAGCGCAAACTGTAGTGCTGTCTCCCCGCTCCGGGTGGCGAGGTTGGGATTCGCCTTGTGGGCGAGGAGGAAATCGACCTCGTCGGCGTTACCGTCCAATACGGCTTGCATCAGAGGTGTCTGACCATAACTGTCGCCGACATCGGGACTCGCTCCCAAGTCCAAGAGCAAAGTCGCGATATCCATATGCTGATTAGCGATAGCCACATAGAGCAGCGACACGTCCTGTTTATAGTCGAGGTTCCCATGGGATGTGGCAACCTGACGAATCAGTGGAGCGGCGTCGTCGGTGTTTCCATTGACAATCTCTTGTCTCGCCCGGTCAATCAGTCGCTCAGTGTTAGTGCTCGGCGCAGGGCCTCGCGGAATGTTCGGTGGGGCAGTCGACCCAGGGCCCTGAGCCGATCCCGGCGCAATTACGCCTGGAGGGGACGTCGTGAACTGTTGGGTGGCGGCGACTCTACCCGGACCACCCATCTCATTTGCGTGTGGGACCCACCACACCAGGGCGATAGCCAATCCCACCAGAATGACGTTCCTGATAATCACCGATGCCGAGGGCTTCTCGCCTCGCATGAGTGAGCCAACCAACTGAAACGGAGCCTTGATCAGTTGCCACAGTGTCCACAACTCGATGACGATGAGGACACCCAAGAACCAACCCATTGGATTCTCCGAAAACTTCGGTATCAG